>WNGK01006367.1_pt1 | contig 14899 bp, 15 predicted proteins | sample 5400601 | NCBI WGS metagenome assembly WNGK01 (sample SAMN13153376, study PRJNA577476) | soil metagenome | isolation source: 60 cm soil or saprolite under Garry oak tree replicate 1 | place: USA:California | collected 2016-06-15 | reverse complement strand
GCCCTGCTCGTACAAAGACATAAGCGCAGTTGCCAGCGTACATAGACCAGCGAGCTGTCCCACTGAGCAGATCTCCTGTCACCGTCCCATCGCCACTGCCAACCAGTTCACCTTCTTGGGTTTCAGCCGACACCACGACCGCCATGTCCGAGCGGTACTGGAGCCGTGCCTCAAACAAAGGGGTGAGCAAGCCGGTCTCACCTCCCCTCTGTATCGTTTCCATCATGCTTTCCTTTCTACGCACAGGTGCGTTTGTTCTGTCAGACCGCGACCCGCAAGTCGCCAAGCATCACCAGAGCAGCGTGGTGTGCGAGCGAGACCATCGACATCGCTCAGCGGGCTGTTCATTCAGTCCGGTCAACTAACTCTTGCTGGTCGAGTGCCTCTAGCATAGGACAACGACCGGTCGGCCCAGATCCTATACAGAGGGAGTGGACCTGGAGCAGAGCTTGTCGCATGCGTTGTAGCTCGACCAATTTGCGCTCCACCTCCGCGATCTTGGCCCCCGTGCGCTGCTTCACCTCGTCACAGGACGTCTGGGCGTCCACGCGCAGCAGGAGCAGTTCCGTAATCTCCTTAAGCGAAAAGCCAAGCTCTTTGGCGCGTTTGATAAAGCCGATGCGTTTGACCGCCTCCTGCGAGTACTGCCGATAGCCCGAGGCCCGGCGCGGCGGTTCCTCCAGCAACCCCTCGCGCTCGTAGAAGCGCACCGTTTCCACGCCGACGCCGGCTCGGCGGGCCACCTGTCCAATCGAGAGCGTCTCCATCTCTGTCCCTCCTTTCGAGAAAAAGTATACACTCCGTAGTATGGTACAGAGTCAAGAGGAAAGGAGGGGAAGATTCCGAGAGAGGTGTCGAGCGGAGGATCAGGTGGTTTTGATCAGGCAATGAGTCACACGCCATGGTGAACAGCCGAGGGGATTGGGACCAGACACGGATTCGAGAACAAAGCCCATCGGAGATGATGCTTGACGGCTACTGTAGACTGAAAAGCATCGAGTACTTCACGAGAGGAGCATGACGGCGTCCATGGCCCGCCGAACTTCAACAGAGCGTGTCTACCAACTGGATATTCGTCTGACACGCATTGACCCTCCAATTTGGCGACGCATCGTGGTGTCGGACCAGATCACGCTTGCCGCCCTGCACCACCTCCTGCAGGTTGTGATGGGGTGGGAGCACTCGCATCTCCACCAGTTTCTCGTCGGCGAGACGCGCTACGGGGAGCCGGACCCGGACTATGACGACGACATGCAGAGTGACCGGCGGGTCCGCCTCCGTGACATCGCCCGCGAGCAAGGGGCCAGCTTGCGCTACGAGTACGATTTCGGCGACGGATGGATGCACCTCATTACCGTCGAAGATATGTGGCTCCGCACGGATCTCCACCTCGTTCCTCGCTGTATCGATGGTGCTCGCGCCTGCCCGCCCGAGGATTGTGGAGGAGTTGGGGGCTATGAGAATCTGCTGGAAGCGCTGCGGGATCGGCGTCATCCCGAGCATCGGGAGCTACGCGCGTGGGCGGGCAAGCATTTCGATCCAGAGCTGTTTTCCGTGCAAGCGGTCAACTCCGCGCTGGCGCTCCTCGTCGCGCTTGGCGTCACCGCTTGAAAAGACCTTCCAGCAGCGCCGATCGGCTGGCCAGGTGCGGTACGCCATGCTGGGTCAGCCACCAGACGCTGTGGCGTCTTTGACGCTCGGCGGCTTCAGTCTCTGCGCAACGCATGCCAGCGCTCGCACATCCTCGACGTTGTAGCGAGCGATCTCCTCAATGGGCAGCGGCTCGCCGAAAGCGCGGTACTCCTCGTAGTGCAGTCCCACTTCAAAACCGTCCAGATCAGTCGTGTACGCGAACCCACACCAAGCGGCCACTTCTTTGAGGGACCAGCTTGCGACCGGCAGCACCAGGCATCGCTTGAGTGCGCGCAGCAGATCGAGCTTTGGCACCGCGTTCCATTCCGGCAGCCGCCTGCGGTCCCAGCGCGCCAATCCAGCTTCGACCGCGCGCTCATCGAAGTTTGATCCGCTCCAGGAGCAAAGCGTGTATTCCGGACGGGCCCGCACGTAAGCCAGAAACTCCCGGTACATAGCGCGGCGTCGCTTCCGGTCTTCTTCCGGCACGGCCCACTGCTTGACCTCTGCCCCATCGGAGACAGCGATCATCCAGGGCTCCTGCGCTGGGTCAAATGGCCCGCCACCCGTCAGCCCGGTCTCCACATCGTAGAAGAGCAGTGGTTCTGGAAGCTCTGGGCGCGCCAGCCACACGGCCATGTTCTCTGCCTGGGCGCGTAGATAGGCGTGCAAGAGCCCGGTTCGTACAGGCCCGAACTGGATCGCGGCTCGTACCGCTGGGTCCGCCAGGATGTCCTCGAGCCGGGTGATGCCAAGCGACGCGAGAATCGCTGCACGTTTCGGCCCGATATGCGGACCGGTCAGCCCACGGGGCGGGACGAGCCAGGTCACGATCGGAGACTCGCTAAGCTCGATCAGGGCGGCATGCACCCGGCGAGGGTTCGTATCATCGGAGGCAGCATTGACCACGAGCGTCCTCCCCAGGAGCGCCGACTTGCCGCCTCGGCTATGGCAGTGGCTGCAGAGCACGAGGGAGGGCTCGCGTTCGAGGACGAAGTCCCTGAGCACTTCGGAACCGAGGCGTTCGAAGCCAAAGCGAAGGCCGACATCCAGGCGGCAGCCCGCTGGTGGGGTATGCGAGACGATGACCAGGCGCCCCGGTAATGCTCCCAGGACCTGGAGGGACCTCCGTAGATGCTCGCGCACCTCTTCTTCGGTATGCAGCACGAAGCCGATGTGGTTGCGCGAGCCAGCGCAGATTGCGCCCTCGATGCCGAGAAAGCCCACATCCTCGATGACCGTGGGCTCCGCATGGAGATCGCGAACCCCTGGAGCACGCAGCACCGCGCGGTCAGAGGGATCGCAATCATTGCCGATGACACCAAAAACACCATAGCGCGCATACTGGGCGAACTTGGAGAGCCAGTTGTTCGCGGGGGAGGGATCACGATAGAGCGCGAACACCTGCCGCAACGTGAGTGCCCGCCTCGGCCAGAAGGGTCGGGGCTCCTGCCCCAACTGCTCCGAGATGGCGAACAACACGCCACTCAGCTCATCAGGAGGAATCCAGCTCTCCGGGAAATAGGTTCTGCTGGCAACGGTCAGCATCGCAGGAGCCTCCGGGGGCGGCACGAAGCGGACCACGTCATCGCCACCGTACACAATGATATCAACTGGTGCAACGGATCGTATCAGCTCCTCGGCCAGTTCGAGGGACTGAATCCGCCAATCAGAGAAGAAAAAGATTCGCAGTGGACTGCCCATGGCTGCACCTCACTCATTGAACCGTATTCATGGTACTTTAGTAAAGACTGCTCGCTCTTTCCCTCCGCTAGTGGAGAACCTACGCCTGCTTATCTTTGTGGCAGTAGACACCCCCTGTCTCCAGGATCGCTCAGTTGCCGCCAACAGTGCAACGCACAGGCAACGAGACAATTGCTTGCCAGACGCAGAAGACGATGGGCAGTTCCCTCGCGGAGATGATCTCCCATGACGTGTTTACTTGCTCGCTCCTTCTCGCTACGGCTGCTTCTTACCCCCTCTCCCACACGTTTTACACTCCGCTCTGATCTACTCCGATTACAGCCTCCAGCGCAACAGCGCAACGAGAACTTCTGTTGCGTCTATTCTTTCGGTGCGTCCAAAAAACGTTGGAATATCTGTTCTGGGCCCTAAATGTCTCCTGTATCGCTTCCCGACTAGATTTTGGCATGCCTCTATGCTGTTTTTTTTCAAAAGGGGCTTCACCCCTTCTCCTTTAGCGAGAGCAAGTGGTCCGTTGCCAAAGAAGATCTTATCTGACGTAATATCAGAAATATTGGGCTCCGAGGGGTCTTCATAGACTCGGCGAATAAGGTAGGAAAGGCATTCAAACCGCTTCATGGGGCGACTGAGGATTCAGTCTACCGACCATTGCACACAATCATTGCAAACGCTGTGCATATGTTGTGGATAAACCTGTGGAAAAGCTGTGCAAAAAAGAAGCGATTCCTTTCAATCGCTCAGAAGGTTGCGCAAAAAATGGTCAGCCGACGGTGTAGTTCTCTTCCCACACTTCCCCCAAAGAGGAGGGAGAACAGGAACGGGCCGGAGGTGACGGCAGGGGTTTTTCAGAGAATGGGGGACTGGAGTGACTCCGCTCACATTCTGCGAAAGATATCAATGAGCGAGAAGTGCCTGAAAGTTCGAATAGACTTGTTCGATAACCTGTGACAGAGATTGGCCCCAGTGTTCTGAGAGATACCGATAAACAAGATCGATATCTTTAGGCGTTGCTGGGCGACCTCCTATTTTGACGTAGGGACCGTCCGTTTCGACTAACACGCGCTCCTTTGGCAGACGCCCGATAACTTTCTGCCCGTGAGCACTTCGTACCATGGCGGGATTCAGCGAGCAGTAGTGGCCGGCTCTCAGAACTTGATCGAGTACACCAAGCGGTCCACTATACCAGTGGAACACCGCCGGGCGTGCTTTGAACTCGAGGAGAAGCTCAAGAACTGTTGCTTCAGCTCGTCGAGAGTGAATGCTGAGCACCTTGTCGCTCCCGGCAACGGCCTGTAGAACCCGGCGGAAAGCACGCTCTTGCCCGGTGCGGCTGCTTATGCCCTGTGGCGAGAAATCCAGGCCGACTTCGCCGACATACCGCGTCTCCGCGAGACAGCGGTTGAAGATCGCCCATTCTGACTCAACAAGCGTGGCGGCATGCAGCGGATGCACGCCCAGCGCAAAACGAAGGTGGCGCTCATCCGCAAAACGCCGTCGCAGGTGGACGAAGGCGGATGGGGATGTTGTCACGGCAATTACCATGATCGCGGTTGTATCGAGCGACCGGATTATCGTGAGGGGATCCTCATAGTGGTCGATGTGACAATGGGTATCGATGAAGACGGGTTTTGTCATATCGCTTCTCACAGTCCAGCGATATGACGGACATCAGCATTGGACTTGGCCATGAAAAATGAGCGCAGTTCCTCGAGGCCTTGTCGATACATGCGGGTCATATCTCGAAGATCAGTCTTGTCCGGGAGAGGGCCGGAGAGCAAAGGCGTCAGCCTGCCCGAAACGCTGGCGCTCTGGAGTGCGGCGAAAAGAGCGCGGGTATCCCTCCCTCGCGTGCCTCGCCCTCCTACCAGGTCTCCTTCCGTGCAGACATCGTGGGTGTAGTGCTGGCCATCATCGAGGCCAATTGCGTACAACGACGCACGGCGGATGAGGCAGGGAAAGCAGTACCCGCAGTTCCCGTAGCGAATCCGCTCATATCGGCCGACATCAGGATGTGCGCAGGATACCGTCTGGCAGGCAAGCCGGCGCAGTAGCAACTGATTCCGGCACTGGTTGAGTATCTCACCTTTAGTCAGCCGCTCAAAAGGATTGACGATCGGGTTGGTGAGTCCAACAGCAGCAAGTCCTGTTCGCAATTGTGCTAAAAAATACGGGTGGGTCGTCCTCGTGCTGCAACTGCCGAGGCGCGCACCGACCAGCGGAACATTGAGCGCGATAAAACCATTTTCGGGCACGTAGAGAGGGATTCTAGAGCTACATGCCGAAGCTGCAGCCAGTCCGAGACTCAAGAAGATAATGGACCGACTCCGCGTGGTCGCCTCACGTCCAGCCGGGAGAGGAGCGTATTGCTGAAGACGGGTTTCAGCAGGTCGCACGCCAATCTGAACCAACCGCACGCGCTCAGGCCCATACTGCTCAGCCAGTGCTCCGGCGAGCTGCTTCTGCACCTTGGCAGTTAATGGGCTATCGTAGTGACCTAGCAGCAGGACACGCATCTGTGTCTCGTTCTCTAAGAGATTAATCGCGCCAGCGAGTGAGTCAAGGCCTCCTGAGAAGAGACAAACAGCGTCGCATGATGTCCGGCCTACCGAGCGTGCATTCCAGATGCGATTGTGCTCCTGACGCCAGTGCAAGGCCCAGTGGTCACCTGTGAGGTACGAAAAGGCCTCGGCTAACGTGGGTGTCACAGTTAACCAGCAGCCCGGCTGGTCAACCGGTGCAGTCACATCAAAGGCTCGTGTCCATCGATCTGGTGAGCACCGCCTTGGTGTTTTCTTATCCGCGACATAGATGGCCGCACTCAACCACAAGAAGTCGATGCCGGCCTGCGATGGTTGGCCTACCTGCTCGACGAGTGTGCCGAAGTTTGCGGTGATGGTCGAGGTGTTCGGCTGGGCAAAGGCGTCAAGAATCAGCCCATCACGGTAAGCAGCTGGAATTGAGACGGGGGAAGCATTGCGCAGAAAGACGGTGGTCGTCATATATCCCTTCTTTTACTCCAACTGGCTGTAAGCATCGACCAGAAGTTGTTCTATCAACTGGTGTGCCTCGCGATCTTCCCAGTCTAGCGCGAGCGGGTCTATCCCGGAAAACGCGAGGGCGACGTCGGCAACGATGAATTCGTGCAGGTCTTCTTCGACGCGACGTAGGTCAGCACTGGTTCTGGCTCCGTTGAGGAGCCGCTCACCCATTTCCTGGACCATCCGTTGGTACACATACTCTATGAGAAATTGTTCGAGGAGTTGGAGGACCCCGGCAGCGGCGAGGGACTGCGCACAGAGCGCGTCGAAATCTTCGAGCGTCTCAGCTTGACCAAACGCTCTTTCAAGTACGACTACCATGGCTGCTCGGGCGGTGGATTCCTCTAGGGTACGGTTCGAGCCGGCGAGCCGATCCACTAATCCCATCAGAATATCGGTGGTATCGCTACCACTCAGAACGGACAACCCCTCGCGCTGCAAAGTCGGGGTTAGCCCGTTATTTGCGACAGAACTTAGGAACTGACCGAGCCTCGCGGCAGCTGCCTGACCAGCGAGCGCGCTTGCAGCAGCTGCCGCCGCTCCTCCGTGCGCCCGTACATAGCTGCTGGTAACCTGCCGGGGCTCGATTGGCCCACCATCCGTGCCGCCCTGTCTCGCGAAGCGCGTTGCTGTCCCTTTGGCAGCTGGCCATCCACCTGATGTGGGTGCGGCGTACGAACTTGAGGTTCCCATCAATGCACTCCAGGAGATGTCAGAGCTCGTTTGGCTGCACTCGCAAGCTGTGGAGCCGTCGTTTGGCTGCTCCACTGTTGGAGTACATCTTCCACCTCACGTGGAAGGCGTCCCTGAACGGTGAATTGTGTTTTGAGCGTGAGTGCAAGCGCGGGAAGAATGCTCCCTGGCGGGGGGCGGAGCAAGGTCTGGGCAAGCAGAGAGACGAGTTCTGGCTTCTGCGAGGCCAGTTCAACGAGCTGAGATCCCAGTTTGTTGTTGAGGGCGCGCGGGTCACGCTGAAACTGGCTGAGCATCTCCTCATAGACCGGACGCAGGTCATCTGCGGCAAGCAGCATTGCCTCCTCCATGCCGCGCTGGCGCTCGATATCGCTGTTGGCTCTCAGTTTGCCAAGAAGTTCCTGGAGTTGCTGGCTCAGTCGGCGTGTCGGGGAGCCCGACATAGAAATATGATCGCGCGCAAAGTAGAAATACGGCTCAAGATTCTGCCCAGATAGAGCTGGTTCCAGCTGGAGCCAGGCTCGAACCGCTGCGTCCTCAAGCCAGCGCTGATCTATATCCGAGCCTTTGCCTACTGCGGAAGCCAAAGCGGCTGGCTCGAGCTGCGCGAGCTGGGCCGCAACTCCATTTCCCTCCGCCTGCCAGAGAAAGAGCTGGCGGTAGTAGGCTTCGTGGAAATATTCAAGGATCATCAGCTTGGCAAGTACCTGGGGATCGAGCGTCACATTGCGCACACTCGCCAGCCGTTGGCGCAAAAGGAGGGTATTAATGAAGCGCTTGGTCTGGCGGGGGTTGCCTGCTAATCCTCGACAGAGGATCGGTGCGATACGACCGACAAGGAGCATATAGGTTTCGAGTTCCGCTGGGATGGCGGTTAGATAGGGCGCTGCGATTCCGTAGTTCATGGCTGTCGCAAGCGCAGCCTTTCGCCGATTCTCAGATGCAATTGATACGAGCTGCCGAAAAAGCGGTTCATCAAGGTACAGTTGACAGCCGAGCAGGTTGAGATAGGTCTCTGTCTCAGCCGCATTGAGAGCCGGAAGGCGAAGTGGAAATTGCACGATTTTTTCGAGGTAGTCGCGGCCGATGTCGATGGCCTGCCCCGAAAGCTCTGGATAGCGGCTGGCGATAGCATGCCTGATGATCCGTTCATCGGCACCAAGTATAAATGCGGTCTTGGGCACGGCGAGGAATAGCCGCATTGCTTCGAGAGTATCGATGATATGCGGAGGGAGACAACGATCCAGATCATCGATAAAGACCACCAGGGCCTTCACATCCAGATAGTCAAGGAGGGCGGCGAAATCCTGCCGAAATTCGTCGATGCTTTGCTCAAGGGATTCTGATCCCCCGCCAGGGACATCGGCGCTATTCTCGTTAAGCAGATTTTCCCCTACCGCTTTCACCTCCCCTGCCAGTTTCGAAGCTTGCTCTGGCTGCATCATCTGTCCAAGATCGTTTAGGCCGCTCACTGCCAAAGCTTGAGGAGGAATGCCGTGCGCATGCATTGCCAGGGAGCCGAGTCCCTTGGCGCTAAAGCTGATAACGCGAAACCAATTAATCCGTTTGAACAGTTTTGTGAGTTGTCGCTGGGCCTGAGTACTAGCAGCTTCACTCACTTTTGTGAACAAACTACGATGCTCCCGCAAGGTGGTCATGACGGCGGTCATCAAGGCCACTTTGACATCATCATAACTCTCATGCTGCCAGGGGCTGAAGTGAACGCACACATATTGTTCGTCTTCCTCAAAGTGCTTGTGCGCCATCCGCATAACGCTCGACTTGCCACTCCCCCAATCACCAAAGATTCCTATGGTGAGAGGGAGCAGTTCGTCACGCTGGACCAGATAGGCAATCATGTCGACCAACTGGTCGAAGCCCAGCAAATCGATACTTGTCTCATTATCGTGCCACAAAGACGTATCCTCTCCTGCGAATCCCCGCCACATTGACAACAAACCGAGCCAATGGTGATTGGCTCGGTCACGCGTTGCCAGATAGTATACACCTATTCCTGGGCCGGTTCCATGCGGTATGACTTTTGTGCTACCTCCTGTACTCTCTTTCAAGTGAGTTGGAAGATGACAAAATAGGAGAAACAGGCCTATGTGATGCCTCTGCGTTGAGCGACAGAACACCATGGCTATGCTGAAATATGAGTTCATCCAGGTGGTTCAAAGGCCACCTGGATATGCGAGAGGGATCGTCATCGAATTGGCGCTGGACAGTTCCCACTCAAATCTTGAGCCAATGCGGTCAAGGCCGTATATTCACACGCTGGCGCCTATTCTTGCTTGTTAAGCACCTCCCCATATCGCCAAGTCATTCCTCACCTGTCTTTGTTCTGTCTTGCCTCTCCTGCTGATGACTCCAGTAACTAGCAACACGCAGAATCACCCGCTCATGAACCAGGTGACGGGCAATCTGCTGCTGTTCATCGGTCCACTCGCCGATATAGCGCAGCACACTGGTTCGCGGCCCAGAAGGTGGATCAAAAAACGGAAACGGTGCGACGTGAAAGGGCAACGGCAAGACGCGTGTGACTTCTGCTATGCGCTCGGTCTCGACGTAGATGGCGACCTCTTTGACAGTCTTGTCCATCACAGCTCTTCCTCTTCTTTACCTGTACCAGGGTCAGTTACTACTAGGTGCTTTCTGCCATCCGTACGGTGGCTCTACCTGCCATATGGACTGACAGCTTAGATGCTGCCTGAGAGTTAGTACCCGCGAAGCAGCACTGGGCTGTCAGAGGGTAGGTAGAGCCACCGCTCCAGCATCTCCTGTAAAGAAGTGGCCTGCAACGAGACCAGGTGGCCTTCCTCTTTGGTGACCCCTACCCGGTAGACGCCTCCCCTTCTGCAATCCAGGCAGGATTCAATGCTACAGCCCCAATTGCAGATGGGCAGGAAGCGCTCCGGCCAGAGGTGAGCGGGGAGGATCAGGTGCCGGAAGGTCCTTACCACCTTGTCTCTGCACGCGCCGGTCACTTCTTCCCACTGCTCATCGTAGTCGGCCAAGTCGATCAGGCGGATCTTCTCGTCGGCCCAGGGCAATATCTCCTCGCTGGAGGAACGGGCGGGGTACTGCTCCACGATGGTGCCACTGCCACGTCCATCGCAGCCCCGCCATCGCCCCACGTAACCCATAGCCGAAGCCAAAACCGCCGTTGGCTACCTCGGCATAGAGGGCGCGGAGTAGAGGTGGCAGTGGAAAGCCGAGCGCTGCTTCGGTGGCCAGCAGTTGGTCCTCCGTCGCAGGAGGATACTCGAATCCTAGCTTCTGTGGAGCACAGGCATCGAGTCGAGCGTGCAGTCTGCCTCCATGATCGGAGGCAAGGTCGTAGCGCTCCTCCACCCAGTTGCTGTTTTCGTCGTACGGGCCGTACCACCGGAGTTGTCGGCAGCGCTCGCGAAGACGCTCAAACAAGGCGGTGGAGGCATCCTCGCTCATGGCACCACCTCCTCACGCAGCCAGCGCTCCAGATACTCCTCCAGCGAGGAAGCGATCGGCCCGATTTCATACTCCTCGTCGTTGCCCGATGGCGCGACGCACAGGACACCACCAGTTTTGCAGTCCAGGCAGACCCTCATGCAGCATCCCAGATCTTCGAGCGAGAGGAGCCCTTGCGGCCAGACCTCATGGGGCAGGAGCAGGTCTTCTTTGCCACTTCCTCGCTTCCCTTGTCCCGCAACATTCGACAGGTCAACGAGCCGGACCGGTCCGTGGTGTCCCACCTCGGTGTAGCCGACCTGGCAGTGCCAGTGGTAATCGTCCACAATGGTTCTCGCCGGCTCGTCAGAGCGGGAGCCATAGCCACCCAGTGTGCCTTGTATCCCTCCACCTGGCCCGAAACCGTCATTGGCCACTTCAGTGTAGAGGGCGCTCAGCACGGCAGCAGCAGGAAGCCGAGGGCCGTTTCCGTGGCACGCAATTGCTCCTCACTGGCCGGAGGGTAGGCAAAACTGTAGCGCTGTGGGTGATCGGGTCTGGCATATCGCTGGTCCAGCTTCCCACCATACCAGCCATCCCGCCGGCACTTCTCCCGGACACGCTCAAACAGCCCTGTGAAGGCAGTATCCATCGACTCTTCCTTTCTCGACGAGGAAGTTGCTGGCGAACTGCTCCATGGTTCGTTCGCGAAGGACCACACCACCCTATTGTAGCACAAGTGTTCGCGAACGCATAGCGGCGTCGGACACCGGCTTTACATCCTTTAGGATTCTGCTGGCGAACTTCCGATATCCAGACATCTTGACCGTGAATGAGGGTGAAACTGGGGAAAAACCATTCCCCAGCCACCTCCGCGAGCAGCAGGGTACATAGGCGCAAGTGGCACCGATTGCGATAGTCATAGCCCTGCCGCAGGATGGTCTTGATGGTTCTTGCCTTCGGCAAAGCCATTACTCAAGCCTCAATAAGGGTGCGCAATTTGTCATCAAACGTATACAAACGAGGACATAAAAAGCAGATCGCCTGCTCAGATCACTTTTCCTTCATCCCATTCATCATATTTTGTCACAAAACGTATACACCTGACGATGATGTTCACCATCCAATGAGGCCACGCTTCAATTTACCTGTTACCCGGAAGAGCAACACACACCCTTTTCTCTCTTGATCGCGGCGAACAGGATGAGGCTCAGATGAGAGAGAGCAGATGACACATCAGCCATTTCGCCGCCTCCAGCATCTCCTTTCCACCCTCCTGCTGCTCAATGCAGCCTTCAAGACTGACAAGAGGCGCATCGAGCTCTCAGCTGCCATGATCCCTTACCACTCCAACTCCTCCATTTTTCGCCTGAAACGGTGTCTGACAGCCGCGCCCATCTTGTTAGACAGTGCGACGATTTTCCCCGGTGCTGTCTGACATCGCACCGCGCTCATGAACACTTGTGCTATAATGGGCGTGTGCTCCTTCTCCGTCACAGAGTAACTATGTTCCGATTCATCGACAAAGTTCCTCAAGAGCGGAGGATGAGTCAAGGGAGTCCGTCTCTTCGTCAGCGCTATCACCATATGTCTGATCCTCCCTGTCGAGCAGATGGGCAGTCTACAAGAGTATGGCGTGGAGCAACGCGGGTGTAATGCGAGAATGGTCGTCATGCCTGGAGTGTTTGGTTCGACCTGTGAGCGCGATCAGGGCGTGCAATACCTGGTCGCTTCAATGCGAACCGTGCCATTCCTGCGGGTCGGGCGCGTGGCATGCATCGAGGTCGTGGGCATTCCCGCGCTGAAGTGCCAGGTCTGCGATGAGCAGATCTACGACCTCACCCTGCTCGCGCACATCGAAAGCGCGCTGCGCAGGCGCGTCGAGCAGGGAGACGTGCGGACATCGTATGCGTTTGAGCAGCTGGCCGCCGAACTCACGACGGGTGCGATGCCTTCATAGGAGGAGTGAGCCCTGACCGCCTCCCTTTGAGGTGATCAGCTCGTTCACACAGCGGATACCAAACGGCCCGGTCTTTCTCACCACCATCGGTGGGAAGGGCCGGGCCTTTTCGTGTCTGCGAGGAAGAGCAGCGCTGGTTACTGCTCTCGCAAGGAGGACCAGGCCTCGCCGCGGTGCTCCTGGACAAGATCGCGTTTGCCCTGAGTCACTCATTGCTACTGGCTGGGAGCAGGCGTTTCTTCTCTCGTCACGGTCTTCTGCATATGGACCCACCCTGCCCTGATACCGAAGCCAGGTGCCTTACACGACAATGGCGAGAGTGAGAAGATGGGATCAATCCGATCATTGAAGTGTTCCCTCATCCCACAGCTTCGCGCTTAACGCCACCCGGTGGTTTCCAAGCATGTGAGAACGGTGCCTCACTTCCACGATGCACAGCGGCCAATGGCGTGCTATTCTACATCCTCTTGCTCTGGAAGTTCCATTGGCGTGTAGATGCTCCCCGGATCAGTCGGCCATGGTGCAATCGGTCGTCTTTTCAATCGTTCTCTTCTCGTCCTGGGTCGTAACACAACTCGTCCTGTCTCAAGATCATGTTGGGTGAAGTGAAACTGCAGCTGCGCAGGGTCGTTTACATCTCTCATTACGACGGTTTGATCCCAATATCCTGAAATACTGAGAACGACACTGGTCTTCCATTGTTTTGTCCCTTTTACTTGTACCCGGTAGATATCATCGAGCCACAGAGCAGCAACGCGCGCCACCCGCCTTCTCTCAAGAAAGCGACGTTTCTGAAGCAGCGTCAGAGGTTTGATGATCACCCATCTGGTCTCAATATGCTTTTGTGTCACGACCAGATATTGGGTGTGACGCACAGCTTGTGGCTCAGGGTCTATTGCTCTTACTCTTACCACTGGCGCTTCGCCCTCAGCCTGGTGGGCTGTTGCGATCCGGCCTTGTTTCCAATGATGCCCGTGGTCTTCGGTAGAGCGGTATTCGCCGTAGAGCCTCAACTGTGATGTATGGGAAATGCTTCTGAAGCCAAGCTGTATTGTCTTCAAGGCAGCTTGCGCTTGTCTGAAAAATTGCTCACCTCTCATGATGCCATTCTCCTCAAGGGAAACAAGAGAACAACGAGCAAGGAAGGTGAGCGGGGGTGGCTGCTCACCTTCCTTGCAGAGCGGTACGAAAGAACAAGGCCGTAGAAGCGAAATCTACTGGCCAAAAATCGCCTGCGACCCATCACGTCCGATCTCGGCAAGGCGGCGAGAATCGCGCATCGTGTGAGCAGTGGCAGATCAACGGAAAGGAACGGTGTACAATGCACACGTCGGATGGCCAGAAGCACACCCGTACACGCATGAAGCAACCTGTTCCGGGAGTCCTCAGCCTTTTTGGAAGGGCTTCCATAAGCACACATCCTTTCTTCACCTTGTGTGTGACAGCGAAGCGAGGGGTAATCACAACGATGTTACGATGTCCCTGAACCATCAGATGCCGGCCTCTCTGCTCGGAGTTCGCGTGAGTCGATAGACCACCGTGCTGCTACATCGGTGACCAGCTTGGTAAGCAGATGCCTCTGGCGCGGATCGCACTGCTGAATATAGTCGGCATTGGCCACGAAGATCAGCTTGTCGCTTGCACGCGAACTCCCGACATTCAGCAACCGCGTTGCCTTGGTGGGGACACCTTTATGCCCCTAGTAATCTGAGAGAAATCTTCCGATGCGCACATCGTATCCTTCCACCAGATCAAAGATCACACAGGGGTACTCCACACTTTGCGCGCTGTACACGGTCCCTACCTGGACCGCTGACAGGAGATGACGCGCCTGCAAGGCCTGGCGTATCTTGGTTTTCTGTGCCCCGTAGCGATCACGCAGATGCGCGGCTCACCAGACTCGCGCTGTAGGAGTTGGGGCTGGAGTGCCTGGACGAGCTGGACGACGCACTCCACATGACAGTCATTGAACTTGGAGCCGGTGTTCCCGCGCTCCGGTCGCCTGGCGCGACACACTTTGTCTTCATCTTTCCCTTTGCCTCGGTCCTGATCCCCGGTGTTCACCAGCATCAGGGGCCACTCAGGATGTGGAGACAAGCGGAGCGGAACGCGGTCCGGATCCAGGTGATTCTGCATCCGCCCATCATAGAAAAACCGGGAGACCACTGCCGCGATTTCCGGCACCATGCGCGACTGACGTGAGAGAAACACGACCTGGTTCCTGCCTGCATCTGCGTCAGCCAGGCGCACCTGCAAATAAGCAAAGAGATCGGTCCCCAACCAGCGCACGGCGCGTGGCGCTTCACGCTCGTTCTTCACGTTGACAATGGGGGCGAGTTGCCTGGGATCTCCAACGATGGCCACATGCCGGGTGGCATGGGTCACCGCCACCAGCATCATCACCAGCGAGACCATGGAGGCCTCGTCAATGACCACCGCGTCA
>WNGK01007749.1_pt1 | contig 14900 bp, 20 predicted proteins | sample 5400601 | NCBI WGS metagenome assembly WNGK01 (sample SAMN13153376, study PRJNA577476) | soil metagenome | isolation source: 60 cm soil or saprolite under Garry oak tree replicate 1 | place: USA:California | collected 2016-06-15 | reverse complement strand
CTTACCAAGATGCTCCGGGACTCCGACACCAACATGCTCGTGAGGCCGTCGAAGTTGACGGTCTGCGAGTACCTCACCGGCTACCCGACCCTTGAAGCCTTCGATCGGGCGCGCTCGCGGAACGAGCCCGTCCGGGGCTGGCTGGGTGGCAAGGTGGACCTCGGACGGAGCGCACGGGAAGGCTACTGTCGCCAGCTGCGCCGGTACGCCCTGCCCACGCTCGGACACCTGCGTTTGGACCAGGTGACGCCCCAGGCCATCAGCGCCCTCTATCAGTCGCTCTCAGAGCGTATCTCGCGTCTCGGGAAGCCGCTCTCTCGACGCACCATCGAGTACACGCACAGCATCTTGCACGAGGCGTTCGAAGACGCCATCGACCCGCTGGGCTACCTCGTGAGGAACCCGGCGCGCAAGGCGAAGCTCCCCAAGAAGACGAGGCGCCCACCGACCTTCCTCACCCCCGAGGAGGTCGGCAGGGTACTCGCCACAGCAGCGTCGGCGCACGATCCGTACTATGCGCTGTGGCACTTGCTGCTGCACACGGGGTTCCGGCCCGGGGAGGCGCTGGCGCTCCAGTGGAGTGACCTACAGAAGGACGATCAGGGCAACTGGACCATCACCGTCAACCGCACCCTCCAGGACGACGGTCGAGGGCACCACGTCGTCGTGGAAGCCCAGGCCAAAACCGAGGGATCGCGGCGCACCGTCACCGTGCCGCAGAGCACTCATGAGGCGCTGCAGGATCACCGGCGGCAGCAAGCGGAGGACATGCTCCGGTACGGCGACCGGTACGACCGGCAGGACTTCATCTTCGCCAGCGCGGTTGGCACGGTGCTCGATCTCAACAACGTGTCGAAGCGGTGGAAGACCGCGTTGAAGCGCGCCGGGATCACCAAGAAGGCCCGCTTCTACGACACACGCCACAGCCATGCGACGGCGCTCCTATCGAACGGTGTGGACATCGCCTGGGTCTCGCAGCGCCTTGGACATAAGAGCATCAGCACTACGCTCCAGCACTACGCCTACCTGCTACCGGAGGCGAACAGGAAGATGGCGGATGTGATGGAGCAGGTTGTGAAGAAGGCATCGGCACAGTGAGCGACAGCGCCCTCTTCTACCGCGCCGTGGGGATCAGTGTCCTGGTCCTCACCGTGATGTATCTGTGAACGAGCCGAAGAAGCCTCAACCTGATGCGGTCTCGGGGTCCGCTCCGAAGTGGCACGACGACCGTTGACCACCCGGCGTAGACGACGCCGCGCAGATGGCTCCAAGGAAGCTGTCCTGCTTACTTAGCCGGGCCCTTCACGAGATCAACACCGAGGTCCTCACCTTCTAGCCACGTGAGCTTCCCAGTTCGACCAACGACGTATTCGAGATACAAACGGAGAGCAGAGATCCCAAGCAGGAGGGCCTGCAAGGCGTCCATGCCACCCGCGTAGAATTCGTGCCGTTCGTTCGGCCATTCGATTACGTATGGGCAATACCAGTCGCCGTTCGGGGCATCGGGCATGATGGCCGGCCTGCCGAGGAGAGCCAGGACCTTCGCAGGACCCGCCGGGCCGGAGTAATCGAACTCACGCCGGGCGATGACTTCGGTCATCGGGTATCTGGACATTGATTCTCAATTCGGGCTCAGCGTAACCTGGGCTGCAAGCGAGAACCCACCACGATTCTGCCGCAGATTCTTGAGCCGGTCAACGCTCTCCCGCTTCCGGCCCCTTTCCCCTCGTACTCCTACCGCGGCGCGCACATTCCGAGACCCACCGCCCTGCCCCTTCCCTGCTCTCGCGGCACACTCGCGGCACACCAGCGCGGCCAACCATAAGCGAGACCGCCGGTTAGCGGGCGGCGACTGATATGCGATCACTAGGTAGCGGCGTAAACAGCCGCCGTTGGCCGCTGCCAAGTGCCCGCAGCTGCGGTTCGATGGCACACACCGGAGCAGGGTGACCGGTCTCGGGAAGCGAGCGCGAACGAAGCCCGTGGCCGCCATCCTGCTCGCAGCTCCGCAAACGCGGAGCAGCGGGAAGGAGCTGTGCGAGATCGTCCAGCGTTACCGCAGCGCCGTGGAGCGGGAACCCAAGCGGATGGGGCGGCGGCCGCCGAAGGAATTGCTGGTGTTGTTCCGCCTGTACAGCACGAAGCTCGGCATCTCGGTGGACGCACTCTTCGACGGTCTCGGACCAGATCGGTCAGCGGGTAGCGGAGTTGTTTGATCCGCGCGCCGATGTCCACGGCCGCCGACCTGCCCGACGAGCCAAGGCCATGAGAGGGAAGTCGGGTGCGACTCCGCTGACCGCCACGCAATCCGCTGACAGGTCGGCGCTTGGATACGTCCGCGTATCGCGCGAAGAGCAGGTGCGGGACGGGGTGAGCCTCGATGCGCAGCGCGCCCGGATCAGCGCGTACGCGCAAGCCAAGAATCTCCCACTCGCTGCGATCTACGCTAATGAAAGGCTGTCCGGTCGGGAGCTGAATCGCCCCGCCTTCCATAGACTGCTCAAGAGCTGCGTTACTGGGCAAGTGGGACACGTGATCGTCTGGCGGCTCGATCGCCCAACCCGCCGCACACGCGACTTGCTCAGCCTTGTCGAGGATCTCTTCCTGGCTCGCCGAATCGAGTTGCACAGCGTGAGCGAGAGCCTCGACACCGCCACGCCGCACGGCCGGTTTGTCCTAACCCTGTTCGGCGGACTGGCACAAATGGAACGTGAGGGGCGGGTGGTCGCGGCCCGCAGCCGTTACGCCGCCGTGGTCGACACCCGGCTGGGGGGGTAGCTGAGGGGGTAGCTGAGGGGGTAGCTGAGGGGGTCTCCCTGCCATTTGGGGGGCGGCACACCCCCCACGGAGTGTGTACAGCCAATTGGGGATCTCGTGTGATGACAACTGGTTAGGCGCCAAGGCGACGCGGCGTGGGCCGATTTCAGGGGGATCGAACGGGCCACGCATGGAGCTGCCGACTTCTCCCCCGCCGACCTAGTTCACGCTGCTCGAGGAGGTTAGCCCACCATACCAGCTGAGATACAGCCGCCGAATGCTAAGGGGCGCAATTGCAGTTGGGGCTGTTAACTTATAAGTTAACACACCGTGGGCGGCCAGAAAGCTGGTCCGGACCGAAAGACGCAGGGAATAAGTCGTCTCACGACGCTCGCCCACAGGCGAGAACGAGCGCTGCTCTGCGCCGCCGTCGCCAAGGGCCTGCGCGAGATGCTCATGGAGTGCGGCGTTAGTCAATCGGAGCTGGCCCGGCGACTGGGCACTAGTCGAGCCCACGTCACACAGATACTGTCGGGTCGCCGCAATCTGACGTTGCATACGCTCGCGCACGTCGCCGCTGCCGCTCACTGCCAGGTGAGACTCTCTGTACGACCCGCGAACTACGGGGATGGCACGAACGGCGAATGAGTAGACGCCAGCGCGCGGCGCGAGGGGATTGGGGCCATTCCGTGGGGACAAGTCCCATCCCAGTGCGATGTCGGTGGCTCAAGGGATTCCCGCGATCGCATCTGTGGGTTCCGGAAACTCTGGCCGGTGAATTCCGGGAATTCTGGCCGGTCCATCTAATGCCTCGGGGGAGGTGGGGTCGTCAAGCCCCAGGTGCGAGCGCCGATCGACCGGCGGGCCGACCTGGAGTACCCCCTCGGTCGGGGCCGGGCTGCTCACCGTCGCGCCAGATACACCGCGTCCTCGCTGGAGGTGGTGAGGAACCCATGCAGCCGCTCGACGTCGCGGATCCAGATCCGGGGCCGCCGATGCGTGAGCTCGGTGAGGTGCTCCAGGGCTGGAGGGGCGAGCCCCAGCAAATGCTCGCGCTGCAGGTAGCGGTTGGCGCGCTTGCCGGAGACGGCCGCGACCTGTTGCGCCTGGTGCTCCGGCAGCGTCGACTTCGCCCCGGCTCGAAGAGCCGCGCGTGGACCGCCTCGAAGCGCCCGGCCACAATCCGCACCCGGTCGCGATACAGGAACAGCGTGCCGGGGATCCCGATCGCGTCCGGGGGCGTCGCCCGGTTGGGCCGCTGGGTGCTCACCTCCGTGTGCCACTCGCCCAGCTGCGCGAGCAGGTTGGGGTCATCGAGAAAGCGCCGCTGTTTGAAAAACGATCCCTTCACCTAGCCCACGAGGTTTTCGACGGATCCCTTCTGGGTTGGCCGGGCCGGCCAGCAGAGCTCAATCCCCAAGCCCAGATCGAGCGCGACGCCCGCGAACAGCGCATTCCATTCGGTGACCTGGCCGTCCTTGGTCCAATGCAAGGCGATGGTCTTGGGCCGATCGAACACCGCCAGCAGGGGAATCCCGCCGATCGCGGCGAAGTGCGCGACCAGCGTGCGGGCCAGGGTCTCCGCGCTCTCGTCCGGGACGATGGTCACTTCGACCCAGCGCGAGTACTTGAGCCGCGAGGCGAAGCAGTGCACCCGCCGGCGCGTGCCATCGAGGAAGCGCACGTCGACCTCACCGAAATCGTGCTGCGAGAATACCCCTGGCAGGTCTTCGAACCGCACCATCGGGCGGACCGGCGTCGGCCGCAGGGTCCGGATCAACTCATAGAGCGCCGACTTCCCGCCCCTGTAGCCCGCGAGCTTCGCCCGGCGCAGGATCTCCACCGCGAGCAGCCCCGGCACCCACGCCAACAGGTCGACGATGAAGCGGCGAAACGGCTCCGCCTTGGCGGGCCGCCCAATGCCCCGCCGGTCCAGCTCCTTGGGGTCGTCTACGCGTGCTGCTTGCCGGGTGTGACCTGCATCACGGTGGCTGAGTAGCGGCCGACGCGAATATCGCTGCACCTTGACCTGGAGGCACGAGGTGCACGCCAAGGCTGGCGCTGTTCCCGACCGGGACACTTACTACATGATGATCGCGATGGCTGTACGTGCCCGCGCCAACTGCGTCGGGAATCGAGTTGGTGCGATCATTGTTGTCGAAGACCGCATCGTGAGTACCGGGTATAACGGCACGCCATCGGACATGGGAAACTGTCTGGATGGCGGTTGCCATCGTTGCGCCAACCGTGAGTCGTTCCGGTCCGGTACTGGCTACGACGTTTGTATTTGCGTTCACGCCGAGCAGAATACTCTGTTGGCCGCCGCGCGTTTTGGGATTTCGGTTCAAGGTGGGACGGTATACACGACCTTACAGCCATGCTTCGGCTGCATTAAGGAGATGCTTCAGGCGAAGATCGAACGAGTGTACTATCTGCACGATTGGGTCTACCCCGACAAGGCGTTGCAAGGGGAGTACAAGAAGATCGAAAACAAATTCCCCAAGGGAGTAAAGAAGCTCGCCCTCGCCGACCCCGACGAAACCTGGGCTCTAAGCAGTAAGCGGGCTCCCGCGGGGGTAGCCAGGGACTCGGACGACACCGGTCATGCTGCAGGGTGATGCTGGGCGGCCGCGGGCAACTCGCCGGGGACAGGCTCGATCGTCTTGCGCAGCGTCGCCGACCGTTTCAGTCACTCGTCGGCCGCGGTGAAGAAACCGACTCCCCCGACGACCAGATACAGGTGTGTCTTCGCTACCGCTGGACAGGCAAAACGTTGCGTCCCTCGACGGCTCCCGCCAGCTGATCGCTCACAGCGTGCCTTCCCTGCGCGACTCGGCCCGTTGATCTCCACCACGCCGCTCGCCAGCTGTTAGTGACCCTCGAAACATCGCAGCCGCCCGCATCAAATCGCCGGGAATTGCAGCAAATCGGCGCCGGGACCTAACGAACCGGCGGGAATCGTACCAGATCGGCTTAGATAGGGCCTGCTGGCTGGACGTCGTGCGGGAACTGCTCGGTGTCCACCCCGCTGCGAGGCTCGGAGCGCAGGAACGGGATACCGACGACCGAGTGGGTAGGTACGGCCGGGGTGGTCGGTCGACGGCTCACAGCGGTATTTGCGAATCGGCAGTGCATCCTTCGACTTATTTCAGGCAGGGGAAGCGGGTGCTCGGCCACGCACCCTCAACACTAACGTCACCGCAGGAGACACTGAGATGAAACACACAACGATGGCACCCAACCAGTCCATTCACGATGACTATCTCGAGTTGGTGGAGGACACCGATCCGCCGCGGGACGACGAGATCAGCCCGTCAGCTGCGCGTTCTCATTCAACGCGCCACAGCGCCGACCTACAAAGGGCGCAAACGCCTCCAACCGCCGCCCGCGACGCAGCGACGCTTGCCGTGCACGAGACGCCCGAGGCTGTGAGTCTGGGCCTAGTGCGGGCTAACTCGCCCACCGACTTGGTGCTGCGCGCGACGGAAGCTGCCAACGCCCTGTCGGACGTGATCGAGAACAAGCGGCTCTATAGCGTCATCAGCGGCAAACGGTACGTGCGATGCGAGGGATGGACAACGCTCGCGGCCATGCTCGGGTTCTTGCCTCGCGAAGAGACGGTGGCCCGCCGCGACGATGGCACCTACGAGGCCAGTGTCGCCCTTGTCCGCATTACGGACGGCACCGTGCTCACTCGTGCCTCGGCTGAATGCGGGATGGACGAGCCCACCTGGAAGTCGCGCCCGAACTACGCCCGGCGATCCATGGCAGTCACGCGGGCCACGTCCAAGGCGTGCCGCATCGCGCTCTCCTGGGTCATGGCGCTGACCGGTTACGAAGTGACGCCCGCCGAGGAGGTGCCGCACGATGGAAACCGGGGTCGCGCATGATGACGCGGCGGCGACCACTCGAGGGAGACTCGTTCACCTAAGGTGCGTAGTCCATGGCGGTCTGAGGTTTTCGCGGTTTCCCGCGGCACGTCAAGCACGGCGACGCCCGCGGAGCACGTTCTTCCTCGCGCGAATCCACGCGCCCTGTCGGAAGTGGCCGCCTCTAAGATTTCCTCTGGCTTCCACTGTAGCTGGTAGGAGGTATAGGCGGGCCATGCCCGCCAGCGTGTCGTAATAACCACAGCGGAGCTGTTGATGTCTTCAGAACCAGTGAAAGTGAGCGGCCCCTTCCGCTACGTGCGCCAGCTCGGGAAGAAGTTGCCGGAGGGGATCCGCGCGAAGGGGGACCAAGACGGCACGGCGCTCGGCCTGTTCCACCGCTTCGGTGAGGCCACCACGGCGATCGACGTCAAGTTCGCCGCGGACGGCAGCATCATCAGGGTCTCGAAGTCCAAGACCTGGTACCGCTCGATCAAGTTGTCGCTCACCGAAGAGGTGGTGATCGAGACCTATCTCCAGCAGGCACTCCGGGCCTTCCTCGCCGTGGGGGCTTGATGAGCACGCCCAAGATCAAGGCGAGCGCCGAGCTGGTGAGCCCGCGCGAACTCGCCTGCGAGCGGGTTAGCGAGCGCCTTGCGCGGCGGCACGCCGTGCTCGCTGCGACGCTGCGCCCGAGGGACATTCGTTACGACTTATATGGGCGCCCCAGCACCAACGACCAACCGGACACCGAGCATGGAGGACACGACATGAATTACCACGACGGGCTGCCCTGCGATCCCCAAGACCTCGACCAGATGGCAGCAGATCAGGCGGACTGGGACGGCGGTGATGACGAGGTGGCAGCGGATCAGGCTGAATGGGGCTACGCCGATTACGACCAAGAAGAACTGAACGGCCAACTACCGTTGTTTGCCAGCGCCCAACCGGAGCACGTCCGAGAACGTGACCTAGCGCAGCAACCGTACGGGGCAATCGACCGCGAAGAAGATGAGGATGGCCTGCCGTTTGGGCCATGGACGCTGGAAGTAGTAGATGAGGGAGCGTGATCAGAGGGACGCGGAAGGGCGGCTCCGACAACGGCTGTCGGCAATGCGCGATGAAATTCGACGCCTCCGTGCTTTGCTCGATGGCGCCGGAGTCTCCGAAGGCGGATCTACCCGAGTCCAGGTGGCGCGCGGTGCCGTCCTCAGGACTTGGAAGCGGTGGCGTGAAGCGCCCTCGCCGGTTCACGCCGGGATGGGGACTGCATGAATTTTCTTGAACAGTCCGTGCCGGAAGATCCCAAAGACCTTCCAGCGTTCTGGCGCGAACTGGCCGCCGGTCTCCTACCATTCAATACCGGAGCCGCCGCGGTAGCTGAGGCATTTGCCCTACACCTGGAGCGGGCGCTCCACCTTTCCGGCCAAGAGTTGGTGAACCTGCGTCAGGCATCCGCAATTGGGGGCTATAGTGTGGAGCATCTGAGTCGGATGGTGAAAGCGGGAACGATTCCGAATGCTGGTCGATCCGGAGCCCCCCGTGTTCGTCGCTGCGATGTCCCCCATAAACCTGGCCGCCAAGGGATTCCGGCAAAGGCGATTCCCGACCGACGGCGGACATCGCAGTTTACCCAGGTTCGCAGATTGGTGGTGTCTTCCGCTTTGAAGGGAGGCCGATGATGTACTGGTACAAGACGGTGGGGAAGCGGGGCTACGGTATTGCAGTACGGCAGCGAAGTAAGCAGCGCAACATCGAACTCAAATGGTGGGATCGCGAGCGCAAGACGTACCGTACAAGGACGCTCGGCCATCGGGATCGTGAGCGCGCCCTGGAGGAGGCAAAGCACTTGGCCGGGGAGCTGTTGGCTGGCAAAGAGAGCGAGCGGGACGGCACCATCACGCTTCGGCAGCTCCTTCAAAACTACTGTGACAAATGCTCTCATCTAAAGAAGGGTGATCAGCCGAGAGAGGACGAGCGTCGTCGCGTCCTGTGGAGCGCGATCTTGGGCGATCGCGAAATCGGCAGCCTAACCAAGACGGACCTTGCCACATTCGTGAAGGACCGGCGTGAGGGGACGATTCGGTTGTCCGATCATGTACTCAGGTCTGACGTGTCGGACACCACCATTGGAGCTGACATCGTCTTCCTGCAAACAGCGATGAATTGGGCAATAGAGCAACACTACCTGGAGAACAATCCGCTCCGCGGCTATAAGCGTCTCAAGACCGCAAGACCGAAGCGCCCCGTGGGGGACTATGACCGGTATCTCCAACTTCAGACCGTCACGGACCGGGTAGACCCGCGCTTTGGTGTGTTCATGACCCTCGTCGAAGCGCTCGGGTGGCGGGTCTCGGCGATCTGCCAACTGCGGGCTGAAGACATCCTCCGCAAGTCTGATCCTGACGCCCCGCATGGTAGGATTAGGAAGGTTCGCCAGACGGATAAGAAACGCGTCGAAATGTGGATCCCCCTGGCGGAGGACGTGCGGCGCGCGCTGGACCGGCTGCCTGTCCTGAAGGGTTACCTCTTTCCTTCCCCAAAACGGGCCGACAAGCCGTGGGCGCGCTACCGTGCGCGGGATCTCCTGGAACGGGCGGAAGGCTTGGCGGGCCTGGAACCGATCGAGGGCGGCGACTTCCATCCATACCGGCGCAAGTGGGCGACCGAGCGGAAGCACCTGCCGACGAAGGACGTGATGGCGGCGGGCGGCTGGGACGATCCCCGCTCGCTCGAGACGTGCTACCAGGACGTGGACGCGGAGACCCTGTACGCCGTCGTCACCGAGCCCCGAAAACTCCGCAAAAAAGCCCTCGGTGGACGCCATAACGGGGTCCACAACGGGGTCCACGAAAGGAGCTAAGTCTAATCGGGACGGCGGGATTTGAACCCGCGACCCCCTGAACCCCATTCAGGTGCGCTACCGGGCTGCGCTACGTCCCGTCTGTCCACTCCACCCTACCCAAGCCCCGTTGCCAGAGATCAACCGACTGTTGCCAGCCTTAAGACGCCAAGCGCCTCCAAGGTCACAGCGAACAGCCCGCATCGGGTCGGCTCCGCGCACTCTTGCGGCTTGCGCCTTCCGCCCAGCCTTAAGCGAGTGCGCGTTGCCAACCTACCCTGCCCCCCCCCCCGTTGCCAGAAACGTACCCAGCTGTTGCCAGCCGCAAAACGCCCAGCGGCTTCGAGATCACAGCGTACACCCGGCATCGCGTCGGCTCCCGCGCACCCTTGCGGCGTACGGCTTGCGGCTTCCGCCCAGCCTTACCGCTGCCCGTCCCGCGCCTCGCTTGTGGCTTGCGCCCTGCAGCTTGCGGCCAGTGCCTCGAACTTAGTCTGCAGGTCCGGATGCTGCTAGCACTACTTCAGCATCCGAACATCCGTCCCACCGCCTGCTGCGGCAACGTCCACGTCCCGAGGCGACGGTTTCCTCCTCGAGCGCGAGTTCCCCCTCTCCCGAAGGGAGAGGGGACACGGGGTGAGGACAGGCGCGTGACGGGAGGGGAACGGAGGATGAGGACAAGGCGGCGCCCTTGCGGCGGGCCCTTCCGGACGGATTTCGCCCTTTCCATATATTGATCTCTCTCCGCCTCCCCCGGAGCTGGCCCGATGAAGCTGCCTGACCCCCTGAACGAGCTGTCCCCCGACGAGCAGAAGATCCTGCAACAGTACTTGGAGCCGGTCCGGTTCGCCGCCGGTACCTGGCTCTTCGAGGAGGGAGGTCCGGGCGACGGCTGCTACATCATCGACGAGGGGGAAGTCCGGAAGCGGACGCGGTGTTGCTGACCGTGCACTGGTCACGAATCGACGATGTGCTGAATCAGACCGGCGATTCGTCGGGCAAGGTGATCGTCACGCCAGCGCCGGTCCGGTCGGGCTTGTCGTCGTCCGTGGCCAGGACGTCGAACACTCGCTCCATGGCGGCGAGCGAACGCTGCAGCTCGGAGAACGAGTTGACGATCTGCCACACCGGGCCGAGTAAGAGAAACGAATACCACTGGAAGGCCACGATGTCGCCGATCGACGCCCCGCCGGCGACGTTCATGTACCCGCCGTACCAGACGATCCTGGACGAAGCTTCGATAGCGCTGACGCGAACAGTGGGCATGGGTCATAGCGCCACGACATTACCCACATCACGAGACACCGCAGAGCGACATCCCCGCTGGCCGCCCGACGGGCGGGCACCCATTATGGACAGTCACCGCCATCCAACACACACCGGAGCTATTCACATGAGTGGCACAGCCAGGCGTCACTGGTATCGGTCAGCTCCCGCAGCCCGACGGCCTTCACACTGGTGGTACTGGGGGCGAGCCGTTTACGTAAGCCGTCGTGACTATCGCAAGATCTTCTTGGCGTTCCTCGCGGTGGGCGTCCCGCTGGGCGCAGCGGGTGTTCTCCTCGGCTTAACGGTCCTGCTGAACGCTGCATTGGTCATCGCCGGTATTGGGCTGATCCTCTTCCTTTATTCGCTGTTTGGGCTGTATCGGATGTATGGCCACCCATCGATGCGCTACTACCGGCGCTTGCTCGAGCAGGGGAACGTGCCAGACCGTGCGATCGTGGCCGATCTCCACATCGGCACATATCGGACCGCGTTTGCACTCGCCGATCTCCTGCCACATGCGACGATTCATAGCGTCGACTGTTGGGACATCGAGGGTCCTCCCGCAGAGGAGGCAGTCGCGGACGTCCGAGACCTGGAGCCAGCGCCGACCGCGAATCCACGGATCCGCCCGGCGAAGGCAACCAAGTTTTCCATACCGCTGCCCGACGCTACCTGCGACGTTGTCGTCTTCGGGTTCGGCACGCACGAGATACCGCGAGGTGGGCCACGCGAGAAGCTCTTCCGCGAGGCGCAACGGATTCTCAAGCCGGGTGGAACGGCGCTGCTGTTCGAGCACGGCTACGACCTGCACAACTTCGTCATCTTCGGACCGGTCATCGACCACGTCACGCGTAGACAGGAATGGCTCAAGACGATGGCCGAGTACTTCTCGGACGTGGCCTATGCTCGGTCGTCCGCGGCGGTCGATCTGATTGTGGGACAGCGCCGTGCCTAGTGCCGTTCCAACTTTTCGGGACTAATCGCAGAACGGGGATGGTCGTGACGAAGAGCGCCATTCGGCGGAGGGGAAAGTAGGCGCAAAAAGTTGGAACGGCACTAGCCCGATCTCCGCCTCGCAATCGCCTGATGTGGTGATTGTGGGTGGGGGCATCGCGGGCTTGGCGGCGGGGCTGCGGCTCAAGGATCGAGGCTTCACGCCGTTGGTGCTCGAAGCCGCCCATCGCGTCGGCGGGCGCATGACCACGGACCGCGTGAACGGATACGCGATCGATACCGGGGTGACGTTGCTCGGAAATCGCTACCGCGCCATGCGCGCGCTCGTCCGACGTCTCGCTGTGCCAGCGGCTCCCGTCCCCTTCTCGCTCGCCATCCAAGATGAGGGAGGATGCCGGCGCTACCGCGCGCAGCGGGCACTCGATGTCCTGCTCGGCTCGGGACTGTCGGTTCCGGCAAAGTGGGCGGCTATCCGCGTGCTGGCAGGGATTCTCTTGAGCGGGCGCGGAATGCTACACGGAAACAGTGAACGCGTGGTGGCCCTCGACCGCGAGACCGTCGCCGAGTACTTCGCTCGCCTTGGGCGCGGCGGACAGGAGCTGCTGGCCAAGGTGTTCGAGCCCGGCCTGCGCGCTGCTCTCGGTGGTGCCCTAGCCGAGTCCTCGCGCTTCGTTCTCATGCAGGTGATCTGGAACACGCTGGGTGCCGGCTTCTGGAACATCGATGGAGGAGTCGACCGCTTGCCGGAAGCGCTCGCGAGCGAACTTCCCATCGAGCGGGAGACTCGTGTCCGCGAGGTAAGGGTTGCGTCGTCCGGCGTTGAAGTCGACGCTCAGTCAGCCACATCCGCCAGAACGGTCCGTGCTCGGGCGGCGATTCTTGCGATACCAGGAGATCGCATCCCCTCGATCTTTCCTGCCGCACCCCACTGGATCAGGGAGCCGGCAAGCCGAACCATGTTCTCGAAACTCTCGAGTGCCCACGTCGCGTTGGGACGTCTACCGAACTGCCCGCATGCTGGATACGGCTTCGCGGCCGGCGCCGAAGACGGCGTCGGTGCCCTCGAGCTCGAGCACCTTCGAGCTCCCGGGCGATGTCCGGAACGTAAGGGGATGGTTTCGGTCTACTTCGTCGACACGCCGAGGTTTCGCTGTCTCGAGGCTGATGACGAGAGTTTGCGGGAACAAGCGGTGCGGGTCGTCGGGCGCACATTTCCCGAGGCGGCGGGCTCAGTGGAGTTCGTCCATCTGATCCGTTGGCCGACGGCCACCGCCCGGTTTCCCAAGGGGCGGTTGTCGGAGGTCGTGCAACTCCGAAGACAGCTTGCCCGATGGGAGGCGCCAGTCGATCTGGCCGGAGACTGGCTCGACGGCGTCGCCAGCGAATCGGCGATCCAGACTGGGCAGCAGGCCGCCGATCGGATCGCAGCGCGCCTGGGAGCCTAGGGAAGCCCTTCCGGACGCATTTCCTTTCCATTATTGATCCCTCTCCGCCTCCCCCGGAGCTGGCCCGATGAAGCTGCCTGAGCCCCTGGACGACTTGTCCCCCGACGAGCAGAAGATCCTGCAACAGTACCTGGAGCCGGTCCGGTTCGCCGCCGGTACCCGGCTCTTCGAGGAGGGAAGTCCGGGCGACGGCTGCTACATCATCGACGAGGGGGAAGTCCGGCTCGAGGTCCAGCGCCCCGAGGTGGATTCCGACGGCGTGCTCGGCTTCCTCGGAGCGGGGACGATCCTGGGAGAGCTGAGCCTGCTCGATCGGCTGCCACGCTCGGCCGGCGCGTACAGTCACACCGACGTCGCCGCACGCCGCCTCTCGGCGGCAGGGGTCGAACGGCTGATGAACGACCACCCGCGCATCGGGCTTCAGGTCTTCCGGGCGCTGGGCCGCGATGCGGCGCGGAAGCTCCGGGCCACGACGCATAAGCTCGCCGAATTCGCGCTGACCGACGTTGATCCCGAGGTGGACCAGATGGTCTCCCGGGCCCAGGCGGCGCTCGAGGCGTTCGCGCCGTGGACGGATGCGCAGGTGGACGGCGTGCTCAAGGCCGTTGCCGAGACGCTCGCGGCCGAGGCGGAGGACCTGGCCCGGGACACGGTCAAGGAGACCAAGATCGGCAACGTGCCGGACAAGACGACCAAGAATCAGTTGGCGAGCATGGGCATCTATCGCTCGCTCGTGGGCCGTCCGGGGCGCGGGACGCTCGGCGCGCCCGGCGACCGGAAGGTGGTCGAAATCGCGAGTCCCGCCGGCGTGGTGTTCGCCCTCATCCCGATGACCAACCCCGTAGCCACCGCGGTCTTCAAGACGCTGATCGCGCTCAAGGGAGGGAACGCGATCATCCTGAGCTTTCATCGGGCCGCGCTCGGAGTGGGAAACCGGACCGGTGAGCTGATCCGCGGCGCCATCGAGCGCGCCGGCGCGCCGCCCGATCTGCTCCAGTGGATCCGGCAGCGCACGAGTCGCCGGAAGACGGCGATGTATCTGAGCCATCCCGGGGTTTCGCTGATCCTCGCGACCGGGGGCGCTGGGATGGTCCGCGCGGCCTACCGCTCGGGCACGCCGGCCCTTGGCGTGGGACCGGCGAACACGCCCTGCCTCGTCTGCGCCGACGCCGATCCCGACGCGGCGGCCCGGGCCATCGTCACCAGCAAGTCGTTCGACAATGGGCTCATCTGCGGGGCGGAGCACAACCTCGTGGTCGATCGCCCGCTGCGCGACGCGCTCGTGCAGGCGCTGGAGCGCTCGGGCGCCACGGTGCTCACCCCCGACGAGACGGCCAAGGTCGCGAGGGTCGCCGTGGATCCAGCGAGCGGGGAGTGGCGCCCCCAGATCATCGGGCAGGCGGCGCAGGCGATCGCGGCCTACGTGGGGATCACGCGGCCGCACCCGATCAAGGTGCTGGTCGTACCCACCGAGGACGCTTCCCCTGGAAAGCCGTTCGCCGGCGAGAAGCTCTTTCCGCTGCTCTCTCTGTTCACGGTCGACGGCCCTGACGAGGGCTTCGCTCTGTGCCGCCGCCTCCTCCACCTCCACGGCATCGGGCATTCGGCGGTGATCCACACGCGGGACGAAGCCGTGGCGGAGCGCTTCGGTCGCGAAATGCCCGCCGGTCGCATCCTCGTCAACTCTCCATGCGCGCAAGGCGTGGTAGGCATGACGAGCGGCCTCGAGCCGTCGTTCACATTGGGTTGCGGCACGTTCGGCAA
>WNGK01005434.1_pt1 | contig 14901 bp, 16 predicted proteins | sample 5400601 | NCBI WGS metagenome assembly WNGK01 (sample SAMN13153376, study PRJNA577476) | soil metagenome | isolation source: 60 cm soil or saprolite under Garry oak tree replicate 1 | place: USA:California | collected 2016-06-15 | reverse complement strand
TCGCCACGGGCGTCGCAGGATTATCAATCGAAGACAACACGGGGCGCACCGATGTACGGCTCTACGAGAAAAAACTGACGGTCGAACGCATTCGCGCTGCGCGTGCAGCAATTGATGCTTCAAAAACTGGCGTCGTCCTAACGGGACGCTGCGAAGCCTGGCTGGTGCATGATCCCGACCCATTGCATACGGTTCTCGACCGGCTCGCTGCTTATGCTGAAGCCGGCGCCGATTGTCTCTACGCTCCCGGTGTCAGTGTGCCTGACGAGATTGCACAGATCGTGAAGACGGTTGCACCGAAACCTGTCAACGTACTTGTCTCCGGATTCAATCACCAGCTATCAGTTTCTCAACTGATCGATCTTGGTGTGCGCCGCATCTCGGTCGGCTCCGGTCTTGCCCTGGCCGCGTGGGGCGCATTCCTTCGCGCCGCGCAAGACATCAAAACAAACGGCACATTCAATCTTCTGGCCGATAACGCTGTATCGGCTGACCTGAACGAACTGTTTCGGCAACAGTCGTAATTGCTATCGGCGGCGATCTACTTCCGCAACTTCGAGATTGGAATCCGGCCTCGATCGAGTCATCTTCCTCGAATGAAAATCGCTATTATTATTGCCCGGATTCTTCTCGGACTGGTTTTTGTCGTCTTCGGGTCGAACTTCTTTTTGAATTTCATTCCCATGCCGCCGCCTCCACCAGGTCTGGCTGGGGATTATTTCAAAGTCTTCGCCGCTAGCGGTTACATGTACGTCGTTGGCGCCCTGCAACTGCTGAGTGGACTACTATTGTTGATCGGCCGTTTCGTGCCGCTTGCGCTAACCATTCTCGCAGCGATGATCTTCAACATCTTGGTTTTTCACATTTTGATGGCTCCCGAAGGTCTGCCGATGGCAATCGTCGTCGCCGTGCTCGAACTTTTCCTGGTCTGGTCATATCGTGATCGCTTCGCGGGAATTCTGCGGCCCTGATTTCGACGTGAGTGCACAACAGAGCAACGAAACGCCGGACGTTGTCGTGCGCGGCAGTGCGCGCAGCTTCCGACAAGAGGTCGTTGCGAGTAAGCACAGTCTTGTCGCCGACGAGCCAGTGAGCGCAGGCGGGAGTGATGCTGGCCCTGACCCATACGATTATCTGCTGACGGCGCTCGGAGTATGTACTTCCATGACGGTCGGCTTATACGCGCGCCGGAAACAGTTCCCTCTCGAGAACATCACGGTTTCGCTATCGCACTCGCGAATTTATGCAAAGGACTGCGAGGAATGCGAAACGAAGGAGGGCATGCTGGACAGAATTGACGTTGAAGTCGAACTCGCGGGCGCGTTAAGCGCAGAACAGCACAACAAGCTGATGGAGATCGCCGCAAAGTGCCCAGTCCATCGCACGCTTACGTCCGAGTTGCAGGTTGCAACCTGTTTGCGGGCCGGGCTCAACGAACCCGGCTACAGCGTTCCAGCGTGGCATCGCTAGTTCGGGCGCTTTCGAGGGATACACGCGCATCGCCGGTACGGCGCGAAGAATTAAAAAAATTTTGTCACTATTGCGATGGCGTAATTTTCTTGAAGGATTAAACAGACTCAAGCTTGTTCCAAACAAATGAAATTCCTCGCCGTCCATCCCAGCTGTCTGATGTATTCGAAGATTTATCTTCGTCTCGAACCGCTCGGCCTTGAACTTGTCGCTGCTGCCGCGCGTCGCGCCGGTCACTCTGTTCGCTTAGTCGATTTGCAATGCGAACCGCACGAGAATTTTTTCCGGCTGCTTAAACGCTGGCAACCGGATGTCATCGCATTCTCCGTTAATTACCTCGCTAACGTTCCTGAAATCATCGATCTCGCTCGCGCTGCGCGTGCATTATTGCCGGAAGCATTCATCTGCGTCGGTGGTCACAGTGTTTCGTTTATTCCGGAAGAAATTTTGCGGCACGCCGCAGGCGCAGTGGATTGCGTGCTGATCGGCGAAGGCGAAACAGCGATCACCGGTCTCCTCGATGCTCTCGCTCAAAGCCAGCCGGATCTAAAAAGCGTTCCTGGCTGCGTAACGCCCGATCATCGCGGTCCGCCGCCTGCCTTCGTGCATTCACTTGATCATCTGTTGCCCGCGCGCGACCTGGTTCAACATCGCCGCAAGTATTTCATCGGCCAATTGGACCCGGCCGCTTCCATCGAGTTTAGCCGGGGCTGCCCGTGGGACTGCGTCTTTTGCAGTGCGTGGACGTTCTACGGACGCAATTACCGGGTAAAAACACCGGAGCGCGCCGTCTGGGAACTGGCGCAAATTCGCGAGCCCGGCATTTTCATCGTGGACGACGTGGCTTTCATTCAGGCCGAGCACGGCATGCAGCTTGGCGAAGCGATTGCTCGACGCGGGATCCGGAAACGTTATTACCTTGAGACGCGCGGTGACGTTCTGCTGCGAAACAAGGAAGTCTTCCAACTCTGGAAGCGGCTCGGCCTAAATACCATGTTCCTCGGTCTGGAAGCGATCGATGAAGAGGGACTCAAGCGCTACCGCAAACGCGTGACGCTCTCTAAAAATTTCGAAGCACTGGAGTTTGCTCGCTCGCTCGACATATCCGTGGCCGTCAATATCATTGCCGATCCCGCATGGGACCGCGAAAGATTCAAGGTAGTACGCGATTGGTGCCTGGAAATCCCCGAGGTCGTCAACATCAGTATTAACACACCGTATCCCGGCACGGAAACATGGCATACCGAGTCGCGTCGTCTCACGACGCGCGACTACCGGTTATTCGACATTCAACACACTGTGTTACCAACCAAGCTGCCCCTGCCGGAATTTTACAAAGAACTCGTCGAGACGCAGCGCGTGCTTTCCCGCAAGCATCTCGGCTGGGAGGCGCTGCGAGACTGCGCACGTATCGTTGTCCGCCAGTTGCTTCGCGGTCAGACCAATTTTATCCGAATGCTTTGGAAGTTCGACAGCGTATATAACCCGGAACTGCAACTGGCCGATCATCGTCAACCAGTAAAATATGAAATCAGCCTGCCGCCACCTTCTACGGCCACCATTCAGCGTGGCGCCCTATACATTCACGAAAATCGAGGCCGCAGCGGTCGTCAGATCGATCACCACACAGAAGAATTTGTCAATGTAACCCGCATGGGTGTCGCGACTTGATCCCGTTAGTACTGGAATGAATACGCGCCATAGTTAGCGCCGCGCGAAATCAGAATAGACAACGTTGCTCCGCCGCCTCTCCCGCCAAGCGGAATTACTTCTCGAAAAAAACAATGGGAGCCGCGCTCCTCCTGTTTTGTGGATAGGCGAATCTCGCAGAACACCCTCGTATTCTTCAAATAATCCAATAGATTTATGGTGAAAACGCCCAGTTCAGCAGCCACATGGATTACACGATTCGTCCGCTCACAGCTGGAGACGAACCAATCTTGTGGGAAATGTTGTATCAAGCGCTTCACACGTCCGAGGGCGGGCCGCCACGAGAAGTACTGCGGCAGCCCGAATTTGTGCGCTACGTCGAGGGCTGGGGTCGCGCAACCGACAGCGGCTTTATTGCATCCGACGCGAAGACCGGTGAGGTCTTAGGTGCTGTTTGGATTCGGCGGCTGAGCGACCAACTGGAGGCGCCATCTGACCTCGCCTTCGGCGTCAAACCCGGTCTTCGCCGGCGCGGCATCGGCGCTGCACTTCTCACGCAATTGGTCAAAACGTGTCCTGAGCAATCAACGATCTCGATGCGCGCTTCTGCGAATAACCCAGCCGTGCGCCTCTACGAGCGCTTCGGATTCAAGATCGTGAAGCAAGGCGAAGGCAGCGTCACGATGCGAAGAGAAGCTTGAGACATTGCCATTCGAGATGACCCAATCGCGAACCAAATCAGCGAAGAGTCGCCGCTGGTCTTCCAGAGTTACACAGCGTAGCGACGCGCTCGACCTTCAGCGAAACATTTTCAAATCAACTAATCCGCGCCGGATTGCGCTATCCCTTAAACATTCTGCCAACGCCAGTAAGCGGCGCAAAGGCACACCGTATCAATCAGCGATGTCGATGCTCAACTTTTACATCAATCGCGCCGGGAAAAATCTTTCGCAAAAACAAAAACGCGTTCTGGAACGGGCTAAAGGCGAACTGCGAGACGCGTTTGGTCGAGATTAACGTCGCGCCTAAAGATCGCAAAACCGCGATTAGTCACGATCGCTGGCAGAATCATTTCATGGCCATGCGAACAACCCGCGCGTCATCGGCCCGACGCGGGGCGAACTCGGGGAACTCTTCCGCATGCAAGATTCCGGCGAGGATTTCGAGGCTATCGACAATGCGCGGGCCCGGTCGGGCGAAGTAAGCGCTGGCGTCGACAGCATAGATCTCGCCGTGACGCGCCGCGGGAAGCGAATCGAAATCGGGAAAACGTCGGAGCAATTGGTAATCGCGCCGTGCGAGTTCGACATCGTATCCACAGAGAGCGAGAACGATGATCTCCGGACGAGCGTCGACCACTTGCTGCCAATCGATCTGCACGGAAGGTTGGTGTTTACGGCCTAACGGATCGTGTCCGCCGGCGATTTCCACGAGCTCCGGTCCCCAGTGACCGGAGCAAAACGGCGGATCAACCCATTCCAACACGAGACAGCGCGGGCGATTTGCAATGGCATCTGCTCGGCGTCGCACCACTTCTACGCGGTTTAATAATTCTGCAACCAATTTGTCAGCGCTTTCTGGAACACCGCATACATCCGCAACACGCCGAATGTCTTCGAAAATGTCCGAGAGACCTGAAGGCTCTAGATTCACGACTCGAGGCGGACCTGGCAATGTTTCGGCGAGCCGCGCGACAGTGCCATAACCCACCGCGCACACATCGCACAATTTTTGCGTAAGGATCACGTCGGGCTGCAGCTCTCTCAGAAGCGGCTCATTGATTCTGTAAATCGTGCCGTTTTCATGCAACGCGCGGCGCACCCATTCGTCCACTTCGCCGCTCGTTAGCCCGGTATGGTGGATCGGACAATGCGTCACGCGCGGACGCTCGTTGGCCTCAGCTGGATAGTCGCACTCATGCGAAACACCGACTATTTGATTCATCAACCCAAGGGCCGCCGCGATCTCCGTGGCGGCCGGCAACAGCGAAACGATGCGGCACGACCTCATCTCCACGTCCAAATATAGAAGACAGTCTTCTCCGTGCTGAACAAAAAGGGCTGACGCCTATTGCGCCAGCCCTTTAAGAATCACGCGGGAAAGGATTTTCTCGAATCAGTCCTTTTACTCCGCCAGCGGCAGAAACTCTTCGCGCACAATCTTGCCGTCTTTGACCGTATAAACGCCAACCTCCGACAACTGCATTCGCTTTTTCGAATTCTTGTCCGTCACATCGGCATCGTATTGCACCACGAAGCGATCATGTGCGACGAATGGTCCATTCGCTTTAAAGCTGTGGACCTGCATGTTTTGCAGCCACCAATCGGTCTTCCCGCGCACCTGATCGATCCCGCGCTTCTCCGGCGACTCGCCATCGCTCGCTCTCGCCTCGACACTCACAATGTTCTTGTCGTAAAGCGTATCGAGCGCCTCATGCCATGCTTGCTTGCGAACCAACTCCACCACTTTCTTTGCGACTTCTTCAGTACTCATTTTTTTCTCCTCTAGTTAGATCGACAATTACTTACTGAACAGTTTCTCCAACTTGTCGAGCGCGCTGTTCCAACCTGCACTGTGGCCGTCGCGTGATTCTTCGTTAGGCAATTGCTCCTGCGTTAAGCGGAGTTCGGTCCCACCGTCAGCGTCGTCGAGTTCCACCGTGACGATGCTGACGTGGTTTTCCCAATCCTCGTCGTCTTGCCATTGCCAGGTGAAGACGATCTTTTTATCCGGCTGCAGCTCGCGATATTCGCCCCGCATCGTCATATTTTCGCCTTCCGAATTGACGAGGTCCCAGCGAAACTCTCCGCCTACACGCGCGTTAGCGATTAGATCGCGCGTTTGGACATCTTCCGGGCCGAACCATTGTTTCAGTTGAGCGGGATCGGTCCAGGCGGCGTAAACGCGATCGCGCGGAGCTTTGATGAGACGCTTGATTTCGAGCGAGAGGTTTTCAGTTTGAGTCATATGTCTCCTTTCGTGTTGTTCGGTTATTTCTTATCGACAACATCGCCCTCGAGAAACTCTTTGAGCGATGAACCAATGATTTGCGTCCAGCCCTCAATGAAATTCTTGCGGGCGAACGACGGAGTTTTCGGGAAAGTTTCCAAGCCCTCATGCGTTAGTTTTAGCCGCGTCTTGTTGCCATCAGCGAACAGTTCAAAGGTGACCAATGAATCGCCCTCGTGTCCTTGATACCGCCAGGTGTAGGCGAGCGCCTTTTGCGCAATCACCTTGGTGACTTTGCAAAGATGATGGTACTTCATGCCTTCATGCTCAACGGTGAATTCAAATTCAAAGCCGACCTCGGCCTTAAATTCTTTGAGGTCGAAATACCAGCGCCGCATTTCTTCCACGTCGGTGAGCGCCTTCCAAACCCGCTGCAGCGGCGCGTTAAAAGTTCGTTCGATGACGACCGCTTCTGCCAGATTCTTCTTCGTAGTCATATTTTCTCGCTTTCTGTTAGGCATCGTACTGATCGTGGCGGTAAACCCAGTCCATCGTTGACTCCTGGTTTTCGTCGCGACCTTTTGGCACTAGATCGAGGAAATGGTAGGTGCCAACTAACATGTCGAGCCCGCGCGCATAAGTCGAATAAGTGTGAAAAACATCGCCCTCTTCGTTCTTGTAAAAGACGCTCAAGCCCGGCATCTCGTCGCTTATGAGCTCATCCGTTTGGTAGTTGTAAAACATTTTCTGATTCGCCTTTTCATTCTCCGCGGCCGAGACGTGATAATCGAAATTGAAATCGCTGCCGTGCGATGACACCCACTTGAAGCGCCAGCCCATACGCTTTTTATACGGTTCGAGTTGGGACAGGGGCGCCCGCGAGATGACCACCAGCGTGACGTCACGATGTGGGAGATGCCAGTTAGCCCCGTCGAAGTGATCTGCCAGGTACGAACAGCTTTTGCAGCCCTCTTCCCATCCCGGACCGAACATGAAGTGATAAACGATCAACTGGCTTCGTCCGTCGAAAAGATCAGCGAGTGTCTCCTTGCCGTCTGGTCCGTCAAAGACATATTCTTTGTCGATCTTTACCCAAGGCAGTCCGCGACGATGTCGACTCACCTCGTCGCGCAGCTGCGTCAATTCCTTCTCGCGAGTCAGCAAATCCTTGCGCGCAACGAGCCACTCAGCTTCGGACACGATTCTCGGATGATTCATTTGGTTCGATTCTGTTTCGGGTTTCATCTCTTCCAGTTTCATTTTGGCCTCCTTTGATTTCGTTTGTTTGTTTTCTTTTATAAAGCTTGTTCATCGCGAACGCGGTCAGCCCGCCACTCGAGGTCGCGCCAACCGCGATAAGCACCATGTTTGCTACACACACGGGACACATGCGTTACGCCCTCCCCTTCTTGCCGGCTCGTTTGTTCGTCTTTTCCAAATAATCCGCCAAACGATCGAGCGACCCTTCCCAGAATCGGCGATACTCCTCGATCCATCGCGCCGCTTTCTTCATGGGTAACGCTTCCAATTTCAGTTCGTGCACACGTCCATAGCGTTTACGACGAATTAAGCCTGCGTTCTCCAACACACGCAAATGCTTCGAAACCGCAGGTAGCGACATCGGATGCGGCCTTGCCAAATCGGTGACGCATCTGTCGCCGCTAGCGAGATGTTCGAGAATGCGCCGCCGAGTTGGATCGGCCAGCGCGGCGAACGTGCGATTGAGCGTTTGCGGGTTATATTTAACCATCTGGTTAACTATGTAGCAGGAATATTTGGCCACGCAACCAAAAATTTCAGCCTGGCTAAGTGACCAGGCGATCCGTGATCAAGAGTGCCATTGCATAGCAGAAAAAAATCGACAACCCGCCCCCCACTCTGGCAACAATCAATCGCGTCACGGTTGCAGAACTGCAGCGAGATGAACCGGTCACTCCGCGGACGATGCCAAGCAAATGCGGCTTCGCCGCCGAAATTTCAACGTCTACAAGGGACTACTCGATCCACGCAGGCGAGCTAAGACGAAATGTGGAAAGAGCGCTGCCTTGACCAATCCCCTTCGACCCTGTTAAGCCGAGTGACGATGAAACGGCTCCTTTGGATCGATATCTCAAAGGGGCTGGCGATTCTCTTCGTCGCATACTTTCATTTTCTCAGGACCTATTTCGAGCACGGCGTTCTTCCGCCCGCCGACTGGAGTGGGGTGGCGCCCAGCGCGCTGACGATCCTCAGGTTGGTGTGGTTGAAAGTATCGGGACTCGGTTTTCATGCGGTCGGCGTTTTCATCATCCTGAGCGGTTGGACGGTGATGCAATCGACAATTCGACGTGCGGAATCGGACGCAATCGCCTGGGGAGCCTGGTATCGCGCGCGGTTCCTGCGGCTCTATCCGATGTACTGGATGGCGCACGTGGTTTATCTGGTTTCGCCTTTCGTCGCGCGTCTCGAACCGGTGGACAGCCGGATCGTGTTGAGTCTGCTCGGCCTACGCTTCATCGATATTCAGATGAACTTCATGTACCTCAACGCCGCCTGGTGGTATTTCTCCATGCTGATCCAGTTTTATTTGATCTTTCCCCTGCTCTTTTGGGCGGCGCGTCGTTTCGGACCATGGCGCTTTTTGTTGATTGCGTGTGCCGCTGGATTTATCGCACGCTATCTGCTGCTCGTCGTCTGGCCGCAAAATGGATTGTGGGTGCTCGGCGGCTTCGCGATTTGCCGGTTGCCTGAATTCGCGCTCGGTATGGCGCTGGCGATGTGGCATACCCAATCGACCGCACACGTGGAATGGTTTCTACTTCGCGGTGCGGGATTCGTTCTCGGATTAATTCTCTATCCAGCGGCGCTGCAGCTTTATCACGGCCTTTACGATTACATTTTCGTCGACTTTGCCACCGGCACCTGCTGCTTCCTCGAAATCGTGGGCATTGCCGGACTCATTTCGTTGTTCAAACAGCCGGCGAAAATGTTCGGTCTTGTCGGTATCTATTCGTACGGCTTGTATCTCATTCATCAGCCCTATGTCATTTGGCTGGGACTGCGCATTCGCGAGCAACCGATCTGGATGTTTTTACTGATCGCGATCGCAACGCTGGCCGTGCTCAGTGCGTGGGGAATGCTTTTGGAAAAGGCGACCAACACGCTGGTGAATAAACTGGTCCCGGCCAGGAAAGCAGCGCACGCTTAAGCTTGTCGGCGACTTCAAACACTAAGACCAAACATATTGGGCAGAACGATACAAATTCGTCATGGCTCGAATTTCCGGCTTGGAGAAAAAGCGAGCTCCGTGGCATCTGCGCCTTCCACGTCGAGAGTGATAATCTGTACATGCCACAAACAAATTAGTCGCGAGAATCGTGACCATGGAGCGACGGCTTCCCAGCCGTCGAGAGAATCCCCGAGACTCCGAAAATAATCACCATCACAGCGGATCAATTTTCCTTCGGCTTCGCACGTTCTCCAACAAGAACGCGATAATGACAAACAGCGTATAAAAAATCCAAACACCCATGGCAGTGGCCCGGTCAGACAACGGCGTGCGGGGCACGAAGGTATCGCCAGTCTGGACGATAACTAAAGCGACCCCAAAACCGATGACGGCTTTTTTGCGAGCGACTGAGGTGGCATTGCGTACCAGGTAAAGGATAATTCCGGCGGCGAGCAGAGCGATTTCCAGTCCGAATTCCAAGTCGCGATAATTCCACAAACCAAAGCCAACTTTCCATGTGTTGTCGTAGATCGGGAGATCGCGAGGATGCGCAAGGAGATCGAGAATCCAGTGCGAGAAAACAGCCACGCCCACGATCAAAGCGGTTGATTTTCTGTACGAGTAACCGAGCCGACTGCAAAGTGAATTGTAGCCGACAACAGCCACGCTGCTCCAAAGGATCGCCGCGATCAGACTATGTGAATACGGGTGATAATACGAGTCTAGCATGCTGCCAGCCGTGAACCCTTTGATGACGCGCAGCTTCTCGATCCCGAGCAGCACAAGGGTCGCCCAGATATAATCGAGGAACTGCACCGCGATAAATAAAACCCACAGCGGTATTCTGTTTCGCTCCGTTTTAACCGCGAATGCGACTCCATAATGTCCAACGAACATTAATCCTCCGGCACAACTTTTTCAGAAAACCGAATGACTTCCGATGAGATTCTTAAAGTCGCCGATCCACGAAAATAATGCTGAATGCTTCCATTGCATCAGAGCGGTTGCCGGGTTGAATGCGTTTTGTTTGGATGATCGCCGCTATTTCAAACCGAAGAGTACAGTTCCAGTCCGCCACCGAATGGACTCGCTGCGGGGAGCCCGATTCAGCCGACAGGCTTTCAGATTGTCGTTCCGCAAAAGAGACCCGACGACAAGCTCAATTCTAGTCGCTTATGTGGATGATTGCCGCAATTGCTGTAATGCTGTCTTCAGTCGCAATGGCTTTCACGCCGCCAGATGAGAAGACAACGCGCGACGCGATCGGTGATACGAGTGGATTGCCGGTGGTCCTCCGGCGCGCCTTCACACCGGATCGCGGCGCCTTTGATCCCATTCCGAAACCGGGGCCTAACGACTGGCTCGCCGTCCATGAGGAACCAGGACAGACGTTCGATGAATTCAAAGCGTCGCAGCCGAATCGGCCCACGCAAGCGCGGCGCGTCATCTATCTTCAGCCGCTTGGCGATTTCGCGCCTGAACGCAGCCCATCCATCGACAAGCTGCGCGAGTTTGCCGCCGCATTCTTCGCGATGGAAGTGAAAAAGCTCCCGCTCATCAAGATCGACAACTCAAAATTCTCCACGCGCCGCAATCCGTATACAGGCAACCCGCAGATTCTGACAGGCGAAGTCCTGAACTTTCTCAAGGGCCGCGTTCCCATGGATGCTTTCTGTATTCTCGCGATTACGATGGAAGATCTTTATCCTGAGCCAGCATGGAATTTTGTTTTCGGACAAGCTTCGCTGCGCGATCGTGTCGGCGTTTACAGCTTCGCCCGTTACGATCCTGCATTTTATCGCGAACCGCGCGCGCGGGGTTATGACACGTTGCTGCTGCGCCGGAGCTGCAAGGTGCTGGCGCACGAGACTGGCCACATGTTCGGCCTCGCGCATTGCACGTTTTTCAACTGTCTGATGAACGGATCGAATCACCTAGCTGAAAGTGATCGCCGGCCGTTACATCTCTGCCCGGTGTGCCTGCACAAGCTGCAATGGAACATCGGTTTCGATGTGCTCGACCGCTACACGGCGCTCGAGCGAGTCAATCGCGCTGCCGGATTCATTGATGAAGCAGACTGGCTCAGCCGCCGCATCAAAATCACGCAGGGGCAGTAACCGATTGGATCCTGACCGGCAAGCGTCGCGCGCCCCAATCGCCTGCGCGTGATTCGAAACGTCCGGCGATTTCATAACCGCAAGATCGACATCCACCATCTTCGAGGTTCCATTCGCCCAGCTCGTACCAATCGCGTTCGATAAGCAGTTCGCCGCAACCTGGGCACCACGTGCTGCCGCCTCCGCGATCATGAACGTTTCCAGTGTAAACGTAGTGCAGCCCTTTTGAGCGCGCTATCTCTCTTGCGCGCGTGAGCGTCGCCGGCGGCGTGTGCGGTTTGTCGAGCATTTTGAAATCGGGATGGAATGCGGTGAAATGCCACGGCACATCCGGTCCGAGATTTTCCGCGAACCATTCAGATGCGCGATGTAACTCTGCATCGCTGTCGTTCTCGCCGGGAATCAGCAGCGTTGTCGCTTCAAACCAAACGTTCGTTTCGTGCCGGAGATATCTCAGCGTGTCGAGCACGGGCCCCAGCTGAGCGAAACAAAGTTTGTGATAAAACGCGTCGGTGAAGGCCTTCAGATCGACATTTGCCGCATCCATGTGCCGGTAAAACTCAGAACGCGCATAATCAGTGATGTAGCCAGCTGTTACTGCGACCGCTTTGATTCCGTGTTCGCGGCAGGCCTGTGCCACGTCGATCGCATACTCGGCGAAAATGACCGGATCGTTGTAAGTGAACGCGACCGACCGGCAGCCCAGCCGTTGCGCAGCGAGCGCGATCTGCTCCGGCGACGCCACATCGGCGAGCTTGTCCCATTCGCGCGCTTTGGAGATGTCCCAGTTCTGGCAAAACCGGCAGCCTAGATTGCATCCCGCCGTGCCGAACGAAAGCACGCTCGTCCCCGGCAGAAAATGGTTCAGCGGTTTTTTTTCAATCGGATCGACACAGAACCCGCTGCTCCGGCCATAAGTCGTTAGCACTATCCGATTGCCCACGCGCTGCCGCACAAAACAAAATCCGCGCTGGCCTTCGTTCAGTTTGCAAAATCGCGGGCAAAGCCGGCATTCGATGCGCCCGTCCGGCAGCATCATCCACCAGCGGCCAGGATAGTCAGATTGCGTTAACGCTGCGACCATGGGCCGACAATATCGCTCAAGAAAATCAGGAACGCAGGAATAAACCGGCAGAAAATTTCCTGCTTTCCTCTTTTGTTCAGAGATTCTTTTTATCGCCGCCGCTGTCGATGTTACCGATCAGCACGACTAAGCCGCAACCTACTTTTGATTTGATCCACGAGCTCGTTAGGGCTGCGGCCCAGTTCGATCACGATCGCGCCTTCCGCAGGTCGCGGTTCTTCCAAATCGGCGAATTGACTTTGCAACAGTGCCGGATTCATGAAGTGACCGCGCCTGTGGCGCTGCTGGTTGGCAATCAGCTCGTAGCCTCCCCGAAGATATACGAACCTTACGTCGGCGCCGACGTGAAGGCAGTCGCGATATCTTTTCTTTAGAACAGAGCATGCCAGGATGGCGTTCTCCCCTGCCGCAAGGGATCGCTTGACCAACTCGCGTAAAGACTCCAGCCATGGTCGGCGGTCTTCGTCTGTCAGCGGAATACCCGCGTGCATTTTCTCGACGTTAGCCGGTGAGTGAAAATCGTCCGCCTCATAGAATGCCCAGCCAAGTTCTCGCGCGAGCAACTTGCCGAGTGTTGTCTTACCAGCACCCGAGACACCGAAAATGATCACTACCACGCTACACTATCGAGCACAGGGTGGGGCTTAGCCAAAAACCAGTTCTGAGATCGATGTCGGACGCTCACCGCTAAGTGCCCAATCGGGTCACCGGGATAAGGTGGGCGCTTGCCAAATCCGGCCGGACGCAACACTCTCAGCGACCATGCACAATGCTGAGGATCGCAGCTTCATCGGGCATCCACGCGGTCTCGGCTATCTCGCATTCACCGAAGCCTGGGAACGCTTTTCCTACTACGGAATGCAATCGCTGCTCGTGCTCTACATGGTTAATCGGCTGCTGCACCCTGGACATATTGAGCGCATCGCCGGGTTCGGTCTATTTCGCCACTTACTCGAGAGCATTTATCGCGGACCGCTCTCGGTGCAGGCCCTCGCATCGGCAATTTTCGGTCTCTACACCGGTCTCGTTTATCTCACGCCGATCGGCGGCGGATTGATCGCAGACCGTGTGCTCGGACGCACACGCACAGTCACAATCGGCGCGTTGCTCATGGCGGCCGGCCACTTCCTGATGGCGTTCGACGTGACTTTCCTCGCCGCGCTAACTTGTCTGCTCACGGGCGTTGGTTGTTTCAAGGGAAACCTCGCGAGCCAGGTCGGCGCGCTCTATGCAACCGGCGACAACAGGCGTGCGGACGCGTTTCAGATTTACTACATATTTATCAATGCTGGAGTAATCGCCGCCCCGCTGATCGCCGGCACACTTGGCGAAGTCTACGGCTGGCATTACGGATTCGGTGCTGCAGGCGTAGGCATGTTGATCGGCCTGACGATTTATCTCACCGGCCGGAGATGGCTTCCCCCCGATTCGCCCGTTGTGGAAAAAGGCGAGCGCGCTGCAAAAATTCCGCTGACCCATCGTGAAAAAATGGCGATCGTCGCGCTGATCGCGCTCTTGCCGGTGCTAACGATTGCTGTCATCGGCAATCAACAAATCTTCAATGCCTATCTCGTTTGGGCGCAGGACAACGCGGATCTCATCTTCTTCGGTCGCAAAATGCCGACAACATGGTTGATCACTCTCGACTCGATCGTGTCGGTAAGTTTTCTCGCCGGCGCAGTAGTGTTCTGGCGACTTTGGTCCAAAAAGTTTCCTGAACCGCCGGAAATCACCAAGATCGGCATCGGCAGCCTCGTGGCCGTGACCGGCTTTGTCTCTCTCGCAATTGGCGCAGCCATCGCTGCGAGTTCCGGAGGAAAAATTTCAATCGGCTGGCTCATCACGTTTCACGTGCTCAACAGCATAGGGTTCGCCAACGTCTTCCCCGTCTCGCTGGCGCTTTATGCACGCGCAGCACCCGCTGCATTGTCGGCCACGATCATCGGCATCTTTTATCTGCATCTGTTCGCGGCGAACAATCTCGTCGGCTGGATCGGCGGTCTTTTAGAGAAAATGCCCGCTACGCAGTTCTGGCTCTTGCACGCGGCCCTCTGCGGAATAGCGGGCATCATCTTCCTTGTCGCCGGCCGCCTCTTCGGCCATCTGCTCGCCCCGGGCGATAACGACAGGAGGCAAATTGATTAGAATTCCGTGCTTATTGCTTTCTTCCGGCCTCTCAGGATTCACGATTCTCGCCGAGGTGTCTTTCCCAAGAAGAAAGCGACACCCGCAAAGAGCGTATAGAAAGTCAGCGCCGTGATTGCGACAACGCGATCCGACGAAAGCGGCCGACCCCCAAACGTGGTCTGGGTTTGAACCAGGATCAGAAAGACACCGAATACGACGATGCCGATTTTCCTCCCCGCTGACTTGATGATATTTCGTTTTAGATAAACAACGATACCGATAACGAGCAGCGCGAT
>WNGK01004487.1_pt1 | contig 14906 bp, 11 predicted proteins | sample 5400601 | NCBI WGS metagenome assembly WNGK01 (sample SAMN13153376, study PRJNA577476) | soil metagenome | isolation source: 60 cm soil or saprolite under Garry oak tree replicate 1 | place: USA:California | collected 2016-06-15 | reverse complement strand
GCTCAAGGTCGTCGCCTTCTACGACGCCGGTCGGGTGTTCGGGCCGGGCGAGGCGGTGCGGCTCACCACGACCGACCTGCACCGGGGCGGCGGCGGCGAGGTCGCGTTACGCGTGTTGCGCAATTCACTCGTGGTCATCGGCTACGGCCGGGCGAGCGAGGGCGGGCGGCTGCTGTTTGGCACGACGTGGAGCTACTAAGGACCGTTCCTCAGTCGTCAGTCGACCGTATTTCCCGTATCTCGACCCCGCGCTGCGCCAGCTCGGCGACGTACGCCGCGAACGGCACGGCTTCGTCGGGCGTGCGCACGCCGGGCGCGGCGATGCGGCCGTCGACCTGCATGAGCCCGGTGATCGCCAGCGAATACCCCGTCGTGCGCATCATCGCACTGATGCCGTGGGCCGCGTCGTAATAATCGAGCAGCTGCCAGGCGGCCCGCTTGCCGTTGTTGCCGCGCACTTCGACACGCAAGGCGACCAGGTCGCGCCCGTCGGGTTTGGTCAGCTTGGGCGACACGGTCGTGATGAAGGCATCACGCGGCACGACGTCCTTGCCGTTCACCCTGACGGGAGTCAGGTCGAGGAGCCCGAGCTCGCGGATCGGCCGCATGATCGCGACGTGCCCGGGGTAGCGCAGCGTCTTGTACTCCATGGTCCGCACCTTGCCCTCGTACGCCCACGGCATGGTGGAGATGCCTCCGCCGGTGTGGAACGCCTCGAGTTCGCCCACGGGCGGCGGGAAGACGACGTGCTCGAGCTCGGAGAGCGCCTCCACGCGCGCCGGTCTGCCGTCGCGCAGCACCCAGGAGGGCGTCGTGTAGTAGTCGAGCGCGCCGGCCAGCGAGTACACGATCTGATAATTGAGCGGCGGCTCGGGATGCTGGGGCAGACCGCCGACGTAGATCTTCACGACCTCGGCGTCTCCCACCCGGCGGATCCCTTCCGCGGCGAGGATGTTGACCATACCGGGCGCGAGGCCGCAGTCGGGAATGATCGAGACACGCCGAGCCTTCGCTTCGGCGTCCAGCGCCTTCTGCTGAAACACGATCTCGGTGTTACCGCCCAGGTCGGCGCAGTGGACGCCGGCGTCCACCGCCGTGCGCGACACCGCGAGGTTGAAGTAGTACGGCGCCGCGTTCTGGACCGCGTCGTGCCCGTGCATCGCAGCGCGCAGCGCGGCGCCGTCCTGCACATCGAGCCGCAACAACGTGAGCCGCTTGCCGACCTGCGGCTCGAGCGCGCGGGGGATACGGTCCGGCTCCAAGTCGGCGATGGTGACGCGCTCAACGCCCGGGTGCTGCAACAGATCGTAGGCGCAGGCGGACCCTTGCAGGCCCGCGCCCAGAACCAGCATGCGCATGACGCGATTGCCTCCGGACGGCTGAGGGGTGCGGCGGCGGAAACCTAGCGACGCCGAGGGCCCGACGGAACCCCAGGGTCGCACCGGGGAGGTTAGATTCGCGCCCGATGACCCAAGCCGACTTGACGCGCGAGCGCCTGGTCCGCGCGGCGCTCGAGCTGTTCACCGCGCTGGGATACCACGACACCACGACGCCCGCGATCGCGAAGAAGGCCGGCGTGGCCGAAGGCACGATCTACCGCCATTTCGCCGGCAAGCAACAGTTCTTCAACGAGCTGTACCGCGCCTCGGCGCGCTGGGCCGGCAAGCTCGTCAAGGACGCCGGTGCGCTCAACGTCGGGCCGCGCGAGAAGCTGGCCGAGCTGGCTCGCGGGCTCTTCGCCGGCGCGGCACGCGAGCCAGCCGTGGCGCGTCTGTTTTTCGTGCAGCGCTACGACGAGCTGCTGGACGAGGAGAGCCGCAAGACGGCCCGCGAGTTCCGGCTCGACTTGGAGAGCCTGATCGCCCAGGGCAAGGCCGACGGCTCCGTGAAACCGGGGGCCGCTGAGATATGGGCCGGCGTGTGGCTGGCCGTCGTCACGCTGGCGATCGAGCGGGTGTCGGCCAGGGAGTGGGCCGAGACGCACGCGGGAGTGAAGCTGGCGCTGGACGGCGCCTGGGACGCGATCGCGGCCCCGCGAGCCTGATCGCGACGGGACGCGGTGAGGTTGTCGGGGTCCCACGCAGCGACTGTGTCGTTTTGTCGCGGAGTGGGACCCCGACGACCTCACCCGCGTCGGAGTTGGAAGAGCTCGATCTCCGGCGGCGCGAACACGCGGATCGGCACGCCCACCACGCCGATCCCGCGGCTCACGTACAACTGGCTCGCTCCCCGCTGAAAGTGACCCATCACGTACTTGGTGATGAGGCGCCCGGGCGACCAGCCGATCAGCGGCAGGTACAGCTGACCGCCGTGGATGTGCCCGGCGAGGGTGAGCGGAATGCCGCGCGGCGCCGCCGAGTCCCACGCGCCCGGGCGGTGGGCCAGGAGCACCCGGAACGCGCCCGGCGGAGCGGCGGCGAGCGCCGCGTCGAGGTCCCCGGTCTGCGGGTCGTCCGCCGTCCAGTTGTGGGGATCGTCGATGCCGAGCAGCGCGAGCGTGGCCCCGCCCCGCTCGATCACGTGGCACCCGTTCTGTACGAACACCTGGCCCGCGTCCCGGCAGCCCCGAATCACCTCGCTCTCGCCCGTGTAGCGGTCATGGTTCCCGAGCACCGTCACCACGCCGAGCGGGGCCTGCAGGTCGCGGAACGCGCGTACGTACGCCGGAATGTAGGACGGCGAGATGTCGATCATGTCTCCCGTCTGAACGATCAGGTCGGGGCGAAGCGCGTTGGCCTGGGCCACGATCTCCTGCATCTTGTCCTCCCCGAGGTGGACGCCGGCGTGCAGGTCGGAGAGGTGCAACAGCGTGAGCCCCTCGAGGCCCGCGGGCAGATCGGGGAAGCGAAGGGTGCGGCGCGTGAGCCGGGGAAGGTGATAGGCGCTCGAGATGCCGTAGGACGAGAGCGCGACGCCGGCGCCGGCGTAGGAGTACGCGGCGCGGGCGAGAAAGCGGCGGCGTGACAACAGTGCGCGGTGCGCAGTGCGCGGTTGTTCCCGATTCGCGGCGGGATCGCGGTTCGCATCGGCGGCAACCGCGTACCGCGCACCGCGCACCCGGCCCGCCAACCACCACGCCCGCTTGCCGAGCAGGTAGACGGCGACCAGCGCGCAGAAGATCCATCCAAGCAGCTGCCAGGCGATCCACGGGGCCGTGAATGGAAGCCGGCCGATGCTCCACATCGAGCCGAACAGCGCGCGTTGCGCGACGAGCACCCACGGCAAGTTGAACGCCGCGAACACGACGGCCAGCGCGATGCGCACAGCGCGCGCCCGCCGGGGCCGGCTGGGATCGGGTAGACGCGAGCGCAGGTAGAGGTACAGCAGCGCCTGCGGCGCGACAAAGAGAAGGAGATAGATTAGGCGCGTGATCACTCGCTCCAAGCTCCTGGCCTGTCTGGTCGCGGGCTGGCTCGCGCCGCTGCGCGGGTCGGCGGCTCAGCTGACCGCCCCTGAGCGCGCTCACGCGCTCGCCACGCTCTGGGCCGAGGCCCGCTACAACTTCGCCTACTGGGATCGCGTGCGGGTGGACTGGGACTCGGCGCTCCGGGTGAATCTGAAGCTCGCCGCCGAGCCGCAATCCGACCTCGTGTTCTACCGCCGCCTGCGGCGCTTCGTGGCCCTGCTGGGCGACGGGCAGGCCGCGGTGCTCGCGCCCCCCAATCTGCGGTCCCGGATCGCGCGGCCGCCGCTGCTGCTGACGAGCGCCGCTCGCCGGCCGTTCATCATGGACTACGCCGAGAACGACGAGATGCGCGTCGCGCATCCCGACCGGCTGGCCGAAATCGTCGCCGTCCAGGGCGTACCGGCGGAGGCGTGGATCCGCGACTCAGTGCTCCCCGAGACCGCCGCCGCGACGCCCGCCGACCGCTGGCAGCGCGCCGTCGCCTGGATGCTCCAGGGCGAAAAGGGCACCAGCCTGCACCTGCTCATCCGGGTGCCCGGCGGCGATTCCCGGGGGCTGAGCGTGACCCGCTCCCTGTCGCTCAACGATCGCTGGCCGCTCGACCCGCCCGCCTTCGCGGTGGACTCCCTTCCCGGCGGCATCGCCGTCGTGCGGATCGCCTCGCTCGCGGACGAAGACGTCGTCCGCCGGTTCGACCGCGCGTACCCGGACTTCGGCGCGGTGCAGGGGCTCGTGCTGGATCTACGCAACGCGAGCGGCGGCCGCACGGAGTACGCCTACCAGATCCTCGCCCGCCTTACCGACCAACCATTCTCCGCGGTCCGCTGGAGAACGCCGCAATACCGTGCGGCGTTCCGCGCCTGGAATCTGCCAGACTCCGCCATGACCTGGTACGGACCGGACGCGGGAAGTGTTGCGCCGCGCCGTGAGCACCTCTCCTACGGCGGTCCGATCGCGCTGCTGGCGTCGAGCGTCACCGCTGGAGCCGCGGAGGATCTCCTGGCCGCGTTCCGCGCGACGGGTCGTGGAGTGATCATCGGCGAGGCGTCCGCCGGGAGCGTGGGCGACGTCGCGACGTTCGCCCTCCCCAAGAACTGGGGAGTCCAGTTCTCGGTCACGCGCCACGCGTTCCCCGACGGGACGGAGTATGCCGGGCTCGGGGTGAAACCGGACCTCCTCGTGACGCCGACCGTGGACGACCTGTTGGCGGGGAACGACCCGATGCTGGACCGGGCGCGGGAGTACTTTAAGGGCGGGAGAGGGCGCTAGAGGACGGTAGAAGTGGCACAGCCTCTACCGTCTTCTACCGACTTCTACCGCCTTCTCACCGCTCCAACGTCTCCCGGAAGAACTCCCGTACCGCCCGCCACGCGCTGTCCGCGACCTCGGGCCGCTCGCGCGTGCGCAGAAATCCGTGGCCGACGCCGGGATAGACGGTGTAGCGGTAGCTCTTGCCGTAGGTCCGGATCGCCGCGTCCACGGCCGGCAGCCCCGCATCGATGCGCGCGTCGTTCTCGGCGTAGACGCCCAGGCCCCGGGCGCGAATGCGCGCCACGGCGAGCGCCTCGGGGCCCGGTCCGTAGCACACGACGAAGCCGCGCAGCGAGGGGTTGTTGGTGGCGTAACGGAAGCTCTGGCCGCCGCCCCAGCAGAATCCGATCACCCCGATGCGGTCGACCCGCACGGCCTTCACGCGCCGCAGGTACGCCACCGTGGCGTCGAGATCGCGCGTGACCGTGTCCGGGTCGAGCCCCGCGATGAGCTTGCGGGCCGAGTCGGGGGATGGGGGCGTGCCGCCGCGGCGCGACAGCAGATCGGGCGCGATCGCCACGAAACCGTCCTTGGCGAGCTGCTCGGTGGTTTGCCGGATGAAGTCCGACATGCCGAAGATCTCGTGGATCACCACCACGGCGGGCGCGGGCTCGCGGCGCTCGGGATAGGCCAGATACGCCGTGAGGGTGTCGCGGCCGCTCGCAATCTTCACGTACTCGGCGTGGATGTCCGCGCGGTGGAGGGCGGTCGAGGGCCGTGGAAGGCGGCGAAGGCTGGGCAAAGCGAACAGCAGCCCCGCCAGTGCGACAGCCCCGCCGCCTACCTGCACCGCCCTCCACCGCCTTGCACCGCCCTTCACCAAATCAGTTTTCATCGCTCCCTCCCGTTCGCGTACACGCCCTCCAGCGCGGATTCGCTGGGCGGCATCTGGTCGCGGCTACGCAGCGCTTCATCGGCGGCCCGCTCCACCTCCGCCGTGACATCCGCCTCGATGTCCGCGAGTCGCGTCGGGGCGACGCCCCGCTGCTTCAGGTATTCCTCGTACAGCCCGATCGGGTCCCGCTTTCCCCAGGTCTTGAAGAGCTCGTCCGGCAGCATGTCGCGGGCCTCGCGCTCGTCATGCGTGGCGTGCCCGCCCATCCGGAACGTCTCCGCGACCAGCAGCGCCGGCCCCTCGCCCCGGCGACAGCGCTCGGCCGCGAGTCGGGTCGCCGCGTAGGCGTCGAGCACGTTGTTGCCGTCGCACTCCGCGCCGTCGATGCCATAGCTCGCGGCCCACTCGTGAAACTGACCCGGGAGGTGATGGCGGTCGAGCGGCGTCCCCAGGGCCACCTGGTTGTTCTGGAGGATGAAGATGGCGGGCAGCCGGCGGACGGCGGCGAAGTTGGTCCCTTCGTGCGCCGCCGCCGTGTTGGCGGCGCCGTCGCCCACCCAGGTGAGGGCGACGCGCGGCTCCCGTCGCATGCGGAACGTGAGCGCGATGCCGGTGATGACCGGCACCATGTCGCCGACGTGCGAGATCGGCTGCAGCACGCCGCGCTCCCATGCGCCGACGTGCAGGTCGCGGCCGCGGGAGGGCGAGGCGTCGCTGCCCAGATAGCCCCGCAGCATGTCGGCCACGGGCATGCCCAGCTCGCAGCACGCGGCGGCGTTGCGGATCATCGGGGCCACGACGTCGCGCCCGCGCTCCAGAGCGTGGACGGGGCCGACGGTGACGGCCTCTTCGCCCGTGCCCAACCACGCTTTAGAGATCACGCCCGTGCGCACCCAGCGCTTCAGCTGGATGTCGTGCAGGCGGGCGCGCAGCAGCCCCGCGTACAGGGCCATCAGGACCTCGGGGGTGAGGCGGGCGACGATGGCGGCGCGCTCGGGATCACGCTCGAGCGTCTCGCGGAAGGCGCCCACCAGCCCGGCGTCCGGCTGCCACGCGACGTACTCGGGCGGATCGAAGGCCGGGAACCGCCTTATTTCAGCTTCTCCTTGATCTTCGACAGGAAGCCGCCTTCGTGGAACGTCGACAGGGCATCGGCGAACTCGAGCGCGGTGGCGTAGCGGGCCTCGGGGTTCGACTCGAGGGCGCGCCCCAATGTCCGTTCGAGACCCTCCGGGAGGTCGGGTCGCAGCTGGCGCAGCTTCAGCGGCTGACCCCGGAGCCGCGCGATCATCATCTCCTGCGCGTTGCGGCCGTGGAACGGGAGCTTTCCCGTGAACATCTCGAACGCGACGATCCCGAGCGCGTAGATGTCGGAGCGCGCGTCGAGCTGCTTGCCGCGGATCTGTTCGGGGCTCATGAACTCCGGGGTGCCGAGGATGATGCCGGTGGCGGTGAGCTTCGCGATCGCCGGGTCGGCACGGCGCTCTTTGGCGAGGCCGAAATCCATGACCACCGCCCGATCGCCGGCGGGCTCGCCGGTCACGAGCATGATGTTCTCGGGCTTCAGGTCGCGGTGCACGATCTGCAGCTCGTGCGCATGATGCAGACCGGTGCACACCTGACGCAGCACGGCGATCCCGGCCGCGACGGGCATTGGACCGACCTTCAGCTCCCGGTCCGAGAGCAGCTCGCCCTTGAGGAACGGCATCACGAGGTAGATGAGGCCGTCCTCGGACTCGCCCAGACGGAGGATGCGGCACACGTTGGGATGGTCGAGCCGCATGGCGAGGCCCGCCTCGCGCCGCAGCCGCTCGACCGAGCTCTTGTCGGTGGCGAGCTTGGGGGAGAGCACCTTGATGGCGACGTCGTGGCCGCTCGCCACCTCGCGCGCGAGGTACACGTAGGACATGCCGCCCTCGCCCAGCTTCTTTTGGACCTGGTAGCGCGAGTCGAGGACGTGCCCCGAGAGCGAGGAGGCGCGCTCGAGTCCGGGTTTGGGTTTCGTCGGTGTGCGCGCGGCGGTGCCGGCGTCGGGCGGTGCAGGCGTCGCCGCCTTCGCCTGCAGTTCTACCAGCATGTTGCCGTCGCGGGCGCAGAACCGTGCGGTATCGGTGTACACCGTGCCGCATTTGGGACAGCGCCGCTGGCTCATTGCCGCACCAGGTTGCGTCCTTCGTTCTTGGCACGGTACAGCGCCTGATCCGCCAGGGCCACGAAGCTGTCGGCGCTGTTGACGCGGTCGTCGGGAAACGACGCCAGACCGATCGAGATGGTCAGGTTGAGCGGATCCTCTCCCGGCTCGGCGAAGTCGTGATGCATGATGCGGCGCCGCAGCCGCTCGGCGAAGATCGCGGCGCCGTGGAGCGCCGTCTCGGGCATGACGACCACGAACTCCTCCCCGCCGTACCGCGCGACCAGGTCGACCGAGCGCGCCTCGCGGCGCAGGATGTCGCCAACTTGGCGCAGGACGGAGTCGCCCGCAATGTGGCCCCGCGTGTCGTTCACGAGCTTGAAGCGATCGATGTCGGCGAGCAGAATGGTGGTTGCCAGGTTGTAACGGCGCGCCCGATCGAGCTCGCCCTCGAGCTCCTCCGACAGCGCGCGCCGGTTCATGCAGCCGGTGAGGGCGTCGGTCGCCGCCAGCTTCTCGAGGCGTTTCTTGTCCGACACCGCCGTTTCGAAATCGTACGCCTTCTCGATCGCCGCCACGGCCGTGCGGATCACGGTTTCGGCGAACCCGGCGTCGGCGCGGGTGAGCGGCGGGTCCTCCCCCGTCGTGCGAAGAAAGAAGACGCCGAGCTGCTGGTCTTTCATGGAGAAGGGGAGCGCCACGGCGGAGCGGGTCGGCACCGTGATGCCCTCGCGCTGCCAGCGCACCCGCTCGGCCTCGTACAATGGATCGGACGAGACGTCCTCGACCAGCACGGGGCGGCTGCCGGTGAGCGCGCGCTGAATCTCCGGGTAGCGCGCCAGCTCGATCTCGAGGTTGCGGAGCATGGGGTTTTCGTACGCCGCGACCACCACGCCGAGCTCGTCGCCCGGCTTGGCCAGCACCATGGAGCACTTGGAGATCTGCAGCACGCGGGCCACGCGCCGGACCAGGATATGGTAGATCTCGTCGGGCTTGAGGGAGTCGGTGACCTCGTGCAGGATGTCGACGATCGCGGCCCGGCTTTGCGCTTCGTCGCGGGCGTGCGCCAGCTCCTGCGCCGAGCGGATGTGCGCCTTCACGCGCGCCAACAGCTCGCGCACGCGGAACGGCTTGGAGATGAAATCGGCGGCGCCGAGACCGAGCGACTTCACGGTCGCCTCCTCGGGCGGCATGGACGAGATCATCAGGACCGGAACGTCGCGGAAGCGGTCGTCCGCCTTCATTTTCGCGAGCAGCTGCAGGCCGTCGACCTTGGGCATCATGATGTCGAGCAGCAGCAGGTTGGGGCGCTCCTCTTCGAGCTTGCCGATCAGGTCCTCGCCCCCCGGCGCCGTCACCACGTCGTACCCGTTTTCCTTGAGGATCCAGGTCAGGGTGCGCACCAGCGACTGGTCGTCGTCGGCGACGAGAATCTTGACGGCGGGTTCGGGGCTCACGGGGCCTTCAATCCTCGAGCAGCGAGGGGTCGACGTTGCCGCCGCTCACGACCAGCACGGTGGGCGGAATGGCGTGAACCGCGCCGGACCGGAGCGCGGCCGTCGTCGCGGCGCCCGACGGCTCCACCGCGAGGTGGCACTCCCGCCAGAGAAACTGCACCGCCTCGCAGCGCGTCATCCTCCACCAGGACCACCCCCGCCAGCCGGTCGCGCTGCGCAGTCAGGTGCGCGAAGGGAATCGCCCCGACGCTGAGCGTGATCAACCCGTCCGCCACGCTCGCCGTGCGCTCGAGCCGCACCGGCCGGCCCGCCGCGAGCGAGCGCGTGAGCTTGGGAGCGCCCACCGGCTCGACGCCCCACACGCGCGCCGCGCTCCCGGCCGCCGCGAGTCCGGTCACTACGCCCGCGATGAGTCCCCCGCCGCCCACCGGCACCACGACCGTCCGCACGTCCGCCAGTTGCTCGACGATTTCCAGACCGACCGTCGCCTGCCCCGCCACGATATCGGGATGGTCGAACGGCGGCACGATCGCGAGCCCGCGCTCGGCCGCGATGGCCTCCGCCCGCTGCTGGCGATCCTCCGACGTCCGGCCGGCAAAGACCACCTCCCCACCCCAGCGCTTGACCCCCGCAACCTTGACGGCGGGCGCCGTCTCGGGCATCACGACGACCGCGGGAACGCCGACGAGCTGGGCCGCGTAGGCGACGGCTTGCCCGTGATTGCCGCTGGAGTAGGTGATGACGCCGCTACGTCGTACGTCGTACGTCATACGACGTATGGCGTTGTATGCCCCTCGAAGCTTGAACGCTCCGATCGGCTGGAGGCTCTCGAGCTTCAGGTAGGCGTTCAATGGCTCGACGAAGCGCAGCGGCGTACGCACCGCCACGCCGACGAGCCCCGCAGCCGCCTCCCGCACATCCTGGGCGGTGACCACGCTACTTTTTCTTCTTCTTCGCCGGAGCCTTCTTGGCCTTGGCGGCCGTGCGGGGAGCGTCTTCGTCGTCCGCGTCGCCGTCGCCGTTTTCCGCCTCGTCTTCCTTCACGACCCGGGCCACGTCCACGAGCAGATCGCCCGTGGTCAGGTTCATCACCTTCACGCCCTGGGTATTGCGGCCCGAGATGCGGATGCCCTCGACCGGCACGCGGATCATGATTCCCTTCTTGGTGATCATCATCAGCTCGTCGTCGGGAAGCACCTCTTTGAGGGCGACGATGTCGCCGGTCTTGTCCGCACGCTTCAACGTGATGATGCCCCGTCCGCCGCGGTGCTGCACGCGGTACTCGTCGAGCTCGGAGCGCTTGCCCATCCCCTTTTCGGTGACGACGAGCAGCGTCGACTTGCGCCGCACCACGACCATGTCGATCACGTGGTCCTTCTTGTCGAGCTCGATCCCCTTCACGCCGGTCGCCGTGCGGCCCATGTCCCGCACGTCCTTCTCGTGGAACCGGATGCTCATCCCGTGGCGGGTGGCGAGCACGATGTCGTTCCGGCCGTCGGTGACCTGCACGTCGATCAGCTCGTCGCCCTTCTCGATGTTGATGGCGCGGATCCCGACCGAGCGCGGATTGCCGAACTCCGACAGGACGGTCTTCTTCACGACGCCCTGCGTGGTGGCGAACAGCAGGAACTGATCCTCGGAGAACTCCCGCACCGGCACGAGGGCGGCCAGGCGCTCGTCCGGTTTCATGGCGACGCACGAGATGATCGGCTTGCCGCGCGCCGCGCGTGCCGCCTGCGGGATCTCATGAACCTTGAGCCAGTAGCACTGCCCCTGCTGCGTGAAGAACATGACGTAATCGTGCGTCGAGGCGATGAACAGGTGCTCGAGCCAGTCGTCTTCTTTGGTGTGGGCGGAGATGACGCCCTTGCCACCGCGTCGCTGCCGGCGGTACGCGGAGACCGGGAGCCGCTTGATGTAGCCGGCGTGGGACACGGTGATGACCATGTCCTCTTCGGCGATCAGGTCCTCGATCGAGAACTCGCCCTGGTCGGCGACGATCTCGGTGCGGCGCTCGTCGCCGAAGCCGTGCGCCAGCTCCGACAGCTCCTCCTTGAGGATCTTGAGGCGCCGCGGCTTGGAGCCGAGGATCTCCTTGCACTCCTTGATGAACTTGCGGATTTCCTTGAGCTCGTCCTCGAGCTTGGTGATCTCGAGGGCGGTGAGCCGGGCGAGCCGCATGTTGAGGATCTCGGCCGCCTGCTTCTCCGACAGCTTGAAGCGCTTGCGCAAGGCCGCGTCGGCCGTAGGCACGTCCTTCGCCTTGCGAATGATCTTCACCACCTCGTCGATGTGGTCGACCGCGATCTTCAGGCCTTCGAGAATGTGCTCGCGGTCCTGCGCCCGCTTCAGCTCGAACTCGGTGCGCCGCGTGATGACCGTGTGGCGGTGCTCGATGAAGTGCTCGAGCAACTCCTTCAGGGCCATCTCCTTCGGCGCGCCGTCGACCAGGGCCAGCATGATCGCGCCGAACGTGGTCTGCATCTGGGTGTGCTTGTACAGCTGGTTCAGCACCACCGCGGGGACCGCATCGCGCTTCAGATCGATGACGATCCGCATGCCCTCGCGGTCGGAGTAGTCCTGGATGTCCGCGATGCCGTCGAGCTTCTTGTCGTTGGCGAGGTGGGCGATCTGCGCGATCAGGTTCGCCTTGTTCACCTGATAGGGGATCTCGGTGACGACGATCTGCTGCTTGCCGCTCGATTCCTTCTCCTCTACCACGGCACGCGCCCGCAGCACGATCCGTCCCCGGCCCTTCTCGTAGCACTCCTTGATGCCGTCGCGACCGTACACGATCGCGCCGGTGGGGAAGTCGGGGCCCTTGATGAACTTGCGGAGATCCTTGATGGACGCATCCGGGTGGTCCACCAGGTGATTGATCGCCTCGACCGTCTCGGCGAGGTTGTGCGGCGGGATGTTCGTGGCCATTCCGACCGCGATGCCCGACGTCCCGTTCACGATCAGGTTCGGCAGCCGGGCGGGGAGCACCGTGGGCTCCTGCAGCCGGTCGTCGAAGTTGGGGACGAAGTCGACGGTGTTCTTGTCGATGTCGTCGAGCATCGTCATCGCGATGCGCGTGAGGCGGGCTTCCGTGTAGCGGTACGCGGCCGGCGGGTCGCCGTCCACAGAGCCGAAGTTGCCCTGCCCGTCCACGAGCGGGTAGCGCAGCGAGAAGCTCTGCACCATGCGCACCAGCGAGTCGTAGACCGCCACGTCGCCGTGGGGGTGGTACTTGCCGAGCACGTCGCCGACTACCGTGGCGCTCTTCTTGTAGGGGCGGCCGGGGACGAGTCCCAGCTCGTTCATCGCGTACAGGATGCGGCGGTGCACGGGCTTCAAGCCGTCGCGCACGTCGGGCAGGGCCCGCTGCACGATGACGCTCATCGAATAGTCGAGGAACGACTCCCGCATCTCGTCTTCGATGAGTCGCGGCAGGATGCGTTCGCGGGCGTTGGGTGCGGTCATTGAAGCCGGGGCTAGGGACTAGGGATTGGGGGCTCGCTGCACGCCCGGAGCTACCTAAGTTGCTAAAAAATAATCACTTAGCCAGAGAAAGGCAACGCGAATGAAGCACCTAACCGGCGCTCTGAGGGGCACTTACAGGCACGATTGACGATCGGTTGATCGATCGACCCTAAGATACTCCCACGCGAAAGCGCGGGCTCGGCAGATGCTGTGCCGAAGCACAACGAGCGAAGCGGCTACCAGGAGCGGGTGTCCTTCTGGACAGTGCCTCGCCGGGCCCACGCTTGAGCGTGGGAACACGACGGCATGCCTCAGGGATTGATTTCCACCACGACCTTCCCCAGCTGCTCCCCCCGGTCCAGCCGCTCGAACGCGGCACGCGCCTCGCTGAACGGGAACACCCGGTCCACGACCGGACGCAGCTCGCCCGCGCCCAGCAGGCGTACGATCTCGCGGTACTCCGCGTCGTTTCCCATGGTCGAGCCCATGATGTTCCATTGGTGCCAGAACACCCGGCGCAGGTCGAGCGAAACCTGGGGACCGGACGTAGCCCCGCACGTCACGAGTCGCCCGCCCCGGCCGAGGGAGCGTAACGACTCGTCCCAGGTCGCCTCGCCCACGTTCTCGATCACCACGTCGGCACCGCGTCGGTCGGTGAGGGCGCGAACCTCGTGCGAGACTTTTTGCGTGGTGTGATTGAGGGTCACGTCCGCGCCGAGGTTCTGCGCCTCATGCAACTTGGCGTCGCTGGAGCTGGTAACGATCACTCTCGCCCCCTTGAGCTTGGCGATCCGCAACGCCGCGAGGGCCACGCCGCCGCCGATGCCCCAGATCAACACCGTCTCGCCGGAGACCACCCGCGCCCGCGTCACGACCATGCGCCACGCGGTGAGCGTCACGAGCGAGAACGCCGCCGCCTCGGCCCAGGTCAGAGGTGTCGAAAGTGTCGGGATGATGGCGACGTTCTGCTCGGGCACTAGAACGTACTGCGCCATCGTTCCGGGGAAGTGCTCGCCCAGGATGCCATAGCTGCGACACAGCGACTGCTCGCCGGCGCGGCAATACTCGCAGCTATAATCGGGGATCCCGGGATTGATCATGACGCGGTCGCCCGGTCGCACCGACCGGACCTCGGCGCCGACGGCGTCCACCACGCCCGCGCCGTCGGCGCCCACGATGTGGGGGAAACGGTACTCGTGCGGCAGGCCGCGCACCACGAACAGGTCGAGGTGGTTGAGTGCCGCGGCCCGCGGCGCGACGCGCACGTGCCGCGGGCCCAACGCTGGGGGGTCGAGGACGTCGCTCTCTTGCAGCTGGTCGAGGCCGCCGGTGGCGCGGATCACCCAAGCGCGCATGGCGTGGGCGCCCCTCGGCTACGGCATGAACGCGGGAGACACCATCTGTTCGGCGCCGCTGGTGGGGATCGCTACGGGCGCGCCGCCGCTCGCGCCGATCGGCTGGATGTACACCCGGAACACGTTCTTCTGCACCGCCACCACGAGACCCAGCAAGTCGCCGACCCCCGAGACCGCGAAATCCGTGACCAGCAGATCGGTCGCGGCGAGCGGCGCGACCTTGCCGGTCGTCAGGTCCGCCTTGACCACCTGGCTCGTCGTGCGCCCCCCCTCCTTCTGCTCCACCAGGTAGGCGAGCGTGCCGTCGCGCAGGAAGTGCGGTGCGCTCTCCTTGTTCGGCGAGCCCCGCGTGAAGGGACGCTGATTGGTGCCGTCTTTCGCCATCAGCCAGATGTGGTTGTTGCCGTCGCGGTTCGACACGAAGGCGACGATCTCGCCGTCGGGCGACATGCTCGGCTGCGAATTGTCGGCCGGCTCCTGCGTGAGGGGCACTGCGACGGAGCTGGTGATCGGCTGGACGTAGATCTGGCGGTGACCGGTGCGCTGCGAGTGAAACACGACCGCCTGGCCGTCGGGGCTGAACGACGGGTCGCCGTCCAGGCCCGGCGAGTTGGTGAGCCGCGAGACGTTAGTCCCGTCGGCATCCATCACGTACACCTCGGGCTGGCCGTCGCGCGTCGACGTGAAGGCGATGCGGGAGCCGTCCGGCGAGAACGCGGGCTCGCTCGCGACCGCGGTGTCGTCCATGACTTTGCGCAGCTGTGCCAGGTTGGCGCGCTCCGCCGCAAACAGCTGGTAGCGTCCGGTGCGCGAGCTCGCCACGACGATCTCGCCCTGGACGAACACCTCGGCCACGGCGCGCCGCCCGCCCGGCGCCGTCGCGGTGATGCGGGCGTGCCCGTACGCCGTGGTCGACACCGTGCCGTCCTCGCCGACGGTCGCGACC
>WNGK01004486.1_pt1 | contig 14906 bp, 18 predicted proteins | sample 5400601 | NCBI WGS metagenome assembly WNGK01 (sample SAMN13153376, study PRJNA577476) | soil metagenome | isolation source: 60 cm soil or saprolite under Garry oak tree replicate 1 | place: USA:California | collected 2016-06-15 | reverse complement strand
CAGGCTCTGCGACGCCACCTGGAAGCCTTGCGTGAAAAAAAAGCCAGGCGATCTGCCAGAAGCCTCCTGCTTCGACCACTTTTCGGCGAAAAAGGCCATGTGGCTCTTCATCCGTCATTTCAAGGATTTAGATGAAAAGGAGCGCGAGGAACTGGCAACCATTCGTCAGGCAAGTGAGACGGCTGAGACCCTCTACCTATTGGTTCAGGAGTTTTTACAGATGGTTCGCAAGCTGGAAGGAGAACGCCTTGAGGCTTGGCTCACTGCGGTGGCGGAAAGAGGGATTGAGGAACTGCAACGCTTCGCCAATGGCCTGCAACAAGACAAAGCCGCTGTTCTCATGGGGTTGACGCATTCCCACAACAACGCGCAAGCAGAAGGGCAGGTAACCAGGATAAAACTCATCAAGAGAATGATGTATGGTCGCGCCGGATTTCCCTTGTTGCGTCAGCGCGTTTTGCACCGCTTCTAAGAGCTGGCCAGGCTAAACAAGCTTCATTTGCTCAAAGGAGTCCTTCTGAGCCGATCCCTTGAGCTCTTTTTTGGCCTTGTACAAGCCAGTAAAACTCGACCGGTTGCAAAAGAGACGCTTTCTGGTCTTGCGGAACGGTGATCGCGTAGCAGACGTCGAGGCTTTTGAAGATGAAGGTTTTCCATGTGTTCTGTTGATGGGCTTTCATCACCAAAAGCGCGGAAGAGTCCCAATTTTGCCGCAAGTGTAAAGGAAATTACGCCGGATATATCGAGAATATGTGGCATTCCCATGGTGTGAAGAGCGCATTTCTCTCAGGAATTCTGTCTCATTTTGCCTTGACAATCGGTCAGAAAATGGGCATACTAGCAAGAAGAACGTTTCCATCTCAGGAGTCGATCATGTCGGACGAAAAACTCAAGGCCTTGCGCGCGTCTCATGCCCTTCATCCCCATCCTGAGCAGCTACGAGATCCGCTCTTCACCAGTGGGTCCCCCTTCTTTGACCCACGCGACCTGGTGCAGGTCAAGTATGAACTCTTGCGCCGCGTGCGGGTCGATGGGGATTCGGTTTCCCATGCCACCTCGCTGTTTGCCCTCTCTCGCCCTACCTTTTACGCGGCCCTAGCCGCTTGGGAACGCAGTGTGCCTGCTCGGATTGGTTCCTGAGCCGACCGGTCCGCGCCATGGGCACAAATTGACCGCTGAGATCATCGTAGAGCTCCAACTTCTGGCGAAAACGCTGTCAGCCGTCGAGCTTGCCGTCTGGTTGCGGGAGCAGCGGAGCCTTTCGGTTCATCCTCGCAGCATTGAACGCGCGCTCATGCGGACGGCGAAAAAAGGGGGCGCATCATGAAGCTCTCAGGACAGGAAGCAGTCTATGAGGCTGCACGCACATGGGCCTTGCATCCCGTCTCGCGATAGGCCACCTGGATGGGCTCAGATCTTACGCACTGGGGTGGTGGGCTTTGTGCGAGAGAGGCCGGCACCACTGGTTTCTGCGTCTCACTCGCCTCCGTGCGCTCATTTCAGTGCTACTCCGCTGCTCACGCTTGTGGCAGCTATGATTGCGGAGGTGTGTCAATGATCCCTGTGCAACCAATTGGACTGCAAAAAGTCACTGCCGGGCATCTCCAGCGCCAGACGATGTTGTATGTGCGGCAAAGTACGTTACACCAGGTGCTCGAAAATACGGAAAGTACGGCGCGCCAATATGCTTTACGAGAACGAGCCATCGCTCTAGGCTGGAAGCCCGAGCAGATCGTGGTCCTTGATCAAGATCTAGGCCAATCAGGAGCCTCTGCTGCTGATCGTGAGGGATTTCAACGCTTGGTGGCCGAGGTCGGGCTTAGTCATGTGGGACTGGTGATGGGCTTGGAAGTCTCCCATCTGGCGCGCAGCTCGCTCGATTGGCATCACTTGCTGGAAATGTGCGCCATGATGGGGTCCCTGATCCTGGATGAAGATGGGCTCTACGATCCGGCGACCTTTAACGATCGTCTGCTCCTGGGACTGTATGTTAGATATCATCTGGAACGCAGTGGAAGATGAGTATCTAACTGTCATTAGGTATCTTCTGCGCTCGATTCCGATGAGGTTTTCCGGGAAGACGAGCCAGATGATACATAATGAAAGGGACCATGCCGGAAGCCGAGCTCCATGTCTTGCGAGCCCGTCTGCGGGGAGGCATTCTCAACAAAGCCAGTCGCGCGGCGTTGAAACTGCCGTTACCGATGGGCCTGGCCTATGCAGAAGATGAAACGGTCATCCTTGATCCTGACGCGCAAATTCAGCAAGCCGTTGGGTTGCTGTTCGCGACCTTCAAACGCACCGGCTCGGCCACGGCCACCGTGAAGTATTTTCGCACGAAAGCCCTGCTCTTTCCCCGCCGGGTGCGCACCGGCCCGCACAAAGGCGAGGTCTACTGGGGACCGCTGCTCCACAGCACGACGCTCAAAGTCCTGCGCAATCCTCGCTACGCCGGAGCCTTCTGCTTTGGACGCACGCGTACGACGAAACAGCTTGACGGTTCGCATCAGACGCAGGCCGTTCCACAGGATCAATGGCAGGTTCTCCTGCGCCCACGAATTGCGCAACGAGCCAGTTGAAGAGCTAATTGCTGGGTAAGGAGGCGAAAGCTCCTCAGAACAGGAGAGGATGTCCAGAAGGGGGAAGAAAAACAGGGGAGGATGAAGCAAAAAGAACAGAAGGTGAGAGAAACAGAGAAAATGCTGGGCAAAGAAGACATGAAGATTTGCTCGGAGAAGCTGGCCTTGCCGAGGAGAGGATATCCAACGACGACCGATGGTGGTGTTACGCAGTTAACAGACCGAGCCAGGTCGCAAAGCCTTCCGGCACCCCGAACAGCGTGATCGTGCATCGAGCAGTCATTGAGGCAAGGGCATTGGAGGTCAATCGCTGCTCCCACGAGAGCCGAGAATGAGCGCGCTGGGCACGAGAAAGCACGGGTGGAGATGTGGTTGGGCCAGGCTGGAGGGCTGGCTCCAGGTGCACATCGACCCGTTGGTGACGCAAGAGCTGCATACAGGCTCGACGATGCTGCCTGCGACTCCAGTCTTTCCAGAGTAAGGGAGCTGAGCCGATCTGGAGTGGATGGAGCAGCACGCTGACCCGACGTGGCTTCTGTGTGTTGCCGCCATGCCACTGACACTGTTCGCGTAACTGGCAGCCTCGACAGTGGCTGATGCGAGCGGCGTACACCAGCCGCAGGCTGCCATCGGTCTCCCAGCGCGCTTCGGTCGCACAGAGCGCCTGCCCCGCTGGGCAGCGCAAGGTGCCATCAGGCTGAAGAGCAAAGTCGCGCCCCGAGAAGCGACCCTGTTTGAAAGGCAAGGCCACCGAGGCTGTGGCATAGCCGGAGGCAGGAGCTGTGTGCTCTTTGGCCGCTGGAAGGGCAGGCGCAAACTCGGTCGTGCGTATCGGCTCAGGCTCAAGCTGGTGCCCCAACTCCAGACGGAGGTTCCACACCCATTGCGAGACGATCTGCCAGGCTTCTTGTCCGCAAGCGGCATGAGAACACCAACGATCCGGGTCTTGCTCCGTGTCCTCATCGCTCAGAGTGGTTTCAAAGGCTCCACGATGCAGATAGAGCGCCACGACATCAGATGCAGTAAAGGCTTCCTGCGGCAGCTTCGTCAAGAACAATTCGTAGACGAGCCCGTCGCGTTCAATGCCAATCCGGTTCTTTGTCGGCCCAGCGGGATGAGTCGCCACCACCAGGCGGCAGTGCTGCCCGCTCGCACCCACTGTCACCTCAGGGCAGTCATAGAGCGTGCGGATCAGGTCACTTTCCGGGCGTGAGAACTGCTGATCGGCAGGTAAGCGCAAGCGTGTCTGGACGACAGGCAGGTCAAGAAGCCGATAGTCTTTGCCGCGCATCACGATCACGAACCCGAGCAGATCGGCCAGGACGGCTCCGGTTCCATAGAGGCCATCAAGCCGCAGCAGAGCACGTTCTTCTGGAAACTGATGCGCTCGCAGGTAGGACTGGATCACCCCCACCGCTCGGCGCAACTCCTTTCGATACTCTCCGTTGCCTGGATTGCGCGATCAAGCCGAGCCACTGGTACGAATGCGCTTGCAAGACAGTTGTACGGGTACGCACGATTTCCCCCCGCTTACGGCCCGTGTAGCCAGGAGCGCACACCTCTCGCAGCCGGCGTTGGGGTACAGGCTGCTCTGGGGTCTGGGGTAAGGCACGTTGCCGGGCGGCCTCGCGTGTGCCATCGATGTCGAACACTTTCCACAGGTTCCCTGCTCGGTCGGTGAGACCGCAGGATTGCTGCTCAAAGTCTGGCTGCCGCTCAAGCAGATCTTCGAGAAACAGCGTGCGCAAGGCTTCGACTGCTTCCCAGGTCAGAGCGGCCAAGAAGCGTGAGAGCGTCGAACGGGCAGGCAAGCGATCTCGTCCGAAGAGTGCCATGAAGGCTGTTGCAAAGGGATGCAGACGCTCGTAAAACGCTTCCAGTGTCCGCTCACCGCTCACGGCGTAGCCCAGGAGGACCGCGACAAAATCGATGACCTCATAGAGTCCGAAGCGACGCCGCGCGAAGCGCACTTGCTCAGAAATCTTCGCCAGCATGTCTCTGCGTCGAAGATACTGAGCGATGACCACCGCCTCCCCAAACCAACAGGGCGTCGAGGGAACGGAGTGCGAAGAGGTCTGGATGATTGCCGCCGAATCCATCATACTGTTCACATATGCCTCCTTTGTTAAGGAATCTTTTCATTCTCCCTTATCAAGAAGGTATATTTTTCGGCTGGCTCGCTACTGATTACACCTCGTTGCGCAATTCGTGGGCTGCGAGGTGCTCACGTGGGGTATCTCACTTGGGAGGAGTACGAAGCGAATCTGCATCAGTTGCAGCAGAATCGTCCCGCCTACGGAGAAGATCGCCGACACGGTCCTGCGCGGGAAGGTCCGGCCTTGCTTCAGGGACTGGTCATCTGTGGGCGGTGTGGGAATCGGATGACGCTGCGCTACTATCAGCGCAAGCACGGAACACGCCTGTATCCGGAATATCTGTGTCAAAGAGAGCAGATCGAGCAGGCTGGAGACCAGCTCTGTCAGCAGGTGCTTGGGGCGGGCCTGGATGCGGCGATCTCCGACCTGTTGCTGGCACAACTCACTCCTCTGGCCATCGATACGAGCCTGCAGGTCTATGAAGAACTGCATGTCCAGGCCGAGGAGGCGCGGCGGTTGCGTGCCCAACAGGTGGAGCGTGCCCGCTATGCGGCCGAACTGGCACACGCCGTTTTTTACGGGTCGACCCGGAGAATCGGTTCGTCGCTGATGTGCTGGAAGCGGACTGGAATGCCCGCCTACGGGAACTGGCGCAGGCCCAGGAGGAGGCCGAGCGACAAAATGCCGCAGAACAGTGCAGACTGACTGCGCTCGAACAGCAGGCGATTGCTGACCTGGTGGACGATTTTCCACGCGTGTGGCGTGACCCGCGTACCTCGGATCGGGATCGCAAACGCATGGTGCGTTTGCTGCTGGAAGATGTGACTCTGCTGCAACAACAGGAGGTGATTACGGCTCAGGTGCGCTTCAAAGGAGGAGCCACCGAGACCATCGCCGTGGCGGTGAGCCGCGGACGGCGCCACTCACCCCAACTGCTGGCGCTCCTCGATCAGCTGCTTGAGGACTACACCGATGCCGGAGTCGCTGAGCAGCTGAACCACCGTGGATGGCGCACCTTTAACGGGAAACCGTTTGACGCCAAACAGGTCTTGTCTTTAAGGCGCGATCACCAGTTGAAAAATCATGGAACGCGCTTACGCGAACGTGGGTTGTTGACCGCCGATGAGGCGGCCTCTGCCTATGGGGTGTGCCGGGAAACGATCATGGCCTGGGGACGGGCAGGAGTGCTTCCCACGTATCGGATCAATGATCATGGGATAGTGGTCTTCCCGCCGCCCGATGGGCACGCTCCTGTGAAGTATGCCCACAAATATCCAAAAACACGCTAACGATGCGGAAGGAGTGCAGTATGCAACTAAATCGTTTTTGTCGGGTCGATGCGGCGGGCAAACGTGGGGCGTAATCCCCAGGCACAAGAGGAGCCGACGCAGCGGAGAGGGAAAATCGCGGCCCGACACACCTCCTACCCGCCGCGGATCACGATCAAAGGTCATCTGACGCGGACACCCATACTGGCGCAAGAAAGTGATCACCGCTTCCAACGCCGTTTGTTCGTGGAAATCCTCTCGAGCCTGAGCCAACAGAGCGATCGAGGTCCCTGCATCCAGAAAATTACAGACTTCGATCACATGCTGACGCTTGCCTTGCGGGCTTTGTTCAGGCGAGACGGAGCCTACATCCTTGAAATCCATCTGGATCTCTTCCAATGGCTTTCGGGGTTCGTTGGGGTGGGGTGGCTCTTTAGAGCGAGGGACCAGGCAGCCGGTGACGTGCAGGATCTTCCAGATCGTTCGGCTGGAGCGGGGCAGAGGAACCTGTGCGCCTTGCAACTCTGGGTCACGAGGAAGGTAGTAGAGCAGGGCCCGAGGCCCAGGCACACGCTTCAAATTCTCGGGCGGAGCAAAGCGCATCTCCACAATCTTCTGTGTGACACGGACATCCCAGCGGAAGTAGGGCGCATGGTGCGCTCGTGAGCAAGAGCACAACACAGAGGGGTCATGGAGATCACCTTCTGTCAGTCGCTGGCGCCATTTCTTGACCCAACTCACTGAACGCCCTATTGCTTGGGCCAATTCATGCGGAGAAGCATGAGGGGTCTTCTCCAGGAGATCGCGCAACAGGGCACGATCTCGCATCCATTCTTCTTCCATGGAGCTTTCCTCCTCTGGACAAGTAAACAGCCTCCTTTTCTGCTCTATTGTATCCTCTCTGCTTCATCTTCTTGATCTCCTGGTTTGCCTCTCTCCTCGTCACTTTCATCTTAGCCGTTTCGATGAGGCTACTCAGTCTGCCGTGACGATGACGGAAAGTCGTACACGTTGCGCAATTCGTGGTATAATGAAACAACCGGTAGAAAGATCACAGAAACAAGGGATAGATATATGAAGCCGAGAATTACCGTGATTACATTAGGCGTCAGCGATTTAGAAAAAGCACTCCTCTTTTACCGCGAGGGGCTTGGCTTGCCGACGCGAGGCATTGTTGGCAGAGAATTTGAACATGGGACTCTTGCTCTTTTCGACTTACAACATGGCTTGAAACTGGCCATTTTCCCACGCAGTGATCTTGCTCTTGATGCAAACATCCCCTTGAGCGCACCAAGCGCTACAGAATGCACCATTGGTCATTATCTGAAAAGCAAGGAAGAGGTTGATACAGTTATGGAGCAAGCAAAGCAAGCGGGAGCCACCATAACCGATCAAGCACATGATCGCCCTTGGGGGATTTATTCGGGCTATTTCCATGATCTAGACGGTCACGTGTGGGAAGTGGTCTGGGACCCAAGATTTGAAACGGAAATTATTGACTAAGGATCTGTTTTTAGACGTGTCATCGGGATGCCATCCCCAAAGTTGTGCCAAGAAAAGCCGCGGGTAGAGCCCCACGAACTGGTGAAAAAGTTAGGAGAGCTTGAAAAAGCAAGCGTCCATTGGCATACTGTAGCCTATGCAAACAGGCTCTAAGTACAGCCCCACAGAAAAAAGATTCGGGATAGAAATCCAGCTCTCGGTTGTTCTCCTGAAGAGAAAAGTCCTTTATCTACTTCTAGGAGGTGAACATGCCCGGTCCTCTCTCAACCATCCAGATTACGATGAGCGAGCAGACGCGTGCCCTGCTCCAAAGCTGGCTGCGCCGCCCCACCAAGCCTTCTGGTCTGGTCAGACGTGCCCGAGCGCTCCTGCTGCTCGAACAGGGGGGCGCTATGCTTCCACGGCCAGACAGGTAGGCTTGAGCGAATACCACCTGCGGAAATGGGCCAGGCGCTTTTGTATGCAGGGCGTGGCAGGTCTGCGTGAGCGGCCTCGTTCTGGCCGACCCCCTGTCTTTGCGCCTCAGGTGGCCCTCTATGTGGTCAAACTTGCCTGTGAACGACCGGATCAGTTCGGGCGTTCGTTGTCGCAGTGGGACTGTTCCGATCTGGCTCGTCAACTGACATCCGAGGGTATCGTCCCCACCATGTCCTTTGAAACCGTGCGCAGGATCTTGCAATCCCACAAGCTCAAGCCGTGGCGCTCGCATATGTGGCTCTCTCCAAAGGTCCCTCGTGACCAGCACTTTGCCAGACAGGTGAAGCTTTTGGTTGACCTCTACACCCGTCCTCTCGCGGCCTGGGAACGGGTTCTCTGCTTGGACGAGAAAACCAATCTCCAACCACGCCCTCGCCTGGCCCCGACGCTCCCCACTCGTCCAGGGCTCCCGACCCGTCTAGAGCACGAATACAAGCGCGCCGGAGCCCTGCACTTGTTTGCAGCTTTTGACACGCGGACTGGCAAGGTCACGGCTCAGACGTCCGTGCGCAAGCGGCAAAAGGAGTTCATTGCTTTGCTCACAAGGCTGGATAAGGAGCTTCCAGCCTCGGTCAGGCGCGTCTTCCTTGTGCTGGATAACTCCAGCATCCATAAAGGCAAGCAGGTTCAGGCTTGGTTAGCAGCCCATCCACGGTTCGTCTGCCAGTTCCTGCCGACACACTGCTCCTGGATGAATCAAGTCGAACAGTGGTTTAGCATCTTGCAGCGCAAGCGGCTCCAGATCAGTGATTTTTCCACTCTCGATCATCTTACAGATCGCTTGATGGCCTTCATTTCCGAATGGAACGCTCATGCACATCCTTTTAACTGGTCCACCAAGTCCGCTACTCGTGTCATGGCACAATGCGAGGATCGCGCTCCACAAGCCGTTGCTGCTCCCACGCGATGCGCAACGAAGTGAGGAGGATGGAGAAGATAGCCTGTCATGCGGTTTGAAGAGACTTTGCTCCAGTTGGCCGGAAATAAGCAGGCGAAACCCACAGAACCGTAAAAAGGCCAGAGGGGCTCCCAGAAAAGTCGGCGAGTGAAAAACGAGCGAGAGGAAACGAGCACTGGAGCTTGCCAGTTCACGAGAGCAGGATCGAGCCATACTCAGGCGGTGCGAAGGCCGAGAGACGTGGCAAAGGCATCTGGTATCCCAAACAGCTTGATCGCAACTTCTGGAGCGGTTTTCGGACGAGCATTGCGTGCCAGACGCTGCTTCCAGGAGAGGCGGTAGTGAGCTCGCTCCGCACGAGAGATCAGTCGGATCGGCGGAGACTGAGCTGGTGGGGCCGTTTCAGGGAGTTTGATATCGACGCGCTGATGACGCAAGAGTTTCACCACCTCTCGCCGAGTGATCCGCACCGCGGCCAGTCCCCCACAGAATGGGATGCGAGGCGGGAAGTGGAGGTGGGAGAGCAACGACCTCCTCGGTTGTGTCGCGTGGCCAGAGGACTGCACTCACACGGCGTGGTTTCTTGGTAGCAGCCCCATAGCCCTGGCATTCCTCACGTCTCGGACAGGAACGACAATGGCCAATCCGGGCAGCATAGACCACGCGCACACTGCCGTCTCGTTCGGGGCGGCGGGCCTTCGGATACAGAGGGAAACCGGCAGGACACTGGACGGTCCCGTCTGATTGGGAAGTGAAGTGCTCCCCTGCGATACACCCCATCCGCGAAACCGCCCACACCGGCGGCTTGTAGGAAACAACTTCCTGAGCTGTACTCACAGGTATCGCCACAGGCTCAGCTTGAGCAGCAGCGAATTCGGTGGTGCGCAGGGGCGTGGGGTGGAGAGCATGGCCTAGTTCCAAACGGAAGTTCCAGGTGCACTGCGCGAGAATGAGCCAGAACTCCTGGCCCCAGGCGGTGTGCGAACACCAGCGGTCCGGCGCTTGTTCCTTGTCTTCATCAGCCAGCACGGTTTCAAACGCCCCGCGATGCAAATACAAGGCGACCACATCCACAGGGGTGAACGCGCTTGGCGGCAAGGCAGTGTAGAACAGCTCGTAGACATGCTCACCACGCGTGGTACCGATTTTCACTGGCAAATCTGTTGCTGCACGGGCGGCAACGATAACCCGCGTGCGCGGTCCCGTTGGCGAAAGAGTGAGATCAGGGAAGTCAAAGAGGGCTCGACACGTTCCCGGGGCGCCGATGGGTGGTCTGCTGATCCGGTGGCTGGGCCAGGCGAGCCTGCACATGAGGCAGATCGAGGAGATCATAGTCCTTGCCTCGCATGATGTAGGCAAGCCCGGCCAGGTCGGCGAGAATGGCTCCATTGCCATATTGCCCATCCAGACGGATCACAGCCTGGCTCAGGGAGAGAGATTGAGCTTTCACATACCCACTGATCGCCCTCACCGCCTGTCGCAGTTCTCCTCGGTAATCGCCGTTGCCTGCGCCCGATGCTCCTGAAAACGTGCCGAGCCATTGGTGCGTGTGGGCTTGGAGCACGGTGGTCCGGGTTCTGACCGCCTCTCCCCGCTTGCGCCCGAGGTAGCCTGGAGCATAAACCTCATCCAATCGGCGCTGTGCGGCTGGCAAATCAGGGGCCGATGGCAAGGCGCGTCGGCGAGCAGTGTGCCGCGTGCCATCCACATCGAAGACGAGCCAATGCCCTCCTTGCCGATCCCACAACCCTCCCGTTTTTGCCTCCTTCTCCAGCGGCCGAGCACACAGGTCGCGCGAGAAACACGGTGCGCAATGCCTCAACTACTGCTTGGTTGAGTGCGGCGAGAAAGCGACTAAGGGTCGAGCGGTGAGGGAGACGTTCTCGCCCAAAAAGCGCCATGAACGGGGCGGCGAAAGGCTGAACGCTCTCGTAGAACGCTTCCAGGGTGCGTTCGCCGCTGATGGCATAACCCAGCAACACGACCACAAAGTCGATCACATCGTAATAGCCGAACCGACGACGGGCGAAGCGCACTCGCTCTTCAATCGTTGTCAGCGTGCCGACGACGCACGATGTCTTTGCCATTCCTCCCTCCTCACAAGGACTCCTGTCTTTTCCTCATGCGACGGATCGCCTCGTAGACACGGATGCGGTTGTAGCGTTGCAGCAGTACTGGGGAAAGAATGAGTAGTACATACACCACACAAGCCATGACAAAACCCATCCCAGTGGTTCGTCCAGAAACAAGCTGCCAGATGGAGAAGAGGAGAAAGGCAAGGAAAGCCCCTAGATGGATTGCCTCATACACTCGTGTCCGTTGCTCAAAGGTGAGCAGCGACTCGATGGTGCCTTTGATGTCGATGACGCGCACGCCATATTTTTTTCTGAAGTAATCGCCACCAGTGGGGACATAGCGTTTGATCCACAGGACGCCCAACCGCTCATACAAATGGGGGCTTTCAAAGCGTTTGGGGGCAAACCAGACATCCCATGCGCGCTGCTGGAACCACCCCAACCGAAGTTCGCCTAAAACATCAGTGTTCCCGGTCATTGCTTCTGCTCCTTTCCTTAAGTCGTTTCATAACTCTCGTAGCTAACGCTTATGTGCTCAGGCGCTATGGCTGCACCCTCTGGATGTGCGTGGAGATCCACTCCAGTTCCCTTTGAATCTGCTGGATCTGCAACTCGAGTAAGCTGCGCGCGTACGTGGCTTGCGGCTGTTCGCACACCCCGGCCAAGGCTTCTAGAGCCTGTTGGCGATGCTGCAAGCGCTCCAGAAGTGCAGCGCGCCGTGTCGTCAGGATCGCCAAACGAGAAGCCTCATCCAGCAAATGGAAAAACGCAAAACGCGTTTGGAACTCGCGGTCGTTGCCCGCCAGCGCGGCAGGAAACTCGCGCAGGAGAGAGTGAAGCACTTGCTCGCCCTGCTCGGTCAGATGATACACATGCCGATCCGGGCGACCAGACTGCCGCTCTACTTCATGAACAACGGCTCCCATCTCCTCAAAGCGGCGCAGCGCAGGATAGAGATGATTGCTGTTGAGCGTCTCGCCCAGAATCCACTCGACCTGTCGTTTGAGTTCATAGCCGTGGTAGGGACGGGAACGGAGTTCCGCCAGGATCAGCAGATCGATATACAAGGACACTCCCCCTTCTCTATGTTAATATAACCTAGTAACTTTTAATATAGGTTATATTAACATAGAGAAGGGGGAGTGTCAAGAGGGAAAACAAGGAAAGGCGTGCCCACGGGTTGCGCAACGAGATGCGCTTTTGGCTAAAGTACATTCACAGGCTCGTTCAATGTTCGCACTTTTTACTGGCAGTGGCTAGAAATACCTCTGCCTTATGGAGGCAGAAAAGTCAGGAAGGGTGCTTTCATGCCAGATTAATGATGAGCTAAAACTCGTTGCGCAACCTTTGGGATTGGACACCCCCCAAAAACTCTCATGATTCTAGAATAGAGAGCTGAAGCAGCAAATGCTGCTTAATTGCCTGGACTTTTGGGGTCAATACGATTGTGTTCACCTTCTGTTCATAAAAAGATGCTACTATAGATGGGAATGGGGAGGCCGATGAATGAACAAGCCCGTGAACGTTCTCGTTATTGAAGACGATCCTGCTATTGGTGAATTGATCACGTTATACGCGGAAAAAAGCGGATATCGCGTGAGCATGGCACACAATGGCATGACCGGATTAGACCTGTTTTATGAGACTCCTGCTGATCTGGTCATTCTGGATATTATGCTGCCTGAGATGGATGGGTGGGAAGTGTGCAAGGAAATCAGGAGATTTGAGAAAACTCCTCTCATCATGTTGACCGGGAAAGGCGAAAGCCGCGATAAACTCAAAGGGTTCGACTTGGGCGCAGATGATTACCTGGTGAAACCGTTTGATCCGAACGAACTGATGGCGAGGATCAAAGCGGTCTTGCGGCGAGCCAATCCGCTGTTCGATGCCGATGCGCCCATTGCATTTCCCTCGTTGAAAATTGATCTGCAACACTATCAGGTGACCTGTGAAACCCAGGAGATCGTATTCCCGCCCAGGGAAATGGAGCTGCTCTATTTCCTCGCCTCACAGGCCAATCACGTGTTCACCCGTCAGCAGTTGTTGGATCGCCTCTGGGGTTTGGATTTTGAGGGAGATCCGCGAACTGTCGATGTCCATATTAAGAGGATTCGCGAAAAAGTGGGAGATTCCAACCCGTCTTGGCGGGTCAAAACCATCAGAGGCGTTGGCTATAAATTCGAGCTGGAGAACCGGTGATGCGCATCAAAAGTATTTTTGTGAAGCTGTTTCTGACGTGTCTCATCGCGTTAGTGCTGTCGCATGTCGTTCTTGCGGTTGTTTTCGCTGTGCTGTTTCAGCACAGTCTGGCGAGCATCCCTCTCAATTCGGAAGCTCTTAGCCAGATGAAGCAGTTGTTTTCGTTAGCCTCTTTTATTTCTCTGGCCATGACCAGCGTCTTTTTCTCCTATCTTGCCCGAAGAATCACTGCCCCACTGCGGGAAATGAATGGGGTGGCCCTCCAGATCGCCAGGGGACACTTTGATCAACGCGTCATGATCAAGACATGTGATGAGGTGGGAACCTTGGGGGAGACCTTCAATGCTATGGCGGCTGCGTTGGCTGGCCTGGATCAGATGAGAAAGGATTTTGTGGCCAATGTTTCCCATGATTTGCGTTCCCCTCTGACGTCGATTCATGGCTTTGTCAGAGCCTTTCTGGATGGGACGATCCCTGACGAACGCAAACGCCATTATTTGACGATCATGGAAGAACAAACTGAACGCATGATCAAGCTGGTCAATGATCTGCTCGATCTGGCCCGCATAGAAGCAGGGCAGTTGGAAATCCGGCCTGTCAGCTTTAATGTGTCGGAACTGGTTCGCCAGGTCGTGGCTCGCCTGGAACCGGAATGGGGGAAAAAACAGGTCACGGTGGAAGTGCTCTCTGAAGAAGCACAAGACATCCACGTCTGTGCTGATCCGGATCGGATTGATCAAGTGCTCGTCAATTTGCTTCACAATGCCGTCCAATTTTCCCCACCTCACAGTTCTATCGCAGTGCTGGTGAAAAAGCGCGTACAGGCGGTGGTTTCTGTTCGAGATGAGGGACCAGGAATCAGGCAAGAGGATAGAGAATCGATTTGGGAACGCTTTTATAAAGCCGATCGAGCCCGCACGCAACAGGCAGGAACAGGGATCGGCTTGTCCATTGTGAAGCACATCTTAGATCTCCATCACAGCCCCATTGACGTTCAGAGTGAAGTGGGAAAGGGGTCCATCTTCACGTTTACGCTCCCTCTCGCTCCGAACAGGTAACCTATCGGGTACGGGACTTGAAGAGGGACGCTTCTTCGTTCACGTTCCGTTCACAAAGCCTTGCTATACTGGCTTTTGTACGAGAGCGGTTTCGCAAAGATTGAACCACTTCTCTGCCGTGAACAGGTGGCTCTCAGCCGATCGGCGCAACTACGCTCACTGTTTCTCAGTGCCGCTCTTAGCGAATATGCCAACAAAGAGGAGAAGCTCTCAATGAAGAAATCACTATTACAAGACGCGACAAAGCAGGGCATGCAGAGAGCTGACTCCAACAGCGCCACCCGCGTGAGGCCCGACCGCGGATCGCCCCCCCGCGTCCCACGTTGGGTGAAAGTGCTTGCGATCATCGCCCTCATCCTGTTCCTGCTGTTAATGATCCTGCGCTTCACCGTCATACCGTACATCGATAGTCTGAGTGGCCACACTGGCTTTGGTGGCCAGACACCGCTTACCAGCGTTATCGCTTACGGAGGGCAACCGTTATGAACATGACCCCCCGCCTCCGCAAGGTCGCGCTCACCGTCCATGTCATCATCTCGGTTGGCTGGCTCGGCGCGGTCGCTGGCTTCCTGGCTCTCGCCATCGCCAGTCTGGTCAGTTCGGATATCGCGACTGTGGGTGCCGCGTATCCTGCGATGGAGTTGACTGTCTGGTGGGTCATTGCCCCGCTCGCCTTCGCCTCGCTGCTCACCGGGCTTGTCTCGTCACTCTTTACCCCGTGGGGCTTGTTCCGGTACTGGTGGGTTCTGGTGA
>WNGK01004485.1_pt1 | contig 14909 bp, 13 predicted proteins | sample 5400601 | NCBI WGS metagenome assembly WNGK01 (sample SAMN13153376, study PRJNA577476) | soil metagenome | isolation source: 60 cm soil or saprolite under Garry oak tree replicate 1 | place: USA:California | collected 2016-06-15 | reverse complement strand
GGCTATCTCAGATCATTTCGCCCATGTGAGCGATATGATCGCAACAGCCAAGGGAGCCAAGCGAAGGGTAGAAGATGTACATCTCTCACGGTATGCCTGCTATTTGCTCGTTGAAAATGCGGATTCATCCAAGCCAATTTCCGCGAAACCATTAAAAGAGCTGGCGCTACTCTCCCCGAAGACATGCCAACTCCTGCGAAGAGTATTCAGCAGTTACAGCGCGAAGAGCAGAAACAACTTGAGCAGGGTCAGCAGCCTTCGCTATTTGGTGAGCCGGCAGAAGAGTAGGATGTCAATTTCCCGCCAGCCTGACGACTGTGCGCCCACGAATGCCACCTTTGAGCAGGGAGGCGGTCACCTGGGGCAGCTCGTCCAGTGTCACTTCGCGGCTCATGCTAGCGAGAGTGGATGGCTTGAGGTCACTTGCCATGCGCTGCCATAACTCGCGGCGCAGCTCCATTGGACAGTACACCGAATCGATGCCCAGCAGGTTCACGCCGCGCAGGATGAAGGGAAAGGCCGTGGTGGTGATGGTCGAGCCACCAGTGAGGCCGCAGGAGGCAATCGAACCACCATACTTCGTTGTGCGGATCAAGTAGGCCAGGGTAGTTCCACCTACCGAGTCTACGCTGCCCGCCCATAGTTCTTTTTCCAGGGGGCGGCTGCTCTCGGCGGATACTTCCTCGCGACTGAGGATATTGCGCGCGCCAAGTTCCTGCAGGTAGGCATGTTCAGACTGCTTGCCCGTGCTTGCCGCGACGGTATAACCCGTCTTCGCCAGCATACTCACGGCCATGCTGCCGACGCCGCCGGTCGCGCCTGTCACGAGCATGGGACCGCGTTGAGGCGTGAGGCCATTCTTCTCTAGTTGATGCAATGCCAGGGCAGCCTCGAAACCGGCCGTGCCAAAGATCATGGCCTCTTTGAGCGTCAAGCCCTGGGGCAGTGGGACAATCCAGTCGGCTTTCACACGCGCATACTCGCTAAAGCCGCCATAATGGGAAACGCCGAGGTCGTAGCTGGTGACAATCACTTCGTCGCCCTCGTGAAAACGAGCATCGTGCGATTCAACAACCACTCCCGACAGGTCCACGCCGGGAACAAAGGGATAGCTGCGCACAATCTTCCCGTCGGGGATGCAGGCCAGAGCATCTTTGTAGTTTACGCCGGAGTAGGCGACGCGAATGAGGACTTCGCCGGGGGGGAGATCGGCCAACGTCAGTTCCTGGACGCGGGCGGTGAATTCATTTTCCGTTTTATTGACCACAAAGGCGCGAAATGCTGTGGACATATATATCGTTCCTTTCTACCGCGTTTTATCCTGGATCACAGCTGCACGTCTGTTTTTAGTGTTGGTTCACCATTTTGCTGTAACAATGCTATGGTGATGTTCGAGACGCCTGGTGGACCGACAAACGCTACCTGGCCAGCAACGTTCCTCGCTTTCGCATTAAACGCATTGGGGAGGGTGCTGTCGACAGGCGTGCGAAGAATGCCATTGATGACCAGGCGCACGTAATCATAGCCATAACCAGGAACGACATAGACACCGCTCTGGTTATCCACGCGAAAATTGAGGATATAGAACTGCTGCCCCGCTTTGCTCTGCATTCCATTATAAAAGTAGCTGATATCCACGCTGGTCAGGTGGAAAAGGAACTGGAAGGGACTATCATTAAAGTTATAGTACGTATAAGGGATGTCAAGGTGTTGAAATGATATCCTACCAGCATAGCGGCCGGGATTGAAGGGGCCACTAAACGGTATTGTCACCAGGAATTCGCCGGCCGGCGCAAAACCCAATTGCAGCGATAGCGTCTGAAGTCGAGTTCCCCTGGGAACCGGGAAATCAACGCAATCGACTTCACTTTTACCGGGAGCCGGGCCCGAGGAAACAGGGGACGCATTGCAAGCCGGTGTACCCACACCTGATTTCAGGCTATAGGGCAGGATATTCGCCGGAGCTACGGCATTCTGACCGGGGATCAGCAGGCGCAAGACATCATAGTAGATGACAGAGACCTGGTTAGTAGTCTTATTAGCTACCCGGATATTCACGCGTACAATCGCCGGTCCCAGGTGAATAGTGTCATCGATAAAAGAAGTTGCGTATTGCGCTGTCAGGACGGTAAAATTCAGGCTTGCATAGGGTGCAGTTCGCTGAACATTGAATGTGGTTATGGGAGGCTGTGAGGTAGCGGTGTTTGCGCCAAAATGCAGATTCTGGAACAGGCCCCCCAAAGTTACGCTCACAATAGTAATGATAAGCAGGCCCACAACTAGCAAAGTGATGAGCAAGGGCCATACGCGAAATGGGCTCTCTTCCTTGCGCAAGCGTACTCCTACCGGCGGTATAGTTTCATCCTGGGGGCGCGCCAGCAATTGGCCAGTTGATATCTTTTTTTGCATATGCATTTTCCCCACTTATAGATATGACATCTCCTTTATTGTACCAAGTTTCAGCAATCCTTGACAGCCCCTTTCTGTGCATGCTAGCATGACCATAGGTAATTATTCAGGTCTCTTTTCATTTGCGCCGCCTGCGGCAGCGAGCAAAAAGAGAAAAAGAGGTTTTTCGGGGACACCCCGAACCCCGGCAAAGGGCGGCTGCCCTTTGCAATCTCCAAGAGGAGTTATTTGCGGTGAAGATTCACGAATACCAGGCAAAAGACATCCTGGCACGCTACGGGATTCCGGTACAGCCCGGGCGTGTAGCACGAACGCCAGAGGAGGCCGAAGCCATTGCTCGCGAACTGGACGGGCCGGTGGTTATCAAAGCCCAGGTCTATGTTGGCGGACGCGGCAAAGCGGGCGGCATTCAATTCGGCGATACCCCTGAAGAGGCACGCGCCGCAGCCGCAAAGGTACTGGGTATGGAGATCAAAGGGCTAAAAGTAGAAAAAGTGCTGGTCGTCTCCAAGCTAGAGATCAAAGAAGAATACTACCTCGGCATCATCCTCGACCGCAAAACGCAGGCCCCCGTCGTGATGGTCTCGACGGCAGGAGGCATAGATATCGAAGAGGTAGCGTCCACGACACCCGAGAAGATCATCCAGCAGCCCATCGATATGCATTGGGGGCTGCGACCCTTCGAGGCGCGCGACATTCTCGCTCGCGCAGGATTTCCCCATCAAGTAATCAGCAAGGGTGGAGCCATCCTGGCAGCCCTGGCCAGGGCTTTCATTGAGAGCGATGCAAGCCTGGCTGAGATCAACCCGCTGGCGCTGACTGCTGACGGGCAGGTGCAGGCGGCCGATGCGAAGATTCTCATCGATGATAACGGCCTGTTCCGCCAGCAAGAGTACGCTGCATGGGCAGAGACGGAAGAGTCAAACCTGCTGGAGTTCGAGGCAAAAAAGGAAGGCCTGACGTATGTCAAGCTGGATGGGGACGTGGGAATTGTGGGGAATGGCGCCGGCCTGGTTATGACGACGCTTGACATGGTAGCCCGTGTCGGAGGCAAGCCGGCCAATTTCCTTGACATCGGCGGCGGGGCAAAGGCTGAAGTGATGCGCAAGGCCCTGACATTCGTGGCACGCGACCCGCAGGTGAAGGGCATCCTCGTCAACATCTTCGGGGGCATTACGCGCGGTGAAGAAGTGGCCAAGGGTGTGATTATGGCCCAGGCCGAAATTCCCGAGGGCATGCCCATCGTCGTACGGCTCTCAGGCACAGGAGCGGAGGAGGGAAAAGCCTTGCTCAGGGATGCCGGGCTCGATTGGGGTAAAGATATGCGTGATGCGGCCCAGAAGATCGTGGCCGCCATCGATACGAAGAGATAGAGGTCAACGCTATGAGTATTCTGCTTGATGATAAGACGCGGGTCATTGTGCAGGGAATCACCGGGCGCGAGGGGCAGTTTCACACCCGCAATATGAAGGCCGCCGGCACGCACCTGGTCGGCGGAGTCACGCCGGGGAAGGGTGGTATGATGGTGGAAGACTTGCCGGTCTTTGATACCGTCAGGGAAGCGAAAGCAGCCACGGGCGCCAACGCGTCCTGTATCTTTGTGCCCGGTCCTGGCGCCGCCGATGCCATTATGGAAGCTGCCAGCGCAGGTATTGAGCTGATCGTCTGTATCAGCGAGTGGATTCCTGTGATAGACATGACGCGCGCTATATTAGTTGTATGTGAACATGGCGCACACCTGATCGGCCCGAACTGCCCGGGCTTGTGCACGCCAGGGCATGGTAAGATCGGCATCATTCCCTACCAGATCTTCAAACCAGGCCCTGTTGGCTTTATCTCGCGTTCCGGCACGCTCACCTATGAAGTTGTCGCACTGCTCACCGAGGCGGGCATTGGCCAGTCGACCTGCATTGGCATTGGCGGGGACCCGATTATCGGCTCGACCTTTGTCGATCACTTGAAACTTTTCGAGGCCGACCCGGAGACCAAAGCGGTGGTGATGTGTGGTGAGATTGGCGGCAGCGACGAGGAGGACGCAGCTGAGTACATCAAGACGATGAGCAAGCCCGTTGTGGCCTTCATCTCAGGGCGCACCGCACCTGCAGGGAAACGCATGGGGCACGCGGGAGCAATCATCTCCGGCAATACAGGGACAGCACAGGGAAAGGTGGCCGCCTTGCAGGCAGCCAAAGTGCCGGTGGCTGATACGATTTTTGATATTCCCGGACTGGTAGAGGAAGCCGTGGCGAAAGTATCATGACCACTGCTCTGATCTATGACCCGATTTTTCTCGAACATATTACCCCAAGGAATCACCCGGAGCGGCCGCAGCGCCTTGAGATGGCAATGAAGGTGCTGGAAGCGCTAAACTGGCTGGAGCGCGATGGGCTGGTACAAATGGCGCCGCGCGCCGCCAGCGAAGATGAACTAGCGGCGGTACACGATCGCGCATACATCCACGAGGTGGAGGCTGCAGCACAGAGGGTAGCTGAAGAAATGTCGCGGGGGGGTCGAGAAAGCCGCTATTTTGCTCCGGACACCTACGTCTCTCCAAAATCATACGAGGCGGCCATCAAGGCGGCAGGAGCCCCTCTCACCGCCATAGATGCCGTGATGAAAGGGGAAATCGACAACGCATATTGCCTGGTGCGCCCCCCCGGCCATCACGCGCTACCCGATGGGGCAATGGGCTTCTGCCTTTTCAACAACGTAGCCGTGGCCGCCCGCTACGCCCTCGACCACTACGGTCTCGAACGGGTGATGATCATCGACTATGATGTGCATCACGGGAACGGCAGCCAGGACATGTTCTACGAGGACCCACACGTATTGTACTTCTCGATTCACCAGGCGCCATTCTACCCGGGCACGGGTAGCTCCGACGAGCGAGGCGAGGGAGCAGGATTGGGGACGACCATTAATGTGCCTCTACCTGCGATGACCGGCTACGAGGTCTACGAGCCTGTTTTTCGCCAGGTAATGGCTCCTGCTGCCGATCGTTTCCAACCACAGCTGATCCTGGTCTCGGCCGGCTTCGATGCGCATTGGAAAGATGCCATTCCCCAGACAAGCACGCATACGAATATGTATCTCTCCACGGCAGGATTCGCAAAGCTCAATGGTATCATTATAGAACTGGCTCAATACCTGTGTGATGGACGATTGATTCTGGTCCAGGAGGGCGGTTATAATATAGAAGCAATGGCTGCCTGTGTGGCGACCTGCATCAATTTACTGCTTGGTGATGATGCTGCCGTAGATAACCTGGGTCCGCCTCCTGACAGGAAATATCGCTTGAATACTGATGTACTGATCGCGGAGCTGCGGCGCATTCATGGACTGACTGGGTATCGTATGCGCAACGCGCCTAAACCGGATATCGAACGGCTGCGGCGCGAGATCAAGGGACCGGGTGCTTAAAGTGGTCGGAGGAAGCATGCCGAGGAGTTTTAACAAGGTAAGAATACTAGGCATTGAAGACCTTCCACTGCTGGAGCGATTGCTGCGTACCTCTGAATATATCTATCAACGGTTCACCTTAGAGGAACTTCCGGCACTACTCAAACACTACCCGACGGTGGGTATCTTCAGTGGAGAGTCGTTAGTCGGCTTCCTGCTTTCACAGACAGTAAACGCTCCCTCGGCATGGATAGGTGGATTTGGCGTGAGCTGGACAGAGAGCCAGGCCTATGATAGCCTGCTGCGTATGTTGCTTGAAGGACTGGATCCGCTGCTCATTGCACGGGGCGTACATCATTTACACTACTCCGGCAGTGATATGGAACAGGATTGGCTGCGCGATGACCTACTTACCTGCGGCTTTGCGCCATATCGCCTGCTGTACGCCTACGACAAATATGACTACCGCGTTCCAAGCGAAGGGAACCAGCAAGTTACGATCCGCCCTTTTGAGCCTGGCGACATACCCGCGCTGCTGGTTATCGAGAAAGAATGTTTCGAGCACTTGTGGCGCTACGACGCTGTTGCCTTCACCGATATAGCCGACTCGCACCCGTATTTCGTGGTGGCGGAATTAGATGGCAAGGTGGTAGGATACCAGTTTAATGCGCTGGACAGCGAATCCGGCTACCTCGTGCGGATCGCTGTCCATCCATCGTTCGGGAGCCGGGGTATCGGAGCGCGCCTGATGGCAGAGGCGATACACTTCTTCGAGGACGAGCAGGTGCTGCGCATCCTGCTCAATACACAGGATGATAACACCTACGCCCACCGACTATATGAATGGTTTGGTTTTATCCGTACTCAGCAGGTGGGGTTCGTGCTGCGCAAGCTCCTTTAAATCCAGCCCTGACGCTACGCTAACGCTGCTGGGTCGCAGCTAGCTGCGCTCAGCAGGGCTGCAAGGAAGCTCCTTTAAATCCAGCCCCGACGCTGCGCTAACGCCCCTCGATAAATCGGGAGGACATGCTCGATAAATCCGCATTCTACTGTAGAATGCGGATTTATCGAGCATATCAGCTTTGACAACGGGTGACCTCTATCACGCCAGCCCTTTCAAGCGAAAGACCTCCAGAGGCTCCGTCCTGTTCTTTACAGACATGGGGGGAAGCAAATCCACACGCACGTACTGGCGCACCTTTATGAATGTGGAGCGGTTGAGCAGGATATCGTTGTCCGAGGCGTTTCCTTGCAGGCGAGAGGCGACATTAACCACGTCACCGATGGCAGTATAGTTCTGCATACGTCCTGAACCCAGATTACCAACTACTGCCAGGCCTGTATTGATGCCAAAACCAAACGAGATCTGTATCTCCCGTGACATATTAGCCTGGTACTCCATCACGGCGGCACGCATGCCCACAGCAGCACGCACTGCGCACAACGCATGATCTTCCTGCGGTAACGGAGCATTGAAAATTGCCATTAGCGCATCGCCCATGAAAGCGGTCACTGTGCCTCCCTGGTTCCAAATGGCCTCGACCATTTTCTCCCAGTAGCCGTTGAGCAAATCCATCACCTTTTCGGGCGCCATGGTCTCGCTCAGGCGTGTATAGCCACGGATATCGCCATAGAGGACGGTTATTTCCTTTGTCTCCCCGCCAAGGTTGAGCGCTCGTGGGTCTTCAATGAGCTGCTGCACAACATGTGGATGCACATAGCGGCCAAAGATGTCGCGAATTTGCTTCGTCTCTGCCCTTGAGCGCTTTATTTCGGTACGGTCATCGATGACCAGGGCCATGCCGATATGCGTTCCTTGATCGCGCAGAGAGGAAATGTTCAATTCCAGGTTGACCATGCCACGGCCCGGAATAATACTGTCTACCGAATAGGGTACGAGGGTACCATGGTCATGCTCCTGCATGGCCCTTTGCAGCAATTCAACCAGGCCGACTTGAGACAACACTTGAAAGGCTTCCCGAAAGTGTTTGCCTACCACTTTTGCCGGATCCAAGCCCAGGATGTGCCTGGCGGCATTATTGAACGTGGTAATCATGCCGGCCGCGTCAGTGGTGATAAGACCATTGGCAATGGAAGCGAAGATGTTGTCCATATACTGCTTGTCTTCGTTGACCTTACTGAAGAGTCGGGCGTTGTCGATAGCGATGGCAGCTTGATTGCAGAAAGCAAGCAGTAGATCGAGATCCTTTTCATTGAACAGGCTTGTTTTGGTACGGCTATCTACGTACACTGCACCGATGCAGTTGCCACGTACAATCAAAGGGGCGCACATAATAGAGCGAATATCATAAGCCATCATGCTCCTGGTAGGATCGTAACTATTGCCTGAGAGCATAGGTTTCCTGGTATCCACAACCCGATTCACAGTGCTACGGCTAATCTGGGGCTCAAACGCTCCTGCACCAATTGTGCGTGCCTGTTTATCACGTGCGATGGTGAACTCAAGCTGAGCCGTCTGTGGGTTGACCAGTACGATAAACCCGCGCTCAGCACCCACGACCTCGATCACTCGATCCATGACCAGGCGCAACACCTCATCAAACTGGAGGGTCGAGTTGAGCGTCTGTGCAATCTCATAGAGGGTTTCCAGTTCGCTATGCTTGAGCTCGGGGGAGATTATACTACTAGCCAGCACATTACGCTCCCGTTCGAGGCTGGAAGGTGCATCCAATGGCGCGGCAGGTGCGGCGACACCTGGTGAGGTATTGGCTTGCCCACTTTTATTGAGTTGTTCCCGTAATGCGAGCAGCACACGCCTGGTAGCCTGGTTAACGCGTCCCAGTTCCAGGTCGGCACTGCGGCTGACATTCAAAGCATCGGCGAGCAATTTGACGCGTGGATCGCCGCCCTCACCGGCATAGGTAGCTTCGACGGCCTGTTCTAATTTATGGGTGTGCTCATGGAGCGCTTGAGAGATGCGCAGCAAGGTTTCGCCTATAAAGCGCAGGTCGCTGCTGGTTTTCGGTGTTGGATCCGGTGATACGGTCAAAGGGTTCCCTCCATCTTTCGGCAATTCTGATCTCAATCCCTTCCAAGCGCGGGCGCAGGTGGCAAAGGTGGGCATGTCTCTTCTTCAAGATATACGCATATACCCACCCATTATAGCATATCAATGTTGTGTGCCTTTGAAGCAGGTTTACCCCGAGGCTAGGGTTGTTGCAAAGTTCTTTTCTGCCGCCTTTGGCGGCAGGGAGGAGGGAAGGAGCGAGGACACCTCGCGCTCCGTCAAGGGCTTGCAGCCCATAGGTATTAAGTTAAGTGCCAGTCTAAGCCCTCCAAAAGTAATTGAGGATGGCTTGGATGTTTCAAACGGCGCTGCAGGCGACAGGCTTGCATCGCTCGCAAGAGACGAGCAGTGACCCGTTGCCAACTGCTCTCACCTCCCAAGGCCCACGCGATGCGCAACGAGCTGCTAAGCAGTAGCGAGTCCACCTAAAAATATGCCTCCTTAATGAGGAAGAAAAGAAAAAGTTTCCTCAAGGAGGCACACATGAGCAGTATCGCCGATTCGGCGGTCAGTATCCAGACATCTTCGCGCTCCATCCCCTCGACGCCCTCCTGGTTGGGAGAGGTCGTCCTCATCAGTTGCTATCTCAGCAAGCTCGGCATCCTTGATACCATCAGCGAACGCGTCCGCTTTGCTCGGCGGCGCTTCGGTCACTACGAGGTGATTGACTTTGTGGCGGTGCTCTTCGGCTACGCCATCAGTGGCGAACGGACCCTGCAAGGCTTCTACGAGGCGCTGCTGCCCTGGGCAGAGACCTTCATGGCGCTCTTCGGACGTGATCGGCTGCCAGCACGTTCGACGCTCTCGCGCTTTCTTGCCAGTCTCACCCAAACGGCTGTCGAAGCCTTGCGCACGCTCTTTCTTGAAGATCTGCTCGCGCGCCCCCTGGGCAAAGAGCGGCAGACAGGCGGGCTTCTGGATCGAGCAGGCACCCAGTGGATGGTTTTCGATGTGGATGGCACACGCGAAGCGGCTCGCCAACGCGCCTTGCCAAAGACACCCGATCTGCCCCCTCCCCAGCGTCGGTTGGGTGAGCTGTGCGCTCCCGGCTACACCGGGCGCAAGCGGGGGGAGATCGTCCGCACGCGCACCACCATCTTACAGACCCACAGCTTCCAGTGGCTCGGCTCGTTCGGCAATTCAGGCAACGGTCAGTACCGCGAAGAGCTGCGCCGGGCGGTCTCCGCCATCGGAAGTTACCTCGCTGCGCATCAGCTCCCAAAGGCGAGCGCTCTGGTGCGGCTGGATGGGCAGTATGGCACCGGGGCCGTCCTCTCGGATCTGGCTGGCTTTGCGTTCGTGGTACGCGGCAAAGACTATACCTCGTTGGATCGGCCCGAGGTCCAGAGCCGCTTGCACCTGCCTGCCGATCAGCAGTTCACACGTCCGGAAAGTGACCTGGTGCGCACGCTCTACGACTGCCCAGATGTGCCTGTGGGGCCTGATGGCGCGCACTACCGGGTGGTGGTGGCGACTCGTCCGGCTTCCGAGAAGAAAAGCCGGGTCGGCCTCACCCGCTCTGGCGTCGTCTATGAGCTGTTCTTCACCAATCTGCCTCAGCAGGCTTTCACCGCTGCCGATGTCGTCGCTCTCTACCTGCATCGCGGGGCCTTTGAACCCACCCTTGCCGATGAGGATCAGGAACAGGACCCGGATCGCTGGTGCTCTCAGGCCCCTTGCGGCCAGGAAGCCTGGCAGATCGTCTCGCAATGGGTCTGGAATCTCCGCCTCGAACTGGGTCATCACCTGGAGCCGACTCCGCTGCGCACCACCGAGTTTGCTCCTGCCGCTTTGCCTGCAACAGAGCCCGAGGCACGCGCCTCGGGCTACACTGCCCCCGAGGCCGCCTTGCCCTGGAAAGCGGGCCGCTTTGCTGGAGGGGACTTTGCCCTCCAGGCCGACGGGGCACTGCGCTGTCCCGCCGGAGCGAGGCTCTCTCCGACCGAATACCGTCGAGAACGCGATGGCACACTGCGCGTGCTCTACGCCGCCAGGATTCGAGATTGTCGCCCGTGCCCCTTGCGAGAACAATGCCAGTGGCACGGCCACAGCACGACAAAGCCGCGCCGAGTGAGTCTGCTGTGGCATCCGCTAGTGGTGGCCTCGGCTCCCTTGCTCTGGCGCGATTGGAGTCGCAGGCAGCATCGCCGAGCCTGCATGCAGCTGCTGCGTCACCAACGCCTCGAAGTGCAGATCGAACAGGCCCGTTCTGCCAGCCCGGATGCCTCGCCTTCGCCCCTTTCCCGTGCGCAGCGGGCACATTACCGCCTCTCGTGGCATGAGCGGCTGGCTCGCAATGCGCGTGCGCCAACCGCTGGCCGATCCCTCATCACGCTCTTCGGCGTGCCAGACGCCTTCGCTGCCTTCCTCAGCCTGCCTACCCGGCTCTAGCGTCCTCTCACTTAGACGAAGGGCGGCTTTCCTCGGTAAGGTCTGCCTCTCCGAGCGGAACCTCATGTCTTCTTTTCCTGCCCTGCCTCTGGCACGACGTCTAACTGCTGGAGCAGGCTCAGAACGTTCATAACGAGTCGACTTTTTTTGAGCTTGCCGTCCTCGTAGGTGTCAAAGATCATGCAGGTCATCCTCACCCGCCTGCCTGTCGGCGCGATCCCCAGAAACTCACCCAGGTGGCTGCCGCTCCAGGTGTGGGAGCTAGCGACCTTCTCCCCTTCAGCCACCAGCTCTTCAATGCTCCATACCAGGTCGGGGAAAGCCGTGCGCATCCTGGCGATGCTCTCAATGAGGCCTGCCTGTCCAGGTGCTTGCCCAGGAAAGGGATCAAGCTCGATAAAGTCTTCAGCCACCAGCTCAGGGGCGACGGCCATGTTGCCTTGATTAACGATCTCCTCGACGAAGCGGCGCGTCAGCGCTTTGTTCGTTTCTACCGACATGGGTTGTCCTCCTTCAAACAGGCTATGACAAGACAACAGTCCTTCCCCACAAGCATACCAGGTCACTTGGCTCGCCAGTCAACCTCGTTGCGCATCGCGTGGGCAAGGCGGAAAGGAGTTCTGGGGCATATCCTCTGACTACTTTAGCCGCTTTGACCAGGCGAGGGTACGGGGTCATGCCAGGTTCCTACGACCAAGAACCAGTGCTCAATGAGCATGGCCACCACTTTGGCATAGATTTCACATAGGATGCGCCATGGGGTCCGACCCCGCCATTCATCGATCTTGCCTCCTTCCTTCCATAAACGAAACAAGCGTTCAATCTGCCAGCGCGCTCGCTGTAAGACAATCACCTCACAGATCGTGAGCATGTGGGCAGGCACATTAGTAATCAAAATGGTCCATTTCGCTCGACTCAACACTTTTGGATTGGCCACTTTTCCCCTGCGTTTGGCCCGCCTTTCGAATCCGTTCTTGGCGTTGGGCGATCACTTCTTCTGGCACCCGCACCACCATCAAACGGGCAGGTACCTGCGCGTGTTTGCCCACCAGCACCTCCCCCTGCCCACGAATTGCGCAACGAGGTTGGGAAACCAGGAAGCAGGGCCATATCTTATGGGAGCAAGATAGGTTTCGGCTGGATGAGCCTAAAATCCCCGAGAAAGAGAGAGATGTGGAGCGGAAAGAAAAGAAGGGTGCAGAATCGGAGACAATGTGCAGAAAAAAAGCCATGCCGCAGCCCTCGGAGAGGAGAAGGGAGCCTTTCCGAAAGCAAGTCTCCGGCAGCGTGACGATGTGCTAAGAAGCCGTCGCCAGAGCGAGAAAGGCTGCGAAAGTTTCTGGGACGCCGAACAACTTGATGGTGACCTGGCCATCTGTCGGGGCACGCGCATTGCGAGCCAATCGCTCGTGAAAGTCGAGCCGATAATGCGCGCGTTGCGCACGGGAAAGAGGCGCAGGCGAGGCGTCCGGGCTCACGGAGAGAGCCTGCTCCATCTGCACCTCGAGGTGTTGGCTGCGCAGCGACAAGCACGCACGTCGATGGTGCCGACGACTCCAGTCCCTCCAGAGGAGAGGTTCAGACCCGACGACGAGTGGATGCAGCAGCACGCTCACCTGGCGCGGCTTGGCGGTGGCGCTGCCCTGCCATTGACACTGCCCCCGCAGAGGGCAGGGGCGGCAACTGCGGATGCTGGCTGCATAGACTATGCGCAGGCTCCCATCGGCTTCTCGGCGTCGCTCGTGCGCCACCAGCGACTGGCCGGCGGGGCAACGGAGCGTGCCATCCGGCTGGAGGGGAAAGTCTTGACCCGAGAAGCGGCTTTGTTTCCAGGGCAAACCCACCTGGGGGGGAGCATAACCCGAGGGGGGAGCCGTGTGCGGCGGGGCAGGCGAGATGGCAGGAGCAAACTCGGTGGTGCGCACCGGATCAGGATGCAGCTGATGGCCCAACTCCAGGCGCAGGTTCCACACCCATTGCGAGATGATTTGCCATACCTCTTGACCGCAAGGGGTATGACTACACCAACGATCTGGGTCCTGTTCCAGGTCTTCATCGGCCAGGGCGTTTTCAAAAGCGCCACGATGCAGATACAGCGCCACCACATCCGCAGCCGTAAAGGCCCCCTGCGGCAAATCGGTCAAGAAAAGTTCATAGACGACGCCGGAGTGGGTCACACCGACCCGACTCTTCGTCTCTTTTGCCGGATGGGTCGCGATCACGACCCGGCAGGGTTCCTGCGTCGGGCCGAGAGTCAGGTCAGGGCAGTCGTAGAGGGCGCGGCAGATCCCGCTTTCGGGATGCGTGAGGTGCTGGTCTTCTGGCAAGCGCAGACGAGCCTGCACGTCCGCTCGCTTCAAGATCTCATAGTCTTTGCCACGCGTGACATAGGCCAGTCCCGCCAGGTCGGCGAGGACGGCTCCCGTGCCATATTGCCCATCCAGGCGCAGCAGGGCACGCTCTTCGGGGTGGTGGTGCGCCTTGAGGTAGCTTTGGATGGCCGTTACTGCCCGACGCAGCTCGGTCCGGTACTCCCCGTTGCCAGGGTTTCCAAAAGTGGCAATCCACTGATGCGTATGAGCCTGCAAGACGGTGGTACGCGTTCGCACAATTTCCCCCCGTTTGCGCCCGGTGTAGCCGGGGGCACACAGGGGGCGCAAGCGCCGCTGTGGCGCAGGCCGATCCGCTGTCTTTGGCAAGGCGCGTTGGCGGGCCGCCTCGCGCGTGCCATCCACATCGAAAAGGAGGAAGTGGTTCCCTTGCCGGTCCCACAGTCCACCTGGATGCTCCTCTTTCACCAGAGGACGAGCCAGCAGATCTTTCAGAAAAAGGGATCGCAGGGACTCGACCGCAGCCTGATCAAGCGCGGCGAGAAAGCGGCTGAGTGTCGAACGGGCAGGCAAACGGTCGCGTCCAAAGAGCGCCATGAACGTGTCTGCCCAGGGCGCCATCCGCTCGTAAAAGCCTTCCAGCGTCCGTTCGGAGCTTGCCGCATAGCCGAACAGCACGGCGACAAAATCAATCACCTCGTAACGCCCGAAGCGGCGACGAGCAAAGCGCACCTGCTCTTCAATGGCAGCAAGCACTCCCTGGTGTTGTAGGTAGTGAGCCATCAAAGTGATTTCCCCGAACCAGGCCGGGACCGAGGGCACAGACTGCGCAGAGGTCTGGATATTCACAGGGGAATAGGCGATAGTGGTCATTAAGCCTCCTTATCAAGGGAATTTCATTTGCTTCCCTCTTAAGAAGGCTCATTTCTTCACTCTGCCGCTACCCTTTATAACCTCGTTGCGCAATTCGTGGGCCCTGCCACCTGCCATGACTCACTTTGGGGCCAATCTGCTCCAGATCGAGTTCCTGCCCACTTTGCGGCTCGAAGAAACACGAAGTTTCGCGGGGACGCGTCAGAAAAAAACCCTCCTGCGCTTTGAGCCAGTCCAAACTGCAATAGCTTTCATCAGTGATGTTGAGCACGCCAGCAGGGATGCCCTCTTGACGCAGTGGACTGCGTTGATCAGCGTGCCGACTGTCCGTCAAGAGCGGCCCTTGCAAGCCACCACCCTTGAGGTCCCACCGCACATGCAGCTTGAGTCCAGCTTTGCTCTGCCCTTGCCCGCCTCCGCATCCTTGCCAGATGTCTTTGAGTTGGTCAGGCAATTTGATCGTCGAACTGTCTTCCACG
>WNGK01004484.1_pt1 | contig 14910 bp, 16 predicted proteins | sample 5400601 | NCBI WGS metagenome assembly WNGK01 (sample SAMN13153376, study PRJNA577476) | soil metagenome | isolation source: 60 cm soil or saprolite under Garry oak tree replicate 1 | place: USA:California | collected 2016-06-15 | reverse complement strand
ATTCTTGCACCTAAAGTCCTTTCTGGCATTGTTGACTCTCGCAACCCTGTTCGGACTGGTAACAGCGAATGCGCAGCTATCGCAGTCCCAGGGTGATGCGCAGGCAGCTCCTCGGGACAACGACACGACTCAGGGAGAGTTGGCGAGCTTTGATCGCTTCCTGGACGGCCATCCCGAAATTGCCGAGCAACTACGCAAAGATCCCTCGCTGGTGAAGAACGAAGATCTTGTCCGCGACCATCGCGACCTGCAGGAGTATCTGCAGCAGCATCCTGGAGTTCGCGAGGAAATAAGCGAAAACCCGGACCGTTTCATGCGGCAAGAACAGCGCTTCGATCGGAGGGAGGACAGGCGCGATTTCGACCGGACGGGAGACCGACACAACTCGCGGAGAGTTGGCAAACGTTGACCGCTTCATGGACAGCCATCCCGAAATTGCCGAGCAACTACGCTCGCTGGTGAAGAACCAGGAATTTGTCGAGAAGCATCCCGCGCTGCAGGAGTATCTGCAGCAGCATCCTGGGGTTCGCGAGGAAATAGGCGAAAACCCGGACCGCTTCATGCGCCAAGAACAGCGCCTTGATCGGAGTGAGGACCGCCGTGATTTCGATTGGCCGGAGGACCGACGCGACAACGACCGGCGGGACGGCGATACGACTCGTGGAGAGCTGGCGAGCTTCGATCGCTTCTCCGACAGCCATCCCGAAATTGCCGAACAACTACGCAAAGATCCCTCGTTGGTGAAGAGCCAGGAATTTGTCGAGAAGCATCCCGCGCTGCAGGAGTATCTGCAACAGCATCCTGGAGTTCGCGAGGAAATAACCGAGAACCCGAACAGTTTCATGCGGCAGAAACAACGTTTCGACCGGATCGAGGACAGCCGCAACCACGACATGGCGGATGGGGATCGGGCCGCCTTCGGTCAATTCCTCAGCAGCCATGGCAGCATCGCCCATGAACTTTCCAGGGAACCCTGGCTGGCCAACAATGAGGACTACCAGAAGCGTCATCCCGAGCTTCAGCAGTATCTGAAGACTCACCCCGGGTTCAGGCACAGTTGAAACAGAATCCGCAGATGTTCATGAAGTCAGCACAGGCTGTTGGCAGTAGCCCAGTCGCAGTGCCGAAGACCCCGACTGTCGACCCGATGCCGAAGACCCCGAGTGTCGACCCGATGCCAAAACAGTAAAGGGACATCCCGCGGGATGCGGGAGGTCGGATATCTGCCCGGCCTTCCACTTCCCGAGGAAGACAGACTCGCCAATGTTGCGGCCGAGCTCCTGATCACGGAGGTGATATGAAGATTAAGACTGCACTACTCTCAGCGCTCGTCCTGATCGTGGCCATTCCATTGGGCGCCGCAGACAAGCACAAGAAAAAACAGCCCGACCGAGGTATGTTGGAGAAAATGGAAGCTGTGCCCTGTGGCGCCAAGGAAAGAGGCCTTACTGGCTTGGGCAGCATCTTTGGGTCAGTGGGGGTTCAGCATGTGAACTCGGATGAAAAATTATGCCCTCAGTACCTCTTTCGAACCGACGAAATGGAGTACGAGATCCGTCCGCTGGACCACAAGCATCCCGTAGTTCTGCCCGTCGGCCACGAAGCTGAATTCAAGATCAAGAATGATCGCATGTCTCTCAAAGTGCCGGACGGAGACCGAAAAAAGCGGGAGTACGAGGTAGTTGCGGCCAAACCCACGAATCGGGAAACTCACCTGGATCCTTCCGCGACCAAACCCGCAGAAAATACTGCCGATCCTTCTCGATGAAGATGCTGGAGCGAGTGCCAGGAGATATGCCCTCTTGGCGCTTGCTCGACCATTTTCGGCAGCTCCATCTCCGTGTCCGCAAGGCCGTCAGCCTCACGCCGCTGTCTCCCAGCCGCTATAATTGCCTGAAAGGCGCGGATTCGCTCCGCCTCTGATCTCCACATGTCCATCATCTGGCTGCGGGTAGCGCTGGCTTTGTACGCTTTCGGACTGGTGTATGTCCTGGTTGCGCTCACTCGCACTCCAACGCACGCCCCCGCAGGCGCCTCGCTTCGAGTCGCCAGAGTCGAAGACCTGCTCAGTCGTATGGCCTTGCATGCTGCCTACTTGGGAATGGTCTTCCATTTTGTTGCCATCGCCGAGGCAGTGCGGCAGTCTGGCGAATTAAGCCTGGCCTCGTTAGCGGTTGCCGCTTCCGTGCTCGGATTTCTCATCATGGTGGTTTTCCTTATCGTGTATCTGGTCTATCAGACTACCTCGCCGGGCATTGTCGTGTTTCCCCTGGTATTTCTGCTGACATTTATAGGAGCCAGCGGTCAGGAGCCATTTGTCCTGAGTTCCACCACCGCGCGCCACGGTTGGCTGATCGCTCACATCTCTCTGATCCTTACCGGTTACGCTGCTCTGATCCTCAGTTTTAGCGCCAGCCTGCTGTACTTATTTCAAGAACGTGCTCTGAAGGCGAAGAAGCCGGCGGGACTACTCTCCCGCTTGCCTGCGCTTCAGGTGACAGATGAGATCGGCTTTCGCTCCTTGCTCGTCGGTTTTCCTTTTATGACCGCGGGCTTGGCGGCAGGCATGGTGATTGCTCAATCCAGCTTCGGCCGAGTGGATTTTCGCGACGCCAAAATTCTTCTCTCCCTGCTGATGTGGGCGGTCTACCTGATTCTCTTGTACACGCGCTGGAGTGCGGGTTGGCGCGGACGCCGCGCCGCATACCTGGCGGCGGGTACGTTTGCGATGGCGATTGTGGCGTGGGCAGCAAACTATTTCAGCACCATCCACGCATTGGCGAGGCCATGAACTTTCAGCTCATCGGCGTGAACCACAAAACGGCGCCAGTCGAAGTCCGGGAGCGCTTTGCTGTCCCTGATCGCAAGCTTCCCGAAGCCTTGCAGCAGTTGATGCGCGTCCCCGGCGTGGGCGAAGGCATGATTCTAAGTACCTGCAACCGCGTCGAAGTTTTGGCACAGACGACAAACGGCAGCACCGATTTACGCAAGTTCCTGGCGCAATACTTTGGCCTGAAGCCCGCCTTGTATGAGTCCCATTTGTATGAATACCGCCAGCACGACGCGGTGCGTCACGTTTTTCGCGTAGCCTCAAGCCTGGACTCCATGATTGTGGGCGAGCCGCAGATTCTCGGCCAGGTGAAAGAAGCCTACGCCACCGCGCGAGCAGCCGGAGCAGTACAGTCGTATCTCGACCTGCTGCTTACCCGCGCCTTCGCCGTAGCAAAAAGAGTACGAACTGAAACCGCGGTGGGATCCTCGTCGGTTTCGGTTGCGTCGGTTGCGGTTGAATTGGCGGGCAAAATTTTCGGATCGCTTCAAGGCAAGCACGTTTGCTTGGTAGGCGCGGGCAAAATGTCCGAACTGGCGGCGCGGCACTTGCTGGCCCAAGGAGCAACTCCCATCTTCGTTGCCAACCGCACCTACGAGCGCGCAGTCTCGCTGGCCGCCAGTTTTGGTGCGGAAGTCGTTCGCTTTGCCGATCTTTACAATAACTGCGACCGCGCCGACATCGTGATCACATCTACAGGCGCCCCCGTCGCCATCTTCAAACGCGAACACGGCGAATCGTTCTTGGCCCGGCGGAAAAACCGTCCCATGTTCTTCATAGATATTGCCGTCCCCCGCGATGTTGACCCGGAGATGAACAAGCTCGACGGTATCTTTGTTTACGACATTGACGACCTGCAGGAAGCTGTCTCTTCCCACGTCGAGGGCCGCAAAAAGGAAGCCGAGCGGGCCGAGAGCATCATCGAAGTCGAAGTCGAACGCTTCCAGGCCAGGCTGCAAACACTGCACGTGGTTCCGACCATTGTTTCGCTGCAAGACCAGTTCGAAACCATTCGCCAGGCGGAGCTAGATCGTGCCCGTGGACGTTTGGGTAAGCTCTCGCCCGAGCAGGATGCGGCCATTGAAGCCATGAGCCACGGCATCGTGAACAAGATTCTGCACACCCCCATCCGCAGCCTGAAGTCCGCCGCCGCGGGACCCGAGATTACCGCCCTAGTTGATTCCTTCCGCAAAATTTTCGACTTGCATGGCAAACCTGCGTCGTCACTTGAAGTGGAGTCTTCCGAAGCATCCCGCTCGGCCGAAAGCGACAACGATTTCGGACACAGGAGCTGATGCTTGCGCCCGCGCTTGAAGATAGGCTCACGCGGATCGCAACTGGCTCTCTGGCAGGCGAATCACATTGCCGCCCAATTGCGAGCGCGCAGCAATGACGTAGAAATCAAGATCATTCACACTACTGGTGACAAAATTACCGACGTAGCCTTGGCCAAAGTCGGCGCAAAGGGCATGTTCACGAAGGAAATTGAGGAGGCTCTGGCAGCCGGCGCAATTGATCTTGCCGTCCACAGTCTGAAAGACCTGCCTACGGAAATTTCTGAGCAGTTTGAGATTGCCGCCGTCCTTGCGCGTGAAGATCCGCGTGATGCACTCTGTTCCAAGAATTACTCCTCAATCGAAGCCCTGCCGCAAGGGGCTCGCGTTGGAACCAGCAGCCTGCGCCGCGAGGCCCAACTCAAAGCCATTCGCCTGGATGTCGTGGTCCGTCCCTTGCGAGGCAATGTAGACACGCGACTTCGCAAACTTGAGTCAGGCGAGTACGATGCCATAATTCTTGCCTTGGCCGGACTGCGGCGCCTTGGCCGGACGGAGTTAGTCCGCCAGATCGTTCCGGTTGAAGTCATGTGCCCCGCGGCCGGTCAAGGCGCGCTGGCCATCGAGACTCGGAACGGTGATGACGCTGTTCGCGACGCGATCTCATTTCTCGACGATCAGGCCTCGCGCACCGAGACAGACTGCGAGCGCGCGCTACTGAAAAAACTAGGCGGCGGCTGTCAGGTGCCGATTGGCGCGAGTGCAAAGCTGCAGGACGGCATTTTGCATCTGGAAGCCGTCGTTGCAACTCCAGACGGAAGCCTGTTGCTGCACGAATCCGCCACGGGCCATGATTCATCCGAATTGGTAGAAAGAGTAGGCGATAATCTCTTGCGCCGCGGCGGTGAGAAGATACTTGACCACGTCTACGGCCGAAGCGCAGCCGTACCACAACAGCCTTGAATGCGGACCACCGGAGAAATATGGCCCAATCGAAGAAGACCGCGCTGCCACTTGCCGAAGCGGCTCTGAAACTTCACTTCCGGAAACCCTTGCAGGACTTAGTGACATCCAGCCGTACTTTTCCGCTCACGGCTCGGGTGGATGTACAGTTCGCGCTGGAAAAATTGTTTTCTCAGCACCCCGACGCCAAACTTGTGGGAGTGCACACGCAATATCAGCACGAAACTCTGACCATCGCGCACCTGTTGGGTAACCAACATTTTCCGGTGGTCATCGCCCCCCTGCAGCACGAGGAAATTGACATCGGCGAAGCTCTGCCAGCCCGTTGCTTGCGCCAAGGGCTCTGGCTGGCGAAAGATGGTGCCCTGCCTTATGCGCTGTTGGTGAGCCCAGCGTTTCGCTTTGGACAACCAGAAGGCACACATATCGAAATCGCTGTCCCGCCTGGCGAAGCAGGAGCTCAGCTTACGCGTAGGCTTCTGGACGAACTGGAGGCGCTGGTGAAGCGCACAGCCTCCTATCGTGGGAAAGTTATTTCGCTGGAGACAATGGACAGATACTCGGGACATGGCGGTCCTGTGCGGGTGCATAAGCTGCGGAGCGTGCGTCGCGAGGATGTCATTCTTCCGGAGAAAACCTTACAGCTACTGGACCGCAATATCGGCGACTTCATTCGGCAGCGGGAGCGCCTGCGAAAGCTCGGTATGCCGATTAAGAAAGGCCTCTTGTTTTATGGGCCGCCCGGAACCGGCAAGACCCACACCATTCATTACCTCGCGAGCCAGCTACCCGATCACACCACTCTGTTGATTACTGCCGAGCAGGTTGCTCTTCTGGATCACTATTTTCAACTGGCGCGATTTCTGCAGCCGACAATGGTTGTGATCGAAGATGTCGATCTGATTGCCCGCGCACGCGAGCAGATGCACGGCCCCTGTGAAGAGAGTCTGCTGAACAAACTTCTGAACGAGATGGATGGATTGCGCGAGGATTGTGCGGTGCTGTTCGTGCTCACTACCAACCGGCCTGAGCAATTGGAAGTCGCGCTCGCATCGCGCCCTGGCCGCATTGACCAAGCTATCGAATTTCCCTTGCCCGATGAACATGGCCACAGGCAGTTGGTGCGGCTCTATGCCTGTGGGTTGCCGCTTCAGGACGATGTCATCGAGCTCGTAGTGCGTAGCACCGACCGGGCTAGCGCCGCATTCATCAAGGAACTCATGCGTCGCGCGGCGCAGTTTTACCTCCAGCATGGCGGCGATGGTCATCTGCACGCGGATCATTTGAATGCGGCGCTCGAAGAGATGCTATTCAGCGGCGGGTCGCTCAATGCCAAACTGCTGGGGGCGGCTGAGGTTGGCAGGGCGATTCAGTAAAAGCCTACTAGCCTCTGAGTCTAAATCGGAGTTGACGTGTACATCCCCGAATTTAACCGCGTCGAAGATCGAGCCGTCGCTTTGGCCTTCATGCAGGCGAGCCCTTTTGCCATCCTGATATCAATCACCGACGGCGGCCCATTCGCCACTCACCTTCCAATTCTGGCGCGCGAGGTTGATGGCCAGCTGCAACTCCGCGGCCACGTAGCCAAGGCAAACCCGCACTGGAAGTGCATAAAGCAAGATCAGGAATCGCTTGTGATCTTCCACGGCCCCCACATTTACATCTCTCCCAGCTGGTATCAGACCCGGGAAAACGTTCCCACCTGGAATTATGCCGCCGTGCACGCTTATGGAACGGGAACAATTTTCAACACCGAAGAACCTCTCAACCAACTTCTGCAAGAGATGATTGCCCATTTTGATTCGTCTTACGCAGAGCAGTGGCCGACGCTCAGTAACCAATACCGGAGCCGGATGCTGCAGCACATCGTTGGCTTCGAGATACATGCCACCCGTGTGGAAGCGAAATTCAAACTGAGCCAGAATCGCACTAAAGGTGAACAAGAAAATGTGATCCAGGCGCTGGCGTCCAGCCCAGATTCGGCAGCCGCCGCGGTTGCCGCACTGATGAAACTGCGCGGCCTGGGCTCGCCATGATTTCCTCACGCAAGAAATCTTCTGATGGTTTTCCGGTCGCAGGCCTTTGCGTACTCGTAGGCCGAGCGCGGCGCCAGGCAAGCCCGTTGTCCGCCGGCCTAAAAAAAATGGGAGCACGCGTCATCGAGATTCCGTTCATCGAGATTCGTAAGCCGCGTTCTTACGCACCGCTCGATACGGCGCTCAAGAGCATGGAAAAATACGACTGGCTCATTCTCACCAGCGCCAACGGCGTCGACGCGGTGTCCGCACGCCTGAAGCGCTTGAGAATTTCAAAGCAAAGCTTGAAGCACATTCAAATCGCGGCCATTGGCCCGGCCACTCGTGAGGAAATCGAGAAACTGGGCCTCAGAGTGGCAGTTGTCCCGCCGGCCTACATCGCCGAGTCGGTTGTTGAAAGCTTGCGCGGCAAGGTAGAAGGGAAGCGAGTCCTGCTGGCGCGGGCGAAAGTTGCGCGCGATGTCATTCCGCGCGAATTGCGCAAGATGGGCGCGCAGGTAGATGTCGTCGAAGCCTATGAGACGCTTGTGCCCGCTTCATCGCGAGCGCGATTGCGATCGATCATGAAAGACCCGAAACGCAGGCCGCACGTGATCACCTTCACCAGTTCCTCGACGGTCAAAAATTTCGTTGCCCTGCTTGGCGGGCTTGGGTGCCTTTCCCACACAGACCTGCATGGCATTCAGTTCGCCTCGATCGGCCCCATCACATCTGCGACTCTGCGCGAACTTGGCCTCCCCGTACACTTCGAAGCCAAGCAATACGCCATCCCTGGATTGATCCAGGCGATCCGCAACGGGGCATCCAAGCTAAAGATATAATCTCCGTCGATGGCGAGACAATGAAACATCGCATTATCCACTTGCTTCAGAAATACTTGTTGAACCCACCCGTCAAGTTTCTGTTTGCCATCGGCATGGCCCCGCCGGGACGGGCGCTCCTCGAAACCACCGGTCATAAGACCGGTAAGACACGCCGTGTCCCCGTAGGCATCGGACTCGTGGGCCGGCAGTTCTGGATTATCGCCGAGCATGGTCGGAAAGCTGCCTACGTCCGCAATATTATGGATAATCCGCGCGTGCGCGTGAAACTCCGCGACGGGCTACGTGCACGGTGGCACACCGGCACCGCCCACTTGCTTTCCGACGATGATCCCCGCGAGCGCCAACGCTGGCTCAAGACTCAGCTTCCCAGCAGCGCCGGCAATGCCGCCGCCGTCCGCTTCTTCGGCACCCAACTGCTTACCGTTCGGATTGATTTGGAAGACTAATCCGCATGCTTGGGGTGGGCGATTAATGTTTTGCAGGGAAGCCCGATGACTCTGTCCCCTACTCCGTCAGCTTGCACCCGCAATCCCCGGGCGGCACTCTCGCCTTCAAGAAATTCGTCACTCGCTGATACGCATCAATCTGGTTCTCAACCTTTGCAAAGCCGTGGCCTTCGTTTTCATAAATCTTGTAATCCGCCACACCCCCGCGTTTCTTGATCGCGTCAGCCACTTGGACGGTCTCTTCTTTAGGACAGCGCGGATCGTGCCCTCCCGCCAGCAGCAGCAGCGGGGCCGTGATCTGGTCCACAAAGAAAATCGGCGAACGGTCGCGGAACAAATCCGGGTTCTTCTCCGGATCACCCATGGTCGCCCGGTCGGATTGCTGCAACACCGGATCTTCGTTCTCCATTTCCGTGAACCAGTTGACGAACGGCACGATGGGCACGCCCGCAGCCCACACATCAGGCACCTTGGTCACCGCCATCATGGTCATGTACCCGCCGTAACTGCCGCCCATCGCAATTAACTTCTTGGGATCGGGATACCCGGTCGCCTTCACAAAATCAGCCGCGGCGATCACGTCTTGCAAATCACCCCCGCCCATATCGTACAGATTTGCCTGCTGAAACTCCTTGCCATATCCCGTTGAGCCGCGATAGTTCGGCGCAATTACCATGTAGCCCTGATTCACAATGTGCTGAAGGAAACGATTAAACGAATTTACCGTCTGCGAAGTCGGTCCGCCGTGGATATAAACGATGGCGGCGTTCTGTCCGTTGCGCTGCATATTGTGTGGCGCATAGACGAAAGCCGAAATCGTCCACTTGCCGTCGCGGCTGGGATAGTGCACCAGAAACGGCTCTACAAAGTGCTGCGCTGGCACTCCCGCCATCAGCGAATGCGTAACCTGCGTAGACTTTCCGCTAGCCAAGTTATACACCCAGGCATCGTTCGGAGAATTCGGTCCGTTGTGGTAACACAGCAGACGCGAACCATCACGAGTGAAGGCAGATTCCGCCCCGCCGAACGAGTTCACTCCCTTGGGCAGCGGCAACACGGTCGTCTTGCTCGAAATAAGATCGTGGATGTAAATATCCGTATTGCCGTCTACGTTGGCGCGCCAGGTGACTGACCTGCCGCCGGACGAAAAATGTCCGCCCTGGACTTCCCATTTCCCCTCAGTCAGCCACTTGATCTTCTTGGTGGCCAAGTCAAGCAGACCAGCGTTGTCTACCCCATTGCCCGCGTCCGAAGTCAACAACGCCGTTTTGCCATCCGGCGACAAATCGTTCGCGGAATAAAGCCGTTCGCCCTCATGCGGGGTCAGCAACGTGCTTTTTCCCGTCGCCACCTCAGCAATAAAAATATTGGAATTCGTCCCTTTGGCTTCTTCCTGGGTATAGACGATGAACTTTCCATCTTTCGACCAAATGGGATTCGTATTCAGCTTGTCCGCCGGCGTGCCGCTGGTGACGTGCTTCACTTCACGCAGCACCGTGTCGAACACATCAATCTCAGGCGAAGACGAAGTCTTAGGCTTCACCGTATATGCGAGATATCGTCCGCTCGGCGACCAGGTTGGATTCTCCTCCGCGATCTCCCGCGTCTTGGTGACGTTCAGCACCTGCCCGGTCTTGGGCGAGACGAAAAAAATGTCCCATTGCTCGTCCCCGTCGTAATCCGACTGGTATGCGATCCATTTGCCATCCGGCGACCAGGTAGGCCGGGCCTGGCGTTGATCGCTGACCGTCAACTGAGTCGGCCATCCACCTTCGGAAGGAACCAGCCACAAATTGTTCCGCCCAGTGATGTTGGAAACGAACACAATGCTCTTGCCATCCGGCGACCAGGAGGTGTCTCCGACCAGTCGCGTCATGTACAGCCGCTCGAGCGATAGGCTCTGCTCGCCCTGCTCCACGTCAGCGTCAGGCTTGGCGGTGATCTGCTTCGGATCAGTGATGACTGAGGGCGGCGTCAGGGCCTGCGACACAGCAAACGTGCTCATGCTTACGACCATAGCAAGGAATAGAAATCTAATCATGGCGCGATTTATTTCATCGGATGAGTACGGCGGAAGGCTGTCCTAAGAGCGTAATCGCGCTCCCAACCGTGAGCTGCCCCGCGCTGCCAACGCCATAGGCGGACAGGCTCGAGCCGCCATTGTTAGGAACGAACACCCAGTTTCCATTGGAAGTGATTCCGCCCTGCAGCGGGCTCGCGCCGGTCGAGATCGTAGCCGGCGACAGAGCACTCAGTACGCCGGTGGCGGAACTGTACTGATATTCTGAAACTTGGAACGACCCATTGTCCACTGCATAGACCAGATCACGCGCAGGATTAACTATGAACGAAACCGGGTGGGTTCCGGCGCCCACCGGCGAACCTGTGATCTGGGTCAGCGTGCCGTTAGCGCTTGCGCAAGCCGCCGTGACTTGTATGCAAGCCGAGAAAATGCCGATGTCATTCGAACCAGTATTCGCTACAAAGAGATAGCTGAGCGGCGCCGCCGTGGGACAGTTGGTAGATGTAGCCGTTGTACCTGCGCAGCGCGAAAACGCCAAGCCAGTCGGGTTCGTGCCTGCAGTGATAGGCGAAGACAGATCCTGGGTCAGGGTCCCGCTGCTGTCATAGGAGAGGATTGTCACAGTGCTGGTGAACTGGTCCGCCACATATAAGAAACCGCCCACTGGTGACACTGCCAATCCGCTCGGCCCGGTGCCTAATGTGGAGCTGGGAATGGTGACCACAACCGGACAAATGGATTGCGAGTAATTCGTCGGGCATGCCGGCCCTACCGGGGTCAGAGTCGTGCCGGAGATCGAGAACACCGAAACCGTGCCGGGAACGGTTGGATCCACAAGCGTCCCCTGGCCAGCGACAAACAGGAACTTTCCCGCGGGATCGACTGCCAGAGCCACTGGAGTTTGACCCAGTGTCGCAGTGCAGCCCGTAGTACAGCCGGAAGGGGAGACGACTCTGGTCGAGGTGGAACTGCCCGCTGTCAGACTGCCGTCGGACTTCAATGCATAGGAACTGATCGTATTGTCGTCCCGATTAGCAATGAACAGCGCATCTCCGGCCGGCGTGATCGCGACCGCTATGGGAGCAAGACCAGTAGCCACACTCTTGCCCACCTGCGCGGTCGCACCCGTGGTCAGGTTTATGGTGTACGAAGTGACCATCTGGTCGCCCTGGGTCGCGACCCACATAAATCCCGTTCCGACGTTCGTGCCGTTGCCCTTCGTGGTGGAGCAACTGTTCAATCCGGCTGAGAACAACCCGACAAGCCCAACCAGCACCAACCGACACCTCATGCGCATTATTCCCTCAGTCCCAGGTTTCAAAGGTTTTGAGCGTCAGACTTGCGACTGCCTTCAAACCTTGAAGTGACACGTTTCTTGATGAAAGATTCTGAAAGGCTTACTCCAATTGTGTATCAGGAACAGGCGGGAAAGCGCAAACCCCCGAACCCAGGTCTCGAGCCTGAAACCTTTACAGCTTTTCCGCCGCAGCAAGGCTGGCCGGCTTCTCCTGGATGACGCCAAGCGGTTGCAAAGGCAGCCGGATTTCAACTGCAAGCCCGCCCTCTGTGAGGTTGGATGCTCTGACCGAGCCTCCGTGCAACCTGACCGCCTGATCGGTGATGGCCAGCCCCAGGCCCACTCCGCCGGTCGAGCGTCCACGAGCGTCATCAATACGATAAAAAGGCTTGAAGATCTTATCCAGGGAGTCGGCTGGGACCCCAGGCCCCGAGTCGCTCACCCGTATCACAGCCTCCTCCGAACGTCGGTCTTGCGCGCGTTCCGCGCGGATCTTCACAGTTGTGCCCTCGTGGGTATAGCGGGTGGCGTTGCGGACAACATTTTCAATCGCGCTGTGCAGCAGGGCCGGGTCGCCAACCACCGGCAGTTCGTCCAGGATTTCAGCCTCCACATTGCAGTTTCGCGCCTGGGCCTCGAAAGCGGCGTCGCGGGCCACCTCCTGTACTAGATCTTCCAACTGCACCGGTACTGTGCGCCGGCTGCCCGCGCCACTCTCCAGTCGCGCAATTGTCATCAGGCTGCCAATCAACTCATTCATGCGGCCCGACTCCAGGCTGATTCGCGCCAGCGCGCTCTCGGCCTCAGGCCCGGCGCGTTGGCGGGCCAGCTCGAGCGCCACCGTTAGCCGTGCTAGCGGAGACCGCAGCTCGTGCGAAATATCTTTCAGCAGCCGCGACTGCGCGTTGACCAGCTTCTCGATCTGCTCCGCCATCAGATCGAAATCCCGCACCAGTTGCGACATTTCGTCTGCCGCGTGCGAGTTGCTACCCCCGGCACGGGCCGAAAGGTCCCCCGCAGCCAGCTTCTGTGTGGCTTTGCGAAGTCGAAGGATCGGAGAAGTCAGGAATTGGGCAAGAAGGTAGCAAACCAGGCCGGAGGTCAGGACAGCGATCAGAATTCCGAGGCCCGGCACTCCGTGTGGCCCAAAGATCGCGTTCTGGCCCGGAGGCAGCTCGGTCACCAGTGTGTAGCGGTGGCCGTCAGAACCAGTCATCGAAGCTTTCAACATCTGAAAATGTGGCGAAATGCGACCCATCAACGTGTCGGCCGTGGATCGCTGTCCTTTGGCGACCTCTGTAAACCAGGGCGCAACCGGATGACCTACAAGATTGCCCTGTTCATTGAACAGGACGGCATGGATGCGCTGCGCGTCGTGCAGATTGCGCAAGTAGTCGCGTACCATCGCGGTGCCGCCCCTCTGATAGGCGTCCACCGCCTCGCTCAGGAATTTTGGCTGCAGGGCCTCAATCGCCGAGATTTCCCGCGCTGGCCGCATGGCAATTGTCACCAGTATCGCCAGCACCACAAACAGAGCTTGTGCACCCCAGAACGACAGGAAGATTTTGAGAAAGAGGCTCCTCATTTGGTCCCGTTCTTGCCCTTGGGCCGCGCCAGGGCAAAAATGTATCCCGCGCCGCGAATCGTCTTGATGTAATCTTCCGAGCCGGAATCCCCCAGTTTCTTGCGCACCTTGCTGACATGCATATCAATGCTGCGATCGAATGGCGAAAACTTGCGTCCCAGAACTTCATCCACCAGCGCTTCGCGCGTGACGACCCGCCCCGCTTCCCGTAACAACACTTGTAGCAGACCAAACTCCACCGAAGTCAGTTCCACCGGCTTGCCGCGATGCTGCACCGAGCGCGTCGCAGGATCCAGTTCCACATCTCCCACCCGGATGACTTCCGGGACCGGTGTTTCTCCTTTGCCGCGCGTGCGGCGAAGAATTGCCCGGATGCGCGCTACCAACTCGCGCGGGTTGAACGGTTTGGGAAGATAATCGTCCGCCCCGATCTCCAGCCCGACAATGCGGTCCACATCTTCGCCCCTGGCAGTTAGCAACAGCACCGGGATTCGCGAACTGTCCCTCATCTTGCGCAGGACGTCAAAGCCATTCAGCCTCGGGAGCATGACGTCGAGCACAATCAGCGCGTGCTCCCCGCTCAATGCCCGCGCCAGGCCGGAGCTTCCATCATGCGCCGATTCCACCTGAAAGCCCTCCGGCCGCAGGTACTCGCTCACCAGCGAGCAAAGTTCCACGTCGTCGTCAATGACCAGGATGCGGTCCACGCAATTCATTCTAGTAGCACCTCCGCTCCTCTCCCAGTAAAGATTCGTCAAAGTGCCGCCCACGCCGGGTTTACAAGTCTTTACTCGGATTGACGCACTCTTTACTACCGCAGAGCTGCCATTCGTGTTTCCATTCAATGTGGAACGAAAGTTCAAGAAATCAGCAACAAGAATTCAGGAGGAAGAAGTGAAATCCAAAATTGTGAAGATTACATTGTTTGGGGTTTTGGCAATAGCGACGCTGGTTGCGGGCATTGCTTTCGCCCAGAGTGAAGGTGCGCCGATGCATCATGGAATGCACGAAGGCGGTATGGGTGGTCCAGGTTTTGGATTTCCCATGCACATGCTGCATGAACTGAATCTCACCGAGGACCAGCACTCCCAGATCAAGCAAATTTTCCAGACCGAAAAACCCAATCTCCAGCCGCTCATGCAACAGGAAATGCAGGCCCATCAGCAACTGATCCAACTCGTCACCAGTGGCAATTTCGATCAGGCCAAAGCCACAGCCATCGCCTCCCAAGAAGCGCAAACTCACATCCAGATGGAGGTCGAGCACGCCAAGATCGGAGCGCAGATTTACCAGTTGCTTTCCTCCGACCAGAAAGCCAAAGTCGGTGACATGATCGCCAAGCACCAGCAGAGAATGCAGGAACACATGCAAAAGGCAGCACCTCCGGAGAACCAATAACTCAAAGCCCGCGCTCTGTGGCGGGGCGGCGCAAGCCTCCCCGTCCCAGCCCGTGAGCCAAGCACCCGTGTGCCACGTAGAAGACCGCGAGAAAACAGGAGAGATCATGGCAAGCACCGCAACCCACGCCGACTTCGTCACTCTCGTAGCCCAGGAAATCGCCTTCGGCATCGATCACGCGCTGGATCACTGGCTGGGGCGCATTGAAATGGAGTTGGTGGACGCCAAACTGTC
>WNGK01004482.1_pt1 | contig 14915 bp, 15 predicted proteins | sample 5400601 | NCBI WGS metagenome assembly WNGK01 (sample SAMN13153376, study PRJNA577476) | soil metagenome | isolation source: 60 cm soil or saprolite under Garry oak tree replicate 1 | place: USA:California | collected 2016-06-15 | reverse complement strand
GGAACACCCGCAACGGCCCCGCCCGGCAGACCGGTTTCACGGCTTCTGCACGGCCTGCGCGACATTGCGTTCGATCCACTGCACGAACGCCTGGAGGAACTTGTTCACGAATTCGCGCGTATCGTCGTTCGCGAGGCCACCCTTGTCGTCGAACAGCTTCGACGCGTTGCCGATGTAGGCTTCGGGCTGCTGCATCGCGGGCATGTTGAGAAACACCAGCGACTGGCGCAGGTGGTGATTGGCGCCGAATCCCCCGATGGCGCCGGGAGACACGCTCATGACCGCGCCCGGCTTGCCGTTCCACGCGCTCTTGCCGTAAGGGCGCGATCCGCAGTCGATCGCGTTCTTCAATACGCCGGGAACCGAGCGGTTGTACTCGGGCGTGACGAACAGGACCGCATCGCAGCGAGCGATGCGCTCCTTGAAATCGGTGACCTCCTTCGGCGGATTCGGATCAAAGTCCTGGTTGTACAAGGGCAATTGCCCGATCTCGACGATCTCGAGCCTGAGCGCCGCAGGCGCTAGGGCGACCATCGCTTTCGCCATCTTGCGATTGAACGAGTCCTTGCGCAGGCTGCCGACGATCACGGCCACGTCGCGGGAAGTGCTCATCATTTTCCTTTCTTAAGCTCTGTTAGCAGGTTGTTGAAAATTGCGATCGACCATTCGAACTCATGTCATTCCGACCCCGGCGCAGGCGGGGGAGGAATCTGCTGTCGCGAATAATCAATGTCTTGCCAAAAAGTAGATTCCTCGTCGCCGAATTCAACTTCGGCTCCTTGAATGACATCACCATTTTTCAACAGCCTGTTAGGGTACTGATGGTCGGCACCGGAGGCCATCGCGAGCAGTTGGAGCCCTTTTAATGTAAATAAATTCGCAAGCCGGCGGATTCCCGGAACCGGCGCAATGGCCCGCTGTCTTGCACTGCAGCAAAGCAGCGTCAACCAGTCGGCGGCGCGGCACGTTCCTTGCTTTTACCGAAAACAAGACCGACAAAACCTCAGAACCATGCTGCGTCCTTCGTCTGCCAAGCACTTTGCCGTCACCTTCGGCGCCATCGCGGCGCTGACCGCGTGCGGCTCGGCGGCGCTGTTGCACGAAGAAGAGCGGCTGACGTTCCGCGTCGTGCGCGAGACGCCGGGCTGGTTTCAGGGTCTGCCCGACGGCGTCCGGGAATTCGACTTGCGCGTCAGCGACGCGTCTGACGCCCAGCGCATTCACGCCTGGTGGTGGCCGGCCGCAGATGCCAGCGCTCCTGCGGTCCTGTACCTCCACGGCGCGCGCTGGAGCCTGACCGGGCAGGTATTCCGTATCGAGCAGCTACGCGAGTTCGGCTTCTCGGTGCTCGCCATCGATTATCGCGGTTTTGGGAAAAGTGACGGGGAGCAACCGTCGGAGAAGACCGTATACGAGGATGCGCGGGTCGCCTGGACCTGGCTGGTGGCACAGCAGCCCAATCCGGCCAAGCGCTTCATTTACGGACATTCCCTCGGCGGCGCCGTCGCCGTCGACCTGGCCGCCGAGCTGAGCGGCGTCGGCACGACCGCGACGGCGGTGACGGACCATCGTAGCGCGGGAAGTGTTCCTGCCTCGCTGCCGGCGTCGGGGCTTATCATCGAGTCGACGTTTACGACCTTCGCCGACATGGCCAGGGAGGTGACCTGGGTCCCCGTCGGTGCGCTTCTGTCCCAGAAATTCGACTCGATGAGCAAGATGGCCAAGGTAAGCATTCCGGTGCTCGTGGTCCACGGCGTCGGCGATCGTTTCGTGCCTTGGCGCTTCAGCCAGGCGCTCTACGACGTTGCGACGGCCAAGAAGAAGCTGCTTCTCGTCGAAGGCGGAAGCCACAACAACAGCATGCGTGCCGGTGAAGATGAATACCGGCGGGCCTTGAACGAGCTGTTCGGATTGGGCGCGGAGGCCGAACCCGCGATCGCGCGCCGGACCCCGCGAGGTTCGCGCGGTTAAGCCGCGGTCAATCCTTGAGCACTTTCTCCACCGCCCCGGTGTTGGCGTCGACGATCACCGTGATGCTGCCGCTCTTATTGTCTTTGTCGTAATTGATGTACCACGTCGCATGGCGCGTCCCGGGCGCCGCGGCGGTTCCGATCATCACGATGTAGCCCTGGTCAATCAGTGTGCCGCCATGCTGCCTGGCCAGCGCATAGAGCTTCGCGCCGTCGCGCGCGAAGTCGGGCTTCAAATCGGGAATGCGCCCCGCACCGCCGGGCTGAGCCCAACGGCGATAAGTTCCTCGGAAGGTGCTGATGGATACGTTTGCGTTGGCGCTCTCCGAGTAGAACATCAGATTCCAGGCCGCGGAGCCGCCGTCGGGCTGTAGCGGGCCTAGCGAGGTATTGTCGATCCGCGCCGGGACCGCATCGGGCTTCCATGCCCTGGCGTGCCCGAGCGCCATCGCGTAGATATCGGACAGCGTCGGTGAAGGGTTCTTGAGCTGCACGCTCTTGCATACCTCCTCGGCTGCGGCAAGCGCTCCGCTCGAGCCGAGCACGATCGCCAGGAGCTGCAACGCCCGCTTCATCGCTCTGCTCGCCATCGCTCAACGGAGCTTGCTGAGCTCCTTGATGAGCGTTGCGTCGAACTCGACATCGACCTTCGGACCTCCCGCCGCGCTTGCGTCCAGCGCCCACTTGCCAGCGACGCGCTGCGGCGTATCGGCGGTGAGCGCGAGAGTCGCAGGGTCCGCGGTCCCCGAATACTGGACACGCTGATTGTTGCCTACGAACCAGTAGTTGAGGCGCGGGCCCATGTCGAGATCGAGCGTCATGCCCTCGCCGATGTCGCCGTCCGAGCACATCATGGTGGCGCAGTTGAGAAGCTTGGCGGAGACGTCTTCCGACGAGAGCACGAGCCGGCGAATGAGCTTCCCCGTCATGGCGTCGGGGCCCTTCACGAGGTAGACATGGGTAATGGTGACCGCGATGGGTCCAGCCTTGCCCTGATAAGTGGCGGTGCCCTTGGCGCTGTCAGCCATCGCGGCGGCCGCGAAGAATCCGAGCGTGCTGCCGAGCGCGAGCCGCGCGACGCGGCTTCGCGCCGGGCGGGTCATCGACCGGCGCGGCAAGCCTCCTCTCACGCCTTGCTGACGCTCGCGGTGTTCAGCACCGCGTTGCAGGTGCTGCGCGCGGGATCGGCCGCAGGCAGCTTCGCGCACACGAGAGCCATCTGCGTGCGAATGCGGTTGAGCGTCGCCTCGTGCTGCCGGTCCTTGTTCCACGAGACGAGCTTCTTGCCCATGCGCTCGAGCGAGCGGCCATTGCGCGCGTAGAACGTGTCGGGTGCAGGGTCGAGCTCGCCGATGACGTTTTGCGCGGCCTTTTCGATGCGCGCGGAGTCCTGCGGCGCAAGGTCGACCAGCGCGTTCACGTAGTGCGCGCCCCATTGCAGCCGTGTCGCGGGACCGTCGGCGGCGGAATACGCTTTTTCCTCCCAATCGAGCGCCACCGCCTTGTCGCCGCGCTTCTTGGCGTTGGAAGCGAGGCCGAGCATGAAATAGTACGGCGAATGCGAGCGTGTCAGCTCGGACTTGAGCAACGTATCGGATTCATCCATGAGACCGGCCTGGACGAGCACATCCGCGGCGGCGCTGATCACCGATTGCCGCGCATAGCCGTCGGTCGTCTCGCGATCCGCGCTCGCGACCTGATCACGCACGTTCTTCAGCAGCGTATCCGGCAGCGGCGCCTTGGGCGCATCGAGCTTCGCCAACTCGATCTTGGCGCCGAGCGCCGCCAGGCGGTCGGCGGTTGAAAGCGTGCGATCGGCGATGAGGAGATCGAGCGCACCGTTCCACGCCGCCGTCAGCCGCGCGCGCTCGGCGGACTTGGGCAACGTAATATAGCCTGCGATTTCCCCTACCGAGTACACGACCACGTCGAAGTTCGCGCGTGCGAACTGCGGATCGCCGAGAACGTTTATCACGTGCTCGTCCGCGGGCTTGTAGTCGCGGGCCTTTGCACCCTTGGCGCTCGCCGCTGCCGCCAGCGCCTTCATCTCGAGCCGGGCCGCCGTCTCGCGCTGCTCGGCCGGGCACGACTGCGCGAGGCGCCGCAACGTCGCCGGGATCCTGTCCTTGGGCACGACCTGCTGCTCGTCGGTGTCCCAGGAGTAGTACGCGAGCATGCGCCAGTCGTCGAGCGAGAGCTTCGCGGCGGCGCTCGTGTCGAGCGCGGCGCGGAGCGTCTCCTTCACCGGGCGTGCGCCGTTGATGCCCATCGACAGAACGCGGATGTATTGCTCGGCGTCGGCCTCGCCGGGCAGGCGGGTGATTTCGTTGCCGTCGGGCTTGAACAGAATCATGGTCGGATAGCCGCTCACCTTGAAGCGCGCGCCCAGCCGCTGCGCACTCGGACTGTCGCCATCGATATAGACGGGGACGAAAAGGCGCGAGCGCTCGACGAAGTCCTGTCGGTTGAAGATCGTCGCCTTCACCTGGTTGCAGGGCGGGCACCACACCGCTCCCCAATAAAGAAAGAGTGGCTTGTCCTCCGCCCGCGCCTTGGCGAAGGCGGCGTCGACGTCGCCTTTTTGCCAGGCGATACCGCGCTCTTCATGCGTTCCGATAGCCGACACGGCTTGCAGCGAAGCGGCGGGCGTCACATCGGTGGTCTTCGGCTTGGGCGGGCTCGATGGGTCCGGCGCCTTGGTGCACGCAGCGAGCGCGAGTCCAAGGGCGAGTGGTACGAGCATGAGTCTCATAGGCGTCAGGCGGGTAACCCCGATTCGTGGGCCGGCCGATATTATGCGCTCCCCGCGGCATTCACCGCATTCCGGCGGCTCGGCATCGTGGGACGTGTCTCCCATCGTCCTACACCAAACTCAGACGGAGGCTGATTCACTCAACGCCGCAGCGGGAGAACAATCCCTCCGAGAGAATGGACGCGCGATGCGCGGGTCTGTGTTGGAATGGAGGATAAGATGAAGCGCAACATGCGGTATTCCCCGTTGGCCGGTGCAGCTACGCACCTCCCTCAGTCATGAGCCCGCGCGAAAACTGGCGGCGCGAGATGGCGGCGGCGCTGGCGGTGACGGCGGTGTTGATGTTCGCTGCGATGTCTGCGCCGGTCGCGCAGGCACAGTCGCTCCCGCAGGCGCGCACGCAGGGGTCGATCGACTACGTGACCGGCGGTGTCGGCAAAGAGGAGGCCGATGCGCTCAAACAGGCGTCGAGCGATTACTCGCTTACGCTTGAGCTCGCATCCAGCGGTCCGACTCCGGAAGGGCGAACGATGGGTGCGTACATCGCCAATGCGGCGGTCGTGATCCGCGACGCACAGGGGCGTGAGGTCCTCAACACGCGTACCGACGGACCGTTGCTGCTCGCGCGGCTGCCGGCCGGCAAATACAGCATCGGCGCCGAGTGGAACGGCGTGCGCAAGCAGGCGAACATCGAGCTCAATGGCAGCGTGCGGCGCCACGTGGTATTCGACTTCGCCCGCGGAGCGGATCAGGAGTAGCCGCAACTTGACGCCGGAGACGGCGCTCGCCTCGGATGCGCATGGCCAGCGCGGCGCGCTGGGGGATTCGGCGCCCGACGCGAGGCGCCAAGTCGGGCTCTTCGAGGAAGTGCAGGCGCTGCCGCACGGACTTCTCTATCGACCCGAATTCCTTTCTCGCGAGGACGAGGCCAACCTCGTCGACTCCATCACCGCGCTGCCGTTTCGCCAGGCTAGGTTCCAGCAGTACTTCGCCAAGCGCCGCGTCGTGCACTATCACGCGGCCGGCGACACGAGCAGCTATGATGGAAGCGACGGCGAATCGTTTTCCAGCGGGCCGCTGCCGCCATTTCTCACCGGGCTCCTGGAGCGAGTATCGTCGTGGATCGACGTGCCCGCCCCGGCTTTCGTCCACGCGCTGGTGAGCGAGTATCGTCCAGGCACTCCGATCGGTTGGCATCGCGACAAGCCCGTCTACGGGACGGTGGTCGGCATTTCCCTGTCCGGCCGGGGACTGATGCGCTTCCGTCCCTTGGCGGCCGATTCCGATCGAGGCGATATCGTCGTGCTCGACTTGGAGCCTCGCTCGGCCTACGTGATGCGAGGCGCAATCCGCTGGGACTGGCAGCACAGCATGCTGCCGAGCAAGGGGTTGCGCTACTCGATCACATTTCGCACGCTCGCCGTCGGCGGCTCCGCGCAACTGGATGCCCTTCCACAAATTCCTACAGGAAAATCAGACGCACGCTGATTTCCGCGCGTCATGGTGTTCAGCACAATAAATTCTGTGTAGGGAAGACAATGCAGCAACTTCAACTACTGACCTAGAACTGAGTTGACTGGCGGCCTCGTCCCTACATACATTTTCTCGAAGGGCCACGCACCCGAAAAACAACAACGCTGAAGATTCCTCGAGCCTGTTCCTTGCGGAACGGGCGCAGGAAATCGACGGGCCGGGAGACCGGCCCGTTTTGTTCCCAGATCCTCGCCTTGATTGAGGTAACGCAATCGCTTAATCGCAGGAGGTAATCCATGGTCAATGAAAATCCAAGTGGACAAGGGCAAGGAAGCGGCCAATCCACGGGTCCACAAAGCAAGCAACAAAGCTCCGAAATTTCTCAAGGCGCGACTTCGCAACAGGGCTCGGGACAAGGCACCCGGAGTACGCAGGATTCGTCCTATACCGGCCATTACGGCGCGGGTGGAGCGCAGGAAACGGGTTATCCGGAGGGCCAAGGCCAGCAAGGCCGGCAGCCGTCCGGTAGCGCGTTGCAGGCGCGCGGTACAACACCGTCGGTCTACGGCGGATACGGCAGCCTGTACGGCGGTCCGTTCTCGATGATGAGACGCATCACGGATGAGATGGATCGTCTGTTCGAAAGCTTCGGCCTTGGCCGAGGCTTCTTCCCGTCCGAGCTCGGGCAATTCGGTCGGGGCGGCGGGGGTGAGCGCACAAGTTCGCCGTGGACTCCGCACGTCGATGTGGCTGAACGCGAAGGCAAGCTGGTCATCTCCGCGGATCTTCCGGGCGTCAAGAAGGATGACGTCAGTGTCGAGCTCAATGGTGATTCGGTGACGATCCAGGGACATCGCCAACAGGAGAGCACGACCAATGAGCGCGGCTATTATCACAGCGAGCGCAGCTACGGCAGCTTCTTGCGCACCATTCCGTTGCCCGAGGGCACGAATACCGAGAACGCGACCGCTACATTCCGCGACGGCGTCCTTCAAATCGAGTTGCAGGCGCCCAAGCAGGAATCGCGCGGCCGAACGCTGGAGATCAAGAGTGGCTTGGACGAAGGCGGAACCCGAAGCGCGCCGAAGTCCGGGCCTTCCGGGTCTACGAGCACGCCGGGGCAACAGCGCTAGATAAGATCTCAGTTTGGGCGCTGCGAGTGCGGCGCATCGGCGGGCCGGGCGACCGGCCCGCTTGTTTCTAGGAGATTCGGCATCGGGCATGAAACCGGCGCGAAAGCGTGAACTTGTTTCCTGAAAAGGCCGCCTTAAGTTGATCAGGGGATCATTTCGGCAAACCGCCCGGCGACGCGCAAAGCTAGATGAGAATCCGTTTCTCTGGCTGCGCGCCTTCCGGACTTGGGTGCACGGATGCAACAGGGCGACAAGCATTTTTGTTTGAACAAGAGGAGGCACGATGGTGCACGCGAACCTTCAACACGCCATGCGACGAACCAGATTACAGAATGAATCTCATGAATACCTCCTCAAGCGCGAGGAGCTTCGTTTGGCCGAGATCGAGTCGATGGGGTTACGCCAACGGTTAGCCGAGCTCCGCCGGCAGCTGCCGCGCGGCGCGGTCATCGAGGACTAGCTTTCATTGAAGGTCTGGCGGATCTCGACGCCGGTGACGCCCCAACGCGAACGGTCCGATTGAGTGAGTTGTTCACCGCGCCGGATCGCTCGGTTGTGATCTATCAGTTCATGTACGGAAAGCGGCAAACGAGCCCGTGCCCGATGTGCACGCTCTTGATCGACGGTCTCAACGGTGTCGCTCGTCACCTGGCGCAGAATATCGACCTCGCCATCGTCGCTGCTGCAGATCAACCGGCGCTGCGCGCGCACCGACGCAGACAAGGCTGGAATAACTTGCGCCTTCTGAGCGCTGCCGAGGGCAGCACGTTCAAATATGATTTGGGTGGGGAGATCGCGAGGGAAATCAGGACTCAACCGTATCGGTCTTCACCCGTGACGCTGATGGCACATTGCGACACTTCTACAGTGCCCATCCGCGAATGGCGCCCGACATCAAGGAACGCGGCCTCGATCTCTTGATCCCGGTCTATAACGTTCTCGACCTCACTCCCCAAGGTCGAGACGACTGGTATGCGTCGCTGGATTACGCACCGAACGCAAGACGGCGCAGCGCTGAACTGGTTTAGCGAGTCACCACACGCGGGAGCGACCGCCTATAGCATCGCCGCATCGAGCTTGACATCGGCGGCGCGCCAGGCATGGTCGATGCGTCTTTGCAGAGACCCGGCCTCGTGCTTGCGGTTCTGCGCGGCGAGCGCCGCCTGCAAGCCATAGAGTGCGCGCCCGCTTTCGGGATTGCGCTCGAGATCCTCACGGTAGATTTCTTCAGCGCCACGAAAATCGCGGGCGAGCATCATGGCAGCGCCTAATGCCAGGCGCGAGGAGAGATACCATGCAGGCGGCTCGTCGTACGCGAGCGCATCTTCCGCGAGCACCGCTTGGCGCAGCGAAGTGATCGCACCTGCGATGTCACCGCGCATGAGCGAGAGGCGACCTTCAAGGTAGGGTCGCGCCACCGCGATGACAGCGCCCGAATCGTTGTTGCCGATCTCGATATTCTTTGGCAGGCTCTTCGCGGCTTCGACGAATTTTCCGAGCTCGACCGCCGCGTCGGCGGGCTGATTCTTCGCAGTGATCGCCAGCGTCCGGGCGAAGCGCCAGATCACGCCGGTGAGCGGCGCCTCGAAAGGAGGCTCTGGCTGGGCGAGGATGTCGTCCCAGCGCCCGAACTGAACCAGCACCATCGCCGGTGTCACCATGAAGCCGTCGAGCTGAGGGACTTCCTTGATCCTGCGCTCGGAATGCGCGTAGAGCTTGTTTGCGGCGGCGATGGAATGCGCCGAGTCGCCAGCGAGCGCGTTGCATACCGCGAGAAAATGCAGGTTGTGGCCGTAGTAGCCGATGAGATAAAACCCTTCTTCAGCGGACTTCGCCAGCGCTTCGTCGGCGCGCACTGCGGCTTCGTTGACGCGCACCGCCTGTAGATAATTCCCGGTGCGAATGTAGATGTGCGCCGGCATGTGCACGAGATGCCCCGCGGAAGGCGCGAGCGTTTCCAGCCGCTTCGCCGCCGGCATCGCCTTCTCGGGATGCTGCGACGCTTCAACCGCGTGGATGTAGTAGTGATTGGCGCCGATATGGTCGGGGTGCTGCGCCAGCGTGCGCGCGAGCACTTTCACGATCTCCGGCGTACCTTCGGCGGGCTTTCCGTCCGGAGTCCACAATTTCCACGGTCGTAGATCCATGAGGCTTTCCGCGTAAAGCACCGCGGCGTCGGCATCGTTCGGATAACGGCGCGCCAGGTCTTGCATCGCGTTCTTGTAGGCGATCTGCAGCGGCCGCTGATCGGGCTCCGGGTTGGCGCTGTAGCGCATGGCGAGCGCGTCGATATACGCTCGCTCGGCAACGGATGCTCTGGATTTGAGCGCGACCGCCTTTTGCAGCTCGGCGTACGCTGCGCGGTGCGCGTTGGCGTCCATAGGCAGATTGATATTGGGACCGAGCGCCAGTGCGATCCCCCAGTGCGCCATCGCCAGATCGGGATCGAGCTCCGCCGCGCGCTGGAACGATTGGATCGCCGCTTCGTGGTTGAAGGCGAAGACCAGCTTCATTCCCTGGTCGAAATACGCCTGTGCCTGGGCGTTGCGCGCCGACACGCGGTGGTGCAGTGGTCCGAGGCCGGGATCGAGCGCGACCGACAATGACGGTGCGCCGGACAGGGCGGTGTCGTGCGCCGAAGCTGGCGCAGCGAGGGCAAGCACCAGCAGCAGGAGCGTGCGCGGCACCGTTACGCCAGCGCGATATCGAACGCCGCCGCGTATCCATAGGCGTCCGGAGCAGCGTCGACGAGCAATTGCCGTCCCCCGTCGCGGAAGATGAAGTCGTCCGCATTGCGCATCGGCGGATGGCCGTTGCCCGAATACGGCGCAAGGGCGTAGATGCGGTCGGTCAGCGCGTCGTCGAAATATAGCTGCGAGGTGAATTCCTCCGCCGGCGCCGATCCGTGCCTGGTCCGAACCTTAAAATGAACGTGCACGGCACGACCGCGATACCATCCAGGATAGATGGTAAGGAATCGGACGCGGCCCGCCGCGTCGGTGCGCTGATAACCGCGCAGAAAGCCCGCGCGAGGATTCTGTGAGCGCCGATCGACGTCGGAGTATCTCCCCGAGGCGTCGCAATGCCACACGTCGACCTGCGCACCGGCGAGCGGAGAACAGGTCGCTCCGGACAGGCGAGAAACCCTGAACGCCAAGCGCAGCGGCACGCCCGCTTTCACCAGGCCCGAGAACGGATCGGAGCGGATGTCCGAGCGCTCGAGCGCCTCGTCGACGAAGAACGGTCCCTCGGTTTGCTGCGGGCGGGCGATGCACGACGGCAGCGCACCGCTAACCACCTCCGCGGCGGCGGCCGCGCGGGGCGAGCCGGCGAGCCACGCCGCACCCGAAGCACCCAGCACGGCGAGCACCTCGCGTCGACTGAGGCGTCGCCCGATCATGCCATTGTCGTTATTCATCGCGTCTTCCCGACGTGCGAGGAGAGTGCCGGCCATGCGACGGCACGTACGCGAAATCATGCGCGCTCGCGCGCGGGGCCGCAAGCGTGCGCCTGTCATGCTGCGGCCGCGGCTGTATGCGACACATGCATTCGCACTTTTTCCGCGGATCGTGGCAGAATTCCCGGCATGAGCATTCAGGACGCCATATTCCAATTCGCGAGCCGCGACGACGCGCCTGCCATCGCTTCTCTGTCGCGGGACTTGATCGAAGACGGGCTCGGCTGGCAGTACCGCGCCGAGCGAATCCGCGAGCTGATCGATGACGCCGACACCGTAGCGCTTGCGGCGCGCGGAGGTGAATCGCTGATCGGATTCTCGATCATGAGCTTCGGCGATGAGCGCGCGCATCTGGCTCTGCTCGCGGTGAGACCTGCGTATCAGCGTCGCGGTGTGGCAAGAAAACTGACGCAGTGGCTCATCGAATCGGCCGCGACAGCCGGTATCGCGTCGATTCACGTCGAGCTTCGCGCGCGCAACAAATCCGCATATGCGTTCTACCGCGTGATGGGATTTGCGGAAACCCTGCGCCTCGCCGGCTACTATCGCGGGCGCGAGACCGCGATACGGATGATGCGGATGCTGCGCGCGCCGCGCGTCACGGTGCAGACGTGGCGCCCGCCCGCGCGGACGTAGGCCTGCGCGCCGCGCGCGTCAGCGTTCCTCGGACAACGGTTCGTTCGGCCGGCGTTCAACCGCCGATGTGCACGCTGTATTGCGCACCGGTCGACAGCCTGCACGTGCCGATGCCCTGATACGGTGTATTCATCCGGTACTCGCAATTCATGTAGGTCCCGCGTTGGCCGTACGCATTGGCGACGCCGCGGCGCGGATCGCCTGCGACGTGCGTCGCCTCGCCGGAAAGCATTTCGCCGCGATAGTCGAGCTGGAAAACGCCTTTGCCGGTCATCATGTTGGTGACCGTGCCCGAGAGCATGCCCGTTTGCGACGCGATTTCGTTCGACGGATAGAGGCGTGCCTGAAAGCTCGCCGGAGACGGCGCGCCCTGTGTCGTGTACACCGGCGCGGGGGCGACATACGCCGGAGCGGCAATCGCGGGATAAGGGCCGTCGGGCACGATCGGAACGACGTAACAGCCGCCGAGCGCGGCGGCGCTCAGCGTGGCGGCGAGACCGCACGTAAACCTGCTCAACATGGAAGCTGCTCCTTCTCGTGCGGGCACGTGCCCGCGGAGCAACTTTCCAGCCGTGGCACGCGGGTCGTCCAGCGGTTCCGGACGGGTGTCGCGCGGCGATACCTCGAGGCGCGGCGGATGCTACGGGCGGCGGGTCTCGGCGGTCTTAGCGCTGGTCAGCTCGCTGCGGATCTCGCGCAGCTTGGCCTTGACCCTGGATGCGTTTTCGCTGCCCATGCGCATCATGATCTTCTGTCCCGCCGAACGCGCCTCGAGATCCGGATCGGCGTACTGGTACACCACCTTGGGCTGCACGAGGTTGACCGGCGCCGCTACTTCGGGCGCAGCGAGCATGTCGTCGATCGCCTCGACCAGGCGATCGTTGAAATAGCCCTTGGGGTAGCCGAGGTTGCGATAGTCCTCCTGCAGCAAAGGATAGAAATGGACGTACACGGCGACGAGCTTCCTGGCGTCGATCGCGTCCGCCATCTGCACGTACGCCGCGTAGCGCGCGGCGTTGTCGGCACCGATCGACATCGACTCGTCCTTGCCCGCGGTGATCAGGGGTCCGGCGGTGGGCTTGAGCGGCACGTAGCGCGCCGGCAGAGCCCTGCGAGGCAGGTTGTCGACGGTCGTCACGAAGCGATGCACGATGTTGTCGGTAAAGAAAATCCTGTCGAGTGCGGACGCGCCGAAAAGATCGGCAAGCGTGTTCTGCATCGTCGTATCGCTCACCGCAAGCGCCGGCAAAGGCTTCGCATCCTTGAAGGGCTCGGCACCGCCCTGCGCGTCCTCGATCGGATGGCGGATCTCCGGTGCGGGCGCGGGCGGCGGGGCTTCTTCGGTGCGGGCGACCGCGGGCGATGCGGGCGGAGGCTGGTTCTTCAGCCACATCCAGACGCCCACGCCTGCCCCAGCTGAAATGAGCACGATCAGCAGCCATGCCCAGGCGCTGCGCGCCGGAGGAGGCGCGCGCGGCGCGTCGGCGGGCTCCGCCGGGAGCTCGGAGATCTCGGGATCGATGCGCGGTTCGGCAGGCTTCATCAAGGTTCCTTACGACACCTCAACGTATTTGATCATGCGCTGGCGCATGCCGCGGTCCGGCAGGCGCCCGTAGAGCGCACCCATATTCTGCGCCATGTGCGCGACTTTCGAGGTTGCCGGGATCGCGCAGGTCACGGCGGGATGCGAGACGATGAACTTGAGAAAAAACTGGGCCCAGTTTTCGCAATCGATCTCACGGGCGAACGCGGGGAGTGGCTTGTCGCCGACCGCCTTGAACAGATAGCCGCCGTCGAAAGGACGATTGATCACGACGGAGATACCGCGCTCGGCCGCGAGCGGCAGCAGCCGCTCCTCGGCGCGCCGGTCGGCGAAGCTGTAGGTGAACTGCACGAAGTCGAAGCTCTCGCGCGTCAGAGCGCCTTCCATTTCATCGTGGCCGATGCCGTGCGACGTCGTGATGCCGATGTAGCGAACGCTGCCGGAGGCCTTCATCTCCTTGAGCGTCTCGACGTGGGCGCGCCAGTCGACCATGTTATGGATGTGAACGAGGTCGAAACGAGGCACGCCCCACAGCGTGCGCGAGCGCTCGAGCTGGAAGCGCCCGAGCGCCTTGCCGGGCGTCCAGATCTTGGTCGCCGAAAAGAGCCTGTCGCGGCCGGTGCGTTTGAGTAGGTCTCCGATTACGTTCTCCGAATAGCCGTACATGGGCGAGGAGTCGACCATCGCGCCGCCGCGATCGAAGAATGTCGCCAGCACCGCGACCAGCGGCGCCTCGGCCTCGGGTTCGGGCTTGACGTTGAAGGTGATCCACGTCCCCAGGCCCACGACGGGTAGCCGCTCGCCGCTCGAGGCGATGGTGCGCGTGATCGGCGCTGCCGGTTGCGACAGCGCAAGCGCAGGCCACGTCTGCGCGGCGGCAGCGCCCAAGGCAGCGAGAAAGCGTCGGCGGGAATAGATAGGCACGGAAGCGGCAACGTCTTGGGCCATGGGAGCGCGCTGAAAGTTCGACGCGCAACCGAAAGATCGGCGCGTTCATTTTGCCTTCGCGTGGCACTTTTTGATATAAGAAGCCGTTCAGCACATGGATCGACCCAGATGGCCACCACAGGATCGCAATACGCACGCTTCGGCAGCGGCCACTCCGTGCGCCGCGTCGAAGACGAGAGCCTCCTCAAGGGCGAAGGGATATTCGCCGACGACGTTTCCTTGCCGGACCAGGCGCACGTTTGCTTTCTGCGCTCGCCGCATCCTCATGCGCGGATCACCGGCATCGACAAGATCGCGGCGTCATCCATGCCCGGGGTGATCGCCGTCGTGACGGGAGACGAGCTCGCCCGTGCCGGCGTGAAGCCGCTGTTGTCGTCGGCCGACTTCAAGCGCGGCGACGAGTCTCCCAGCGCTTCCCCGCCGCGGCACGCGCTTGCCGTGGGCAGCGTGCGTTATGTGGGCGAAGCGGTTGCCGCGGTGATCGCGCAAACGCCGGCGCAGGCGCGAGACGCCGCGGAAGCACTCGAGGTGAGCTACGAGGCGCTACCCGCGGTCGTGGACGTTCACGACGCCGTCGCGGCGGGCGCACCGCAGGTATGGCCCAAAGCCACCGGCAACATCGCCGCCGAGGCGCACTATGGCGACAGCACTGCCGCGGCGAAGGCATTCGCGGAGGCCGCGCATGTCGTCTCGCTCGATCTCGTCAATCAGCGCGTCGCGCCGTGTCCCATCGAGCCGCGCGCGACGCTGGCGAGCTACGACGCCGCGTCGGACCGTATCACGCTGCGAGTGACCTGCCAGACGCCGACGGGACTGCGCGACGAATTATGCAACGAGGTGCTGGGCATTCCCACGAGCAAAGTCCGCGTGCTGGTCGGCGACGTCGGCGGCGGATTCGGGATGAAGACGAGCCTCTATCCCGAAGACGTCGTGCTTGCCGTCTATGCGCGCAAGCTCGGACGCCCGCTGAAGTGGTGCGCGGAGCGGATGGAGGAATTCCTGG
>WNGK01004481.1_pt1 | contig 14917 bp, 16 predicted proteins | sample 5400601 | NCBI WGS metagenome assembly WNGK01 (sample SAMN13153376, study PRJNA577476) | soil metagenome | isolation source: 60 cm soil or saprolite under Garry oak tree replicate 1 | place: USA:California | collected 2016-06-15 | reverse complement strand
GATCGCCCACCCGACGGCTCCTGAGTAGCCAGGCTACGGAAAAAAGATGCGCGGGCAGAACCGTTGGGAGTGGAGTACTGTGAGTGGTGGCCCCGAGGGACACGTTCAGCGGAGTCGGAGTTGGTCGCAAGGCCGGTTCCGAAGCCGGAGAGGCGATCCGTTGGGGTCACTATTTTTGGGCTGGTCGACGCACCGTAGTGACCCGGTAGACGAATTCAACGCGCTGATTGGTACTCGGGGCGGAGGACCCCGTCTCCCGCTCCAGCTTTTGAATTGGGGATCTTTTACGAAGCACCGATTGGCGCTCGTCTTCGTTAAGAATCAGGTGCCGCTGCGCGGCGAGCCCGTCTTGATCAGGCGTTCTGCTGGGGGTCCCGCTCTCGCTGAGCTTGAAGCCGCGCTATCTATCTGCTGAAGAGCTCGTCCATCACCTTCGCCGCCTCGCGGTGCGTTGCCAGCGGGACGTGCGAGTAGACGTCGAGCGTTATTGCGACTGTCGAGTGGCCGAGCATGACTGGCGCTACACGCGACAGCAAGCAGCGATCTCTGCGACCGAGATGACAAGGCGACTCTTGAGAGATCTACAGGCGAAAATTTCAGCTGGCCCGTCCGTCATGTAAATGTCAACTCCGCGGTCTGGAGTGTGACCGACCCAAGCGAACGGTGGGTCCACGTCTGGCCTCGCTGAACCGGCATGGCTGGGGTCAGGGTGCCGGTGGTAACGAGCTCCCCCGCGCGCAGGCCCTCCGGCAGGTCACGCAGCAACCAACCCAGCGCCTCCAGTGGCCCTCCGAGGACGTTGGTGCCGCGGCCGGTGGCGACCGGCTTTCCGTTACACAGCAGGAAGCACTCGCAGGCGGAGAGCATCATGGCCTCGGCCGCATTGATTTCGAGCCGAAGTCCGATGGTGAGGGCGGCATGTAGGCCGGCGTCGGCCACGGCCTCTGCCGGGCTCATCTCCCAGCCTTCGAAGTGGCACTGCACAACTTCGAGACCGGCCGCGGCCCAGCGGATGCTAGCGGCGATGTCACTTCGACTGGATCCTGCGGGGACGTCGCGCCCGATGCCCAGCACGATCTCTGGCTCGATGCGCGGCTGGACCAGGCCATCGATCTCGATTCGGTCCGAGGCTAGGGTCTCCGCATAGACGGGGGCCCGGAAGGGCTGGTCGAGGCCGAGCGCTGCCCACAGGTCCTGGTTCGTGAACCCGAGCTTCCAACCCACCCGGCGCCAGCCGCGGGCGATCCGCTCCAATTCAAGAGCACGGCCGATCTGGTAGCCCTCGAGGAGAGTGATCGCGCGACGAGAGGGAGTGGCCGCACCTGTCGAACGTGCAGTGACAAGGGCGTCACGAGTCGCATTAATCACCTGTGGACCTTCGTCCAATTTTGGTTATAAGCGCGCGGTAAACGCGTTTAGACGTGAGCAACCTGTGGCGCGACGAAGTGGTCGAGAACATCCCAAAACTCAACTCGGTTGGCGTTTGGGATGTCCTCGTCTCGCTGTCCTGGGAGCAATGGTGTTGCGTTGGCCTTGAGTCCGCCCTCTTCCATCGCCCGTCTGCTTTCCCAGATTGAGAAAGACACGCGATCCCCATTTGGCCGCTCCAGAACGAAGATGGCGACAATGCCGGGCTGGCTAGTGATGGCCGCCTTGAATCGTCGATTGGCGTTGTCTTCCTGGACCCTCTTCTGCTCCTCCGTCAAGCCGTCGAAGTAACCGACCCTCGCGATCATGCGCCCAACCTCCAAATTAGTAAGAACGTCTGACCGAATAGTAAGAGCATCTGTCTATACTTGTCAACCGGGGATATGGCTGCCGAACGTCGTGACTTCATGATTGGCGCCCTTCTGACGATTCCCACCTTCGATCTCAACGCCCGCGTCCACACCCGACTTCACGAGCGTGGCTTCCACGAGATCACCGACTCTAACTCGACTGTCATGAAACTCCTGGGTCCCGACGGCGACCGCATCACCGAGCTGGCTCGAAAGGCGGCAATGACCAAGCAATCGATGGGCTACCTGGTCGATCAGTTGGAGACCGCCGGCTATGTCGAGCGGGTCACCGATCCAAGCGACGCCCGGGCATTCATCGTCCGCCGCACCAAGGTGGGCTGGGCCTACAACCGGGCGGCCTCGGCAGAAGTGGCCCAGCTCCAAGAGGAGTGGGCCCAACTTCTTGGCCCGGCGAAGATGAAGCAGCTCAAGGCGCTCCTGGCCGAGCTCGTGGCAAAGCTCGGCCACCAGTACGAGGGCAGCTCGGCGGACGTTGGCACCCGGGCGCCCAGGCTGCGCGCCAGTTCCAATACCTAACCGAGAGGAGAACCTCGGGAACTTCTTTCAGCTGGCGCGGTCAGCTGAATCGGAAAATGAATTCGACACGGTTGGTGGTACCAGGGAGGACAAACCCCGTCTCCCGCTCCACCTTCTGTTGTGCTACAAATAGCACATGGCAACCGTTGGTGTTCGTGAGCTCCGTCAGCGTGCCAGCGAACTGCTGCGCCGCGTCGAGGCCGGTGAAACAATCGAGGTTACAGATCGCGGGCGGCCGGTCGCCATGCTCGCCCCGCTGCCCGAAGCTGGACCGTTAGAGCAGCTCCGAGCTGCTGGCGAGGTTACACCTGCCGCCGGCAGCCTCACTGACCTCCCCGAGCCCTTGCCGGTGCCGGCCGGAAAGGAATCACCTTCGCTGATACTGGCACGGCTCCGTCGCAATGAACGCTGAGCGCGCGATCTACCTAGACTCGTCCGGGATCGTGAAGCTTGCGGTCGCGGAGAAAGAGTCACCCGCTCTCCGCCGTTACCTGCGACGCAAGGCACCGGTCGTCGTGAGCGCACTCGCGCGGACGGAGGTCGCTCGAGCGCTATTACCGCTGGGTCCAGCGGCGGTGCAAAGGGGCCATGAGGTGCTAAGCCGCGTCGAGCTGATCCGAGTCACCGACCGCATCCTCGTCGATGCCGGGTCACTGCTGCATGCCCGACTTCGCTCGCTGGATGCGATTCACATCGCGACGATGCGCCAGCTTGGTGGCAGTCTTCGCCGGGTGGTGACGTACGACAGGCGAATGGCGGAGGCAGCTTCGGCGATGGGGATGACCACAGTCGCGCCCACCTGATTAGCCACCGCGCCTCCGACTCCAATGCGTCAGCGGTAAACGTCGTCGACAGACTCCGAGAGCCTCGGCGTTGCGCCTTTGATGACACTCCGATCAGCAGTCGTCTGGTGGTCTTATCCCGCCTCACCCACGAGAATCAGTCGTGGTGACATGAGGTGACCGACTCTCGGCTGAGCCTCAAACGGTCGCAGATCCTCGCGTTCCGGCGGCATGTTGGCGCGCTCGACGACCGGCTCCCTCCTGGACAGAACTCGCTTAGAAAGGTCGCCTGGGCGGGGCTGCAGGACAGCATGCCCCGAGCCGCGCTACTTTCGATCCACGCACGGGTCGAGGGAACCACACCGTCCACTTGGGAGGACCCGTCGCTCGTGCAGCTCTGGGGGCCGCGGTACAACGTCTTTGTAGTCGCCGCCGGCGACCTCGCCGTGTTCTCGCTTGGGCTATTCCCCGACGACGCGAAAGGCCAGCGCCGGACGGTTGACCTCGCGGCGCGTCTCCACGAATTCCTCCGCGGTACGCGAATCAGCTATGGAGAGGCGGGTAGCGCGCTTGGCGTGCACCCGAACAGCCTCAGGTACGCGTCACGAAGCGGCACTCTCCTGATCCGCTGGGAGGGCGCGCGACAGCCGACCGTCTGGACCGTGCCGCCGCCTCGGGTCGATCGCCGCGACGCACGCCTCGAGCTGGCTCGTCGCTACCTCCACATCTACGGACCCGCGACGCCCCAAGCCTTCGGCTCTTGGTCCGGGATCGGAACTCAACACGCCACCACGACGTTCGAGGCGCTCGGCAAGTCGTTGACGCCGGTCCGCACACCCATCGGCGATGCGTGGATCCTCACCCAAGACGAGCCGAGGTTCCGCGCGGCGCCTGGGCCGACGGCAGCGGCACGGCTCCTGCCGAGCGGCGATTCGTATCTCCTCTATTGGGGGCTCGATCGAGAGCTGCTGGTACCTGACGCAACTCGCCGTGGCGCTCTGTGGACCCCGCGTGTCTGGCCAGGCGGCGTACTGGTCGAGGGCGAGGTTGTAGGGACGTGGCGACGTGCTGATGCAACCGTCTCGGTCCGGACCTGGATTCGCCTGCCCAGAGCGGCGCGAAAGGCGGTCGAGGAGGAAGCTGAGTTGCTGCCGCTGCCGGGTGTCGAGGGGCCGATCACCGTCCGCTGGGAGGAGTGATGTGGTGGCGCGTCTTGGGCGCCTGACGCGGCGCTTGGGTTGCCAACGCTCGCGCCGGCGTGAGGGCGGTTCAACGGGCTGCGGATCAGCTTTCGAATCGGTAGTCGAACTCAACGCGGTGATTGGTACTCGGGGCCGCGTCTCCCGTCTCCCGCTCCACATCTCCTTGTTCGAACTCCGGCAAAACAAAAAGCGTGCCAAACGGTTCGCGATATGCGATCTCGGTAATCTCTCCGTTTCGGACGGTGAGCCGCTCAAATACAGCCGAGTTGTAGAGCTTGCGCGTGTGGCCGTTGGCCGACCGATACGCCTTTCCGCAATTGGTGGCGAACTTGAAGGCGATGCTGAGCACCTCCTGCCACTCGGCCAATGTCGCCTCGACATTCTTGAGCCGCTCCTCGACTTCCCGAATGTCGCCTGCAATCCGCTGCTGCTCGCTGCGCAGCAAAGCGACGTCGATCGCTCCCGCGTAGTAGGCCTCGAGCAGCTTGCGCCGTTCCGTCTCAACCTTGGCCAGCTTGCGAGTGAGGAACTCGCGCTCGCTGGCGTTGCGGTCCTGGCGGGCGATGATCTCGGCCTCCATCGATGAGCGCAGACGCTTGGCCCATTCCGGCGGCAGCTGCACGCGTTGGTAGAGCTCTTCGACCTGCCGCTCCAGCTTTTCGGCAGCGACGTAGGCCTCTTTGCAGCCAGTGGGACGCCGGCGGTCCTTCTGGCCAAGACAGAAGAAGTAGAGGTAGCGCCCCTTCGAACGTTGAAGTGAAAGACCCCGGCCGCAGACTGCGCAGTAGAGAAAGCCTTTGAGATAGTGCGCGTGGCGGATCTCGCGGGTCCAGCGCCCCGAACGGCTGGCAAATAGATCTTGAACCTTGAAGAAGGTCTTGGAGTCCACCAGCGGCTCGTGGAGGCCCTTGTGCTCGACTCCCTGCCACTCCACCAGGCCGGTATAGAACTTGTTGGTCAGCACCCAGGTCAGGCCGTGCATGGTGATCGGCATGGTCGGGTAGTCTTTGCGTCCACGGTTGGTCAGGCCTCGCGATCTCAGCTCCTCCAGCAGTGCTTCGAGCGTGTAGTCCCCGGTCGCGTAGAGGTTGAAGGCGAGCCGGATCAGATCCGCCCGCTCGGGATCAGGAGCCACGTAGGCGACGCGCCGGCCGCCAGCCCACTCACGCACGTTGATGTAGCCAAGCGGTGCGCGGTGAGTCCAGCCGCCCATCTCGACTTTCTGCTTCATGCCCTTCTTGACCTCGGCAGATAGGTTGGCGGAGTAGAACTCGGCCATCAGCGCGTGGATGCCTTCGACCAAGCGTCCCGAGGCGGTCTCTTCGAGTTGCTCCTGGACCGAGACCAGGCGCACGCCGCGCTGACGCAGAGCAGCCCGCACAGCCAGGTGATGCGCGGCGTCGCGAGCGAACCGATCGAGTTTGTGGACCACGACCACGTCGACGTCGCCCTGCTCGAAGATCCGCGCCAGCATGGCCTTGAACTGCGGTCGTTCGCTCGAGCGTTTGGAGGCGGAGTCGCGATCGACGTACTCGTCGACCAGCGTCCAGCCCTGGTCTCGGATGTGCTGCAGGCAGGCCTCGCGCTGCGCTGGCAGCGAGAAGCCCTCCTCGGTGAAGTCGCGCTGCGCCTGCTCCTCAGTGGAGACGCGGAGATAGATCACGCAACGCGGCGAAGGCGATGCCATAGACTCGCTCATGTCTTGACCCTCCACTTCAGGGTTGAGGCCACGGGGTCGGCCGTTCAAGCGGCGCGACCCCACCTCTTTCGCCGCCGATTGTAGATCCCTACCGGGCGGTCTGCCGGCTTTGATACCACCGCAGTAGAGGGAGCGGTGCCCGGCTCTGCCGTCCGCTGCAGCGCGTATGCCTCCATGGCGGAAACGATCAAGGCTCGTGCCAGGCGGCGCAACGATTCGATGGCTTCAGCGGACGGTGGGGGTCCAACGGTGGACCCCTGTGGACTGCAGCGGACCAAGCTGCCTTGCAGGGGTCGAACGCTCGACCCTCGGCGCTTCGCCGGCGAACACTGCCTCATGCGACCTGCCCGCCCCCTGGTCGGCGTTCCCACCAGGCCGGCTTGCCAATGCAGTCGGCGATCGCTCGCTCGTTGGGTTGCATCGGCGGCAGCCCCTTGAACGGGATTCGCCGACCGAGCCTGGTCACGCTAAGGGGTGGGGGCTCGGAGGCACGATTCTCGACCTTCAGCCAGATCGTGCCCAGCGGACCCCACCAGCGCAGGCGATCGGAGGTGGTGGTCCAGAAGCTGCAGCAGTTATTGCTTCCGTAGTCGGGCCGCCCCCGCCAGATCGTGTACTGCAGCTTGTCCTCGCGATCGTCGGTCGGGACCACGAAGAGCACGTGATGCTGCTCAGCGTTGCGAAAGTGCTCGAAGTAGCCGACGTAGGAGGCGATCTTCTGGCGCATCCGGTCCATCGATTCGGTCGCGCGATCCCACTCCAGGTCGAAGAGGATGCGCCCGCCATTGGCGAGATAGACCCCGCAGCCGTCCGGCGTCGGCGTGGGCCATTTGTACTCGCGCGCCGTCGCGCGGCGCTCGGCCCTGACCTGCTCCTCGCCATGCCAGAGCAGCAGTCCCTCGTCAGCCAGCTGCCGGCTCCGGCTGGCCAGGGAGATGAAGAACTGGTTGGCCTCCAGGTCGTGGAGGGCGTGCCAGCAGTGGTCGCGGGCGTCGTGGCTGCGCTCGACGTATGCGCGCGGGTCCTCACCGTGCCAGTCGGCGAGCACCCGGGCTCCCCGCGCCGAGATCAGGAGTAGCGAGTGACGACGTCTGACGCCTGGTGTCTCGATGACTTTCCAGAGGTAGATGAGGCCGAGAGTTCTGAGATGTTGGAGACGGATCTGGCAGGAGCGCAGGCTGGGGAAGAAGAGTTCTTTGACCTGGAGCGTGTTCAGGTAACGGTTGTCGTAGAGAGATTGAAGGATGACGAGGTCACGCTGGGTGAGTGATCGGTGGAGTTTGCTGAGTTGAGCTTGTGATGGCCGAGCGTCTGCTTGTGGAGGAAGGTCTCGGAGGATGATCGGATGAGTTGAGAGGAGAGACTGTCCTGGTTCGTCGGGAGGCTCAGATTGAACTTGGAAGGTGGGGTCCTCGTCTTTCGCTTCCTGAAGCGCAGGCCGCAACGAACCCCCAGAAGCGAAAGACGAAGCGAAATCGGGCACTTCCTCCGCCTCTTCCGCGGGAACGTCCTCGGACACGTCCTCTGGCTCCTGGTCGAGGTCGCCTGATTTGTCCTCGGATTCGACATCGTCGTCGTCCCACTCGGAACGACGTGACGACCTCATGCTTGCCACCCCCTCCGGGTCTGAGCTCCATCAACGCGGTAGGGCCGGAGCCGTCGACCGCACGCAGAGCGCACGCTGGGCGCACGCTGGGCTTGGAAGATGGTCGTGGAGGGGGCCGGAGTCCGGCCCCTCCTGCAGCACCGCAAGACTCTCGGGCGGTTGCCTCCGAGCGCCGTCCAAGGGAGCCCGAGAGTGGATGCGGAGGGCGAAATCGCCTTCGGCCGACCCCGGTCTGGCCGCTCAGCTTTGCGCCGACGGCCCTGGGTCAAAATCCATGGGCGTGCCGACAAATGCTTCTATAAATACTCAATGTGGGCGATTTGCGTCCTTGGCCTTGAAACTGCAAGCTGAAATTGCGATCGCGACAGGTGAAGTCCAGGCTGATCAAGCTCGACGCTGCGGCCAAGCGTCTCGGCTGCCACATCGAGACGCTCAGGCTGCGCATCAGGACCGGGAAGTTGAAAGCTGTACGCGGGCCACACGGCGCCTACTTCATCTCTGTTCGGTCCTTACTGCGCGTTCGGGTGCGCAAGCCTCCAGCGCGGAAGCGGCGCCCGCCAACAGCTGAAGAGCAGGAGGCCGCCTGGGAGAGTGTGGCGAAGAGACTGCGCCGGCAGCCGCGCGCGTTCGATGAACTCCTACCGTTCCTTGCCGCGCTGAAAGCAAGGCCTTCGCTGAACCCGCGCGCCCATCGCCTTCTCTGCGCCCATGGCCTCCGAGGGCTTGGCTTCGACGTCGTGCCCATCGCAGAAGAGCTGGGTGTGTCCGAGCGCCATGCCCGGCGCCTGTTACGAAAGGACCTCGTCGGCCCGATCGCTGGGGCTGCCCATCGCTGGGCGCAGGTTGAGGCGCGGCGCCTGGTCGGTGGGTTGCGTACGGAGCTGCAGAGCGAAGGCTTTCGATTCCACCGCTGGGTAATGCGTGGCGATCGTGTGGCCGGTCCCCCAACGCATCGCGACCGCCCGCGGCCGGCCTTCAAGGTGATGACGCTCAACCGCGACGAGAAGATGTCCCTACGAAAGTCGGGTCTGTCTGACGATCAGATTTGGGCGATCGGCATGGCCGGCTTGGGCGCCGACGAGCTGAATGAGCTGCTCCTGCGTGGACTTCGATGACTGGCCTCACACCTTCCGCGCGCCGTTCGACCTTCCGACCGTCGCCGTTCCACCTTCTGGCCGTCGCTGCTCCAGCTTCTGTCGGCGATCACCGACACGCAGGTCCAGATGCCCCTGTCCGCCTCCCTTCCGAGCGCCTTCCCCCTCGCCTTGTCGACGGGCCATCTCTGTATCGGGCGCCGGGTCTGTCGGCCTTTGTGCGCCTTCCAAGCGCGCTGTCTCGCGCGCTCAGTTCACTGACGCAAAGTCGAGGCCCAGGCCGGAATATATCCGCCAGAGCCACGACGTGATCGGAGCTAAGATCGCGGCGTCAATCGCATGAACGATCGAGAACGGAAGTTCGAGGCGTACAAGGTCGCAATCAGCGTCATTGACCTTGACAACAGGAACCTGTGGTCGACCTTCGGTGCATTTTTGGTTGCCGAGACAATCCTTCTAGGGTTCGCCCTGACCAATTTGTTCAGTACCGCCACTAAGATCACTGTCCCCGGATCGCACCTGGGGCCTTTCTTGGCCTCGATCCTGGGCTTAGTGCTCTGTGTTCCGTGGGCCGTCACCAACTATCGCGCCGCTACGCTACGCGACTTGCGCATCGCTCAGGCCCGGGCGCTCGAAGAGGATCCTTCACACCTACTTCGAGACGGGAAGATGCTCGCCGACTGTGGAGAAGTCACGCTGGGCACGGAAACGTTCCGGCTAAGCTTCTTCGCCCACAAGCCGTTCAATAACACCTTCTGGACTCGGTTTCTTATCGGATCGTTGGCTACTGCAGATGCGATCGTCGCAGCACTGAGCGGGTTCTGGTGGCACAGCTGAATTTACTGTTGCCCTCATCAGATCGCCCCCACCCAGCGGCCCTCTGCTGAGGAGCCGTTCAAGCGTCTCTCCAAACACGTCGGTCGGCCAAAGTGTTCGCGCTCGGCCATCAACTCTTTCGCTCATAGGTCAAATTCCAATATGGACGATTCGTGCGGATTCATAACCTTGAGACTGCCGGAGTGCGCGGACCACACGCGAATCAGCACGCTGGCCCATCACCAGGAGTGGGATAGTCCCCCAAACTGACGATGACGTTATTGATGTTGGTTTCCTCATAACCCGAGGTTCCGTCGGGATTGTTGGTGGAGAACTCGACGAACACATAGCCGTGAGGATCACCGATGTTCGGATCAGTCGACAATGCTGCGCCGATCTGAGCCGATTGCAGTTCTTCTTGTGCGCAAGAGTTCTTTACCTTGAACCACAGAACCTGAGTGTCCGTTGGAAAATCGATCAGCACGGTTGCTCTGGCGTTACCCACGCGGGTCTGCGGAGGAAGATCCAACTGGTATCCGAGGACGCGGCCCTCAATGTGCTCGGTGGCGAAGTATTTATAAGCGACGTGACCGTTTACTTGCGGCAAAGTCGGATCGGGGTCGTAGCAGCAGCCGGGCGCAAGGAACGTACTCATCGTGTGTTGCGAATTCCACACGGAGTCGATTGCACCGTACCCCAGCAGATCGGCTTGTGTTGGGATCGTCGACGGGGTCGGGCCTGCCGGTGGCGAAGGCACGGCCTGGCTTATCTGTCGGGTTGACGGCGTCGTGGCCGCGACTTGCCTGGAAGGAACATTTGGGGCACCCGCCGCGTTGACGACGAAAGCAACGAGAAAAGCGACTGCGATGGCTCCGGCGGCAAGCCCGCCGTCTAGGCTGCGAGGTCGCCAAGTCGGAGCAGCCAGCACCTCAGGGCCCTTGAGCTCGGATGCGTGTTCTGTCTCGAGAGCTGACTGAGCCACCACCACCTTGTCGGTGTCCGCGCGACTGGTCTCAAGTCCAACATTGGCGGTCGCAATGGCCCCTAGAAAAGCCGCATCCACCTCGATCTGGCGTCTCATCGAATCGGCTGCGTCGATCGCTCCTCGATCGGCACGCACATGTTGCAAGTACGCCTCGGCAGCGGGAATCGCACTTGGTCGTTGTTGCTGGAAGGATGCCTCGTTGAAAGCGGCGGCGTTCACTTGCGCGGCAAATGCGCGCGCCGCCGCCTCATCCTTCCGGTCGAATCGAACTACCTCCTGAGCCTGGATGGCCTGAATCGTTAGAAGGTTGCCGGCGACATTGGCAGTTGAGTGGAGGAGCGTGCTCGCGCCGCGGCCCGTGATGATCTCATGCTGGTACAGCTGCCGGTTCATGAATCGTCCGACGAGAGCGCCCCGGCCAGGGTTCTGCCACTGCTCCAGTCCTGCGATCGCGGCAGCCACCTTCGTTTGGTAGTCCTGCTCAGCGCGCCACACCGTGCCGGTGGCGTCCGAAATGGCCTTCGCGTGGGCGGCCTTCGCGCCGTTCAGCGCCTTCTCCGCAGCCGCCACGTTTTGCTTGTAATCGCGCTCAGCTTGGGTCAGAACATTCCGACTTGCGGCGACTCTTTGGCCCTTTGCCGACCTTGCTTGCACTTCTGCGTTCCATGCCACCGACTCGGGGAGTGTTGGCCAACGACCATTTTCTCGGCGAAACATAAGCAAGTGCCGTTGGGAGCGATACCAAACCGCGGCGCCGAGGCCAAGTCCAAGAACCAGATAAACGACAACAGCCAGACCACTGGCCTTCGCGGCCGCAGCCACGGCGATCCCGAGGACAAATAGCGCCAGTACCCCAGCTGCGATCGGCCGTGGAATGCCCGTGCCCGCTGCTACTCGGCGGCCACTGGTTTCGGGTTGAGCGGCGGAATCCGGAAGGTCCGAGGCAAGCGACGGCTCGACACCCGAGCTGGGATCCGGCTCTGCAGAATCCGAATGCGGCTCCGGTGCCTGGCTCGCCGGAACCCACTCCAAACCGGTCCACCACCACTCATGGTCGTCGGAAAACCGTGGTCGGCTATCGCTTGAGTCACTCACCGCTGTTCCCTCTAGGCCAGGCACTATGGCCTGCGACGGGAGTATAGGTTCGGAGCCCTCGTGGGTCACGTTTGGTGCTGGCTCTTCAGGGTGGTCATAGCGCTATCCGCGAGTCGTCTCGGCTTCGGGCTGGGACCCAAATCCGCCCGCATTGGCGAGCTGAATGCCCCTCCGCGGCTCTTCTGGTATCTTCGTAGACAACGGTTATTGACAGATGGCCAGACAAGCAGTCACCAAGACCCTCTCCCTCAGGCCTGAGGACGCACGGCGGTTCGAGCGATTGGTCGGGAGATTTGGAGGGGGGAGTACAACGGAGTTCGTCCGGGCGGCAATGGACCGGCTCGAGACAGCCGAGCTCGCCGAGGAACTTGCGGCCCTACGCCGGTACGGTCAGCGCCGGGCAAGGCAAGTTGGAGCTGCGAGTGTCGACGTGCGCGACGCTGTTCGCAAGACCTTGAATCCCGAGTAGCCGGGTGAGGCGGGCTCACTCGCTCGCGCCCGTCGTGCTCGACATTAACGTTCTTGTTGCCGCAGTCGTCGGCCAGGAGCCGGAGGCCGCCTTCGAAAGCTGGCCAAGCCCGCCTCCGCTTCGGGGCGATCCATCGGCCAATGCCGTCGGCGTGCTCAACGACGCCGTGGAATTCTCGCTCTGGGTCAGTCCTCATGTTCTGGACGGCACCAAGAGAGTCCTGCGTGAGTTCTACCGCTGGAGCGACATTCGCGCGATCCGATACGAGCGGACTCTGAAGGCGATCGCCGCCAGGTCGGGGGGAGATGTCGTCGTTCCTACCGAGGCCGTAGCCGACTGCGATGACTGGGAGGACAACCGGATTCTCGAATTGGCCCTTGCCGCGGGTGCGCTTCTCATCGTGAGCTCGGACGACCATCTTCTGCGGATGTCCCCGTGGCGCGGGATCCCTGTCGTCGATCCGGGCGCGTTTGTGGGCAGGGTCGACGCCATGCGGCGCGCGCGCTTTCGCGCCGAGGGCCGAAGGCACCGAAAGCCTTGAAACGCTCGACCACCTCGCGCAAGTTCGAACAAGCGAACGTATGGTGCTCCAGCTTCTCAATTCAGCGTCCGGTACGACCTGGGCATCTCCGACTCGAAGAAGGTTTCTGCCCCTCTGCCCAGTGCCGCTCATCCACGACGGGCGCCTGCTGCCCGTGCGGCGATCACATAATGACTTCGAACGTGGATCCCTCTCCGACCAAACCCGACGGACGACGCCACGAGACTCACTCACGGTGGGAGGCTGGCGACTCAGAGCAATCTTCGGCCCGCTCGACAACGCCACGATTTGAATCGGATTCTAGACGGCTAACACTCGGGTTTGCCTTCGGCAGAACCGAAAGGGCTTCGAGTGGAGGGACGGCCTCGGCATTTATTGGTTTGTTGGCCTGACCGTGATGCTCGTTGGCTTCGTGTGGCTCGCTTCGAAAGGAGGCCGCAGGTAATCCTTGCGCCGATCGTTCTCGTGTGTCTAATCGGAATGGTTGCACTCTTCTTAGTCGGCGCCAGGGGAGCAAAGCCACCCAGTAGCTAAGAGCGACGCGCCAGTCGCGCGAGGCATACCTAGCTGCAACAGCACCTGACCTCTACGTGTTATCGGCGATCACGCCATTCGTGGTGCCAGGGACGATAAACCTCGTCTCGCGCTCCAGCTTTCTCTCAGTCAGTGCCGGAACGAGCGGCGCGTGAAGAACGTGCGTCCTGGATGGTGACGATGACGACTCGATCCGCTTCTTCGAGATGGACGTAAACGATGAGCATCCAGCGCCAGGGTCCTAGCACGAAACGGAAGCCTGACCACCGCCCTCCGAGTTCCGGCCCGAGCCGGGGAAAGCGGCCGAGGGAGCGCACAGCCCGCTTAAACCTCTGTTTGGTGTTTCTTGGCAGGCTGTGAGTCCGAATCAATCGCTCCAGGTCGGCCCCTGCCGTCCTCGAGACTTCGACCCGCGCCACCCGCTTAAAGGTCGTCCAGGTTTATCGTCCGACCGGCGCTGGCGTCTTCGAGACCTTGCTGGGCCCGCTCCAGAGCCCCAGGCAAGCCATCCAAGAGGGCGGCTACGTGCCGCGGATCAGGGTCGGCTTCGTCAAGCGCTTGTGACAGAAGTGATCGCGCGAGCGTGCCTTCATTCACGTGCGTTCGTTCAGCCAACTTGGCGAGCTTGGTTGCATAGGCTGGATCGAGGGTGACGTTGAGACGCCGGCTGGTGTCTGGCACCAAGCCATCGTACACGAATCAGCACGTTACGTGCATGTTGCCTCAAATCGCCGACTGACGCTCGCGGTCAATCGGAGGCGATACGTGAACTGGACCGATGGCTTGGTACTCGGGGCGTAGGACCCCGTCTCGCGCTCCAGCTTGATCGCAATACGGCAGGCGCCGACGGCGTTACGCATGGCGTGGAACGGCGTTGGTGAAGCAAGTGACAATCACGTGCCCGATCGCCATCGTCGTCCTGTTGGCAATTTCGGTTGCGGCGTGCGGCACCGGGCCGACCTCCACCACCAACCAACCCATCTCAATAGTCCTCGTCAGTGATGCTGGCCCTCTGGTTCGGACAGCGGCCGTGCTGGCCTCAACATCGCTTACGGATCTCGAAGCATTGATCGCTGGCAGCGACCATCCAGGCATGCGGGCGGTCTCGGATTGCCTCACAGCATCGGTGACTCCGCAGTGCTGGTCGCAGCGTCCGGAGAATTCATTGCTCATTGCAGTTCAAAGCCCGGCACCCGCCCTGTGGGGCAAATGCTCCCGAGCGCAGATTGCGTATGAGGATCTCTCCGGCACCAAGTTGACCATCCATGTCCGGATTTCAAAGGCAGCGTGCACTGAAGTCACAGCTGGGCGAGCGCACTACTCGCTTTACGCGACTCCACTCAATCAAGTGCCGCACGCTGTTCTCGCCATCCTCCTCGCCGACGAAGGTGATGGGATCGATCCGGAGTCGAAGGCCCACTTTCCTTGGCAGTTCCAGACTGTTGTCGACTTGCGAACGCCTCTGCCCGCCGCGATCGCAACCGCGGACCGGACCCTTGGAACGCGAGCCGCCGTGTCGGCAGCGTGGGAAGCCATCGGCCGAGCAGGTTGGGACATCAGTGAGGTTGCTGCAGGGCGCTGGGATTCGACCCTGAGCTGTTCTAATGCACAGTGAACTGCCCTGGGTTTGATGGAGGCTCAGGGGTGTCCTGGGTTAGGTGGAGCCGGACATTTGGAAATCATGCAGCTGTCGTTGGCTGACGATGTCGAGCTTCGAACTCGACGGGTGTGAGCATACCGAGCGACGAATGGCGGCGCTGACGGTTGTGAAAGATCTCG
>WNGK01004480.1_pt1 | contig 14918 bp, 8 predicted proteins | sample 5400601 | NCBI WGS metagenome assembly WNGK01 (sample SAMN13153376, study PRJNA577476) | soil metagenome | isolation source: 60 cm soil or saprolite under Garry oak tree replicate 1 | place: USA:California | collected 2016-06-15 | reverse complement strand
CTCGCTTGTGTTCGGCGTGTTCGCCGCTGTCGCGTTGGCGATCGCGGTGGTTGGAGTCGCCGGCGTGCTGGCGTTTTCAGTCAGCGCGCGCACGCGGGAGTTTGGCATCCGGCTGGCCCTGGGGTCGCGGCCGCAAAATCTTCTCAGAGGTGTTCTGGCAGAGGGTGCCGCCATGGCTGCGGCTGGCGTCTTTGCAGGCGGAGCATTCGGGTTCGCGCTGGCGCGTGTGGCGGGAAGATATTTTCTGGAAGTGAAGATGCCGGGCGCATTGCCGGTGTTTGTCGCTGCCTTCGTTTTGATGACCGTCGCGGTTGTCGCGTCGGTGCTGCCCGCTGCACGCGCTGCACGCGTCGACGTGATGCAAGCGTTGCGCTCCGAGTGACCGCCGCTTAGCCCTCATCGAGTGCAATTTGAAGCGTGATTCGGCGGATTAGTACCGATAGACGGGCTTGTCGCCATGAACCCCCAATTGTCGGCATCCGCACAAGGCGAATTGTGGGGTTGCGCATTTGACAGCGGCACCCGATGCGTCAAGCCTTACGTCGTTTCTTGATCGTATCGGGTGCCACGGCGGCGTCGATAGCTAGTCGTCAAGCCGTCGCTCCAAAGAGCATTGCCTTCTACTCTTGCGGCAGCCTCATCCTGCATGTGTGGAAGAACGTGAGCATAAGTATCCAATGTAAAGGCCGTGCTCGCGTGTCCAAGCTGCTCAGAAACAACCTTGGGCGACACTCCGGCTGCCAACGCGATCGTGGCCGCCGAATGGCGCAAATCATAGAGCCTCAATCGTGGGACACCCGCTAGGTCGATTATTGATCTGAAGTGCTTGGCGAGATAGTCGGCACTGATTGGCTGTCCCGACAGCGTTGTGAAGATCAAGTCACGGGCCTCTGGACAGAAATCCTGCGCAATCACTTTAGTGTGCAGATCATGAAGAAGGGAAACAATCCAGCTCTGCAGCTTAATTGGACGACGGCTTCTCAAACGCTTGGTATCTGAGAAGCACCATTTCCCGTTCAGTCTCCGGATGCTACGAACAACGCTAATCGTTTGTCGTGCCCAGTCAATGTCTCGCCACTTGAGACCCAAGTATTCACTCGGGCGCATACCAGTCGTGAGTGCGACTGCGAGTACTGGCCCATACTTTGTGCCCCCTGCGGCCTTGAGCAACGCCCTCGCTTGTTCAATGGTCAGAGACCGCATTTCGTTTCGAACTTGCTGCGGTACTTTGAGTCCTTCGGCCGGATTCTCAAGCAACAAGCGCCACCGCACGGCCTGCTGCATCGCACCTTTCATCAGCACATGCGCGTAACGGATAGTGCGCGCGGACAGGCCTCGTTCGGTCATATGCTGATACATCGCCTGAAGATCCAGAGGTCGCAGTGCTGCCAGAATTCGGTCACCGAGAACGGGTCGGACGTACCGGTGCAGCATGCCCTGATAATCTTGGAAGGTTTTCGGGCGTACTCTCGGTCCTACGGCTGTCTCAAGCCATCGATCAAGGTATTCGTTCAGCGTTATCTTGGCCCCTTCCAGATCACGGCCCAAGTCACGCTCTCTCAGTTTTCTTGTTAGATATGCTTGAGCTTCCCTCATACTGCCGTGAATCGTTCGGTTGTGATAGTTGCGCTTCTTGGTTTCGTGATCGCGGCCCAGATAGACCCGGATGAGCCATCTGCGGTCGCCTCGTGCAATGATTTGGCCAACTTTGCGAGCCATAGAGTTTCCTCCTTGGCTCGCAAGAGAGGCACACAACTGGCGCACTCTTGCGGTATCAAACCATGGATATTCAGGATGATTGAAGAAAGAATGGGTGATCGGCCGTCAGTCGAGACAGCGCCGTGAACACAAGATCTGTCGAAAGGCAAAATTCGTTGAATTTACTGGGCTCCTCCAGCGACGGGCGTCTACCGCCACGCTCCGACCGTGTTGCCACGCTCATTGGTGTAATAGCCTTGGACCGTGTAGCGACTAGGATCGTCGAACGGACCCCATCCAAAGAAGAGCCATGCTTCCAAGTCACCGTTCTCCTCGCCATCATCCGCTACCCAGCCCTGGCCTGGAACCTTGTCCGCAACCGCTTCAGCTAGCTCATGCGCATAGACGGCAGTAAAGTCTCCAATCTGGCCACCACAAGGTTGGCACAGGGACGACGGTAACACGGCATACGCAATGGTCGTGCTGTTATAGTCAAAGGCGTCGTGGTATCCGCAAAACTGGGCACAAGATTGCGATCCATCTTGGTCCATCACCGACGTCACCCCGTCAGGCAGTACCAACATGAACAGGCTGTTTAGATTTCCTTGAATCGTCCCTTGGTCAAGCAGCGAACGCACGGCGGATTGCGCATCGGCATCGTGGAATGTTGTGCCAGACGCAAGAGGCGGGCCATCGATAGGGCCCTGATATGTGCCTGGCCCCGTCCCGTAGGCGAGATCCTTCAGCGGGTCGAGGTAACCGTTTTCCACGATAGCTTTGCTGAAGCCCTCGACAAAATTCTGGTCCCCCCAGAAGGGGCCTAGATAAATATTCGTAACATCCGGAACCGTAATCTGGCTGCCCGATCGGTTATGAAATCCTGCTGCTCCACCCGGACCTGTGGGGGACGCCAGCGGCAGACTTACCAAATCATGGTCCTCTTCGCGTACATAGGAGGGCCGGACGACGTTGCGGGGAGGGACGATTTGGATTACGCCCTCGCGTCGTCCGATGCGACGCAATGTTTCCTTTGTGACCTTTCCCTTCATGACTTTGACCTTGGCAGTGGATTCTCTACTCATTGTTACTCCTCATTCCATCGCCTGACCCCAGGTGTTCGAGGTGGGTCGATGCTTTCTGCGACGCCTTAGTGCACGCCGTCGATCGGCGCCCAGTCGCTGGATTGCGAAGGATCACACGAATTGTCTGACTTTGTACAAACAACAAACTGAGTGATTGGATGGATTTCAAAAAGAGAGAAGCGATGCGGCTGACCTCTCTCGGGGTTGTTTGGGTCTCCGTTCACACGATGAAAGTTGTCATAAAACAGTGCTCCCGTCACCATTACGAGTTGTTGGTTGTTTTCAACTTGAGTCAGATTGGATAAGTTCCAAGCATCCGGCCGGCTCTGTGGGATCATCTCCACTACGATCCCTTGGAAGTCGTTGTTGCTGGGATCGTTTGAGAGTGGGATGTGAAAGTCGTTGTTCGACTCCCCCCTCAGATTGCAGTTTACTGACTCCCCCGTGTTCGGATGCGGAATTCCCACCAGAAATCCGACCAGAGAGACGAGATCTCCCTCGGATACCTGCCCATTCCCAGCCGTCAGCCCTTTTAGCTTGGCCCTGTCATCAGGGGAGAGTTCCTTGTTTTCACCGACCAAGCTATCTGCTTGCTGCTGCAGGTTGTTAAAGTCGTCAAAAGTCAGCATTACCGCGTTTGTACCGGTCGGGAGCGTGCGCTTCAGCTGATTGGCGAGTCCATGCGGGCTGTCGGGCGCGGCGCAGCCCGAAGCCGGACAAGAAGCAAGATCCGCCTGGCAAGCCGCCGCTGCTGCCATCCCCACGGGATGCGGCTCAAGCTCGCGCGTAGCAGGGGTCCGGACAAGCTTTCTTGACGGTTGTGAGGTTTGCGAAACTTTCACCCCCTGCGCCCAGATCCACCCCTCTTTATTCTGTCCGGTGCGGACATGATAAAAGCCATTGTTGGGAGTAGCATTCAAGATCCTAACCTTTGATTGGACTTTGAGAGTTGCGATCCGCGGAGCGTCGGCCGACGGACCAGACCGCAGGTTCATATTCTTGGTGAGAGTGCCCTGAGTTTGGGCTGAGCAGTAGATCGAAAGACCAAGCAGCAAAAGGGGAAAGACAACGGTTCGGACAATGGCTCTCATTTGGGACCTCTCTGATGAGAAAATCAGAATGAGGGCAGATCGTTATGAACTATCGAGCGCTGCACCAGTTAATGTTCGGTCAAATAAAAAGCTAAACATCCTTGTCAGGACCGAAGGTACTCGCCCGTCACCCGAGACACCGTAGGGACTTTCGAAATAATGATTACAGACAAAAATTAGATCTCAGGGCTAGTGGTCAAACTTCCTGATTTATCGAGCCAGCCATTGAAAAGCGTACAACATACTCCACTTCAGCCACGAGTCGAGCAAATAATTCGTCGTGTTACGATTTCAGAACAAGTGTCTCTGCCGTACCAATACGGGGAATCGAAATGGCTTGCCCGGCGATGCGTGTTGTTGCCAAACCGGACGAAATCTCATGGTCTCGACCTCTGTTGTGACCGTTAACCATGATGCCCCGGACATCCCACAGGAAATCACGTTACTTGGCACCGTAGAACGATTACCTAGCAAGGCCAGGTCAACTGAATTGGAAGGTCGACATCCTGACACGTTCATAACGAGTCGGACACGAACGACAAACTGAATGCACCAGGTTTGGTTCTCTCCTGCCTCAGATCGCAATTTGGTTGTGGGGCACGAGCATAAACAGGTGATCTATAAGAAACAGATTGGCATTCTTGAGCGATGGTGTCGGGCGCAACGCATTGCCGGTCAGCCTGGCTGAAGTGCCCACACAACCGTTCGGTGCGTAGCCGAATTTTTACCGAAGTATATAACCCCGAATCGATTTTGACTCCTCCCCTGCGAAGTCCTTAAGCTTACCTGGCGCACCGCACTCGTTAAATCGTTAGCCTCCGATGATCCCTGAATAGCTGATCCGAACGGGGTGCCAATTTTCCCGTGATAGCTCAGGCCAGAACCGATACCAATACGAGGGAAGACAGGTCTGCAGCTCTTTCAAAAAGACCATGCCCAGACTCATATCAAATCTGGTTTACATGCCCAAAGATGACGAAGTTGTGCTCGGCAATGGCGCGGACAGCCCGGCACAGTTTATTAAGGTTTGCGTAGTCGTGTGAGAGGTGGCCTACAAGTGACCGTAAGTTTCCTGGCAAATCCCTGCCCGGGAGGGCGTCGCTGAGTGCCCCAGCGGCGGGCTAACGGGTTAGAGAGCGCCTCTAGTCTTCCGGCAGCCCGACAGCAGGACTCTCTACGAAGCGCTGGAAGCTCGGCGTGTACGAGGCGCGGTACCTTTTCCAGCCATCCCGGACAACATCAATTTTCGCCCATTGGGTGAAGATCACCGACCAGCCTCGTGCGTACGGGTGCTGGCGCTTTTCAAGCAATACCAGGTTGAGCTGGTTAAAGACCGTGAAAATGAACTCGATTAATTCAAAGGAAAACCGCACCCCGGCCTCAATCTGCTCGTTGTGTTCTTCCTTCCAGTTAGGATTGCCGCTGAACATCGCATCGAAGAATCCAGGAATGTCTTTGTCGGTGCGTGCCTTTGCCAGCAGCTCTTCATAGCGAGCAGTATGAGCCGAAGAGAAACGGTCCATTTCCGGAGTAGGCGCCCACCATATCCTCCAGAGACTGTCAAAGTAGGTCTCCCGGCCATCGATCATCTTACAGACGCAAGCCGTGCAACTTGCTCCGGCCGGCTCCAAGACAGAAGATGCAACGTGATGACCCAGCCTTCGATAGCTCTCAAATTGGGATTCGCTGAACCATTGGTCTAATGTGCTGTCATGTGGGAAGGCGGAGTCTTCCTTCTTGTAGTTCAGAACGTCGGCGGGTTCGTCCCCGGTGAGGGATGACTTTATGTAAACGACGAACCCTGGAGTGGTTGGAGCTTCGGGATAGGTGATGGTTCCTACAACGCAGTGCGCGGAACTGTATTGGGAGTCCTTTCCGTGCTCGAGGGCGCGCAGATCGAGAGCAACCTCCGCACCGAAATCAATTCGGCACTTGCGGATGGCCATACCGATGCCGCCGAAGGTAAGTGCACCGTCAGCTTCGCTGTCGCAGATCACAATGTAACGGCAGCGGCGCCGCACAAGCTCGTACAGTCCCATGTTGTCGAAGTGGCCACCGTCGCTAAGGTAGACGTATTTTCTCGTGTCGTTGGTCCGGCCGAGCAACTCGTTGGCCAACCACAATAAAGAAAAGCGGGGAGACGGCCATGGATAGGCGCTACGGAACCTTTGCAGCGCGCGGGCGCGAGGGGCCAGTTCGGTACCATCTTCATTCAGAAGCCGAGGGTTCAATAGCCACCAGCCTAGACGCACACCAAAGACCGTCAACAGAAAGGCTGTAGCAGCGTTCGTGTGGTAGCCCATGCTGGGGCTGACGGCAGCGCCTGAAATCGCAGCGGCGGTATCGATATGAATACCCGGGCTAGGATAGGCGTAGGTCGATGTCTCAACAAAGCCATTAAAACGTAGAGTGGTGCCTCCTCGTGCCTCCGTCCAGGGAACGTCATAACCGGAATAGAGTGGGGTGAAGGCAAAAGAAGCTGCTTTCCGTTCCTGCCAGGCCAGATCTTCTCCGAAGGTTAAGTTCAACGCTGTGCAGAAGATGGGGAATGGGCCGTGGTAGCCCTCGCCGGGAAGGAGGGTGCTGACTGGCGTCTCGGTATCTTTTACGTCAAATCCGGTAAACCGATTGGGATGGCGCGGAAGATTGGACGCTCCCAGATAACATCGAGCCAGGCGGTTGCGGTAGAAGGCATGCAAGGAAAATTCGTTGATGTCCACTCTCGAAGCGAAGAGCCAACAAATTGCTAAGGGCACGAAATAGGCGAAGAAGAAGGCCGCCACTCCAGCCGTTGCAGCTTTTTGATATGCGACTTCGGCCAGTGCGGAAATCAGAAGCAGGAGTCCTGCGACAAATACATAGGGACCAATCACGGCCGCCAGTTCAACGGCGTTGAAGCGGGGTTGCTCATCGCTTTGCGTCCCAGTTGATTTGGAACTCTTGCCGGCGATCAACCCACCCACCGTGGCGGTAATCCACCCGGCCAGGACAGGCATCCCAGCCCACAACTTGCACCACAGCCATATGACCACGTGATGGCCGAACAGGGAAAAGCCAAGCAATAGACTCCACATCAGGATGACGAGCCCGATGCAGCCCGCCAGCCTGGTGAGCCACTCACGACGGCTGTCATCGAACATGCGTCCCAGCAGCCCTGTTACCAGGAGGATTGCCACCAGTGGCCCTCCCAGCATCAGGGGTGGAGCAATGACTAAAATTGCCCGCCACCAATTATCTCCAAGTGGAGACCATAGCCTGGCAAGCAGAACGATGCTGGCCACAATCCATGTGGCCGCACCGATGGCCGCCAAAGCACAAAGGGCGAACAGTCCGAAAAGGACGAAGACAAATTTCCAATGTGCGAAGGCCTTCCGCTGTTTCCAGAAATTACTGACCTTTTCAAACCCGGAAGTACTACGATGAGTTCTTAAATAGCAAAGAGGCGCACCGCCTGCTAAGGCAAGAGTAACTGCTAACGCCAGGAAAAGAAATGTAGCAGCCAGAAAAGTCAGGGTAAGCTTGAGCCCGAACGTGTCGGCCATTATGAAACGCAATAACAGCGTGAGTAACACGGCTGCGGCTGTCAGCGGCCCTATTATCCATCGGTTTACGGCTCCCTGCACATAAGCGTCGTTCGCTTCCGTCGTCGGCCTGCTGAAGCACAACAGATTTACTCCGATGAGATAAGTTGCCTGAAGCGTGAGATAGAAGATGGCACCTACGAAAGCGGCAACCGCCGGGCCGCTCTGGGGAACGATTGAGGAAGAGGCCAGGAACCGCAAAAGAAGGGCCAGGAAGATGAGCCCGGAAAAAAGAATGGTCTGGTTGAGCAGCGTGTTGCGCAGCCAGGTGGCAATCGCAACCCAGGTGTCACCGCTGAAGAGGTCGTTCTCCGGGGTGAGATAGTTGCTATACCGCCGTAGCCAGCGGATAGGCTCAGGATGGTCGCCGGGATTTCCTGGTTCCGGAAGCGGGATAAGCCGCTTTTCAACCTGCTCAAATCCGAGACGCGTACTCCAGGCGGCGAACCACTGATGGATATAGCCTCCACCGGAAACGGTAGAGAGATAATCGAAGCACCGAAGCAGGTTAAGTTCGGCGAGTCCCTGCAAAATACCAAGATTGAAGGTCGCACTACGTATGCCGCCACCAGAGAAGCACAGTCCCATTAGTCCCAGGTTGGTGGCACGCTCGTAGGTATCTGCGGGAGGTCTTGCCGCGGGCGTCGCGACCGGTGGCCCTACGACCTTCGCACGACGTTCTTCCACGTGATCCAATTCCAGCGCCAGGAGCCATTTGCTGGGTGTATATCCAGTTAGTGAAGCAAGCCGGGCCTGTATGTCAGCCCTGAATTCAAGCTTCCGGGCAAGAGAAACGGCCTCCGTGGGCCTCGGATCAGACAAAAGGTCAAGAGCCTTCTCCAGCAGCGGCCTTTTCTCGGTATTGAGGATCTTGAATGTTTGCTCGGCCAATTCACTTACGTAGTCTGCCATATTCCCTGCTTTCTGAGCCGTGACAGCCGTTCCCTGCCGACGGGCGCGACGCACCAAATAGAAGTTCCGGTTGATTGCCTAAAAGCGCTTCAGAAATGCGATCAAGGCGTGCTTGTCAGCGTCGCTGAGACCCGCGCCTCCGCCAGCGGATTTATCGCTCCCAAAGTAGTGGCCGCGATTCACAATCAAATCAGGGCACTTGCTGAGCTCAAGCAGTGGGTCAACAATGTTAGCCAGGACTTTTTTTGCTTCTTCGTCTGTTGGATCCCGCGGTAATTTTTGGAGATCCGAATTGATCTTGCGCACGATGTTCAGCAACTTCACGTCATGGACCAATCGCTCAAACGGATCCTTGCTTTCTGAAAATGGATTGAGATTCGTGAGAAGTCCCACGGGAGTGCCCTGAGGAATTGGGCCGATCTTGATAATCTCGTTTTTCGCATCCAGGAGCGAGGGAAATAAACGAGCGAACACACGCAGCGGCTGAAGCGCGTCGGGGACATAACCGTACGAAATTTTGAGATAACTCTGCGTGTTAGTTCGGTCGATCTTGCCGGGAATTCTGTAGCCGAGCTGTTCATCTTTGTCGCGCTTCTCCGGCCAGAGCATCTGTTCGATGGAATTCTGGAAAGAAGCCAGGCGTCCTTTTACCGACGGATCCGAATTAAACTCTCCCACGCTGTTATTCAACAAAAACGGTGCTGTAGACCACAGTCTGACGAGAGAGGGCGCACGAGTGTAGCCGCGTCCTCCGGCCGGCATCTGGTAAGACCTGGGCTCACCGGTGTAAGGGTGATACCAGGTGATCCGGCCGACAGAAGGCAAGTCCTTATAAGACTGGGATGAAAAGTTGTCCCATATATTGCCGGCGAGAGCGTTGGTCGCGAGCGGACTGCAAGCATTCGTTTGCAAGAGCGTTACCGGGATGCGAAGCTCGCTGGAAAGATAGTTGTGTTCCAAAAAGTCAGGCTGCTTGACCATCACAGTCATGGCTTTCTTGAAGTCGTCAGTCTTTGTCCAGTCCCAGTATTTGTTCCAGCACTCGAGATAGTTTTTCCCGGCACATCCTTGTCCTTGGTCCATGGCTATGGCCGGCACATTTGTCGGAGGAGTTGGCAATTTGCTGGAATGGCATCGCGCACAGCGTTCGGCAAAGACTTCCTTACCACGGGGAACCAGAGCATCGTCTGCCTCTAGGGCTCTGCGAGCGTCAGGATCGGTCTTTCGCAGATTTTCCAGGTGATGTGGTTCTGTGGAATGGAGGAAGAATAATGCCATCGCGGGAGTCTGCGCTTCCGTGGCGGAAAAATATGCAGAATTCTTCCGCGCCACTGAGATTTCGATGGGTGAAACAGGCTTGCCACCAACCAAGGCGTTGAAGTGCAACAACCATTCTTCACTGAAGGCACCGATGTTCAGGAAGACGCGATTCAGAGCTCCCAGTGCTCCCACCGAGTCAGCCCCATCTTTCAAAACGCGCGGCGTCCAAACCGTATCTGGAGCCTGGAAGTAGCCGGTTAGCGGTCCGTCTGGAATGTAATCATTCAACTGCTTGTTATTCTTTTGGCCGCCTCTAAGTGTTTCTTTTCCCCACCGGCGTGCATGTTCCAGGCGATCTGCCAGCATGTAAACAGCATTCATGGTCCGCGGATTGTTGATGTTATCGGTGGAAACAAAAGAGGTGTCGAGCGAGCCCGGACGCGAAGTATGGAAGAGTTGCCATACGAAGTTCGACTGGTCCCCCTGCCAGTAGAAAATTCTATCGATCCAGAAATACTGTGCTCCCACGTTGGAGCTGAGGTTCTCCCATTTCGGGTTGTCTGGATCCTTGGGAGGCTTTAGCGGGTTCGGACCGACGTGACAAAACCCGCATGACATGCCCACCCGGTACGGCCTTATAAGGTTCTTGTCTTGGTAATACTTCGAATCTTTGTAATATCTGTCTGGGTCCCAGTTCTTAGCTGCCCTTTCGTCGAAAGCGGGATTGGGAAACAGCCGCATACCGACAATGCCAGTTTCATAGCCGTAGAACGAACCTACGGGAAAATCTTTGCCGTCGATTTTTGTGCCGCGCGAGCCGATCTTGACGCCAGGATAGTCGTGCTCATTCTCGAACGGATCGGGCTTGCAGTCCGCGCGACGCTTATCCAGCCACAATCCCCATCGCTCCGGATCGGGGCCGGTTGCTTTTTCAAAGCACGGGTCGTTGACCAGGCCAAAATATTCCCAGCGTTGATCGCGGCTGAATCTGTTATCAATCATCAGCAATTCTGGGTGAGAGGAGAGAACCTTCAGAAAGTCCAAGGCACCGGCACTCTTGTAGATGAGCGCATCCCAAAGGCGATCATTGCCCGCGGTCCATGCCAGCCAAGTGTTGCGGCCCCTGATTAGCGCTGACTTGTCGTTTTCAGGAGCAAATTTAGTGAGGTCTCCTCCGCCATCCATGTCATGAAAGTAGTCGACATCGGAGGCCTTGAAGCTGGAGGCGTCGCGGCCAGCAAGCAAGGCCTCATCTTTCGCGTGGCCGGCACGCGGCTGCTTCGACCAATGGATGCTGTATGCGATGACAATGCCGACAATCAAGATAAACAGAACGGCCAGGCGTATTGCGCGCCCGTACTGCCGTTTGCTGGAAATGGCGGTGTCTCCTTGGAGCGCCATCATCGTCGAACTCTCCTTTTATTCCTGAGACAGATCTATTCCCACATATCTTTACGTGTCCCAAGTGAGCTGTTCGTTACATCGGAATCAAAGGTTAAGGCGCGAGACTCTTCCAATTTCGCCCATGCGCATCCCACTTTCGACGGCGCACGGCTCCCAACCACCGGCGCAGCGTAGCTCAACGCACCTTGCGTCCATTCACCCGGGTGGCAGTCGAAGGATCATTCCGATCGTCGCGCCAAGTGGGATGGTTGAAGTGAATTACAAAATCTCCGTTATAAGAGACAACAGCATTGTCGAACGTTAGCTTGCCCACGCGACGCCAATTGTTGAAGGTGCGCCGCTGCGAGACTGACGTACCTTTCATGGAACCCTCATCGGTCAATTCGATAAAGAAAGTCAGGGTGCGTTTCTGCGCCGGATCGCCCCGGTCAAAAATTTGGGCCATGATCTCATCACGAAAATCCAATGCGTCCCCTTCGATTCGTGGTTGTTCCGGTGCGACTAAGAGGCGCATAAAGTCAGGGCTTCTTGTGGGTTCACTCTCCGGCTTTCCGAGCTCAGCGATTTGGTACAACTGGCGGTTCGAAGGCTCCTTATCGACGCTCTGAAAGAGCGCGCCCGTGATGAGCAAAATTGGCAATCCACTACCACGGCGCCAGGCATGGACATCGGGAGCATTGCGCAGTTCCGCGTCGTTTATATAGTCAGTATGTTCTCCGGCAATGTCTTGCTGGGTGATGAAGCTGGCGCTACGAAGCGGCTGAGTGTGATCCGGATCAGTGGTGGGAAATAGCTTCCCCACCAATGCCAGCGATCGAGTATGGCCGCGGCGGGTTTCGGTGCAACAGGTGGAATACCGCCCCACCACCAGCGCCTGGCTTCCCCTGCGGAAATAGCCTGAATAGCTTGTCTCCTCGGTGATTTCCCACATGCCGGTGAGACACACACCGTTTGGATGAAGCAAACGCCGGAAACCTTTCCCGTCCACGCCCCAGCGCAAGTCCGCATGAGAATCCACGGCACGTTCAGTGGCCTTGCGGAAAATATAGTTCTTACCGAAGGACAAGATGCCGCGCAGAACGCTGGGCAAAGTAACGTGATAGGTGGGCAATGCGGGTTGGCCCTCGTCTCCCCACACTTTTTGATAGGAATTGGCGACGAGGGCATCGCGCACTTCAGAGAAGCGCGATCCGATGTAGGTGCGATCTTCCTCGGCAACGGCTTCAGTCCCAAAGTACTCCGGTCCCATAAGTCTCCGCAGCCAAAAGATTACGGCTGGCTCGGCCTCGACTTCGAACCTATTTTGCGTCCGCCAGGACTACGTCGGACGCCTTCTCGCTGATCATATATACCGCGGACACGATGAAGTAACCCGGAATTTTGGGAAACACCGAGGCATCCACGACGCGCAGCCCCTGGGTATTGCGCACACAGAAGCGGCTATCGAGCACGGCCATAGGGTCATCGTCGGCGCCAATCTTGTTGGTGCACGAGGCATGATGACCCCATGCCTCGTTCTGAATAAACTGGCGCAACTTCTCGGGCGTATCCCCAAGTTCTCCGGGCCATTCTTCATCCGCGATGAGCGCACCGAGATGTTTATTCATGTCCCGAACAAAAGCCACGCCATTCATGACGGCATCGAGGTCAGCTTGCTTTTCATCGTTGCCCTCAGTGAAATAGTGAAATTCAACCTGCGGAGTATCCAGAGGGCTATTCGAACGCAAGGTCACGCGGCCAGCGGTGTTGTTGGTGTGAGCCTTCAGGATTGCCCAGGTGAAGCGGTCTCGATATCGTTCAAAGCTCGCGGAATATCCAGGCTGGTAGCCCTTGAAGGTTCCTGGCAGACCGAAGATGTAGAGGTCCGGCTCAATTTTGTCCTTGGAGGATCTCTTAATGATCCCAATCAGAGTGCCGTTAGACGCATACAATCCTTTTCCTCGCTCCCACTCCGCAAAGGCAGACTCAACCGGTTTATTTACCACGGGAGGTGCGAAGCTAGCGCCTTCGAGCAATTCGAGGGGACGACGCAGTTTTGAAATCACTCCGACTTCGTAACGATCCTGCAGGTTTTGGCCGACCCCCGGAAGATCAGCTACCAGCGGTATGTCGAACTTCTGTAAGTGCGCCCGAGGACCCACTCCGGAGAGCATTAGAAGTTGCGGACTGTTGAAGGCGCCGGCCGCAATGATGACCTCGCGCGCCGCGCGGACCTGCCTTGGGAGTCCGGAAGGGGCCTGCGGTAGCGGATCGGCTTTGTACAGATGCCGTCCTTCCAGGAATTCCACTCCGATCGCACGTTTCCCTTCGAACAGTATCCTTGTAGTCAACGCTCCCAGTTGTATGGTCAGCTGGTTGGGATATTCTTTTTTCGTGCGCAACAGATATTCTCGCGGCCCATTCCTTTTCCCGTTGGTCACGGCCAAGGGAGTGAATGACAAACCTTCCGGGCTGTTTTTGGCATTGCGGGAATCGTTCGGATCCAGGCGCGTTTCCAAACGCAAGAGAGGATCGCCAACGTGATCGCGAAGCACTTCCCAAACTCCGTTCAAAAGCAGCGCGATAACTTCCGGATCTTTCAACGCCAGAACAGGATCGGCCTCGCTGGTGGTGAGCCATCCCTTGAATCCATGACCGTGGTGCCAGTCTCGCCAATCCTCCCGGTGCCTGAATAGCTCGCTAATGGAAGATACGACTCCTTCGGCGTCGTAGGTCAGCGTGCCCGGCCGCGCGACATACTGGCAGTTCTCAAGTCGCTCGAAGTAGGCTCTCATTTTCTGTCCGGCCCAGGTGGCGTCCCCGGTGATCTGCGCTATGTAATCCCAATCCTGGTCCTGGGGAACTACCGTGATCATTGCGTTATGGGCAGTGCACCCGCCGAGCGTGCCGGCGCGCGGATACCAGATTCCGTCATGTTCAGCTACAAATTTGGTATCCCGCTTCTGCTTGGCGGTATCGGTGTAGTGACGGACAAAGTAGTTCCAGGCACACTCCTTGTACTCGGTGGACAGCCCGTGGAAGATTGGCACCTCGTACATGTAGCGGCCGGTGTCGCCTGCGTCGCAGGAATCTCCCCCCGCATCCATGAGCAACACTTTGAATCCTGCTCGCGCCAGATTGGCAGCGAGAGGTCCTCCACCCGCTCCCGAACCCACGACGATATAGTCGAAGTCAGCGCTGGTCATATTGTTGTCTCCGAAAGGCATTTAGCGGAGATCGACCAAACACCCGCTTGATTGCCTTGCACACTCTGCAATGGCTAAAACGTCTTCAGAAACTCGATGAGCGACCGTTTGTCGTCATCGCTGAGGCCCGGTTCCTCCTGAAAGTAGCTGGTCCCGAAGTAGTGGCCTCGGTTGACTTCAAAGTCCGGACACTTGCTGAAGCTGAGCAAAGGCCCGACGAGATTTTTGAAAACCTGTTCCGCTTGCATGTCGGTCGCGTCCTTTGGCATCGCCTCCAGATCATGCTTAATTTGTATGAGCAGCTTAACGACCTGCGCGTCGTGCTGGATCCGCTCAGCTGGATCACTGCTCTCGGACAATAAGTTTGTATTCGCGAGAAGATCGACAGGCGTGCCCTCGGGAATCGGGCCGATTTCGATGCCGTTGTATTTCACAATCGAGGGGAACCAACGATTCCAGAACCCAAGCATCGGCTGCAAGGCGTCGGGCAGGTAGCCGGCGGGCACGCGCAGATAGCTACGCTCGGTTGTGCGGTCGATGCGGCCAACGAATTGCCCAGGCGTTCGAGGAATCTGGTTTCCAAGTAAGTCATCCTTGTCCCGCTTCTCGGGCCAGAGCATCTTTTCAATCGAGTCCTGAAAGGACTTCATGCGAGCTGCGACCGAGGGCTGCGGTTCAAAGTTCCCAACGCTGTTGTTCAACAGG
>WNGK01004477.1_pt1 | contig 14921 bp, 9 predicted proteins | sample 5400601 | NCBI WGS metagenome assembly WNGK01 (sample SAMN13153376, study PRJNA577476) | soil metagenome | isolation source: 60 cm soil or saprolite under Garry oak tree replicate 1 | place: USA:California | collected 2016-06-15 | reverse complement strand
TCCGAACCAGGGGTCCCGTGGTGCTGCGGGAACTTCTCGCCCGCACCGAGCAGATCGACGATCTTCGCCACCTCTTTGGGGCGCTCGGGTTTCACGCGGCGTGGGAGCCCGTGCCACCCGGACCCTGGCTCGGTCCGGCGCAGGCGGAAGCGGCGGGGGTGATCCGCGCGGCGCTGGTGGCGCGTCACGAGGCGTTCCGCGTATTCGGGATCGAGGCCCGCGACCCCGAGCGGGCGGTCCGCGCGGCGGCGCAGCGCCTGGCCGCGCAAGCCGAGCGGGGGCTCGCGTGCGCGCTCGGCTCGGGCCCGCGGCGTCTCGTCTGTGCAACCTGGCACGCGACCGCGCGCGGGGAGCGCGGCGGCAGGGGCGGCCCGGCGGTTCGCCTCGCCACGATTCCCCTGGAGCGACCGCCGGGGGGCTTGCTCGACACCCTGGAGCGGTTCAGCCCCCTCGCGGGTGAAACGTCACTCGCGCTCAGCCTCCGCATCGGCGAGGCGCTCGCCAGCGAAGGCGTGACCCCACGGTTCTTCCGGGCCTTCAGGGCCACATTGGAGCGCCTGACAGATCGCCTACCGACCCCCCGCAGCCGGTCCGATCGGCATGCCCTGACGCTCACCGCGCTCACGCGCGTGTTGTTCCTCTACTTCGTGCAAGCGAAAGGCTGGCTGGACGGGGATCGGCGCTACCTGATTCACCGCTTCGATGAGAGCGTCGTCGGCCGGCGCCACTTCCATCGCCAGGTCTTCGATCCGCTGTGCTTCGGCGCCCTCAACCGGCCGGCGGACGCACGCGCCAGCGCAGCGCGCGCGCTGGGCCGTCTGCCGTTTCTGAACGGCGGGCTGTTCGAGCCCACCGCGCTCGAGCGCCGCGACGGCCCGGCCCGCTGGAGCAATACCGATTGGCGCGATGCGTTCGACGAGCTGTTCGAGCGGTTCCACTTCTCAGCGCGCGAGGAGGAAGACGGGGGCAATTGCGTCGCGCCCGACATGCTGGGCCGGGTGTTCGAGGGTGTGATGGACCCCGCCGAGCGGCGCGCGAGCGGCAGCTACTACACCCCGGCCGCCCTGGTGCGTGAGATCGTGCGCGCCGGTCTGACCGCGATCCTCGTGCATCGCTTCGACCTCGCGCCGATGGCCGCGGAGCGCTGGATGCACGACGGCGAGCCGCCCGCCGGGCCGCGGCCCGATCTGCGCCGGGTCGCCGTGCTCGACCCAGCGGTCGGCTCCGGCGCGTTTCTTCTGGGCGCGCTGGAGGAGATCACACACCTGCGTTGCGCCGCGGGCGAGGGACCCGCCGCCATGGTGCGCCGCGACGTGCTGGCGCACTCGCTGTTCGGTGTCGACCTGAAGCTCACCGCCGTACGGCTCGCCGAGCTGCGGCTGTGGCTCGCCCTCGTGGCGGGCCAGGACGAAGCCGACCTCACCCGGCTCGCTCCGCTGCCGAACCTCGACGGGCACGTGCGCCAGGGGGACGCTCTGCTCGACCCGCTCACCCTGGCCCGCGCACTGGGCGGCGCTGCGGCAACTTCGGTCCCGGCGACGGAGGTCGAGCGGCTCAGCGTCGCCCGGTCCGAGCTCTTCGGCCTCGCCGGACCGGCCAAGCGGCAGGCGCTAGGCGAGCTCGCCAGGGCCGAGGGGGCGCTCGCACGACGTTTGTTCGCGGCAGCCGTCAGTGCGCTCGAGCGGCGTGCCGTCGAGCTGGTCGCCGCGGGCAAGGATCGCGATCTGTTCGGACGGCGCCGCGGGCTCCGGCCGGACGAGCGCGCGCTGCTCCGGCGGGTGCGCGCCAGTCGCCGCGAGCTCCGTGCGGCCGCGCGCCGCCTCTCCCGGGAGGGTGGTGCCCCGTTCTTCGCGTTCGAATCGCACTTCGCCGACATCCTGGCACGCGGCGGGTTCGACCTCGTCGCGGGGAACCCGCCCTGGGTCCGCGGCGAGCGCGTGCCCGCCCAGGTGCGGGAGACGCTGGCGACGCGCTATGCCACGTGGCGGCCGGCGCGCGGGCGCGGGTTTGCGCACCTGCCCGACCTCGCGGTCGCGTTCGTGGAGCGCGCGCTCGAGCTCGTCGCTCCCGGTGGTGCGGCGGCGCTCCTCGTCCCCGCGAAGCTGGCCTCGAGCGGCTACGCAGAGCCGTTGCGGCGGCGGCTCGTCGCAAGCACCCGCCTCGAGCGGGTGGCGCCGGTCGACCAGGCGGGAGCGTTCGGCGGGGGAGCCGCGGTTTACCCCATGGCGCTCGTGGCTGCGCGGATCGAGCCGACCGGCCGCGAGCGCGTGGCCACCGCCCTCGGGCCCAAGACCCGAGCCCCGGAGATGCCGCAGCGCGCCCTCGCGACCGACGGGCCCTGGATCCTTGGAGGAGGGGCCACACGGGTCACGCGTCACCTGCGAGCCGTGTGTCCAACGGTGGGCGATCGCTGGACGCCGCAGCTCGGTGTGAAGACCGGAGCGGACGACGTGTTCCTGGTCGCGCGACCGGGACCGGGGACCCGGCCCGTCGTCCGGGGCCGGGACCTGGGGCCGTGGCGCGCGACGCCGCGTGCCCACGTCTTGTGGACCCACGGACCCGACGGCCGGCCGCTCGCCCGCCTCCCGGCCGAGCTGGCCCGCGCGCTGGATCTACATCTCGATCGCCTGCGCCGTCGCAGCGACTACCGCGGCGGTCCGGCCTGGCAACTGTACCGGCTCGCCCTGGCGGACGCTCCACACCGGGTGATCTGGCCCGACCTCGCCCGGCGACTCGCCGCCGTCGTTCCCGACGCCGGGGTGGTTCCCCTGAACACCGTCTACGGGATCGCGACCCGCGTCGCGGACGACGCGTACGCGCTGGCCGCACTGCTGAACTCGCGTTGGCTCACGGCGCTCGCGCGGCTCTATGCCGATCCCGCCCGAGGTGGCTTCCGGCGGTTCAACGCGCGCGTCGTCCGGTCACTGCCGCTTCCGCCCACGGGGGCGACGGCCTGGCGCAGCCTCGCGGACCAAGGCCGCGTGCACGTCTCGGACGACGACGCCATTGCCGACATCTACCAGCTCGACGCCGCGGACCGCCGTGCACTGGACGCATCCGCCACGGATCCTCTCTGAGCATCTCGCCCCGCTCTCCGAGCCGCTCGCCTGCCTCCTCGCGCCGGGGGCGGTCGGCGCGCCGGCGGCGGTCGCGGCGCTCGGGGCGCGCGCGTTGCTCGACCTCACGCCGCTCGCGCTCGAAGGCGAAGCGCCGTGGCCGGCGTGGCTCGCCCCACACCAGCTCCCCGCCGCCGAGCGGCTCGTCGGCATCGTGGCGCGCTACGGCGGCGCCCTGCTCGCCGACGCCGTCGGGCTCGGCAAGTCGTACGTTGCGCTCGCAGTCGCCCTCGCCCTCGGCGAGCCGTTCGCGCTCGTCGTGCCAGCAGTATTGGTGGGCCAGTGGCGCGCGCTCCTCGCGGAGCACGGGACCGAGGCACCTATCCTCACCCATGAGTCGCTGAGTGCACCATCTTACCGCCCTGTACCGTCCTCTACCGCCCTCTACCGCCTTTACATCGTCGACGAAGCGCATCGCTTCAGAAACCCCGACACCAACCGCTACCGCGCGCTCGCGAAGATGCTGGTCGGTGCGCGCGTCCTGCTCGTCACGGCCACGCCGGTGCACAATCGGATCGCGGACCTGTTCCATTTGTTCCGCCTCTTCCTGCGCGACCACGACCTCACGGCTTTGGGCGTGCCCTCCCTGTGCCGCGCGGCGCGGGGCGACGCCGATCCGCACGCCGTGGCGGCCGTCGCGGCCCGCCTGAGCGTGTCGCGCTCGCGCGAGCGCGTGCACGCGGGCTACGGCACCGGGCCGGCCGTGCTCTCTTTCCCAGAGCGGGCCGTAGACGAGGCGATGCGCTTGGGCACGGCGCCCGACGCGGAGCTCCACCAGCTTGTGACGGGAATCGGTCGGCTCGAAGCGGGCGGCGAGGCGGCGGCGTTGTTTCGCATGCTTCTGCTGTCGCAGCTCGCTTCGAGTCTGCCCGCGTTTCGCGCGAGCCTCGATCGGTACGAAGCGTTCCTCGAGCTGGGTGTCGCGGCCGCGGCGCAAGGGAGGACGCTCGGGCGCCGCGACTTCAGGCGCTTGTTCCCCGCCGGGTCGAGCGACCTGCAGCTCGCGTTCTTCCCCCTGGTCCTTCCGCCCGGACCCGCCGCCGCGACCGAGCGTGACCGCGATATGGTGCGGCGGCTGCGTGCGCTGGCTGCGTCAGCCGACGATCCCAAGGCGGACGCGCTGGCGCGCCTGCTCGATGGCCGCGCGGGCAAGACGGTCCTCTTCGTCCAGTCCCGCGCCACCGTGCATCACCTGGTGCGCCGCCTCCGCGGCCACCGCGTCGCGGCGGTGACGGGAGAGCGGGGCTGGTTCGGGAGCGGGCCCGCCGGGCGGGAGGAAGTGCTGCGCGCATTCGCGCCACAGGCACAGGGCGCTCCACCGCCCGCCCGCGCACTCGAGACCGACGTCCTCGTCGCAACCGATCTCCTGAGTGAAGGCCTGAATCTCCAGGACGCCTCGCGCGTGATCCATTACGACCTGCCCTGGAGCCCCGCCCGGCTGGAGCAGCGCGTGGGCCGGATCGATCGCGCGGGCTCGCCCCATGGCCGGATCGAGACCGTCACGTTCCTCCCGCCGCAGTCGCTCGCCGACGCGCTGACGATGGAGCGCCGCCTGGTCGCAAAGCGACGCCTGCAAGCCCGGGCCGGCGCCGGCCCGGACGGGCTCGATTGGTGTGATCGGCTGTACGGTCTCGCCGCCCGGGCCGGGTCTCGCGCCACGCCCGGGGCCTGCGCGGCGGTCCCGTCGGCCGAGCCCGCGGTCGTGCTGGTGGTCCGCCTCGGTGGTCTGGTGGAGGGGGTGGTGGTGACGGACGCGGGCGCGCGGGCCGATCCCGCCGGCGCTACCCGACTCCTCGAGCAGGCGGCCGCGGCGGACCCCGCCCCGTTCGACCGCGCGGCCCTGGAGCGGGGGATCAGACGGGCGGCGCCGCTCCTCCGCGGCCGGCTTGCGGCGCTCGAGGACGCGCGCTGGCGCGCGGCCCACCGCGACCGCCTTAGTCGCCGGCTCATCCCCTGGGTGCTGGCAGCCGGGCGCCGCGCCGCCACTCGGCGACGCCACGCCGACCTGGCCCGCCTCGATGCACTCGTGTCACGGCTCGCGCTCGGCATGTCGGCGGGAGAGGAGCTCCTCCTGGAAGAGCTACTGGCTCGCCGCGGGCCGCTGACGGTACGCGACGTGTTGGCGTGGCACGAGCGCCTGCCACGGCTCGGCACCGGCGCCGAGGCGCCCCGGGTCGAATTGGTGGCAGCGATCGTGCTCGGCTGATCGCTCACTCGTGATGGAGCATCAACTCCTCATAATCGAGGTCACGCTGGATGCGTCGCATCACGGCGTCACCGATCGCGCCGTTGTCACGTAATCGGATCAGCTGCCGCCGCTCCACGGCAAGCAGCTCGCGCGCGAGCCGCAGCTGCGCGATGGACTTGGCTTCTATCGGGCCGTCCAGGACGCCATCGGCGTGGCCGTGCAGATGGCGGGTGCGGAGGCGGTAACGATCGCGGGAGTGCGACAGGGCGTCCGGGTGCATCCACGACTCGGTCGCGAGCTCCTCGAGTCGCGCCAGCGCCGCCTCCGAGGCCTCGATGCGCGCCGCGATCTCCTCACGGCGCTCCTCCTCGCCCGTTTCGCGCACGCCCAGCCAGCGCATCAGCGGCGCCAGCGTGAAGCCCTGGCCCAGCAGCGTCACGACGATCACGACGAACGTGATCGCGATGACTAGGTCGCGGCCGGGGAATGGCGTACCCGCGGCGGTCATGGTGGGAATGGCGGCAGCCAGCACCAGGGACTCCGCGCCGCGCAGGCCAGCCCAGGAAACGACTGCCGGAAACTGCCATGGCGGGTACGGGTCCCGCTTCCGCACACGCGCGCTCAAAAACCGAGGGAGGTAGGTCGCGGGGAACACCCACACGAAGCGCGCAACGATGATCGTCACGCTCACCAGCACCGCTCCCGACACCAGTTCCCGCCCGAACGGACCGCTCCAGCCGGCGAGGATGGGCCGCAGCGCCAGTCCGGTGATGATGAAGATGAGCCCCTCGAGCGCGAACACGACCACGTCCCACATGCCGACGTTCTGGACGCGCGTGTCCGCCGCCACGAAGCGCGGTCCCACCCGCCCCAAATACAGCCCGGTCGCGACGACGGCCAGGATGCCGGAGACACCGAGCCGCTCGGCGGGCAGATACGCGGCGTACCCGGTGAGGAGCGAGATGGTGTTCTCCACCTCGGGATCGTGGATGTGGCGGCGCACCGCGGCGAGGAGCCACGCCACCGCCAAGCCCACCGCGACCCCTCCGGCACCCACCAGGAGGAACCGGCCCGTCGCCGCGGGGAGCGAGAACGACCCCGTGACCCCCGCCGCGACTGCCATGCGGTACGCGACGATCGCGGCCGCGTCGTTGATCATGCTTTCGCCCTCGAGGATGGTCACGAGGCGCCGCGGCAGCGGCAGCCGCCGCAGAAACGCCGTCGCGGCGGCCACGTCTGGCGGTGAGACGACGGCGCCGAGTGCGAACGCCGATGCCCACGGCAACCCCGGGACCGCGAGGTGAGCCACCCAGGCGACCACGACGGTCGCGAACAGGACGTGCCCGACGCCCAAGAGGAGGATCGGGCGAAGGTTCGCGCGGGCGTCGCGGTACGACGCCAGGAGGGACGCGCGATACAAGAGCGGCGGGATGAAAACCAAAAAGACGAGCTGCGGCTCGAACTGGACCGCCGGCAGCCCCGGGAGCAATGCGACGAGCACACCCCCTGCGAGGAGGACCGCGGGCGTGGGAATCGCGAGCCGGCGCGCCACCAACGCAAGGAAGGTGACGCCGACGAGCAAGGCGAGGACGGTCTCGAAGTGGTGCATGGCGGTTACGACCCTCAAAGTTACCTTCCGGCGTGCCTCTCTCAACGTTCCTCTTCGACCTCGACGGCACGCTCATCGACTCCATCGAGCTGATCCTGCGCTCGTACCGCCACACGATGCGGCTGCACCGCGGGCATGAGCCGTCGGATGACGTCTGGATGGAAGGGCTGGGCACCCCGCTGTGGGTGCAGTTCCGCCACTTCACCGAAGACCCCGCCGAGATCGAGGCCATGGTGGCGACGTACCGCGCCTACAACCTCGCGCACCACGACGAGCTGGTGCGTCCCTATGACGGCGTAGTCGAAGCGGTGCGGGCGCTGCGGGCTCGGAAGAAGACCCTGGGCCTCGTCACGAGCAAGATGCGGAGCGGCGCGCTTCGCGGGCTGCGCGTCGCCGGGCTCGAGGACGCCTTCCAGGTGATCGTCGGCGCGGACGAAGTCACCCATCCCAAGCCACACCCCGAGCCGGTGCTCATGGCCCTCGGGCGCCTGCGCGCGCCGGCCGCGGGCGCCGTGTTCGTGGGCGATTCGCGCCACGACCTCGAGTGCGGCCGGGCTGCGGGCGTCAAGACCGCCGCCGTCCTGTGGGGACCGTTCGACCGCGCGCATCTGGCGGACCTCGAGCCGGATTACTGGCTGGAAACGCCGGCAGACCTCACTTTACTGGCACCCGACACCTAGCACCCGGCACCTGGAGGTTGCGTGCGGTTCGTTCCGTTCGAGTTGGAGCGCTGGCAGAGCACCTGGGAGAACCGGGTGCGCTACAACCTGTCGGAGTCGGGCGTGCACCCGCTCTCGATCCACGAGCTGCTCGACCTGGCCGGCGCGGCCGCGGCGCCGCTGCTCGACGTCCGGCTCGGTTACAGCCAGTCGAACGGCACCGACCTCCTGCGTGGGCGCATCGCGGCGCTATACGACGGAGTCTCGCCGGACCAGATCCTGGTCACGACCGGCAGCGCGGAGGCGAACTTCGTCGTGTGCTGGAGGCTGGTGGAGCCCGGCGACAAGGTCGCCGTCATGCTGCCGAATTACCTCCAGACCTGGGGGCTCGCCCAGAACTTCGGGGCCGAAGTGCGCGGCTTCACGCTGCACGCCGAGGCGCAGTGGGAGCCCGCGCCCGAAGAGGTGCGGAGCGCCATCGCGCCCGGCACGAAGCTCGTGGTGGTCACCAATCCGCACAATCCGACGGGACACGTGCTCTCGCGCGAGATGCGACAGGCCATCGTGCGTCGCGCAGCCGAGGTCGGCGCGTGGCTACTGGCGGATGAGGTCTACCAGGGGGCGGAGCGCGACGGGACGACGACGCCGTCGTTCTGGGGCAGCTACGAGCGCGTGATCGTGGTGAACGGCCTTTCGAAGGCGTATGGGCTGCCGGGCCTGCGGATTGGCTGGGTGGTGGCACCCCCGGCGTTCTCGGGCGACACGTGGGCGCGGCACGACTACACCACCATCGGACCCGCGGGCGCGAGCGATCACCTCGCCGCCATCGTGCTCGAGCCGGCGGTGCGGGAGAAAGTGCTGGCGCGCACCCGCGGCATCCTCCGCTCCAACTACCCGGTGATCGAGCAGTGGCTGAAGCGGTTCGGCGACACGTTCAGCTGGCACCCTCCGCAGGCGGGGGCCATCTGTCTCGTGCGCTACCGCCAGGCAATCAGCGCTCTCGACCTGGTAGAGAAGATGCGGGCCGAGCACGACGTGCTGCTCGTCCCGGGCGATCACTTCGGGTTGCCGAAGCACATCCGCTTCGGCTTCGGGGAGGAGCTGCACCACTTTCGGGAAGCGCTCGTCGAGACCGAGCGGGGTCTGAAGCGCGTCTTCGCCGATTGATTCCGTTCGAACGGATGGGCGAACCCGGGCTCGGTACCCAGAGCAGCGTAGCGTTGGAACGGCATTGAGATGCGGGTCGTCCCGCTCGAAGCGTTCCGGGACAAGATCCCCTTCGCCGTGGCGATCGCCGCCGTCGAGCGGGGTTTCCGCGCGCTGGGGCGCGGTGAAGCCGCGCTGCCCGACCCGATGGTGCTGGAGCTCTCCGAGCAGCAGGCCGAAGTGCACGTGAAGGGCGCGCACCTCGCAGGTGGACGGCACATCGTCCTCAAGGTGGCGACGGGGTTCTATCGCAATCGCGCCCGCGGCCTCCCCTCGGGGGACGGCATGTTCCTGCTGCTCGATGCCGACACCGGCGTCCCCGCGGTGCTGCTCGAGGAGCACGGCTACCTGACCGACTTCCGCACCGCCGCGGCGGTGGCGCTCACGCTCAAGTACCTGGCACCGAGCGACACGCACGACGCCCTGCTCGTGGGCGCGGGTGCGCTCGCCCGGCTCACCGCCCGGGCCATGGTCGCGCAGCTGCCGCTCGCCAGGCTCACTCTGTGGAATCGCACCCGCGAGCGCGCCGAGGGACTCGCCAGGGAGCTCGCGCAGGTGGTCGAGACGCGCATCGCGCCGGCGCTCGAGTCCGCAGTCCGCGACCACCGCGTGATCGTGACCGCGACGGCCAGCACGACGCCGCTCGTAATGGTCTCCTGGGTGGAGTCCGGCACGCACGTCACGTCGGTGGGGACCGGCAGCCCGGAGAAGATCGAGCTCGAGCCGGCGTTGCTCCGGCGGGCCGACAAGCTCGTGGCGGACCGCGTATCCCAGACGGAGCGCTACGGCAACCTCCACCACGCCATGGCAGCCGGCGTGGTAACCCGCGACAAGGTCTACGCTGAGCTCGGCGACATCGCCGCTGGCCGGCTCCCCGGACGGGAGAGCGCGGGCGAGATCACCGTGGCGGACCTGACCGGCGTGGGCGTACAGGACGCAGCGATCGCGCAGGCGGTCGTGGAGGCGCTGGGACTTTGAACCCGCCACGCAAGGTGCGGCACTACCTCGTCGATCTCCTGGGGTTCACCCCCATGGCACACCGGCCGCCGCTGCCCAGACGGTGGTGGGTCTACTGCGCCGTCGCCTACCTCGCTCCCAGCGTGGTGCTCGCGCTCGTGCCGGCGGACGAGGTGCCGTACCGCGACCTGGTCTGGCTGCTCACGCTCGTGCCGGCGTATCTCCTGTCCCTGCACTACGGCATGCGCGGCGCCGTCGCCGGCCTGGTGATGGGCACGGTGCTATTCACCTCGATCCAGCTGCTGGTCGCGCTGCGGCTCGACGCCGAAGACTGGCGCATTACCGTTCCCATCTACGCCGCCTACGGAACGATCGCGATCTCCGTGGGCTGGCTGTCGCAGCAGCTGCACGAGTTTTACGGACGCGCCATCGAGGGGGAGCGGGTGGCGGTGATCAGGCAGCTGGCGGTAACGATGCGTCACGAGGTGAACAACGCGCTCGCGGCCATCCTGGCGGAGGGGCAGCTGCTGGAGCACGACGCCGTGCTCACGCACCCGGAGGACAAGCAGTCGCTGCAGAACATCCTGACGATGGCGCGACGCATCCAGCACAGCATCGAGACCCTGGTGACCGTCACCCACGCGCCGGTCACCGAGTACGTGGAGGGCGTGCCGATGATCGACTTGAAGAACGTGACTTCAGCCCGCCAACGCCCGCAGCACTAGGTACGCGACGCCGGCGATCCCCGCCGCCGCCGGGATCGTGAGAATCCAGGCCCACACGATGCGTCCCGCCAAGCCCCACCGCACCGCGGAGAGGCGGTGCGCGGCGCCCACGCCGGAAATCGCACCCGTGATCGTGTGGGTGGTGCTGACCGGAATACCGAAATGCGAAGCGATGAACAGCGTGATGGCGCCGCTCGATTCGGCGCAGAAGCCGCCGAACGGCGTGAGCTTGGTGATGCGCTGGCCCATGGTCTTCACGATGCGCCACCCGCCCGCCAGCGTGCCGAGCGCGATCGCGGCGTGCGCGCTGAGGATCACCCACAGGGGAATGACGTTCGCCGTCGTCAGGTGCAGCGCGCGGATCGGGAAGTCGACGAACGCCGCCCGGGCGGCGAACAGCAGCCCGACAATGATCCCCATCGTCTTCTGCGCATCGTTGGTGCCGTGGCCGAGGGAATAGAGCGCCGCCGACACCAGCTGCAGCGAGCGGAACGCGCGGTCCACCTTGCGCGGCAAGGAGCGGCGCAGCGCCCACGACAGGGCGACGGTGAAGGCCAGGGCGAGCGTCAGACCCATCAGCGGCGCGACGACGATGAACACCAGCGTCTTGACCCATCCCTGGGCGATGATGGCGGTGAATCCCGCCTTGGCGACCGCGGCACCGGCATAACCGCCGATCAGCGCGTGGGACGACGATGTCGGCAGCCCGCCCCACCACGTGATCAGGTCCCACACGATCGCCCCGATCAGACCGCCGAGGATCACGGTCGGCTCGACCACCGAGAGGTCGATCAGGCCGTTACCGATGGTCTTCGCCACCGCCGTCCCCAGGCCGAACGCGGCCACGAAGTTGAAGAAGGCCGCCCAGATCACGGCCATTCCGGGGCTGAGCACGCGCGTGGAGACGACGGTCGCGATCGAGTTGGCGCTGTCGTGGAATCCGTTGATGAAGTCGAACGTGAGCGCCACCAGCACGATGGCGAGGACGAACCAGACGGTGGCCGTCATCAGGCGTGCTTGAGCGTGATGGACTCGAGCACGTTGGCGACGTCTTCGCCCTGGTCGAGCGTCATTTCGAGGTTGTCGTAGATCTCCTTCCATTTGATGATCTCGAGGGCGTCGCGCTCGGTCTCGAACAGATGGCCGAGGGCCTCCTGGTAGATCGCGTCACCCTCTTCCTCGAGTTTTTTCGCCTCGATGCAGTACTTCATCACGTCGTCGCCCTTCTTGAGGCGGCCGACCGCTTCGGCGAGCACGCCCACCATCCGCTGGATCACCTCGGTGAGCAGCTTCACGCCCTGTGGTGCGAGACCGAGGTGGAAAATCTGGGAGCGGCGGGCGGTGCCGTCGATCGCATCCATCACGTCGTCCAGATCGGACGCGAGCGCGAGGATGTCCTCGCGATCGAGCGGCGTGATGAACGTGCGATCGAGCCGGTTCACCACCTCGTGCGTGACCTGGTCGGCCTCGTGCTCCAGGCGCTTGATCGCTTCGACCTGCGCGATGCGGCGCTCGGGGGGCGCGTCGAACAGCCCGCGGAGATGCTCGGCCGCGACCGTGTTGCGCGTGGCGACCGCGACGAACAGGTCGAAGAATTCTTCTTCCCGGGGCAAGAGGCGCACGGTGGTCCTCGCGTGAGAGAGTCGTTACGGCGGCCGGGAACATAGCGGCCCCACCCCGGAGCCACTAGGTTACCTCGCCAATGGCCACTACCCAGCAGCCACAGACCGATTTCGTCAAGGCGATCTCCCGGCTCGATGCCACGGCCCTGGTGGTCGGGTCGATGATCGGGTCGGGGATCTTCATCGTCTCGGCGGAGATGCTCCGTGAAGTCCATGCTCCGGGCCTGCTGCTCGTCGTCTGGGCGGTGTCGGGCATCGTCACCCTCATGGGCGCGCTCACGTACGGCGAGCTGGCCGCGATGTTCCCCCGCGCGGGGGGACAGTATGTGTATCTGCGCGAGGGCATCTCGCCGCTGTTCGGCTACCTGTACGGCTGGACGCTGTTCGTGGTCATTCAGACCGGCACGATCGCGGCGGTGGCGGTCGCGTTTGCGCGGTTCACGAGCGTCTTCTGGCCCGGCCTCTCGCCCGACGTGTTCCTCGGATTCACCATGCACTTCCCGCAGCCGATCGGCGACATCGCGGTCGGCCTTTCGCCGCAGCGCATACTCGCCGTCCTGTCTGTCGCGCTGCTCACGTGGATCAACGTCCGCGGCGTGCGCACGGCGGCCCTCATCCAGACGTCCCTCACCGCGATCAAGACCGGCGCGCTCGCGTTGCTGATCCTCTTGGGCGTGACCATCGGCCGCAATGCCGAGGCATTGGCCGCCAACTTCGGCGGCGGCTTCTGGGCCACAGGCGGCGCGGCCGTCGGTCTGGGGACGATCGGCGCCGCAATGGTCGGCTCACTGTTCTCGATGGACGCGTGGAACAACGTCGGATTCGCCGGCAGCGAGCTCAAGAACGCCCAGCGCGACCTCCCGGTGGCCATGGGGGTGGGCGTGTTGATCGTGACGGTCCTTTACGTGCTCGCGAACGTCGCCTACCTGAACGTGCTGCCCGCGGCCGCGATCGCCGGCGCGCCGCAGGACCGCGTCGGCACCGCGGCGCTCCAGGCCATCCTGGGAGAGCCCGGCTTGAAACTGATGGCCGCGGCGATCATGATCTCGACGTTCGGCTGCAACAACGGCCTCATCCTGTCCGGAGCACGCGTGTATTACGCCATGGCGCGGGACGACCTGTTCTTCAAATCGGCCGGCGTGCTGCATCCGGAATACAAGACCCCGGCGGTCGCCCTCGTCGTCCAAGCGGTATGGACGAGTCTCCTGTGCCTTTCGGGGACGTACACGCAGCTTCTGAACTTCGTGATCTTCGCGGCATTGGTCTTTTACGGGCTGACCGCCGTGGGGTTGTTTGCCCTGCGCGCCAAGCGTCCGGCGGCGGACCGACCGGTACGCGCCCCGGGCTATCCCTGGCTGCCGGCGTTGTACGTGATCGCGACCGCGGTCATCGCCGTCGACCTGCTGGTACAGGACGCCACGCGTACTTACAGCTTCCTCGGGCTCGGCCTCGTGCTGATTGGTGTGCCGGTGTACTTCGGCTGGCGCGCCATGGTCCGGGGACGTAACGCCACCGTCTAGTCACCGAACCAGCACCCGCACACTTGCCGGTCCTCGGGACCGGTAGCATATTGGCTTCGTACCCGAATAAATACCGAAGCCAATAATCGTGTCGACGCCCCACCCTTCAGCCGCGCCCCCGACGTCCCAGCCCTCGTCCTGCCCGGACTGCGGTGGCGGGCTGGTCCGCCAATCGGGATGCCTGGTGTGCGTACAGTGCGGATGGGCGAGGTGCGGGTGAATCGGGCGGGAGGGCGGTCAGGCGGTATGGCCGTAGGCGAAGGGAAGACAGACTCAGCGAAGCGGTCCCAGCAGCTGCAGCTGCTTAGCGCCGTGCCGCCATACCGTCCGACCGCCCTCCCCATTCTCGACGAGCGGCTCCGCGGTACCAAGTTCGTGTCGCTCGAGCCCAAATCCGTCCTCAACTCGCCGCAGCAGACCGGCGTCGATTTCTGGTCACTCAATCCCTACATCGGATGCGAGTTCGGCTGCACGTATTGCTACGCGCGCTACGCACACCGCTACACCGTCGAGCGCGCCCACGACGCGGGAAGGCTCTCCGACGAGGAGTTTATCGAGTTCCGCGGACCGCACGGGTGGGAGGCGTTCGAGCAGCGCGTGTTCGTGAAGGAAACACTCCTCAGCGCGCTCGAGCGCGATCTGAAGAAGTACTTTCGGTCCGGCGGTCCGCCTGGCCGCCCGTCCACGCCGATTGTCATCGGAACGGCCACCGATCCGTACCAGCCGGCCGAGCGGCGCTTCCGGCTCACGCGCGGGGTGCTCGAGCGGCTGGCGCGCTGCGAAGACTTGAACATCGGCATCATCACGAAGAGTCCGCTGATCGCTCGCGACACCGATGTGCTGCGGCGTCTGCAGGAGCGCAGCGATCTCGAAGTCCACATCTCTCTCACCACCGTGGACGTGGCGCTGATCAGGCAGGTCGAGGCGCGCTCGCCGATGCCGGCGGTGCGGCTCCGCGCGCTCAGGCGACTGGCCGACGCCGGTGTCCGTGTCGGGTTGATCGTGGCGCCGGTCCTTCCGGGGATCACGGATGACGTACCCCATCTGGAAGCGCTCTTCCAGGCGGCCCGGGAGGCCGGCGCCAGGTTCGTGCATGCCGGTCCGCTGCGCCTGTACGGCGCGGTGCGGAACCGATTCCTCCCGATGCTCAAAGCGCACTTCCCCCACCTCGTCGCTCGCTACCGGCGCGCCTACGAGGGCCGGAGCGGGGTGCCGCGCGACTACGCGCGCGCGCTGGCTGCGCGCATCAAGCAGCTGCAGGCACGATTCGGATTCCCGGCGAACGAGGGGATGGCGGATCGCTACGGGCGACGGCTCGC
>WNGK01004473.1_pt1 | contig 14932 bp, 16 predicted proteins | sample 5400601 | NCBI WGS metagenome assembly WNGK01 (sample SAMN13153376, study PRJNA577476) | soil metagenome | isolation source: 60 cm soil or saprolite under Garry oak tree replicate 1 | place: USA:California | collected 2016-06-15 | reverse complement strand
TCTTCCAGCATCATCTTGCGTAAACGGGTCATAGAAATCTCCTTTCTCTATGACCCACACTATGTCAATCGTTCCTGAACTCTCCTGGTTCACCACGCAGTAGCGTCCGCCGCGCCAGCGGCTTAGTCCTGGTCGGCAATAGTGAAGTTGAGTTTTCGCTAGCTGGTTGTCACGGAGGTCGAGAGCAATTCAATCGGTCAGTTAGTCAAGTGATTCCTTAGGACGTCCGACTCCTTAAGAATCGCCGCCGGGGCCGCCTGACGACCCGCACTCTTTCCACAGCTTTTCCCAATTCCAGAGCCCGGACGTCACCTGAACCGGCAACGGGAATCCGAACTGATGCGCGAGCATACAAATCTGCCCACGATGGTGGGCTTCGTGAGAAAGCATGTAGCACAGCATCTCCACGCCAACCGGCCAAGGCCGGGCCCAGCCGTCGCGGAGAAACTTCTCGACGCGGCCTTCGTTCTTGGAACCGCCCTCGCCACCGCCGAGCGCTTCCGCGAGCATCTCCGCGCAGCGAGCGGCGCTCTCGGCCAATCCCGCACGAGCCTGCTGCGGCGTGCAGTGCGCGCGGTTGAGCTGTCGTGGAACCTTCAGATGCGGAGCGGTAAGCCGGACCCACTTGCAGCGGGCGTTGTGCATGTGCGTGAAGATTGCCGCAATGGTGCGAGTCGTAATGTTGCGGGGCATAATGTTGCGAGCTTTGCCGGGCAGCTTGGCTGTCGGCGGTTTGGCAGTCGGTGGCTTGGCAGTCCAGGCGGCAGGGTCAAGATGTTCGATAAGAATCTGGTTCATGCGATCGCTAGCAGCAAAGATCTGGACTGCGGCCCGACCGAGTTGAGTCTGAACCTTGGATTGACGAACCTCGTGTTGAAGCGTGGTCACGGCTCCCTGCTCCCTTGACCTATAATACTTCCGGGCCGTCGGCTAAACCGGAAAACCCGCACGCGGCGCCTACACGTTCGACAATTCCTCGCGAATTCCAATCAAAGAAGCGATTGAATATGATCTGTTACCAGCCTCGACGACCGCGTTGAGCAGGGTAAAAACGAATGCGGGACACACCCAAGCGAGCCACTTCTCTTTATCTGTTGTTCGTCCTTTTGTTCAACTCAGTGATCTGGGCGCTGATCATCTGGTCTGATCCGCCTCTATGAGCTTCTATTCCCGTAACCACCCGAATTGCGCAGTATCGTTGCAATGAAACAGCCAACTGGAGAAACGGCAATGACAAGAGATGAGGCTTGGAATCTGGCCAATCATTGGGTCGCGTCGTGGAACGCTCATGATTTGGACTCGATCATGACGCATTATGAGGATGCAATCGAGTTGGTCTCGCCCGTTGCCGCCCGTCTTTTGGGGACGCCGGAGGGAAAGGTGGCCGGAAAGCCAAACTTGAGAGCCTACTTTCAGCGAGGGCTGGAAGCCTACCCGGAACTCCACTTTCGTCTTGAGGACGTGCTCTGGGGAATAAACAGCATCGTGCTCTGCTACACAAATCAAAATGGAACACGCACGGGAGAATTCATGGAACTGTCTGCAAACGGGAAAGTGGTGCGAGTTGTGGCGAACTACAGTTCCTAGCAGGCAGGCCGGGCGGGTCGGCCCACCCTTTGCGAAAGACGCAAAGGGGTGGGGCCAACGCCGCCGATTACAGACCGGTCATTCGCTGCAGGTGTTCGGGATACCGATCACCCTCCACCGTGATTGTCGAGGCGGCGCTGTCGATTTCGCGCAGGTCGTCTGAGGTGAGTTTGATTGCGACCGAGCCAATGTTCTCGTCGAGGCGAGACAACTTGGTCGTGCCCGGGATGGGAACAATCCACGGCTTCTGCGCCAGCAGCCAAGCGAGCGCGATCTGAGCCGGTGTCGCCCCCTTCTGCTGGGCGATCCTGCCGAGGAGATCAACAACAGCCTGGTTCGCCTTCAGAGCCTCTGGCGTGAAGCGCGGGAGAGTGCTGCGAAAATCGGAGCTCCCAAACTTTGTGTTTTCGTCCATTTTTCCAGTGAGGAATCCTTTTCCGAGAGGGCTATACGGAACCAAACCAATTCCAAGTTCCTCGAGAGTCGGCAGCACTTCCGCTTCGGGCTTCCTCCACCACAAAGAGTACTCGCTTTGGAGTGCGGTGACCGTCTGGACGGCGTGTGCGCGGCGAATCGTCTTTGCGCCTGCCTCCGAGAGTCCGAAGTGCTTGACCTTGCCGGCTTGAATCAATTCCTTCACCGCACCGGCGACGTCTTCGGTCGGGACGGTCGGGTCAACCCGATGCTGATAGAGCAGGTCGATGGTCGCAACTTTGAGCCGCTTGAGCGAGCCTTCGACAGCCTCCTTGATATGCTCGGGCCGGCTGTTCACACCTGCCGCTCCCGGGCGATTATCGCTGCCACTCAGGTCGAAACCAAACTTGGTGGCGATCACTACCCGGCCGCGAAACGGAGCGAGGGCTTCGCCCACAAGCTCTTCGTTCAAGTACGGGCCGTAAACCTCGGCGGTGTCAAAAAATGTGATGCCGCGTTCCACGGCGGCACGCAGAACAGAGGTCATTTCCTGCTTGTCTTTGGGCGGGCCGTAGGAAAAGCTCATGCCCATGCAGCCGAGGCCAAGAGCAGAAACTTCCAGGTTGCTTTTTCCAAGTTTGCGCTTTTGCATTGTGATCCTCTTCGAAAATAGTCAGTACCGCTGTGATAACGAATTGGGCTCGTTTTAGATTGCTGATGCCGGGCCAAACGCGGCCAAATTATGCCGCTCGATCGATCAGGTTCATTTGCTCTTCAGGAAGCCGAGCCCCTTGCACGGTGATCTTTAAGAACGTACTCTCGATCTCACGGAGATCGGCGGATGTCAGATTGACGTTAACCGCTCCGATATTCTCGACCATGCGCTCCAGCTTCCGTGTGCCCGGGATGGGAACGATGAACGGCTTTTGCGCGAGCAGCCAGGCGAGCGCGATCTGAGCGGGCGTTGCCTTCTTCCGTTTTGCGATCGTGTTGAGCAGATCAACCAGCGGCTGATTAGCTTTCCGGGCCTCCGGCGTGAACCGCGGGAAAGTGGCGCGCAGGTCGGAGTTGATGTCGAAGGTCATCGTCGCATCAACCTTCCCCGTTAGGAATCCTTGGCCGAGAGGACTCCAAGGCACGAAGCCGATGCCAAGTTCTTCGCATGCGGGCAGTACATCCGCTTCCGGGTCTCGCGTCCACAGCGAGTATTCGTTCTGGACCGCGGTGACGGGATGAACGGCGTGGGCACGACGGATCGTCTTGGCACTCGCTTCCGAAAGACCAAAGTGTTTGACCTTGCCCTCTTGGATCAACTCTTTGATCGCCCCAGCCACGTCTTCAATCGGCACCTTTGGGTCAACCCGATGCTGATAGAACAGGTCAATTCTGTCGGTTCTAAGCCGTTTGAGCGACGCCTCGGCAACTTGCTTGATGTGTTCCGGCCGGCTGTTGAGGCCGGGGTACGCTGCAAGGTCGAAACCGAATTTCGAGGCGATGATCACTTGGTCCCGGAAGGGAGCCAGGGCTTCGCCGACGAGTTCCTCATTGATGAGCGGGCCATAGATTTCGGCGGTGTCGAAGAAGGTCACGCCGTGCTCGACGGCAGCACGAATGACGGCAATCCCCTGATTCTTGTCGGCAGGCGTGTTGTAGCCGGAGCTCATATTCATGCAGCCGAACCCAATGGCCGAGACTCCCAGATTTCCAAGTTTGCGCTTTTGCATTGTTTCTCCCTCCGAACTGCTTTCTCACTCCGAGAGTAGGATTAAATGCGGTGGAAGCGGTAGCCCGATCCTTCCGATTTATTGCCTATTTCTCTCGGCAGGCGAAAAAATATTGGCCTATCCGAAGCGGAGCGGCTATCTTACGCAAGGACAAAGGAAATATTTACAGTGAAACATCTCAGCAAAAACTCCTCAGTACGATCAAATCGGGCGCGCGAATTGCGCTCCGAGCTGGCTCGCAAGATTGCCTCGTTCATGGGCTCCGAAGAGAATCGGGCAACGGACATTCCCGGCGTGACGCTCCACCGGCGGATCGCCCCGACCGCTCCTTGTTCAGCCACTTACGAGCCGGGCGTGACTGTGATGGCCCAGGGTCGAAAGCGGGTGGACCTCGGACGAACCACTTTCATCTACGGTGAGTCGCGATACCTGCTGACGGCGGTCGATTTACCGATCGTCAGCCAGATCGTCGAGGCCAGTGTAGCGGCGCCCTGTCTCGCGATGTCGCTGAAACTCGAAATGCCTGTGATTCGTGAACTTCTCAGCCGGGAAGAGATTCAGGTGGCTGAGGCGCCATCTGACAGTCCGGCCATGGCGACCGGTGAAGCCACAGTGGAATTCCTCAGTGCATGCTGCCGGCTGCTCGACCTGCTGGATGCGCCGCAGGACATTCCCTTTCTGAGTGGCCTGATTCAACGCGAGATCATTTACCGGATCCTTCGGGGGCCGGAGGGGGCACGCCTTCGAGCGATCGCCACGCTGGGAGATCAGAGCCACCGGACGGCAAAAGCGATCGCATGGATCAGGGCAAACTATGCGAAGCCGCTGCGGTTGGAAGATCTCGCACAAATCGCGGCTATGGGCCTGTCCACGCTGCACCATCATTTCCGGGCGCTGACTGCCATGAGTCCTCTTCAGTATCAGAAGCAGCTTCGGTTGCAGGCAGCGCGAGGACGCATGCTCGTCGATGGTCTGGACGCCGCCAGTGCGGCCTTTGAGGTGGGATACGAGAGTGCCAGCCAATTCAATCGCGAATACAGCCGCCTCTTCGGCCAGCCACCGATGCGGGACATTCGGACTCTGCGGTCGCCAGGCGCTCTGCCCCTGGAGTCGGTTGGTAATCGGCAAAGCGCTATCTGATCGTGTTGCCGACAAGCACGACATCGCAGGAGCGGGTGGTCCACCTTCGTTCTTTGAAGGGTGGGATTCCACGATCCGTTGCGCTCATGGACCGGATTGTGAGTGAAAGAGCGATGTTTTCGACGGTTAACAAATCCACCGGTGCCCCGCGTCTCGATGATTCGGCCCAGTCCCAATTCTGCACTCGGATGCCGCCAGAAAGGCCGGGAATTTCCAAGAGTGTGCACTTTTGAGCAGACACGAAATAGGGCAGCGTTGTAAGTTTTTAAAAAACCTCGACGTGAAAGGTCTATGCAGCCCCACCGGGGGGTTTGTTTCTCTGATGAACAGCCAACGAGACGTTACACTGAGGTTCAACGGGATGACGGGCCTCCGGACAATTCCTGCCGTGACTGCCATAGTCGGCTGGGCGGCGCTGATCGTCGTTCCGCTGATCGCTGTTCCGAAGGTCGTTGGCGCGGATTCGGGAACTCCGTCGTCGTCGACATCGAGCGCATCTTTGTCTGCGGACCAGGTGGTGGACAACCTCGTGCGCAAGAATCAGGAGCGGGCGCAGGCTCTGCTGCACTCCGATGCGACTCGGGTTTACCACCTCGTGTATCGCGGGTTTCCGGGAGACAGGGACGCGGAGATGACCGTAGAGGCCAGCTACGACAGGCCGGCCACGAAGGAGTTCAAAGTAGTCTCGGAGAATGGATCGAAGGTGATTCTGAATCGTGTCTTCAAGAAGCTTTTGGAAGGCGAGAAAGAGGCAGCCCAACCCGCCATCAGCGCACGGACACAGTTGAATCGCGATAACTACAACTTTGAACTAGTGGGCTACGAGCCCTCGAACGGCGGGGGGCAATACGTGTTGCGGGTCAGCCCGAAATCCCGGAGCAAGTACGTCTATCGGGGCACGGTGTGGGTGGATGGAACCGATTTTGCCGTCACCCAGATCGAGGCCGAACCGATCCAGAATCCGTCGTTCTGGACGAAGAAGAGTGAAATTCATCACGAGTATAGAAAGGTCGGAGCGTTCTGGCTGCCAGCACGGAATGAATCGGTGAGTTACATTCGGTTGGGAGGACGCGCCACTCTGACCATCGAGTACAAGGACTATCGCGTGACGGTGCCGGCTAGCCAGGCGGAGCACTAACCACTGGTGCTCCCCTCGAAGGTAGTCATTCCAACCGTTCGATCTCTTCATCAAAAAACATGCCCGCGACTGTTCCGCGGGCAGTGACAGCTGATCGGTGCAGCCTGAAGAATGCGATTACTGTTTGTTCAGCAGATTGCAATTCGCCGAACATTGCATTGACTGCATTTCAATTTCCGCCTTCTTGCGGGGAACGTTGCCGTGAGTTTCCGGCACCACGACCAGCGATTGCCGGCCGTCCGCAAGATTCACTTTGCAATCGAAACTGGGCGACTGCACGCCGCGCTGCTTGCACGAACTGCTCTCGAGCGCCGACGACAGAGTCGAGGGATCGTCGTAGACCCTGTCCGCAACCTCGGAGGGCAGCAACGCGACCATCATGGGTACCGGAGCTTTGATGCGGATCCATACCGGCTGGCCGTCGCGCTCCGGACTCAGCAGGCTGTAGACCTTCGGCGACGCCGACAACTGATACTTCTCTTTCACCAGCAGCGACCACTGAAATTCAGGTTGAATGCAATTCTGCACGCAGTCCCAGCGGTAGTAGCTGATCTTGAGATCATTGGGCGAAACAAACCGCCGGGCGCCGTGCCCCATCACCGCCGCTATGCCTTCCACCATCGCGCGGTCGGGCCTGCGCTCATCGCGCACCAATAGCACCATCGGGCGGTCGTTCGGCAGATGACATTCATAGGTAGTATTGACCACATGCTCGCGGACACAGAGCAGTTCGAGATGAGGAACCGGACCCGGACGCTGCACCACGGCCGTCCACTCATCGTTCGCGGCCAGCGCAATCGTAACCGGCAGCCTTGCCTGAATGTCGACGTGGAGGTTTCCGCCCTCGGCGGCCGGGTGGTATACGCGGCCGGCGTGGTAGTCCATGGGATCGAGCAGCGCCGATTCATCGCTGGCACGAACCCAGTCAAAGACCTTATCCTGCGCGGCCGATAGAGCCGCAAACGACAGCAGTGCTGCCCCGAGCCAGTACAGTTTCTTCATCGATGCCTCCACCTTATTGAAGCGAGGGGAGGAGGCGTCACACAATGGAATTCGCACTTGGGCGGTAACGCTGGTAACGAGGGGTAAGCCGATAGCAAGTAAGAGGTTGTCAGAATCCTCTGCTCCTGCAGTCCCTACGGCCTCCGGTTGCGATCATCTTGGTACCATGGTACATTGGTACACATGATCGACGATACCAAACTGCTGGTGGAGCGGGTGCAGACCGGGGTGCGCATCGAAAAACGGATTCTTAAAGTCCTCAAGGCCTTCGCCGAATACCACGACATGACTCTGGGTGATGTCCTGGAGGGCATCGTTCTGCATGCCTTCGACGGCAAGACCCCGTTCAGTGCGGCCTCGCTGGAGCGCATTCGCGAGTTGAGGAAGTTCTACGAGCTCAATCTGGACTCCACCGCCAGCCATCGCCTGAAAGAGATCAGAGCAAAATCCCCGCGCAAGCGCGCCGCAAATAAAGACAACTAAGGAGCCCCGTGAAAACCAAATTTGGTCTGACCGTTTTGCAGTGGGCCCTGGGCGTCGTAATTCTGATCGAGGCCGTCCTGTTCGTCATGCCCGGCGCCGCGCACGACTTCGCGCGCACGCACATGCCGGGGTTCGTCCGCCTGGTTTTGGGATTCGGGGAGATCGCCGGTTCTGTCCTTCTGCTGATTCCGAAGACCGCCATCCGCGGGGCATGGCTGTTGCTGTCCGTTTTTGTGTTCGCGATCATGATTCACCTTCTGCACGGGGCGTACAACGTCGGCAATTTGGTGATCTACGCCGCAGCGGCGTTCGCTCTCGCAGTGGGCAAGAACTAGCGCCCAAAACCGCCGGGCTGCGCCCGGCGGACAGCCGAGGGCGGCTGTCCCCACATTATTTTGATTTTGATATGAGCAGCTCCGCACATTTTTCACATGAGCTTTGATATGAGCAACGAAGAACTTATTCAGCGTTTCGAATCCGGCGACGTCTTCGAAGATTCCTTTCATCATGCCGACCACGTGCGACTGGCATTTGCGTATCTTTCTCAGTATCCGCCGCTGGAGGCGCTCGACAAATTCTGCAGCGCGCTGAAGCGCTTCGCCGCGGCCCTTGGCAAGTTCCAGCTTTACCACGAGACTATTACCCACGCGTACTTCTTCGTGATCCGCGAGCGTATGGCGCGATCCGCCGCGGTCGACTGGGACGAATTCGTCCTCCACAATTCCGACCTGCTCGTATGGAAGGGCGGGATTCTCACGCGCTATTACGAGGACTCGACGTTGCGGTCCGAGCTGGCTCGCACCGTCTTTCTGTTTCCCGACAAGGGGCGCTGAGGTCGGGGGCAGGGCATGAAAAGTTCTGTCACTTGGCTGCTTAGCGGGAGCCGTGGTGATGCTCGCCGCGCTGCGCTTGGCGGGACGGGCGAAGGCGCCCGTCCCCACATCGCCCGTCCCCACTTTGCCCGTCCCCACATATTCAGACTTCTTGAGCCAGCGCTGTCTTTTTTCGGCTTGCCGCGTCTAACGCGCGGTGGATCGGGATCGGTTACGATCTACCTTATGGAAACTCCAGGAAGCTCATGACGCGACTTCTGCTCATCCCCGCCTTACTGACATTCACGCTGGTCCACGCTCAGGACATCCACACCGGCGACGGCCTGCTGCGCGCGATGCACGACCGCTACCAATCTTCCTGGTACCAGACGGTCACCTTTACGCAGAAAAGCACGACCTACAAAGCCGACGGCACCAGCACTGCGGAAACCTGGTACGAGGCTGCGCTGCTGCCCGGAAAGTTGCGCATCGACATTGGAGCGCCCGCCAGCGGCAACGGCTACGTGCTGTCCGACGGTACGGTGACCATTCTCCAGAGCAATAAGGTTGTCGGCACGCGCCCGCAGGTCAACATGCTTCTGGTGCTGGGATTCGATGTCTACCGCCAGGCCCCCGAGTCCACCGCGAAGGTGGTAGAGGACGAAGGCTACGACCTGAACAAACTCCATGAAGATACCTGGGAGGGGCATGCCGCATACGTCGTCGGGGCTGAGAAGGGAGATCTGAAGTCCAAGCAATTCTGGGTAGCCAAGGACACGCTGCTGTTCGTGCGCCTGATCGAGCCGTCTCGAGGCGACCCGAAGAAGCTCGACGACATCCGCTTCAGCGACTACCGTGCTCTGGCGAGCGCATGGATTGCGGCCCGCGTCGAAGTGTATTCCGAGGACAAGAAAGTGTTTAGCGAGGACTACACCGACATCCAAGCCAACGCGAAGCTCGACCCCGGCACTTTCGATCCTCAACAGTTCGGCACCACGCATTGGGAGAAATAGGTACGTTGCAATCTAGAGACGTAGCTGGCCAGGCGGTGTGGCGGTGCGCGCCTCGCTGCGCTTGGCGGGACGGGCGAAGGCGCCCGTCCCCACAGAGGCCATCCCCATACAAGGCTTCGCGAGCCGTTGAGGCCAGTTGCATCCGGGCACTCCTCTGGCGGTAAAATAACTCCATAATTTCGGAACCTCACTCCAATCCAGGAAGTGCCCCATGGTTCATTTGAAGGTGAACGGACGCGCCCAGACTTTCGACGGCGATCCCGAAATGCCTCTGCTGTGGTACCTGCGCGACATCCTCGGACTCACCGGAACTAAATTCGGCTGTGGCATGGCGCTGTGCGGCGCCTGTACCGTGCTGCAAAGCGGCAAAGCCATCCGCTCCTGCTCCAAGCAGATGAGCACTGTCGAAGGCCTCGAGATCACGACCATCGAAGGCATCTCGACCAATGGTCCGCACGCCGTGCAGAAGGCGTGGGCCGAGGTCAACGTGCCGCAATGTGGATACTGCCAGCCTGGTCAAATCATGCAGGCGGTGTCGCTGCTGTCTGCGAAGCCCAAGCCTACCGACGACGACATCGATTCCGCCATGGCGGGCAACATCTGCCGCTGCGGTACCTACCAGCGCATCCGCGCTGCCGTTAAGGAAGCGGCGAAGGAGACGGCATGATCAGCGTAGAAAAGATCGACACAGCGAAGATCAGCTCGGAAAAGATCTGCATCGAGAACGTCAGCCGGCGTGGTTTTCTGCAGGGCATGCTTTCGGCCAGCGCCTTTGTGCTGTGCGTCAGCGAATTCCCGCTCCTCGCAAAAGCGGCGAGAAGTGGATCACCCACAGCCGCACTCGGATCTATCGGCGCGTCTGCCTTTCATCCCAGTGTTTTTGTGGGCATTCATTCCGACGGCATGGTGTACATCGTGGCGCACCGGTCGGAGATGGGGAACGGCGTGCGCACCAGCCTTCCGCGGATTCTCGCCGATGAACTGGATGCCGACTGGAGCCGCGTCACCGTACTTCAGGGAGACGGCGATGCGGCATACGGTTCGCAGGATACCGATGGCTCGCATTCCGTGCGCGAATTCTTTGACGTTCTCCGCGAAGCGGGAGCCACGGCACGGCTGATGCTGGTGCGGGCTGCTGCGCAGCAGTGGGGCATTCCAGAGTCGCAGTGCGTTGCCGATCCCGTCCACACGGTCACCGACAAGAGTTCGAGCCGCAAGCTGGGCTATGGAGAACTCGCGGCACTTGCGGCCAAGCAACCGGTCCCGAAGAAGGAAGAGTTGACGCTCAAGTCGCCGCAGCAGTGGCGGTACATCGGCAAGGCCGCGCCCGGATACGATGTCGCAGACGTGTGCTCTGGCAAGCCGCTATTCGGCATGGACGTGCGCGTCGATGGCATGCTCTACGCGGCCATTGCGCACCCGCCAGTGCTTGGAGGAAAAGTAAAATCCGTCGACGACTCCGCTACGCTCAAAGTAATTGGCGTGAAGAAGACGATCCCGATCGATCCGTTCAAACCGCCGCACGCCTTTCAGCCACTCGGTGGCGTGGCTGTGATCGCCGACAACACTTTCGCCGCATTCAAAGGCCGCAAGCAACTGAAAATCGAATGGGACAACGGCAGCAACGCCTCGTACAACTCCGCCGACTATAAGAAGGAATTGCAGCAGACCGCCCGCCAGCCGGGCAAAGTCGTACACACCACCGGCGATCCCGACGCCGAATTCGGCAAGGGCGGCAAGATCGTGGAAGCCGAATATTTCGCACCGCACCTGGCGCACGCGTCCATGGAGCCTCCGGTCGCGGTGGCGGATGTTCAAGGCGAGAAGGTTACAGTCTGGTCGCCCACGCAGGATCCGCAAGGCGTGCAGGAAGAAGTCGCCAAGGCCCTCGGCCTGAAGAAAGAGAACGTCACCTGCCACGTAACTTTTCTGGGCGGAGGATTCGGGCGCAAGTCGAAGCCCGATTACGCGGTCGAAGCGGCGGTGCTTTCGAAGAAAACCGGCAAGCCGGTCAAAGTTATCTGGAGCCGCGAGGACGACATCAAGTTCGACTACTACCACTCCGTCGCGGCCATGTACATGAAGGCCGCGCTCGACGGTGCCGGCAAACCGACAGCCTGGCTGCAGCGCTCGGTCTTCCCTCCCATCGGATCCACGTTTAAAGAGAACGAGGTTTATGGCGGCGCGGGCGAAATGTCCATGGGATGGAATGTAGTCCCGTTCGATGTCCCCAACTTCCGCTCTGAAAACGGACAGGCCACGGCCCACGTGAGGATCGGCTGGCTGCGCTCGGTCGCGAATATCTATCACGCATTCGCCGTGCAGTCGTTCGCGAACGAACTCGCTTATGCGGCCAATCGCGATCCTTACGACTATCTGTTAACGCTGCTGGGATCTGCACGCACTCTCGACGCCGGGGGCGCACCCGAGATGGCTCAGAAATATCCTTACGACACCGCACGTCTCCGCCGCGTCGCTGAACTCGCCGCCGAGAAGGCGAACTGGGGGAAAAAGAAATCTGGCAAAGGAAGCGGCATGGGCATCGCCGTTCACCGGAGTTTCTTTACCTACGTGGCGACGGTCGTCGAGGTGGAAGTGGATGACCAGGGCGCGATTCGCATTCCGCATGTAACCACTGCTCTGGACGCGGGAATCGTGGCGAATCCGGAGATGGTGCGTTCGCAATTCGAAGGCGCTGCGGTCTTCGGCACGAGCATCGCTCGCACCGGCGAAATCACCGCGACGAATGGCGCCGTCGACCAGTCGAACTTTTATGATTACCAGGTGGCTCGGATGAACGACGCGCCGCGGCAGGTGGACATCCACATCGTCGAGAGTACCGCACCGCCCGCCGGAGTGGGAGAACCCGGCGTGCCTCCGTTTGTTCCGGCGCTGTGTAACGCCGTCTTCGCCGCGACCGGCAAGCGAGTGCGCGAGTTGCCGCTGGCAAGAAACGGATTCTCGTGATGCCCGGCGGGAGAAAACCGTAAACCACAAAGGACACGAAGGTTCACGAAGGAAACCTGTCTCTTGAACGTCGGGCCCATTGGCGCTACTATGGCGTGCTGCACTATTGCAGAGGCAAGACTCTATGCCCCAAAACTACGTTCCCATCTTCATCTTCATCGCCATCGTCGGCGCTTTGCTGCCGATCACGCTGCTGGCAGCCAAACTGGTGCGGCCCGATAATCCCAGCAAGACCAAGCTCATGCCGTACGAGTGTGGCATTGACCCCATCGACAGCGCGCGCGGACGCTACACCGTGCGCTACTACATCATCGCCATTCTCTTCGTGGTGTTCGACGTGGAGACGATTTTTCTGTTTCCCTGGGCCGTTAGGTTCAAGGCGTTCGGCCTGTTTGGGCTGCTGGAAATGCTGATCTTCCTCGCGATCCTGATCGTGGGATATATCTGGGTATGGAAAAAAGGCGCGCTCGAATGGGTGTAGAGCGCGACAATGCGCGGGCGAGACGCCCGCTGCGGCAGCCGCCGAGACGGCGGCGCTACGTAAGAACCGCTACTTGATAACCATGACCGCGGCAATCGACAATCCCATGGATTCCTCCCCTGCTGAAACTTTCGCTGCCAGCCGCTGGACGAAGGGCAATTTTTTCTTCCCGACACGGCTGGTCATCAGCCCGCAACGAGTCGCGCGCGTGAAGTCGCGGCTGTTCGGCAGCAACGAGGAAAGCATTTCGATGTCGAAGATTGCGTCGGTGCATATTGCCACCGGCGTGTTCTGGTCAGAGATCGTCATCGAATCGACCGGGGGCACCGACCCCATCACCAGCCACGGGCATCGCAAAGGCGATGCCCAACGCATCCGCGACTTGATCGAGACCTACCAGGCGCAAGCACGTGGGTAGAGGAGGGAAGAGCGAACAGCAGGTCCCTCGACTATGCATGATCTTTCGCTTCACGAAAGATCATGCTTCGCTCGGGATGACAGGGTGTTGTGAACGATGCTATCCATGAGTGGAAAACTCACGAGATGCACGCTCCCGACCCTCGTTGACTTCGCACTCTCAAGCTGATAAAAGTTAACGTTCTTTTCAACGCTGACTGCGCCGAGGTCTGTGCGTTCGCGAGCTATGCCGGACGAAATCAAATCCCCCTCTTCGCCGCCGGAAGGTGAACCGAAACCGGCGGCGGATCAGCCCGCGACACCGGGCGGGGTGAAGGCTACTCCCGCCGGCTCGGTTCAATCGGAAACGAAGCCAGCTTCCGACCAGCCTGCAGCTCGGGTGGCCACACCGCCGAAGCCTGCCGCGCCCGCAGCCCCTGCCGCTACCAAGCCCGCCGCGGCTCCGGTCCCCACGGCATGGGATTCGCCCATGATCGCGACGCTCAAAGGCAAATACGGATCCGGCATCGAGCCGCTGACTTATCTTAGGCAGAACTACATGGTCGTCGATCGCTCGCTGATTCCCGAGATTCTTCAAGTGCTGCGCAACGAAGAGCAGTTCGACTACTGCGTGGACATTACTGCGGTGCACTATCCCAAGCGCGAGAAGCAGTTTGATGTGGTCTGGGTGCTGTACTCGTTCCCGCGCAACGAACGGATTCGCGTCAAAACACAAATCGTCGATGGTGAGAATATCGCGAGCGTCGTCCCCATCTGGGCGACCGCCAACTGGCTGGAGCGAGAAGTCTTCGACATGTTCGGCATCAAGTTCGACGGGCATCCGGACATGAAGCGCATTTTATTGCCTGATGGTTGGAAGGGGCATCCGCTGCGAAAGGATTACGGGATTTTGCAGCAGGACAACGAGTGGGTGCAGATCAATTTGGGGATTGAGAGCGGACAGTGAAGACACCTCAAGCAAAGTTTGCTCTCGTAGGCTTCCGAAGCGACCCTCAGGGGCTAAAGCCCAATTCTTGGGTGATCCTTATGGCACGACTGAAGTCGTGCCCTTCCCGATTCGTTACTTCCCGATTCGTTAAATGACGGACCCGAAGACACTCTCGCCGCTCGATCTCGACACGCCTGACAAGACGTTTCTCGATGCCAACGAGCTTGTCATTAACATGGGACCGCAACATCCGGCGACGCATGGCGTGCTGCGGGTCATCTTGCGGCTTGACGGCGAGAAGGTGATGGGGCTCGAGTGCGTCATTGGGTATCTGCACCGCGGGGTCGAGAAGATTGCCGAGCACCGCACCTACACAATGTTCAATCCCTACGTTGACCGCATGGATTACGTCGCCGCGGTCTCGAATGGCCTGGGATACTGCGAGACTGTCGAAAAACTTCTCAACGTCGAGGCCCCGCCACGGGCGCAATACGTCCGCGTTATCCTGACCGAACTGAACCGCATGGCCAGCCACCAGCTCTGGCTGGGCACACACGCGCTCGATATTGGCGCGATCACGCCGCTGTTTTATACCTTCCGCGACCGGGAAGAGATTCTCAAGATTTTTGAGAAGTACTGCGGCGCACGCCTGACCACACACGCGTTCCGCATCGGCGGGCTGCAATATGAGACGTACGACGGCTTTGAAAAGGAGGTTAAGACTTTCGTCAACTTCGTGCGGCCGAAGATCGACGAATACGAAGAACTCCTCACCACCAACCGCATCTGGCTGGAACGTACCAAGGGCGTCGGTGTCATTTCCGGT
>WNGK01007344.1_pt1 | contig 14937 bp, 9 predicted proteins | sample 5400601 | NCBI WGS metagenome assembly WNGK01 (sample SAMN13153376, study PRJNA577476) | soil metagenome | isolation source: 60 cm soil or saprolite under Garry oak tree replicate 1 | place: USA:California | collected 2016-06-15 | reverse complement strand
GCGGCCGCCGCAATCGCCTCGCCGACAGTCGCGCGCGTTGTACCGGCTCTTGCAGTTCCGGTTGCTCCGGCTCCGGTTGTCGCTGCTCCCGTTGTCCCTGTCGCTGCAGTTCCGGCGATCGACAGCAAGCCCGTCGTGGCAAAGATCAACCAGGCTCCCGCGTCACCGATCGTTGACAAAACCCTGGACAAACCCGCAGAGAAGGCTCCCCAAGTCGAAACTGCCGTCGCGACTGCTGCACCTGAGATCGCCATCGAGCAGACGGAAGCCGCAACGCGCCGGCCAGTCATGCTGATTCTGCTGGTGTGCATTGTGATCGCAACAGCATTTGCCGGCGGAGTGTGGTGGAAGCTCAAGACGGACCAGTTGGGAAGTGCGATGATTCGCACCGAGAAAATGCCGGTCAAGCCAGCGCCCGCGGACATAACGAAAGAAGTGAAGATCGCTCCTGCGTCTGCGAATCCCACAACCGACACGAACGCCGCTCCCGAAGCGACTTCCGACGCCAGCGAACCGGACAGCACACCAGCCACCGCGCAGGAGTTGTCGAAGTTTCCGCGAGTCACCGGAATCCGCCACTGGTCGTCCGCCGACTCCAGCACCGTGGTCCTCGATCTCCAAGATCAAGTCCAGTATGAGGCCCATCGCCTCGCCAGCCCGGACCGCATCTACTTCGATTTGCGCGACACGCAACTTTCTCCCGAACTGGTCGGAAAGTCGATCGAGGTGGGCGACGCGTTCGTGACCCGTATCCGTATGGCGCAGCCCGTAGCGGGTATGACGCGCATTGTTCTCGAGACCAAGGCCAACTCAACTTTCTCTGTGAGCCTGGAACCGAATCCGTACCGCCTGGTCGTCGAAGTTCGCAAGGTCGGCGCGAGTCCCAAAAGCGCGGTGAATCTGTTCCCGAACGCGGGCGAAGCGGAAAAGAACAAGCTCGCAATCGTCGTTCCTCCTCCCACCAAGGAAGACCTGCAACTGCGGGCGCGCGTGCCCAAGATGCGCATCGTGGTCGATGCCGGACACGGTGGATGGGACCTCGGCACCGTCGGCCGTCGCGGCCTGCTGGAAAAAGATCTGGTCCTCGAAATCGCGCAACGTCTGGGCAAGCTGCTCGAAAGCCGCCTGGGAAGTGAAGTGATCTACACTCGCCAGGACGACAACTACATTCCTCTCGACGAGCGCGCCAGCATCGCCAACCAGGCGCAGGCGGACCTGTTCGTCTCCGTCCACGCCAACTACAGCGACCTGCCTTCGGCGCGAGGCGTGGAAACGTATTACACGAATTTCTTTTCAGCACCTGGGCCTAAAGAAGCTGGAGCTAAAGACGTTGATACGCACGCGAGCGCGGGCGGCGCGAAGCCGGCTGTGACAGCAACGCTCTCCGCCGCGGACTTGCATGAGCGCATCGAGCAATCGCGCCACCTCGCGGCCAGCGTGCAGCGATCTCTATATGGCACGCTGTCGGTACAGAATCCTGGACTGCGCGACCGCGGCATCAAAGAAGCTGGCTTCGTCGTGCTCACGGAGAGCGCGATGCCGGGAATCCTGGCGGAAGTCTCCTTCGTCAGCAGTCCCACCGACGAACAAAAACTCCGCAGCGACGGCTACCGCGAACAAATCGCGGAGGCGCTGTACAGAGGCATTGCGCGCTACGCGGCGAGTTCGCGGGGCGTGAAAGTAGCGAGCGCTGCGAAGTAGCGTCGAGCTCCGAGCCACGAGCAAAACCGGGAAGGGCACGACTTCCAGTCGTGCCGATACGAACTCACAACGTAGGATCCGGCTTGAGCCGCTGAGGGCCGCTGCAGGAGGCATTTCGGTCCGGGCTGAATCGCCCCAGCGGCTGAAGCCGCAAACCTCAATCGAAACCTCCGCGGCACGAGTGAACTCGTGCCTTTTCCGATTGCCTCTGGACCAGACGCGCTCGACGCTTGCGGGGGGTGGCAATCTTCTCGAAATAAACCTCGCGGCGCGTTCCCGAAACGGGAGGATTTGCCCTTGCACTCCTTTAATTGGGGGTACCCCTCCCCCATGCTCTCTGAAAGCCTTGCTGGGCGCGGGTTCTGCAAAAATGGTCTGCAAAATCTTGATGTCAAAGAACTTAGAGGTCAAAATCTTGACAACAAACAACTTGACAACAAACAACTTAGGACGGGACGATGCGGTCTCTGCGCACCGTCACGGCCTCGACCATGATCACGCAATCGAAACCGTGGGTCAAGGTTGGATGTCACAATGGATGTGGAAAAGTGCCGAGCGGCTTGTAATTGAGATTGGAGATTGGCAATCCCCCGCCTACAATATTGCTATGAGGAGTATCTTTGCTGGAGACGTCCACAGGCTGCCGCATCTCCGTGGTCGCGAATGAGCACCGGGGTTTGCCCATCTGTCGCGCGCAATGGGACAATACAGATATATGCAGAAAGCGCTCACCGTTGTGTTCCAACTATTGGCCGGGATGATGCTGCTGGGCAACGCGCCCGCGCAGACTCCGGCCGCGACGACTCCTCAATCCACGACTTCTCCCACTCAACCCGCTGCTCCCGCCAAGACGCCATCGGCGACAACAACCAAGAAGGCTCCCGCAACTACTAAGACCGCAACTCCACTGGCACTCAAGACACAGAAAGAAAAAGCCAGCTACGCGCTGGGCATGAAGATTGGCGGAGATCTTCGCCGGCAAGGCGTGAATGCGTCGGTCGATCCCGCGCTGGCCGCGCGCGGATTCAAGGACGCGTTGGCCGGCACGAAAGCTCTGCTCACCGAGGATGAAGAGAAAGCGGCGCTCACGCAGCTGCAAACCGAGGTCCGCGGAAAGATGGAAGCGAAGGCACACGAGGCTGGTGCTGCTGCCCGAAAAGAGGGCGAGACATTTCTCGCCGCCAACAAGAGCAAAGAGGGAGTCGTGACCCTGCCCAGCGGTCTGCAGTACAAAATCCTGACTGCGGGAACAGGACCGAAGCCCACCGCGACCGACACGGTGACCTGCAACTATCGCGGAACGCTGATCAACGGCAAGGAATTCGACAGCTCCTTCAAAGGCGGAAAGCCCGTATCGTTCCCGGTGAACGGAGTCATCAAGGGCTGGACCGAGGCTCTGCAATTGATGCCGGTAGGATCGAAGTGGCAGTTGTTTATCCCCGCGGATATGGCCTACGGTGATCGCGGCTCAGGCCCCGATATCGGCCCGGGAGAAACTCTGATCTTCGAAGTAGAGTTGCTCTCGATTGGCGAACAGAAAAAGTAGAGCGCGTTTCAGCATCAGCTGTCGGCTATCACGAAAACAGGATCGGTTAGGATCGGCGAACTGGCCGTCTGCAAATCGCAGACGGCCTTATTTATTTCTAAGGTAGCGCCTGTCATCAAGAAGCGCTTGGTTCGAGGGCGCAGTTCTAAAGGCCCGCTTCTGCGCCGCCGATAGAGAAGTCAGCGGCGAGGGAGAACAACGTGAAAATTCTCTTAGTGGAGGACAGCAAACCGATCCGACGGGAGAACGAGCGCGCTCTTCTCCAGGCCGGATATGAAGTGGTTTGCGCCGTGGACGGCGAATCCGCTTTGAGATTCGCACGCGATGTGATGCCCGACCTGATCCTGCTGGACATGATTCTGCCCAAGATGAGCGGACCCGAGGTTCTGCTGCCCTTGAAGGTCGAACCCGCAACCGCCGAGATCCCCGTGATTGTGGTCAGCAGTCTCACCGAGAAGAACCGCGAGAAATTGATAGAGGCTGGCGCCGAAGACTATCTGGAGAAAAGCGCCATCATGCCAAAGCCGGGAGTCAACCTGCTGCCGAACATGCTGGAGAATGTCATTTGCCGCATCAACCGCAAGCGAGGGATCGCCTTTTCGAAGGTTCCGGTGCACTAGCAAGCAGTGGTCTTGGGTCTGAGGTCTGAGGTCTGAGGTCTTAGGCCTTAGGTTTCGGGCAACGGCCTAACACCTAAGACCCAAGACCTGATCCTCACAGCGCGTGTTGCAGATGTTCCTCCGCCGAGAGATTAGCGCCCGCCAACAGCAGCAGGCCCGACAGGAATGCCCAGAACATCATGCTCACCGAGAGCGCGAAAGGGCCGTAGACTTCCTGAAAATTCAGCCACGGGAGAGCCAGGATGTAGGCATATTTCAACGCCTCGGAGAGCAATCCCATGATGATGGCCGCGGGCAGCACGGCCCGCGCCGGAACTTTTCCGTTGGGCAGAAGCCAGTAGACCAGGAAGAAAATGGCAATGCTGGCACCGAGGGCAAAGATCTTCATCATCAGAAATCCCACCAGGCGTATGAAGCCCGAGCCATAGCCGCGAAGAATGAACTCCATGAACGCAACGGGCCCGGCGGTCAGGGCGATCGAGAGCAGCGCCAGCACGCCGCAGGCAAAGGCGAGGCCAAGCGAGATCAGCTGATTGCCCAGGTAGGAGCGGTTGTTCTCGAAGCGCCAGACGCGGTTCAGCGCCACTTCGAGCGGCAGGAACACGCCCGACGAAGTCACGAGCAAAATCACGAGCGAAACCACCTGCACCCGCTGCCTGGAATTGACCATGGAGTTGAGGTTGCGGATGACGAAATCCTGACCAGCGGGCAGGTAGTCGCGCAACAGCTCCAGGACCACGTCATACATGACGCGCGAATGAAAGACCCGGCGGATCAGCGTCATCAGCAGGACGACGAAGGGGAAGAACGACAGAATCGAATTGGCCGCCACCGAGAAGGCGAAGGTGTGGACGTCGGTTCGCATCAGATACTTCACCGTGGAGAAAACCAGGCTGCGGGAACGGCGCGGCGCGGGAGGAACTGTACGCTGGCGTACAGCGTCAGCATTGGACAGCGTCGGAATGGGAGGGTTGGGCACGGCGACGATTTCATCGTAACAGAGGGCCGCGACGGTGCTGGGAAGGGTCTTAGGTCTCGGGTCCTGGGTCTTAGGCGCGGGCTCAAAACCGCACACCCACGGGCTCGATCGACGACCCGAGCCCAACGGATAAACGGAAGTTCCGCCGGTGGTTACCGAGCTATTTCTTTATCTGTGTCAAAGTTATCCAGAATGACTCGTAGTCACGTTGCGATTTCCTTCTAATTCTTCTTGCGAATCGTTTTAATAGTGCTTATTATCTGTTGCTCAATACCGGGAAATGTCCGGTGGTGAGAACAGCTAGTAGTTGACCTTTTGTTGGGTGTGGTGGAAACGCGCCAAATTATCGGGCTCCGGAGGTTCCTGCAGCGGATACATATCGCGGTGGGGGACTGAGGAGTCTTTTCTTTTTTGGAGTAGTTCTTCTGCACGTCGTAGACGCAACCGTAAGTTTCTACCGGCTTCTTTGAGGGGGACTTCAATCGACCGGGGTAACGATCGAGAAAGCTGGAGAACAATTCTTCGCGATTGTGAAAGGAGTTTTTGCCGTGAGAGAGAAAGGTACAGTGAAGTGGTTCAACGGGGCGAAGGGGTATGGATTTATCCAGCGCTCCACGGGGGAAGATGTATTCGTGCACTTCTCCGCCATCCAGGAGAACGGCTACCGCACCCTGAACGAGGGTGAGACCGTGGAGTTTGACCTGCTGAAGGGGCCCAAGGGCTTTCAAGCGGCAAACGTTGTCCGCGCATAACGTCCGCGCAATAACCTGCGAACTATTTCGAGAGCCCTTCCGGTAGCAGCGGGAGGGTTTTTTATTGGCGTTCGGAAACTCGGAAGAAGTGGCGGACTCGAGATCCGGACTGTGAGTGAAATCCCTGATTAAGACAGTTGGAATACTCCCGCATCAGAATATTGCCTGTGAGACACCCCATCCTAGCCATGGCGATGATACTCGTGCAGTTCGCGACGACATCCGCTCGGCCAGCTTTCAACCGACAAGCAACTGGAGGATCGGCTAGAAGTTCGGCCAATGGAATACGTCATCTCGAACTCCCCAGATCCTCCGAAACTTCGAGCACTTCTCCTGGGCAGCTTGAGCTTAATCACCCTGTCGCTGAGCGTTTTTGGGATTTACGGGGTTATTTCAAGCTTTGTGGGAAACGCAGACCCGAGAGATCAGTATTCGAATGGCCTTGGGTGCTACGCCACGCAGCGTACTTATGCTATTTGTTCGAAAGGGCGTGCCGACGACGACCACTGGCCTCTTTGTTGGTACGATTCTGTCTTTTTTCCGTGACACCAGTGCTGCAGAGCGTACTGTAGGGAATAAAGCCGACCGATCCGCTTGCGTTCCTCGGTGCATTTGTCTTGCTGAGCTTGGCTTCATTGTCAGCAATCTATTTCGCGGCGTCGAAAGCGGTTGGTGTCGACCCAGCCCTGGCGCTAAGTTACGAGTGACAGAGCCTGCTCTCGGATTGGCAACCGAGATCAATGTTGAAATCAGGAGGATTGGATGCAGCACGCTTGGCGAGATCATCGCCAGCCGTGAGGCCGGGGGTACGAAAAGGGGAACTCGCCGGAGGGATCTTAGAGCAAGCGCGCCTGGAGAACGGGACAAAGTGAGTTTGCCGCTACTTTAGCATCGCGATGGTAACCGCGTACGAGCCCTTCTCCGGTTCCAAGCGGTCTCCTAACGTATAGTATTTAAATGACTTGGCGACTCATCCGCTTATTGTAATAGAGTCGCGAAATCCATGAAACGGTTCGCTGCAACGGGTCACTATCCTAATGGTGGGGGGTCCACGAATGGAGCACGACGAGGCGATCCGGCAAAGGGCGACGGAAAGATACCTGCTCGATGAACTAAATCCTGAGCTGCGGGACCAGTTTGAGGAACACCTCTTTGCCTGCCAGGACTGCGCACTGGATCTGCACTCAGCGGCCCTGCTGATCGAGCAGAGCAAAGTGATCTTATCCGAGGGGCCGGCAGTGTTTCCCGTGCACGCGCCCGTCTCCTCACCAGCAAGTACCGGGTGGTTCTCCTGGCTGCGGCCCGCATTTGCCGCGCCCGTTCTTGCTTTGTTGTTGGCGGTGATCGTATATCAAAATCGGGCCAACACTCGATTGCAGCGGGCGGTCAATAGTCCGCAAATTATGGCATCGGCGGTGGTTAATCTCAATGTCAGAGGTACGGAGCCAATTCCAGTGCCGGCTCACGTTGGACAGGCCTTCGGACTCACCGTAAACGTGCCGCCCGACAGCGGCTATTCCTCCTACAAATTGGACTTGTATAGCTCACAGGGAAAGCTAGAATGGTCGCGCACGATCCCGGCTTCAGGGAACGATGTGTTGTCGCTCTATATTCCGGGAAGTGGCCAGGAGCCCGGCGCGCTGGCGGTGCACGGAATCACGGCTGGCGGCGAAAGTGTGGAGCTCGGCCGATTCCGGATCGAACTGCAAAATCAGAAATGAGATCAGACGAACGGAGCAAAAATATGGCAGCCCTAGCGAACGAACTACCAATGGTCGAACCAGTCCACGACTATTATGCGGAAGCCAATGTTCTGAGTGCGGACCTTAAGCAACCGCTGCGGGACGAGGTAAAACCCCGCGTGCATGTGAAGTTGCCCAAAGATGGGCACTACCAGTTCAAGCAGGCGGATCCCTTTCGCTTCGAAGGGATTCTTTCTTACCAGTCTGGTTACACGCAGGTGGCGGGACATCCGAGTTCGAAGACCGCCGGCTTCACCACTTTGGCCACTTCGGTCCTCGAAGGTTTGAATGTGCTCGACGTGATCACCGCCGATCGCGTGGTGGCCCAGATCTCCACGGTGCATCCCGTCTATGGCACAGGCCAGGTTCCTTCGGTTACATTTCTCGGCACGCGCTTCGACAATTTGAGGATTGGTGGACACAAGGTTGAGGTGGAGCGAAGTCTGGACATCCTTGGCCCTCGGCGCGACGACGACCGGTCATATTTTGATGATGAAGAGGTGCTCGACCGAATTGCGAAGCAATACGACAGAATTGCCACGGCCGAGGACCTTCCCGAGTGGGCCGGCAAGGATTACCCGAAAGGGCGCCCTGCGCTGAATGGGAGTGGCAGACTGGAGTGCTCCGTGGTCAACGGCGTGAAGGGCGCGCCCGGAACCCCGTTCGGCCACGTGATCGAGCTACCGCACTTCGGGAAAATCTTCCTGGGCGAATTGCAGGTAGAACGCAAGCCGGGCAACCCCACCAAGGGAATAAACGATGCGTACACGTTCCACCTGACCATGATCCGGTTGGAGATGGGATGCCTCGCGAAGGGAACCGCATCTATCGTGGCGCTGGATTCAAACGGCACAGGTAGCGGCGGCGGCACCAAAGGCGGCAAACCTTAAGACTGCGTACTGCGGCATCGTCCTGCCCGCTATCGAGCGACGTGAGGACCGGTCTGGTCCACGGACTGTGATCCTCGCGTTAGCTAGATTGATGTTGCGCCCACCTGTTGACAGAGACGGAGTCACTGATTTTCGGGACCAACGAAACTCCCGACGAATGGTACGAGATCGTTGTGAGATGGTCGCGGCGATGTAAGTACACGTTGCCGGCTGGTAGTTGTGGATTACCCCGGCTTCGTATTTACGCGCTCAGCCGTACGAAATAGCTCCATTCCTTCTCGTCGCTTCCCAATACATCTGATGAAATTCAAGCTAGAATCTAGCGACGGCATACATCCGAATGCCTCCGTCAACGCAAGTTCGCAGATCTCAGAGATGGCGCACGTACTGTCGAGCGCGAGCGCTAATCAAGCTGCTCATCCTCGTGGTTACCCTACTGCTGGGCTGCTCGCGGCGGCGTGACCCTCAGGCTGCGTTCGATCATGCAAGGGAGACCCTTAAGCACGGCGACGCGGCTGCTGCCGCCGCGGAGGCGGAAAGAGGCTATAACGCCTTCCGGAGCGTTAGCCCCAAGTGGGCGTGGGAATTCACGATTCTTAGAGCAAAAGCCCTCTATCGACGGGGCGAATATGAGCCGGTATTGAAGACCCTGTCTTCCGTGCCGATCTCGCCCCCCTCCAGCGAACTGGCCATAAAGAAGCGATGGTTGGAGGGCCTCGCCTATACATCTATGGGCAGCTTCGCGGAGGCCGAGCAGAAGTTCGCAGAAGCGGGAGGACTCTGCGCGGACTCGGATTCCACACCCTGCGCAGATGTGCTCAGCGCGAGAGGAGCACTCGAGATGCAGCGAGGGCGTTACGTGGAAGCCGAGGTCTTTTTCAAACGCGTTTTGGGTCATGCGCGTGCGCGCGGCGACCGGCTCTCGGAAGCCGATGCCCTCCTGGATATGAGTTGGTCCGCAAACCACCAGGCACACTTCGACAACGCGCTCGACTGGTCTGATACCGTACGCCGCATATCGGTGGAACAGGGCATTCCCGACCTCACGCAATCGGCGTTGGGAAACATGGGCTGGGCCTACTACAAACTCGGCGATGCCGAGAAGGCAGAAGGGATGTTTCTCGACGCTAAGAAACAGGCCGAGAAGGTGGGCGACAAGAGTGATCAAGTGCAGTGGCTCACAGACCTTGGCTACATCTATATGGATGAGAACGAATTCAAAGTGGCCGAACAGTCTTTCCTCGATTCGCTTAGACTCTCGAATGAGATGGCGAGCAGGGGAGACATCATCAATTCGCTCATCGCACTAGCATTCCTTTCCGAGCAAACCAACAAGCTGGACGACGCCAAGCGTTACGCCGATGAAGCCCTCGCCAAGGCGCGCGAGGATAAGAACGGGCGGGACCAGGTTTATCCGCTGCTGGTTCAAGGGAGAGTGGCTGCCCGGCTGCACGACTCTACGACTGCGGAAAGTGCATTCCACGAAGTTGAGCAATCTCCGGATTGTCCAGTCTTTTTGAAGTGGGAGGCAGAGCGTTCGCTCGCCCATCTCTACGAGGATGAACACCAGGCAGACTCCGCCAACCGCGAGTATCGAATTGCGCTTGCCACTTTCGAAACCGCACGTTCCGAACTTCAGCACGAGGATTCCCGGTTGCCATTTCTCACTAACGCTTCCCGGATCTACGACGACTACCTCAACTTCCTCATCACCCGGAACAAGACGACAGAGGCCTTGCAAGTCGCCGACTTCAGCCGTGCCCGAACTCTGGCCGAGGGACTCGGACTGTTGCACAAAGGAACCTCCTTTGATCCGCCTCCGCTTAATGCCAAGCTAATCGCGCGTGGAGCCGGAGGCACAGTCTTCTTCTATTGGTTGGGCGAGGAACAGTCCTACCTCTGGGCAATGAGTCCGCATAAGATCGGCCTGTTTCGACTCCCTCCGGAGTCAGAAATCAAGGCCCGAGTCGAGCGCTATCGAAAGGCCATCATCGATCAACGGGAGTCTTCGCAAGCCGCCAGTGACGATGGCGCCGCGCTCTATCGCATTCTGGTGGAACCGGCAAAAGATTTCTTGCCGAAAGACCGGCCAAAGGGCGGAAAGGTCTTCATCGTCCCCGACGGCAGCCTGAACAGCTTGAATTTCGAAACACTGCTGGTTACTGATCCGCAACCGCACTACTGGATCGAGGATGTCACGATCTCCAGCGCCAGTTCGCTCCGGATGCTGCAGGCCTTTCACGCCGCGCACAGTAAGGGCGCGGGCAACCTGCTCCTCTTCGGCGACGCCATTTCGCCTAACGAGGACTTTCCTCCGTTGCCGAAAGCAGCGATCGAGATGGAGAGTATCAAAAAGCATTTTCCGTCCGACCAGGAACAAGTGTTCTCACGCGATCAAGCGAGTCCCCCCGCGTATCTCGCCAGCAAACCGGAACGCTTCTTCTACATTCATTTTGTCGCGCATGGAACGGCCAGCCGACTGAGTCCACTGGACTCCGCCATTGTGCTCTCCAAGGCGAGTGCGGAAGATGACTCTTCCAAGCTTTACGCCCGCGACATCATTCAGCACCGTTTGCGGGCCGAACTCGTCACAGTTTCCACCTGCCGAAGTGCAGGCGCGCGTGCTTATTCGGGAGAAGGACTGGTAGGGCTTTCCTGGGCCTTCGTCCGAGCTGGCGCTCGCAATGTGATCGGGGCCTTGTGGGATGTGAGTGACGCCTCAACTCCCCAGCTCATGGACGAACTCTACGGCGAGTTGAAAAAAGGAGAGACTCCCGATTCGGCTCTTCGCAAGGCCAAGCTTACCTTGCTTCACTCCAGCGCTTCTTTCCGCAAACCGTTTTATTGGGCACCTTTTCAGCTTTATACAGGATCCTGACTTCATGAAGGCTAAGGGCCTTCTGCAATCACTTCCTCGGCTTCAATTTCTGTTGAGTCGGCCGTTATCACGAGATGTTGCCGATCTTAGATTCGAGCATTGTGGCAATCGACGACGTGGCGATTCTGCAAGAGCCTGCGCGATCTCATTCCATATCGAAAGAGTCTGCCGCAAACAAATGTTCGGCTCAATGGCCCTCTGTATTTCCTGCTAAACTTCGGCTGCGGAACGGCCGTTCCTCGATTTTCCAGGCAAGGAGCCATCTCCATGTCACGCATTCTGTTTCTCAGTGTCATTTTCTCCACGAATTGTCGCCCTGGAAAACATCTGGAACCAAGCACAACTAAACCACGATGCAACTGCCATGGGCAGCATGCTCCATCCCGAATTCGTGTTTACAGATTTTGACGGCACGGTGATGGCAAAGCCGCAGTTCCTGGCTTCGATCCGCGATATCTCCAATACGGTGATATCGGAGGTTTCGGACGATATGAAGGTGCATCGCTTCGGCGATACGGTCGTCGTAACCGGCTCTACGCACGAAAAGGGTAAGCAAAAAGGAAAGGCCTACCAACACGACGGGCGATTCACCGATACCTGGATCAAGCATGACAGTGAATGGATTTGTGTCGCCAGCCACTTGGGACTGAGCCTGCAGCCATGCGATGACCGCCAACCCCAGGGAACTACTCCTCTCACGCGCCGTTTTCGGCGAGGGTTGTCATCCGACAAGAAAAGAACCTAGTGCCCCCGATATGCCGGCCACGTTAGTGATCAGAAATTGCCTCCGCAAGCGAAGCAATCATCGCCACCTATATAGAAACCGACCTAGAGGAATCGCGAGACGAATCACCGCATTTCTAGCGAGACGACATCCCCATTCGCCGCTCCGCCGGGTTTGTAGTTCACCGTGACTTGGCGGTCGCGCCAGTCGCAAGAGAAATCGTCGGCACCGATCAGAAGTAGAGATTTGTAGTCAGCGGCTCGGAGTTTGAGGGTTGTGCCTTCGGCAGAGATGGTCAACACGGCGGCCGGAGTCTGCGAGCAGTCGACGGTGACCAGCCGGCCTTTGACGAACTTTGTAGTGCGCTTGTCCTCGGGTCCGGCGGATTGTGCTGCTTTCTCGGCGGCATCGCGCTTGGCGGCGTCTTCTTCCAGCACATCGAAGGGCGACTTCTGCGGTGCGAGTTTGGGTTGCGGAAGCGTGCCCAGCGGGATGCCGTATTTGCGCTCGGCTCCGGCCCGCTCCAGCAGTTCCTTGGCGAGCGCGACCATCTGTGGATTGCTGCTGGCTTTGAGCCGGTCGAGCAAGATCTGAGACGCTTCCCATTTCTTGCTCGCCACATAAATCTGGGCCAGATGATAGGCGTAGAGCTCATTGCGCGGACTTAGACCGATAGCCGCGCGCTCGGCCTGCATGGCGGCGGGCGTGCTTCCACCTTCGTTGCGGGCGATGCCCAGCAGATCGTAGGCGCCGGCCATTTCCGGATACCATTCCAGCACCGCCCTCAGGTCGAGCATCATGTTGGGCAGACCCTGAATGTCGACGTGCTTGGACTGCGCGACGCGGTACTTCAAGACCGACAGGTAATAGCGCAACCACATGTCGCGCTGGTTGAGCGCGGCGGCATCCGCAAGTTCGGTCGAGGCCTCGTCGAATTCGCCGTGCTGGATATGGTCCCAGGCAAGGATGCGATGGGCGAGAGCGCTGCCGATCGCATTGGTGGGAAGGAGATCGGGATCCTCGCCGGGTCTCTTCTCTTCTTTCTTCGATTCGAATTTCTTGTCGGCCGCGGTGGGCGCCGAGGCCAGGGCGTGCAATTGCTGCAAGCCGAGGTCGCGGCGTTCAGGGATGCGGATTGCAACCTCGGCGTAGCGGGCGCGCTCATCGGCCTCGGGCAAAGGCTTCGAGGTCATGGCCGAATCGTCCGGGCCGACGGGAACTGGGAACCGGTACATCTGGCCGGGGCCTGTGGCGCTCGCAGGATACGCAGTGTCCGTGTTGGTTTGGCGGGCAGCGTCGAGCGCCGCGAGCAGCGCGGTTTCGGCGTGGAAATAATCCTTCACCGCCTGTTCCATTTGCGCGGCAGTCATGCCATAGGCTTTTTGAATAGCATCTTCCACCGGGAGGTGCTGGTTCAGAACCAGGTCGAAGTAGGTTCCAGTTTCGGGCAGCTTGTGTTCATGGAGCAGGTAGTGCATGACGATCCACGACTCGGCATAGTAGAGCGTGTGGTGCGAGCCCTGGTTGCGCGACGAGGTATCGTGCTTCAGAGTGAAGAGGTCAGGCAGGGGCAGCCAAACCTGGGCGCCGAGCAATTCGGTGAGCGATTTGGGCGGCTGCGTTTCGCGCTGGTTCCCGAGCAAATCTTCGTTGAGAGAGGGGCGAAGTTCGGGGTCGCCGCCGATCTCGACCTGCTTGTTGTCGACGCGAATCGAACTGAAATACTCGGCAAGGCCTTCGTCGAACCATCCTTGCGCCGGGGGATAGTTGTAATTCAACAGCATCTCGGCGAAGTCGTGCGCGACGGCGCGCCAGGATTCGTCTTCGAACAGGTTCAGCACAATGAAGTCCTGATCTTCGCCGGGGAGAAAGAATCCGGGGACGTCAATGGGCTGAACGTTGCCCGGCTGGCCCTGTGCCTGTCCTTGAATATGGCGCAGCGGCGCGACCTGATAGTAGGACTTGTCGTTCTTGAAGGCCAGGATGGTGAGCGGGACCGACTGGTTGAGGCGCTCCTTCGTCAGCAGGTTAGCGAAGACGGAACGCATCTGCTCGAAGCGGAGAGCTACCTCGCGCCCTTTCTTTTCGCCCGCGTCGGTAATGACGGTGAAGTGCGCGGAGTGGATTTCGAGCCAGGGCGGCTCGGAGGCAGCGGAGGCGGGGAAACACGCGGAGAACGCGGCGCAACCGGCCAGGAGGAACCGAACGAGAGTACGGCGGACGGGCATTACCTAAGTATTATCCGTCAACTCTGCCGTTTCCTGCTGGAGATCCGTCTTCTTGCCCGTACCTGGTCTGGGGGCATTATGCCCAACCCCTCCGAGCTTAGTCACGCAGGGCGCGACCTATTCCCACTCAGAATCCCGGAGGACGCTCGCCCACCACGCCGAACGCGCGCTCCAGCGCCATCCCTGCATTAACCATTGGGCCTTCCTCGAACAGACGCCCGATCAGGGTCACGCCGTGGGGCACTCGGCGCGGTGGCGAAAACGTCGGCAGGGGATGGTTGGGGTCCGGCGCCCAATCGCTGCGCGCTTTCGCTACTTCGACGAAGCCTGCACGTAGCACGAGCGCAGGATGTCCGGTGAAATTCGTAATCGTCAGCATTTCGTCGCGCACCGAGGGTACCAGCAGCAGGTCGACATGGGAAAAGAGCCGCGCCATTTCCTCCGCCACTTTCCGCCGAAGCCGATCCGCTTGCACGAAATCGACTGCCGACAGAAACCGCGCCTGCCGGAAGATGTTGGGCCACGCGTCCGGTACCTGGGCCTTGAGTTCCCTGAGTCCTCCGCTCAGTGTCAGTTCCTCGAACGCCGCCGCGCCTTCCGCGAACAGGATCAGATTCAGCGAGTCATATGGCCAGTCGGGAATGGCAACCTCGACAGGCACCATCCCGACTTTCTTCACTACGTCGACGGCAGCGCGGTCCACGGCGGTCGCGGGATTCTCATTCATCCACCTGGGGAAATAACCGACGCGAAGGCCCGCGACGCTCGCGGCCGCGTCGAAGTCAAGCTGGCTGGGCACGCTGGCCACGTCTCCAGCGTCCGGTCCGGTGATCGCGTGCAGCACGAGCATGGCATCCTCGACGCTGCGCGTCATGGG
>WNGK01012063.1_pt1 | contig 14944 bp, 8 predicted proteins | sample 5400601 | NCBI WGS metagenome assembly WNGK01 (sample SAMN13153376, study PRJNA577476) | soil metagenome | isolation source: 60 cm soil or saprolite under Garry oak tree replicate 1 | place: USA:California | collected 2016-06-15 | reverse complement strand
TGCCAGGCGGTCAGGCCCGGCATCACGAGGGCCGCCCCCCCCGAGAAGTCAACGTCGCCTGGCAGCGGTGCGAGGTTGCGTGCCTCGACGGCTACGTACTCCGCCAGCGTGCCGTCGCGATACCAGTCCGTCAGGCCGAACACCCGCTGTCCAATCGACAGCCCGGTCGTGCCATAGCCGAGAGCGGTGACCACTCCCGCCAGTTCGTGTCCGGGAATTGAGGGTGTCCGGTCACGGCCGATGCGATCGGTCCAGGTCGAAGGCCACGACACCTCATCCCCGGTGAGTGCCGACGCATGGATCTGAACAACGACGTCGTTTATCGCCGCCTGCGGGTCGGGCCGCTCCACTAACTTCATCCCGGCCATTCCCGCGGCCTGATCCGTCACCACAATCGCCTTCATCGGTCACCTCCCTGCGTCGAGTTCCTGTCTGTAAGGCAGCGGCTCCATCCGTTGTTTCTGGATGGGTTATCGGACAGAAACGGATCGATCAAAATCTTGGCCTCGCCCGCCTCGATGCGAAATGCGGAAGGGCCGCGCCATTTCTGTTTCATATTCTTCCTCCTGATGCGGCGATTCATTCCGCATCTTGAGCTTCGGTCCTATGAGTGTCGCGGAAAGTCGCTTCATCTCCGAGTAACTGCACGAACATCGCCATACTTAATTTCCGATTCAAACCCGGCGACGGCAAGAAAGGAAGGTAGTTCGCTGGCTGACATGTGCAGGTTATCGATATCTAGACCACAAGGGGGTCAATGGCAGTCAATGTATGGTCATTCGAGACGTCATGACGACGCGAAGAGTCTGCGCCCCATGAGCTAGGTCAAGCACTCTGGAACAGTCTACGTTTAGCAACCTGAACCCGGGGTTACGGGGTTTAGCCTCCTGCTCGTGGAGGACTGAGAATTGGGCGGCTGCTCTACGTGGGGGCCACTCATTCTCATTTGGGTCGAACGAGAAATGGGTCGCCGCGTGCAGTCCGGATTGTCGTGTTGTGACCGCGCCACAGATGAGTGGCGCGGCACGGCTGAAGAATATGACGAACGTAATCGAAGAAAAACGCATGGGAACGGGGCTTGAGTCCGCCGGACAGGCCGCGTCGTCTCGTTGAGGAATGGAGTGATTGCAGATCGATGGCCCGATACCAAAGTATCGGCGATGCCATCGATCAATTGTTTCTCCCATCAGATTTCTGTTGTCATCGCTTGTCGAGAATTTGCGTCTCTTCTAATAGAACGCCAGCCAAGCTAATACAGTGCAATGGTGACCCCGAATGAGCACAAAAAGTATGTCGCGCCCGGATTCCGCAAAGGTTTTTCCGTTGACGCCGAAGGCACCGAACATTCCGAAACTTCTCGAGCAATATGGAACGGCGGAGATTGCATTCGCCGGAACCCAAGACGCGCTCTACGACCGGCACCTGGTTTTTGACCGGGCCATCGACCCCAAAGTCTCGAGTGCCCGCGAGCGCTTCGAAGCCGTTTCCCATGCCGTGCGTGACGTTCTGGCCCAGCGCTGGGTGAAAACCAAGACGACCTACGAGCAGCAAAATGCCAAGCGCGTTTACTACCTTTCCATGGAATACCTTCTAGGACGTTCGCTCACCAACAACATTAGGAATCTTCTGCTCGATCCTGTCGTGAAGGAGGTGATCGAAAAGAAAGATATCGACTGGCTGGAGTTGATCGAGCAGGAACCGGATGCGGGACTGGGAAACGGAGGCCTGGGCCGGCTCGCGGCGTGTTTCCTCGACTCGATGGCCACGATGGAACTTCCGGCGACGGGCTATGGTCTGCGCTACGAATATGGGATGTTTCGGCAGTCGTTTGTGAACGGCTGGCAGCAGGAGAACCCCGACAACTGGCTACGCGACGGTGATCCATGGGAGATCAGCCGCCATCACGAGAAAGTCGATATCAAGCTGAACGTCACGTTCAAACTCCGGGATGGACGAGTCGAGGTGATACCGGGCACTCCATCGACCCTGTTCGGTATTCCTTTTGACCGGCCAGTCGTAGGTTATGGAGGGAAAACCATCAACACGCTCCGCCTGTGGGCGGCGGCGGCGGCAGACTTCTTTGATCTTCAGGAGTTTGGCACGGGAGATTTCGTGGGGGCGCTGGGTGCGACACTCGAAGCCGAATCGCTGACCCGAGTGCTCTATCCCGATGACTCGACAACCGCCGGGCAACAGTTGCGCTTTGTGCAGGAATATTTTCTGGTCGCTTGTTCTCTGGCAGATTTGATCCGCCGGTTTCTCCGGCACAATAGCGACTGGGGAAAGTTGCCGGAGAAAGCTGCCATTCAGCTCAATGATACGCATCCTTCCATAGCAGTTGCGGAACTGATGCGCATTCTGCTGGACGTTGCGCACCTGGGCTGGGATGAAGCTTGGGATCTGACCACCAGGACATTGGCCTACACCAACCACACGTTACTGCCCGAGGCGCTTGAGAAGTGGCCGGTGGGATGGTTTGAAACACTCCTCCCCCGCCAGCTTGAGATCATCTACGAGGTCAACCGCCGCCTGCTCGATGAAGTTCGGATGCGCTTTCCGAACGATGAAGGCCGAGTCGAACGCGTCAGCCTCGTGGAAGAAGGTAATGCACGTAAGATTCGCATGGCCAATCTCGCCATTGTCGGTTCGCATAGCACGAATGGCGTTGCGGCCGTTCATTCAAAATTGTTGCGGACGACAACCGTGAAGGAACTGGCGGAGACATTTCCTGAGCGTTTCAACAATAAGACCAACGGCGTCACGCCACGCCGCTGGCTACTCCAGTCGAACCCCAGCTTGGCTCGAGTGATTACGGCTGCGATCGGCGAAAGCTGGATCACCGACTTGAACCAACTCCGCGATCTCAAACCGTTGGCCCGAGATTCCGCCTTTCGACAAGCGTTCCTGGCCGCAAAGCGCGAAGCGAAGATGCGCTTCGCCGACTGGCTCAAGGCGACGTCTGGCCAGATTGTGGATCCCGATACGATCTTCGATAGCCAGATCAAGCGCATTCATGAATACAAGCGGCAACTGCTGAATGCGCTGCGCATCATTCTCGTTTACAACCGGCTGCGTGAGAATCCAGATCTGGAAATGGTGCCGCGCACGTTCTTTTTTGCAGGAAAAGCGGCGCCCGCCTACCGGCTGGCAAAAACGATCATCAAGTTCATCAATAACTTGGCGGGCACGATCGACAATGATCCCGTTGTGGGTGGCCGCATGAAAATCGTCTTTCTGCCTGAGTACAACGTGTCGCTGGCCGAGAGGCTCATTCCCGCCTCTGATGTTTCCAATCAAATTTCTACCGCCGGCTATGAGGCCAGTGGAACCAGCAACATGAAATTCATGATGAACGGCGCGCTGACTGTCGGGACAAGGGACGGAGCGACGATCGAAATGGCAGAAGAGGCCGGAGAAGAAAACCTCTTCCTGTTTGGACTCACTGTGGAACAGGTTGAAAATAGCCGCTCCTGGTACAGTCCGGAATGGCACTATGAGCACGAGCCCGAGACTCGCGCTGCCATCGACCTTATTTCCTCTGACTACTTCAGCCGCTATGAGCCAGGAGCGTTCGAACCGTTGCGAGAGACGCTTTTATTGTTCGGCGACCGTTATATGCACCTGGCTGATCTAAAGTCGTATGTCGAAGCGCAGGAACGGTTAGGCGCACTGTATCGCGATCCGGGAGCGTGGGCGCAAAAAGCGATCCTGAACGTTGCGAGTTCGGGAAAATTCTCAGCCGACCGCACGATTCACGAATACACAACCGAGATTTGGAAGGTCGAACCATGCCCCATACCCTAGAAACACAGCCTGAGACAACGGCTCGAGAAGCACCGGTTTCGCCACTGGCAGGCAAGCCTGCGCCCAGGGAGATGCTGATCGATGTTGCGCGCATGGAAAAGGAGTACTTCGAACAGAAGCCCGATGTAGGCGACACCAATCAACTGGTGAGCTTCGGGACGAGCGGGCACCGCGGATCTCCTCTCCATGGCACCTTTAATGAAGCGCACATTCTCGCGATCACACAGGCAATCTGCGATTACCGTCGAGGGCAAGCCATCGACGGGCCTATCTGCATGGGGAAGGATACGCATGCCGTTTCTGCGCCGGCCCAGCGCACTGCAATCGAAGTGCTGGCGGCGAATGGCGTTGACACGATCATTCAGGAAAACGACGGTGTAACGCCGACTCCTGTCATCTCGCGCGCCATCCTAGCGTACAACCGTGGTCGCAAGGATCACTTCGCTGACGGCATCGTCGTCACGCCATCGCACAACCCTCCCGAGGATGGTGGTTTCAAGTACAACCCTCCCAACGGTGGTCCAGCCGATACAGAAGTCACGGACTGGGTGCAGAATCGTGCGAACGAACTCCTGCGCGCGAAAAATGCCGGAGTCAAACGCGTGCCATTTGAAAAAGCGATTCGAGCGGCGACCACGCGTCAGGAGATTTTGTTCTCCCCTATGTTCGCGATCTCAGCAACGTCATCGACATCGACACCATTCGCGGCGGCCATCTCAAGCTGGGCGTAGACCCTCTTGGTGGGGCATCGCTTCCGTACTGGGACCCGATTAACTCGATTCATGGATTGAACGTTCAGGTCGTCAACCGAACCATCGACCCAACTTTTTCGTTCATGACTGTCGACCACGACGGGAAAATTCGAATGGATTGCTCCAGCCCTTATGCGATGGCGAGGCTGTTGGGCTTGAAAGATCAGTATCAGGTTGCGTTCGGCAACGACACCGACGCCGACCGCCACGGGATTGTCACTCCACTGGCCGGCCTGATGAACCCGAACCACTACCTCGCCGTGGCCATTCGTTATCTCGTGACGCATCGGCCCGAATGGCGTCCGACGGTTGCGGTTGGAAAAACGGTGGTGAGCAGCAGCATGATTGACCGTGTGGTACAAAAACTCGGCCGTGATTTGAGTGAAGTCCCGGTTGGCTTCAAGTGGTTTGTATCGGGCCTCATCGACGGCTCTTGCTGCTTCGGAGGAGAGGAGAGCGCAGGAGCAAGCTTTCTTCGCCGAGACGGCACGGTGTGGTCCACTGACAAGGATGGGCTGATCATGGTCCTGCTGGCCGCCGAGATTGCGGCCCGAACAGGCAAGGATCCTGGCCAGCACTACCGGGAGATCACGGCAGAGTTTGGCACCTTCTATTACACGCGCATCGACGCACCCGCGACTCCTGAGCAAAAGCGAAAATTTTCCGCGCTCACTCCGGACTCAGTCAAGGAGTCGGGATTGGCAGGCGAGCCGATCACCGCCAAGCTCACCCGGGCACCGGCCAATCAAGCTCCCATCGGCGGTCTGAAAGTCGTCACGAAAAACGGCTGGTTCGCGGCCCGGCCCTCCGGGACCGAAAACATCTACAAGATCTACGCGGAGAGCTTCCAGAGCGCGTCGCATCTCCATGAAGTCCTAGGCGAGGCCGAGCAGATCGTAAACAACGCTCTTGGTTACGGAGATATGGGTTCCGGAGGTCAGCGCTGAGCGGTGACGGCGGCAGTGGCAACGTTCCGCCATTTCCGCCAGCGGAAATTTGGAATTGGCGAAGTCCGGAAGACTTGGAATCGTCGACGGCATTTGAGTGGTTGCAGGAATTGACAGAACTGTCGAAGCGCGTGGAATCGGAAAAGATCGAACAGCTGGCGAATTCAGAGCGTTCTGGTGTTCCCAGCCATGATGAGCGAGGCAGTATGAAGACTGCGATGCAACCGTTAAGGTCGACGCTCGATGGCACGCCCTCGATCCTCCACCGCGAACTGATGAAGGCTCGAACCTGGGAACAGGTCGAGGGCAGCCCTTTGCCGTTGGGGTCCACTTGGATGGAGGAGGAGCAGGCCTTCAATTTTGCCATCTGCGCAGAACACGCGGAAAGCGTGACGTTGTTGTTCTATGCTCCGCCCGAAGTGGTGGTTCCGGCATTCGTCTACCGCTTCGACTTCTTGCGGAACAAGTCGGGACACGTCTGGCACTGCCGGATTCCGATCGCAGATATTGCCGAGTGCCGCTACTATGCGTATTCGGTGGCGGGAGAGGATCTGCCTGGTGTTCACAGCTTCGATCCGCAGAAGGTCCTGCTCGACCCGTATGCGAAAGCTGTTTTCTTTCCACGCGAGTTTGACCGTACGGCGGCCATGCGGGAAGGATCGAATGCAGGAAGGGCGCCGCTGGGGGCGTTGATGAGTCACCGGGCGGAGTTTGATTGGGGGGATTCCGTGCCACCGCGTCATGAGGCCGATGCGATCATTTACGAACTCCATCTCCGAGGTTTCACCGAGAACCCCAACTCGGGGGTAGATCCGTCGCGGCAAGGGACGTATGCCGGCCTGGTCGACAAGATCCCTTATCTGAAAGATCTCGGCGTGACGGTGGTCGAGTTGATGCCGGTATTCCAACGCGATCCGCAGGAAGACGACTATTGGGGCTATATGCCTCTGAACTTCTTTTCTCCGCACGCTCAATATTCCAGCGACCATGATCATGGGCAGCACCTAGAATTCAAAAATATGGTGAAGGCGTTTCATGAGAAGGGGATCGGCATCGTGCTTGATGTTGTCTACAACCACACCTGCGAAGGAGACCACCGAGGCCCGATCTACAGTTATAAAGGCCTGGGCAGCGCAAGCTACTACATGATGACCTCGGATCCCGCCAAGCCGTATGCGAATTACTCGGGTACAGGCAACAGTTTGAATTTTGGCAGGAGTCAAGTTCGCAAAATGGTGATGGACAGCTTACGTTATTGGAAAAAAGAGATGCACGTTGACGGCTTCCGTTTCGATCTGGCCTCCGTGTTTAGCCGCAATGCCGATGGATCGTTGAACTGGGGACACGCGCCGATTTTTGCAGAGATTGCCGGCGATCCGGAGTTGGGTCCGTTACGCCTGATCGCTGAGCCCTGGGATGCGGGGGCGTACCAGCTGGGACGAGGCTTTCCCGGCATCGCCTGGCTCCAGTGGAACGGCAGGTTTCGCGATGACGTGCGCCGGTTCATGAAAGGTGACGCAGGTATGGTTCCCGACTTGATGCGGCGGATCTACGGAAGCGACGATTTTTTTCCCGACAACCGCAACGACGCGTATCACGCTTATCAGAGCGTCAACTACGTCACCTCGCACGACGGTTTCACTCTGTATGATCTGGTCTCCTATAACGAAAAGCATAATTGGGCCAACGGACAAAATAACCAGGACGGGATGAACGAGAACTACAGCTGGAACTGCGGATATGAGGGCGATCAAGGCGTCCCTGCCGAGGTGCTGGCGCTGCGCCGGAAGCAGGTGAAGAATTTTTTCTGCGTCCTTATGCTGTCGAACGGAACCCCGATGTTTCGAGCCGGAGATGAATTTCTGAATACGCAATTCGGGAACAACAATCCGTACAATCAGGACAACATAACAGGATGGCTCGACTGGTCCCAGCTCGAACAAAATCAAGATGTTTTTCGTTTTTTCAAGAGCATGATCGACTTCCGCAGGAGCCACCCGACGCTAGGTCGCAGCCGTTTCTGGCGTGAAGACGTCGCATGGTACGGAACAAGCGGATTTACCGACTTGTCCCCCGATTCCCACAGCCTGGCGTTCTGCCTTCACGGCGCATCTCAAAATGACCAGGACATCTACGTAATGATCAACGCCTACTGGGAGAAGTTGGAGTTTCAGATCCAGGAAGGTGCCGCGTCCGAGTGGACCAGAATTGTCGACACTGCATTGCCAACCCCAAACGACTTCGCGAACTCGAGCGATCCTCTAAAAACGCTGAGTTACCTCGTAGAGCCGAGATCCGTGGTGGTCCTTGTTCGGATGAGCTAGCCGGGTAGACTTGTCGCGAAGTATTCACAGTGCATCACCTGTAGATCTTCTCGGCCATGTTCCGAACGTCATTCGCCGATTGGGTGATCAAACCTGACGCCAACAACGATGAGTACACAGCTTGTTCCGCTCGGAACCAGTCAGCCTCAGGGGAACCGAAGGGGCGACCTCTCTCCTCCCAATACTGGTGAGCGAGTTTTGCTACAAACTCATGCCGACTCTCACCCAGGAAATCGGGGATCAGCTCCAACAGTTTTTGCTTATCCATAAATTTGCTCTCTCTTGGTCATCAGTGACGCGAGTCAGGCGATTTGGCGAGTTCAGGGGTGCACGCAACTGCAGCACCTCGCGCAGAGTCGTCCGCTTGACGATGCCTTCCTGAAGATTAGAAATAAACCAACTCACAAATGATCCTCCTGGTGTGAGTTCGAAAGGGCGCAGAAGGGTTCATAGTGCCATCACAGAACGATCATTTTCCTGATGCAAAAAAGGCCCGAACGTGCCATCCAACCAGAACGGCGCAGGCTGCGAGCGAGGCGAATTTAAGGTTTCCCATGATGGCCTCAGCAAACCACCTCGCCGCCCGGGACTGCCCAATGGAACAAGCAGACTGTCTACAAATCGTTCTGGCAAACCAGGTAACAAGTGACGGACAGGAGCACTGAGCCAGATCAGTCGAGGAGCAACCGTCATGAGCCACCAGATGTAGCATGGGGACGGTGAGCAACTGCTGGTCGCGCAGCCATTGGTGACGCCACCGCGACCCAGATCAAGACAGGCCGATCAGAAAACTGACTACGGTTTTGGAACAAGAGTGGGCCATGTGTGTATGCCGCCACTGAGTCGTTCAATTGACATTGGTCTTTGACAGATGCCTCACAGGCCGCAGCTAAGCCTGAGTCTCATAAGGAAGCCGTCGTCCCCGGCCATGGCACTGTGCGTGGGGCAAGACAAACATAGGCGTGAAATGGGGCTTTCCCCGATGGCTCACAAACCGTCTTCGTTCGCCGAAGTACCTGCACGATCTGTGGCTCGGCCTTAATGCTCGAGCGAGGGGCAAGCTGCTGCATGAAATGGACCAGTGTCGATGTTGCTTTTCGCGAAGTTGCTCGCGTATCGATGTGGACTCCATTCCCTCGAGGGACATTCGTTTGGAAGCGTTCGTGCGGCACGATTGCAGGGTTTAATGCCCAAATAGGAATCGCTCGGGGGAAGTTGATCGCAGGGGAGGCGAGGCACTGCGGCAGAGAAGCTAACAGGGTTTCGTTTCAGTTTTCGTTTCAACCACCAACGAATCCAGATGCCAAACGCAAAGGCCAAACTGACTTCCGCTGTTCGATCAAGAAAACTTGCTCTAGACATCTTTCTCGGCCAGCTAAGTTAAGAGTTAATTGAGGAGTGAAGAATGGCTAACGAAGAAATGATTCTGGGTTTACATTGTCACCAATACGTGGTTGCTTCGTCAAGAACTAGCAGATCGGCTCGGCGATGCAGGAGGCACACTATTCACCTTCGCACTGGACTCCTGGCTCTTCTGGCCTAATTGCAGTTATCTGCAGGCCTCCATGGCATTTCATCGCGGCACTGGCGGAGATGGATATGAACGCGTCAAAACGCTACCTCTGGGGCGGCGGAGTAGCCGCCGTCGCTGTAATTGGATTTGTCGTTGGAGCAATTCGACCACACAAGCATGCGCAGGCCGCTCCGGGAAGTGCTCCTGAGGTCCAGGTGGTGCAGGTCCAGCAGCAAGATGTCCCCACTATTCACGAATGGATCGGCACGTTCGACGGATTAGTCAATGCGGATGTCAGGGCGCAGGTGACAGGGTACCTGCTCAAACAGGGTTATCAGGAGGGTACCTTTGTCAAGAAAGGACAGCTCCTTTTTCGGGTCGACCCACGGCCGTTTCGAGCAGCACTGGACCAGGCCGAAGGTCAGCTAGCGCAAGCCAAAGCCCAGCTTGTCAACGCCGAAGCCGTGCAAGGCCGCACCGAGCTTGATGTCAAGCGGTACACTCCTCTGGCCAAAGAGCAGGCTGCTCCCCAACAAGATCTCGACAACGCGGTTCAAAACAATCTCGCCGCCATGGCAAGCGTGGAAACTGCCAAAGCCCAGATTAAGACTTCTCAGGCCGCCGTCGAAACGGCGAGGATCAACCTCGAGTTCACCCGGCTCGCCGCACCGATCGATGGCATTGCGGGCCAGGCGCAACTCCAGGTAGGAGCTCTGGTCGGCCCAGGGAGCGGGGCGGTGACCTCTGTTTCTACTGTTGACCCGATCAAAGTTTATTTCACGGTGGGAGAGCCTCAATATCTCGCTTTCAGAAAACGATTCCCCACGGAAGCAAGTACGCGGGCGGACCAAAAAACTCTGCGGATCGAGCTTGTGCTAGCGGACGGCTCGACGTATCCGCACCTGGGATCGTTTGATTTCGCCGATCGCCAAGTGAATGAGAGCACTGGAACGATCCGCATCGCCGCCCTATTTCCGAATCCCAACAACATCTTGCGGCCCGGCGGCTACGCCAAAGTACGGGTATTCATCGACGTCCAACACGACGCACTGCTTGTGCCACAACGCGCAGTTTCAGAGTTGCAAGGGAGCTATCAGGTAGCCGTAGTCGATAGCGATAACAAGATCGGAATTCGGCCAGTCACAGTTGGGGTGCAGACTGACAACCTCTGGGTGATCTCAGATGGGCTCAAGCCCGGGGACCTGGTGGTCGTCGAAGGAACCCAAAAGGTTCGCCCCGGCATGCTCGTCAATCCAAAGCCATTCACCGCGAACGCAACGGGTAGGTGAGTCATGTCAAAGTTCTTCATCAATCGTCCCATCGTCGCCATGGTGATCTCGATCGTGCTGGTGCTGGGTGGCGCTCTGACCATCCTTCGACTGCCGGTTGCCCAGTTCCCCAAGATCGCTCCACCTGAAATCCAGATCCTCGCCACCTATGTCGGCGCCGACGCGCAAACTCTGGAACAAGCAGTGGCCACGCCTCTCGAACAGCAGATGAACGGCGTGGACAACATGAATTACATGTACTCCCTGAACGCCACAGCAAACTCGACCACGAGCTTGATCGTGGATTTCGATACAAAAACCGATCCAAATAACGACTTCATCCTGGCGCAGTCGCGTGTAACGCAGGCCGCTTCTCAGCTTCCGGCGGATGTGAACAATTACGGAGTCACGGTGCGAAAATCGGTGACCGCCCCACTGATGCTGATCGCTGTGAACTCGCCGCATGGAACCTATGACCCGACCTTTCTGGGGAATTACGCCTACATCAATCTCGTTGATCCGATCCTTCGGTCGCCCGGCGTCGGCAATGTCCAGGTGTTCGGCCCTGGCCAATACGCGATGCGAATGTGGGTGAACCCCGACAAACTGGCAAAGCTAGGGATCACAGTTCCTCAAATCATCAGCGCCGTTCAAGCTCAGAATACCGTGAATCCCGCGGGGAAGGCCGGAGGCCCGCCTGTCCCCAAAGGTCAGGAGCTGACTTATACCGTTTTGGCCCAGGGCCGTTTGGTGTCGCCTGAACAATTTGGTCAGATCGTGCTGCGAGAAGCACCGGATGGAGGTACCGTCCGTGTTCGTGATGTCGCCCGCATTGAACTAGGGTCACAGGATTACAGCGCTGCCAGCCGCTTCAATGGAAAACCTGCAGCAGTTATCGCGGTTTATCAACTGCCCGGATCGAACGCGGTGGATGTAGGCAACGGTGTCAAGAGGCTGATGGCTCAGATGAAGCAACGCTTCCCGGAAGATCTCGACTTCGACATCTCCCTGGATACGACGCTATCCGTAACGCAAGGAATTAGAGAAATTGTCAAGACGCTGGTGATTGCTCTCATCCTGGTGATCCTGGTCGTCTATCTTTTTCTCCAGGGGTGGCGAGCTACCTTGATTCCGCTGCTTGCGGTGCCGGTATCTCTGGTAGGCACATTTGTTCTGTTTCCGCTATTCGGTTTTTCGATCAATACGCTTTCTCTGTTCGGGCTGGTCCTGGCGATCGGTCTGGTGATCGACGACGCGATCGTTGTAGTTGAGGGCGTGCAACGCCACATCGAGGAAGGACTCTCGTCCAAAGCCGCGGCGTTGAAGGCGATGGAGGAACTCTCGGGTCCGGTCGTCGGAATTGCGCTGGTTCTGTCCGCCGTATTCGTGCCCACGGCGTTCATTCCGGGTATCACTGGACGCCTTTACCAGCAGTTTGCGGTGACGATCGCGATTTCGGTCCTCTTATCCGCGTTCAATGCGCTTACCCTGAGCCCCGCACTGGCTGCCCTCCTGCTTCGTCCACGGGAGGAAAGCCACGGGCTGCTGCGGAGATTTTTTGACTCGTTTAACCGTGTTTTCGAGCTCGTAAACGCGGGTTACGTACGTTGGAGTGGAGTACTCCTTCAGAAAACCCTTGTTGTGGCAGTGTTGCTTGTCGCCTTCGGCGTGGCTGCCGGGTTCGTCGCCCATCGCGTGCCGACGAGCTTTCTTCCTGATGAAGACCAGGGCTATTCCTATGTTTCCGTTCAACTCCCCAACGCGGCTTCACTGGAACGAACGACAGCGGTCGTGGACAGCGTAGAAAAGATCATCATGAATACGCCAGGAGTTCAAAACTCGACATGCTTCGTCGGCTTCAGTCTATTGAGCTTCGTTCGTACGAGCTATAACGCAACCTTCTTCGTTACCTTCAAGCCTTGGGACGACCGCACGACGCGCGCAGAACAATTTCAAACCCTCAAAGCCACATTGAATCGTGAATTCAGCAGAGTGCCGCAGGCGATTATATTCGGGTTTTCTCCGCCGGCCATTCCGGGGGTCGGCACAGCTGGCGGATTCACGTTTCTGCTCGAAGATCATTCCGGCTCTGATATTCAATTCCTGGCGAAAAACGTCAACACGTTTCTTGAGGCTGCACGCAAACGTCCCGAAATTGGCAGCATCAATACGACTTTCCTGCCGAGTGTTCCGCAGAAATTCATTGATGTGGATCGTGACAAGGTTCTGAAGCAAGGCGTCAACCTGAGTGACGTTTATCGGACGATCCAGGCCTTTATGGGCGGTTATTTCATCAACTATTTCAATCGATTCGGCCGCCAATGGCAGGTATATATCGAGGCCGAAGGTGAAGACCGTGCCAACATCGAGAACGTCGGACGATTTTATGTTCTCAATAACAAAGGAGAAAGTGTCCCGCTGTCTACGCTGATCAACATCAAGTCGCGCCTCGGCCCGGAATTCACTCAACGCTTTAACGAATACCGTTCCGCTCAAATCAACGGCAGTGCGGCGGCCGGATTCAGCGCGGATCAAGCGACGGCCGCTCTTGAAGACGTTTTCAAGCAAACCATGCCGCGTGAGATGGGCTTTGATTACTCGGGCATCTCCTTCCAGGAACAACAGGCAAGGAAAGGCGTCCCGCCTTCGGTCGTCTTCGGCCTGTCGCTGTTGTTTGTATTCCTGATTCTGGCGGCACTTTACGAAAGCTGGTCGCTGCCCTTCAACGTCTTGCTTAGCACGCCTGTCGCGGTGTTTGGAGCCTTCGCGGTCCTATGGTTACGGCGTGTGGTACTTGGTTGGTTCTTGCCGCCTTATTTGGTCCAGATTGAAAACGACGTCTATTCACAGATCGGGTTGGTCATGCTCATTGGACTGGCAGCCAAGAACGCAATTCTGATCGTGGAGTTTGCGAAAAGTGAATTTGATAACGGCAAGTCGCTTGTAGACGCGGCACTGGAAGGCGCGAGGCTTCGCCTGAGACCGATCCTGATGACCTCCTTTGCTTTTGTATTCGGCTGTATTCCTCTCTGGACTGCGAATGGCGCGGGAGCGGTGGCGCGTCGGATTCTCGGAACCACGGTTATCGGCGGGATGGTGGCTGCCAGCATTATCGGCATTTTCTTCGTACCGGCAATCTTCTACGCTGTCGAGAAATGGTCGAGCTCGGGCAAGGAACCCGCGTCCGGGACACTGCTGGCTCCTTCACCCGCTACAGGAGATTGAACATGCGCTCTAACGCGAGAATCAAACATTCGATTGCCGCCGTGTTGTGTTCAGCCTTTCTGAGCGCTTGCATGGTGGGGCCGAAGTATCATCGACCGGTTGTACAGACGCCAGACACATTTCGTGATCTGGCGGACAATCCGCAGATCAAGTCTCAGTCAGCGTCTTATGCCGACTTGCCTTGGTGGCAGGTATTCAAGGATCCGAAACTGCAGGAGTTGATCAGGACGGCGCTTAAGCAAAATTATGATCTGGAAATTGCTGCCGAACGAATTAACGCTGCGCGCGCTCAGCTTGCGGTTACGCGTTCCAGCCTTTTCCCGCAAGTGCAGGCTGGCGCCCATTTCAATGGAGGGAAAGATAACAACTTACAGACAAAATACAATTTTCTGACGCTGGTGGGCGATGCTGCGTTCCAATTGGACTTTTTCGGCCGCTTGCGCCGCGCGACTGAGGCTTCTCGCGCCGGGTTATTGGCGACCGTCACGGCTCGGCAGACGGTGATCCTGACTCTGGTCAGCGAATTGGCGAACGACTACTTCACTCTTTTGCAGCTGGACCTGCAGCTGCACATTACACATAAAACAGTCGCCACACAGACTGATTCGGTGAAGCTGACCAAGCTCCGTCTCGAGCACGGTGTCGCCACGAAGTTGGATGTCCTCCAGGCCCAGCAAGTGCTCGATACCGCGAACGCTCAGATCCCTGATTTGGAGCTTCAAATCGCACAGGAGGAAAACGCGATCAGCATCCTGCTCGGCGATTATCCACAAGGCGTTCCACGTGGGCTTTCCCTAGTCGAGCAAGAGCTTCCTCCAGAAGTGCCGCCTGGCTTACCGTCATCGTTGATTGCGCGTCGTCCGGATATTCGCGAAGCCGAGCAAATCCTGATTGCGGCAAACGCTGACATTGGCGTCACCAAGGCACAGTTCTTTCCGCAGATTGCTCTGACGGGCTCGGGCGGAGGATCGTTCGGGCGAAGTTCTGCGTTCCCCGGTTCTCTTCCTACACAGGTCGGAATCTGGTCTTATGGCGCACAGGTCAGCCAGCCTATTTTCACCGGCGGCGGACTTCGTGGGAATCTGCATTTCGCCGAATCGCAGCACGCACA
>WNGK01011800.1_pt1 | contig 14946 bp, 12 predicted proteins | sample 5400601 | NCBI WGS metagenome assembly WNGK01 (sample SAMN13153376, study PRJNA577476) | soil metagenome | isolation source: 60 cm soil or saprolite under Garry oak tree replicate 1 | place: USA:California | collected 2016-06-15 | reverse complement strand
CGTGTTCGGATGCGTCGAAGTTGTGTGGGTGTCACGTCGTGCCACCGGCAGCGGTGGCGCACTCCTTTCGGCTCGCGGATATCACCCCACAAGTACACCCAGCACCAACACTTTCGCAAGACCTAACGGAGTACTGCTACCCGGCCGATCCAGAACGAACCCGGGTCGGCGGCGAACGGCGACTGGGCCCACAACTCGAGCAGGGCCAGCAGCGCCTCGCGCTCATGGGCGTGGACGGCGGGGCTGACGGCGCGCAAGGCAAGCGCGCCGATGCTGCTGAGCAGGCATCGCCAAGGAAGGGCCGTTTCCCATTGGACGTGGGCGACCGCATCAGGCCCTGCAGCTTGGGCGAAGAAGCGTCCGAGGAGGTGCAGCTGGCGGGCCGCCGGCAGGGTGGTCCGGGGTGCTCGCTCATGCCAGGGGCTGTACCGATCGCGGTACGCGCCGTGGTCGATTCCCACCAGCCCGCTCAGCAGCGCCTCCACGTCCAGCGGCGGTTCGGCCGGGGGGGCGGCTGCCGCAGCGGCCAGAGCGGCGCTCGGAGCGGCGGGTGAAGGGATCGGGGCGCCACGGCCGACGAGTTCGTCGCGGCGCCGGCTGAGCAACGCTGCGGTCTGGAGCGCGCCGAGCACGCCGCGGACCAGCCTCGGGTGGGACACGGCCGGCAGCAGCCGCTCGACCGCCGCAGCGGTTCGTGGCGGCCGCTCAGCCTGGTGCTGGCGGTGGTCCGCGAGGTCGGCCAGAGCGGCGTGCAGCAGCTCCCTGGCGGCCTCGTCGGTAACGCCCCGCAGGGCGAGCGAGCCGGCCTCGTCGCGCGGTGTGAGGTGATGCCAAAACGCCGGCGGGAGCGTGAATCCCGTCCCCGCAGCCAGGGCATTCTGGCCATAGGTAAACCCGGCGCTGAACTCGACCAGCGGCCCCTTCATGCCCGGATCCCACAGCGCCAGCGGGCCCCAGGGTCTGCTGGAGAGCACGCGCGGCTCCTGTGCCCCCGGCCAGGTGACCAGCCCGACCGGGTCGCTGATGTGAAGGGGAACCGTGAGACTGCGCCCGTCGACGCCCTCGATCCGGGTCGCCTGCCCTGGGCCAGCCGTGGCCACCCGGAACCCGACGAGGCGGCCATGGTGGCCAAGCGGCGTGCCGGCAAGGCCATCGGGTAGCGGCGCGAGCGAGCAACACAGGAGCAGGAGCGTCTCACCCGGTGCGGCGCGGTCCTCGAAAAACGACGGCAGGGAGAAGCGGCCAGGCTCGCCGGTGGGGGGATCCAGCTCACGCAGGGCATGTGGGACGCCCTGCGCCCATTCGACTGTCCAGCAGGTGTCCCCGTCCGACACCAGATGCTGACCGTCCTGGGGGAGGGTGCGGTCACCGGGATACAGCACCCCGCCCGCCGAGACCAGGCCGCCGTCCGGCGACAGCAGCGCGGCGAACCCGCCCGCGGTATGGCTGAACCAGCCCCACGGGCGGGCGTGCTCGATCGTGAACGTCTCGGTCGGCGCCCCGGACCAGTAGGCCGGCCCGTCCGGGTTGGGCGGGACCACCAGGAACTGCCCATCCGCGTACAGAACCCGCGGGATTCCCCCGTGCGGATAGGTCAGCCGCAGGTCGTGCTCGGCGACCCGCCCGCCAGGGCCGACCGCGATGGCCCGCGACGGGTTCCACACCACCAGCACCGGCCAGCTCGCGCTCCAGTGACGCTGGCCGCCAGCTCCCAGCTCCTCGACTGCCTCGTCAAGCGCGGGCCAGCCAAGTTCGTCCAGCAGCCCGCCGCGCAGTGTGGCCGCCAGCGGGACGGCGACGTCGATGCTCCCAAGCGCGGCCTGGGCATCCGGGAACCTTCTGAACGTGTGCGGCCCGACCGCCGGGGCGAGCGCCTCCAGGGAACCCGCCAGCGCCACCAGGCTGTCGTGGCCGGTTGCCGCCCGGTCAAACCAGCGTTGCGCCCTGCCGGCGGTCGCCGCCTCGCCGTGGTGCTGGGGCTGGCCCTTGACGGTCACCAGCAGCTCCTCGGCGGGGCGGCGGGCGTTGGCGCAGAAGGCGGGGACGGCGGCGTCCAGCAGCGGCCCAAAGCGCCGGTCGGCCGCCACGAACTCGAGGTCGCGACGGACCCCGCCGCCGGCGTCGCTGCGCAGCCACGCCGCCAGGTCGATCACAGCCGCCGGCGGCGGGTCGGCCACAGGCACCCCATGCTCAAGGCAGAGGTCCAGCAGGTTGGCGTCCAGCCGGCCCGGGTAAGGCCCTGAGCGCGGTGCCAGGACCAGCGGCCGGCCTTCAGCCTTGAGGCGGTCCGCCATCCGGGGGATCAGGCGCAGCAGCGCGGCGACCAGCGGGTGCGGCGGCGCCCACCAGCCCTGCCGCGCGGCTGCGAGATAGTGGCCGAGCCAACTGGCGGCGCCCAGCGCCGGCAGGGCTTCGGGAGGAAGCGTCGCGGCGGGCTGGGTGACCCCGTTGAGCGCGCCAGCCTCATCGAGCAGGCCAAGCCACCAGACCTCAAAAGACGGAGGAGGGTTCCAGCCGCCCTCGCGGGACGGGGCGGGGAACAGGTTGAGCAGCCTGCCACGCAGCGCCGCTGAGGCGGCGGCCATGCGGAGCAGCGTTGGGCGGCTGTGCCGCCAGAACCCGGCCGGCGCGCGGCGCGTCGCTGGTAGCACCAGCAGCTCGGCGAGCAGCCGCTCCTCCTCGGTGTCCGGGTCCAGACCGGCGGCACGGGCAAACCGGCGGGCGCACCCGGGCAGCTCAGTCCAGGGCGGCAGCCCACCGACGGCGCGGCGCAGCACCAACTCGCGGAACCCCTGGTAGGCCTCGGCGGGTGACCGGCCCTGCCGCAGCTCGGCCTGGTAACCGGCGAGCGACTTGGCGGGAAGGGCGCCGGCGAGGGCGAACTCCAGGAACACCTCGCGGCGGGTGGCCTCGTCGACCGGCAGGGCATGGATCCGCTCGGCCGCGCGTGCCCGCTCGAAGGCGCTGGCGGCGTGGCGGCGCCTGCCCGCCGCCAGGAACACCCGCCCGGCCTGCTCCCAGAAGCTGGGCTGGTGCGCGGCCGGGAGCCGGCGGGCGAGCCGCTCGTACAGGTCCTTGGCGTGGCCCGGCTTGGTCCGGGCAAGCACGGCGGCGGGCTCCATCTCCTCGGCGACCGCCAGCGCCTCGCCGGCCCGCTCCGGGTCGTTGACCAGCACCCACTGCGGGAAGCCGACCTGCCGCCGCGGCCCGAGCGCCAGCGGCTCGCCCACCGCTGGCGGCTCAAAGCCGAGGAACGCGATCGCGCGGTCGTCGGCCACTGCGGCGCTGTCACCGACGACCCGGATCACCACCCGCCGCCCCAACGCCGGGTGCCGGTAGTTGCGCGGCCGCACCAGCTCCACCGGGACTCGGGCGCTGTCGGGTGGAGGCTCGACCGCAACGGGCAGCAGCCCGCCGGCGAGCAGCCACGTTTCACGGACCTGACTCATGCGACACCTCCCCGGGACGGTCGCCAGCCTGGACGCGCGCCCAGGCGGCGGCGAACAGCTCGTGCAGCGCCACCGGCGGCAGCACGCGGGGGAGCGCACCGCGCAGCTGGCGGCCGCGGGAGTCGCGCTCCAACCCGTACAGCGGCGCCTTCCACCCCTCCACCGGCAGGTCCGGTGGCCTGGCCGACAGCCACTCGCCGGGCAGGAACAGGCTGCGGTGCGCCCGCCGTGGCCGGGCCGAACCCGAGGAACGCAAGCATCTCGTCCTCGGCGGCGGCGGTGGATTCGCCGACCAGCCGCACCACTGTCCGGCCGTCGAGTGCCTGGTGGGTGTAGCGGTGGGCACGCACCGGGTCGAGCGAGCCGTTCCGTGCCGCCTCGGCCCCGGTCCCGGGTGGCAGCGCCCCGGCGAGCAGCAGCGCCTCCTGCTGGGCGGTAGTCATGGCGGTCACCGCCCGCCGTCGCCGGTGGCCGCAACCCGGCCGGCGTAGATAAGGGAGGCCATGCGTACGCCCTCGGACCAGGCGACCGGGCCGACCTCGCCAAGGCCAAGCTGGCGCCCGTCGCTGGCCGTCCAGGCGAGATCGCCGGTCAGGGACTCCCCGTAGGGGTCACCGTCGCCGAGCCAGTAGCGCGCCTCGACCGCCATGCCCAGGTCGAGGACGCGGCAGCTGGCGAAGCCGCCGCGCAGCTCGAACCCGAGGTTGCCGGCGCGGCTCAGCGCATGCCGCAGCTGCCGGAACCGCCCGCCGGCATAGTCGTGGACCTCCCGCCTGGCCGGGTCGAGGTTGGCTGGCTTGCGGTGTACCTCGCGCAGCAGCTGCTGGACACCCTGTTCGACTTGCAGGTCAACGGCGAGCTCCCGTAGCTCGTCCAGGTCCTCGAGCAGCGCCGGGTGGGGGAGCACGACGGTGGCGCTGTCCAGCCATCGAGTCTCGCCATCGAGGTCGACGACGCCCGGTCGCCCGCTTTCGTCCACGCCGCGCAGGAACCCGGCCTGGCCCTCCGGGTACGGCCCGCTGTCGTCACCATCCGCCGGGCCCGGCGTGACGATCGCGTGCTCCAGCGGCGTGCGCCAGGCAGGATCCGGCCAGACCGCGGCGATCACGCCGCAGGGGATCGGCATGCAGCCGAGCATCCACCGCTCGACGGTCGTGCGGCACTCGGATTCGTGCCGGGCCAGCCAGTCGCGCAGCGCACCGAGGCGCTTGAAGGTGGCCGACCCCTTGACGGGCTTGGGAACTGACTTCAGCAGCCGTCCCTTTGCGTTGCGGCAGACGACCGCGCCGCTGCCAGGATCCAAGCCGATCTCGTGCTCGTCAGTGGCCCACGCCCAGACCGGCGTTTCCGCCGTCGCGGGGCCCGTGGCAGTGCCCGACGCGCTCATGGGGCCTCCTCGTCGACAGGGGGTGCGTGCCCACCAAGTCGAACATTTGTTCGATCTAGTGCATAGTCACATCGGGGTGTGACAGTCGTGCCGCCGACCAGCCGCCGGTCTGTGCGCAGCGAAATGCCGGCGCCCTCACCGGTCAGACCAGGGAGGGTGGCGGGTTGACGGCAGTGCGAAGGCTGACCAGCTGCCTGCCCCTGATGTGCCCCTGCCGTGCCCCGGTTGCCCACTGCGAACCGCCGACATGGCGTCTTCCTGGTGCCGGCTGGATCTGCCCATCTCGCTCCAGGCGCCAACCCTGGCAGCCCGGCCGAGCCGGTTGGCCGCCATCACCGGAAGCCGAGCCGTGCCATCTCCGCCACCAGCCAGTTGCGGCCGACCCGAAGCTCCGCCCGGATCTGCTTGATCGACCATCGCTGCTCGACGTGGCGGGCTTGCAGATAGCCGGAGAGATCGGCGAAGCCCAGCTCCGTCAGCCGCGCGGCCCGCCGCGTCTGCCAAGAGACCGACTGCACCTGCCGGCCCCGCTCGCCAGCGGTCAGCTGCCTGGCGGTCCGCCGCCGACGCGTGACCCCTGCCTGCTGCATCAGCCGCCGCACCGTGCGCCGGTCCGCGGCAAGCTCGGCGGCGACCTCGACCAGCAGCCACTCCCGCTCGATGAGCCGATCTACTAGGTATGCCGGGACATCGGTGAAGCCAAGCGCGGCCACCCGCGCGGCGATCCGCTCCTGGGCGTAGCGGCGTCGCTGCAGCGCCAACTGCTGCGGCCTGGGTGGCAGCACGATCCCCAGCGTCGTCAGCGCCTGGCCGACGGTCCACTCAGACTCGCCGAGTTCCTGGGCGAGCCGGGGGACGCTGTGGCCGGTGTCGCAGCGGGTCTGCAGGTAGCTGCGGAGGTCGGCGAACCCGAGCTGGTCGGTGCGCCGCTGCAGCCGCCGGATGCGGCCGTCGTCGACGACGAAGCCGCCCTGGACGACCAGTTCGCGAGGCGTTTCCGCTGGTCGTGGGGTTACCCATGCTTTGGTCGTACCGGGGGGTACGACCATCGGCAAGCGCCCGTGACCAGGAGAAACGCGCACCGCGGTGCCGGTCGAGCTACGGATATCACTGCTCGACAGGGCCGCTACCAGCGGAAACGTTCAGGTCAGTCTGTTGCCCACCGTGGTCGGGAGGGACGCCGCCGGGAGGGACGCCGCAAGCATGGGCAACAAGACCTTCCTGACTTGGTGCAAGCGCTCTGGGTGGTGGTTACCCGTCCGCCGGGAGTTGGCTGCCGTGCTGCGGTACGAGCACAGGTTTGGCGATCTCCTGCTGTTGCCCGTGTGACTGGCGACTGGGGCTAGCCGCAATGCCATCCGGTTTGCTGCTTTGGCGTGGTAGTGTCCGGCCCCTTGTTGCCTTGTGGAAGGAGCGGACACGACCGGATGGCTCCCGCCGCACCCACCCTGCTGCCCTCACCACCGCCGATCACCGACCGGATCGCGCTGGGCGCGCTGACCAGTACCTTCCCACCCGACGTGGTCGATGGGGTCATCGCGCAGACCGGTCGGGCTGAGCAGCGCCGCCGGCTGCTGCCCGCCCGGGTGGTCGTCTACTTCGTGCTGGCGCTGGCGCTGTATGGCCACGCGGCCTACGAGGAGGTGATGCGCTGCCTGGTGGAGGGGCTGGGCTGGGCGCAGCGGGCGCGGCGGGGCCGGCGCAGCTGGCCGTACTGGCACGTGCCGGGCGCCTCGGCGCTGGCCGAGGCCCGCGAGCGGCTGGGCGCCGAGCCGCTGCGGGTGCTGTTCGCCCAGGCCGCCCGGCCGTTGGCGACCCAGGCGACCCGGGGCGCGTGGTACCGCCGCTGGCGGCTGCTGGTGGTGGACGGGACCTGCCTGGACGTGCCCGACAGCCCCGCCAACCAGGCGTTGGGTCGGGCCAAGAGCGGCCGGGGGAGGGGGTGGGCGCGTTCCCGCAGGTGCGGGTGGTGGGGCTGGTGGAGGCCGGCACGCACGCGATCATCGATGCCGCCCAGGGCCCCTACTCCAGCGGTGAGCAGACCCTGGCCCGCCACCTGGCCCGCGAGGGCGGGCCGCTTGGCCGTGGGGTGCTGCTGCTAGCCGACCGGCTGTTTGTCGGCGCCGAGCTGTGGCGGCAGATGGCCGGGACCGGCGCGGACCTGCTGTGGCGGATAAAGTGCGGCAGCAAGACCGCCCCCAAGCTGCCGGTCGACCAGGTGCTGGCCGACGGGTCGTGGCTGTCGCGCCTGTATGCGGGCACCGACCGCCGCAAGCGCCACCCGATCACGGTGCGGGTGATCGAGTACACCCTTACCGATCCCGGCCGGCGCACCAGTACCGACCGCTACCGGGTGGTGACCACGATCTTGGATCCCACTGCCGCGCCCGTCCACGAGCTGGCGGCGCTGTATACCGAGCGGTGGGAGGTCGAGACCGCGCTAGCGGAGTTGAAGACGACCCAGCGCGGCCCCAAGCAGGTGCTGCGCTCCAAGAGCCCCGAGCTGGTTGCTCAGGAGGTCTGGGCGCACCTGCTGGTCCACTACGCCTTGCGGGCGGTGATGCACACCGCCGCCTTGGTCGAGGACCTGGACCCCGACCGGCTGTCGTTTATCCGCACCCTGCGGGTCGTGCGCCGCCAGGTGATCGCCCAGCCGGCCTTTTCCCCCTGACCAGATCACCGCCGCCATCCGCACGGCGGTCGAGGAGCTGCTCACCGGGCTGCTCCCCAAACGCCGCCTGCGGGCCTTCCCGAGAGCGGTCAAGCGCAAGATGAGCAACTATCAGCTCAAACGCGCCCAGCATCGGGCCTGGCCACAGCCGACCATGCCGCCCACCCAAGCCGTCGGCGTCCTACCTGCAACCCGACCCGGCGCAAGCTGCCGAAGCCCCTAACCGCATGGCATTGGCGCTAGCCGGAGTTCCGGGATAAGTTGATCTTGGGGTTCTGAGGTGGGCCTCGCCCGAGCTGGATTGCGGGCCTGTACTGCGCAAACAGCGTGCTGGTGCCAGCACCAGCGAGCTGGATGGTGTATTACCCATATATGGCATCGATCGTCGGCAAGAAGCGCGGCGAGGCCACCTACTACTACCTGGTGGAGTCCGCCCGGGTCGGCGGCAGGCCGAGGATAGTGTCCCAGGAATACCTGGGCACGGCTGAGGAGCTGGCGGCGGCGATGCGCGGCGGCGGCCTGGGGCTCCCGGATCGCCTCCAGCACAAGGGGTTCGGCGCGGTCGCCGCCGGCTGGGGCCTGCTGGAAGATGTCGGGGTGGCGGCGATCATCGATGAGGTGGCCGGGGCGCGGCGGTCTGATGCGGCCGCCTCAGCGGGGACGTACCTGGTGCTGGCGGCGCTGAACCGGCTGGCCGCCCCGTGCTCGAAGCTGGCCTTCGCCGACTGGTGGGCCAGGACGGCGGCGCCCCGGTTCACCAGGATCCCCGTGGCGGTGGTTGGTCACCGGCGGTTCTGGGACGCGATGCACGCGGTGTCCCTGGAGGCCGTGGAGGAGATCAGCCACCGTATCGCGCTGGCGATCGTGAAGGCGTTCGGGCTGGACTGCTCGTCGGTGGCGCTGGACATGACCAACTTCGCCACCTTCATCGACACGGCGAACGGCAAGGCGCCGATCGCGCAGCGCGGCAAGGCCAAGCAGAAGCGCTCCGACCTGCGGCTGGTCTGGCTGGGCCTGGTCGTTACCCGCGACGGCGGCATCCCGCTGGCCTGGCGGGCCTACCCCGGCGACCGGCCCGACGTCACCCAGTTCCCCGCCCTGATCGGCCAGCTCCGGGGCCGGCATGAGGCGATCTGCGCCGCCGCCGGCGCGGCGCCCACCGCGGACGTGACCGTCGTATTCGACGCCGGGCAGAACAGCCAGGACAACTTCGCCTACCTCGCCGGCACGAACCTGCACTACATCGGGTCGGTGCCCGCTTCCGACTGCCCGGACCTGAGCAGCCTGCCCGCCAGCGCGCGCACGGTCGTAGACCAGGAGCGCTTCGGCGGCCTGACCGCCTGCGACACCCGCCGGGTGGTCTACGGGGCCGAGCGCCGCGCCATCCTCACCCACTCACCCGAGCTGCACCAAGCCCAGGCAGCCGGGTTCGACGGCACCACCCTGGCCAAGGCCGGGCGCAAGCTGGACGAGCTGGCCGCCACCCTCGCCCGCGGCAAGACCCGCCGGCCCCGGCAGAAGGTGGAAACCGAGATCGCCGCGATCACCCGCAAGCCCTGGGTGCGCCGGGTCATCGCCTGGCAGCTGTCCGGCGGGCAGCCCCGCGACCTGCGCCTTGCCTGGGGCATCGACGCCAGCGCCCGCGCCGGCCTGGAAGAAGAACTATTCGGCAAGCACGTGCTGATCTCCGATCACGACGACTGGCCGGCCGCCGAGGTGATCGCCGGCTACCGGTCCCAGTCCGAGGCCGAGTTCTCCTTCCGGCAGCTGAAGGACCCACGCGTGGTGTCGTTCTCCCCGATGCGCCACTGGACCGAGCACAACATCCGCGTGCACATCTTCACCTGCGTGCTCGCCCTCCAGCTCGCCCACCTGATGCGGCTGCGCGCCCGCCGGGCGGGACTGGACCTGTCGGTCCGCGAGCTGCTCGGCGAGCTCGCCGGCATCGGCGAGACCGTCCTGCTCTACCAGGGCGAGCGGGGACGGCCCAGGGCCCATCGCATGCTCACCCAGACCACGCCAGTCCAGGACAAGCTCGCTGACATCTTCGGCCTCGCCCGCCACACCCCGAGGCGGTGACATGGGCACTACGCCGGACCAGCCCCTGCGCAGCAGCTGACCAGCGAAAATAACCCCCGAAGATCAACTTGTCCCGGAAGCTCCGGCTCGCCGTCGGCCTTGGTGGCGTGTGCCAGAACGTGGCGAGATTGACCCGGGAGGTGTCTGGCCAGTCGTACTAATATTGAAACGTGAGACCAGAATCCGGATCAGGCGGCCAGCGGGACCTGACGTTCATCGAGGCGGCGCGCCGGGCCCAGATCGTGACGGCGGCCATCGACGCCATCGCCGAGCTGGGATACGGGCAGGCGTCGCTGGCCCGGATCGCCAAGCGGGCCGGCACCAGCAAAGGGGTGATCTCCTACCACTTTGCGGGCAAGGACGACCTCATCCGGGAGGTCGTCGCCGAGGTGCTCGCCAGGGGCGAGGCGTACATGCTTCCGCGGATCCTGGCCGAGTCATCCGGCGCGGGCATGCTGCGGGTCTACATCGAGTCGAACCTCGCCTTCATGCGGGAGTGCCGCAATCACCTGGTGGCGTTCCTTGAGATCTTCCTGAACGCCCGCGGCGATGACGGCAGCCCGCTCGTCGACGAAAAGTCCCTCGATTACCTGGTGACGTCGCTGGAGCAGCTTCTTGCCCATTTCCAGGCGGCCGGTGACTTCCGGGCGGACTTCAACCCGCGGGCGATGGCGCTGGCCATCCGGGGCGCCATCGACCAGGTGCCGCCCCGGCTGGCCCGGTACCCCGATCTGGACATCGATGGCTACGCCCGCGAGCTCGCGGCGCTGTTCGACCTGGCCACGCGCCGCGAGCCGGAACGGCCAGGGGAAGGCAGACGATGAACGCCCGCGCAAGCATCGGCGAGAACGCGCCTGCGATCGAGATCTCCCATCTCCGCAAGGTTTATGGGGAGACGGTCGCGGTCGACGACGTGTCCCTTTCGGTGGCCGAGGGTGAGATCTTCGGCATTCTCGGCCCGAACGGGGCGGGCAAGACCACCACGGTCGAGTGCGTGATCGGGCTCCGGTCGCCCGATGCGGGGTCGATCCGCGTCATGGGCCTGCGCCCCCGCGAGGACCGCGAGGCGCTGCACCTGGTCGTGGGGGCGCAGCTGCAGGCCAGCGCGCTGCCGGCCAGGCTCAGGGTCGGCGAGATACTCGACCTCTACCGGTCCTTCTACCGGCGGCCAGCCGATGTGGACGAGCTCGTGGGTGTGCTGGGCCTCGCCGCGAAGCGCACGGCCTTCTACAAGTCCCTGTCGGGCGGCCAGAAGCAGCGGCTCTCGATCGCCCTGGCTCTCATCGGGCGGCCGAAGATCGCGGTGCTCGACGAGATGACGACCGGGCTCGACCCGCAGGCGCGGCGCGGCACCTGGGGCCTCATCGAGGGTGTGCGCGACCGCGGGGTGACGATCGTCTTGGTCACGCACTACATGGAGGAGGCCGAGCGCCTGTGTGACCGGGTGGCGCTGATCGACCGGGGCCGGATCGTCGCGATCGACAGCCCCGCCGGGCTGGCGCAGCGGGCTGGCGGCGGGCAGCGGGTGCGATTCGTCCCGTCAGGGCCGTTCGATGACCGGCTGCTGACCGGGCTCCCCGAAGTGAAGGGTATCGAGCGTCACGGCCGGCATGTGGTCGTGAGCGGGCCGGGAGAGCTGGTCAGCGCCGTGATCCTGGCGCTGGCGGCAGCCGGGCTGACCGTCAGCGACGTCCAGGTGGAGTCCGCGACGCTTGAGGACGCGTTCGTCCTGCTGACCGGGCGTCACCTGCATGGCGAAGGGATGGTGCCCCGGCCATGAGAACCCGCTGGTCGCTGCTGCCCGCGAGCACGCCCCGTGCGGCATTCGGGACGATAGTCCGCAACGAGGCCAGGCTCGGCCGCAGGCAGCCCGTCGCACTGGGCATCGGGGTCGTGGCGCCCACGCTGCTGCTCGTGATCATCGGCAGCGTCTATTCAGACAACAAGCACCTGAAGGTGCTGGGCGGTCTTACGTACGTCAACGTGTACGTTCCCATCCTCATCGGGTTTTCCATCGCCGCGCTCGGGCTCTTCGGCCTGCCGATCCCGCTGGCCAGCTACCGCCAGCAGGGCATCCTGCGTCGCCTGTCCACCACGCCGGCGCCGCCGGCCTGGGTGCTCGCCGCGCAGCTTGTCCTCAACCTGTGCCTGGCAGCGATGGAACTGGCCCTTCTCCTGGTCGTGGCCGTGGCCGGCTTCGGCGTCGCCGCCCCGAAGAGCCCCGGCGGACTGGTGCTGGCGCTTGCGGCATCGATGGCCGCGCTGTTCTCCATCGGGTTGTGGATCTCTGCCATCGCCCGGACCGAGCAAGCCGCCGGGCTGCTCGCCGTAGCCTGGTTCTTCCCGATGCTGTTCTTCGCCGGCACGTGGCTCCCCCGTGCGGAGATGCCGAAACCGCTGCTCGATATCAGCAATTTCACCCCGCTCGGGGCGGCGGTGCAGGCGATCCAGAGCGCCCTGCTGAGCGGGTTCCCCCCGATCGCACCGCTGCTCGTGCTGGCCGCGTACGCCGTCATCTTCGGCGCGCTGGCGGTGCGCTTCTTCCGATGGGAGTGACCCGCCGGGCTGGCGCGGAGGCAGCTACGACGCCGGTATGCCCGAGCAAGGGACCAGCTAGCCAGAGGAGGCGGCAATGGCGGATTCGCTCGACGGGAAGGTGGCCATCGTCACCGGCGGAGGCTCGGGGATCGGCGAGGCCGTCTGCCTTGAGCTGGCGCGCCGCGGCGCGCGGGTGGTCGTCGCGGACATCGACGGGGACAACGCCAAGCGGGTGGCCACAGCCGTCGCCGAGGGCGGCGGCCGGGCTACGGCAAGCCGCGTCGACGTGACGCAGGAGCAGGACATCAGGCGCCTGGTCGAGGATACGGCCGCTGCTCACGGCCGCCTCGACTACCAGTTCAACAACGCCGGCGTGGCGATCGTGGGCGAGGCTCGCGACCTGACGCTCGGCCAATGGCGCCACGTGCTGGACGTGGACCTCTACGGCGTCCTGTACGGCACGCTCGCCGCTTATCCGATCATGGTCAAGCAGGGGTTCGGCCACATCGTGAACACGTCGTCGGCGGCCGGCCTGCTGCCGCAGCCGCTCAACGCTCCGTACTGCACCGCCAAGCACGCCGTCGTGGGTCTGTCCCTGTCGCTGCGCCCTGAAGGCGCCGACCTGGGGGTGAAGGTCAGTGTCGTCTGCCCCGGGTACGTGCGGACCAAGATCTTCGAGACCTTGGTCATGGTCAACCTGCCCCGGGAGCTGGCGGGCCGCACGCCGGGCAGAATCAAGATGATCGAGGCGGCCCAGGCGGCGCAGGTGATCCTGGACGGTGTGGCGCGGAACCAGGCCGTGATCGCTTTTCCCGGCTATGTCCGCTTGGCCTGGCGCGCATACCGCCTCTTTCCCCGCGTTGTCGAGCGGGGCATTCCCCGGCAGGTGCGGGAGGCGCGGAGCTACCGGATAGCCGCGAGCGGCTGATCGTCACACGGACGTCTCACCGTTGCCGACTTCAGGCATCTCATGAGCTGTGATCGATTTGGGCCTGGTCATAGGCGGGCAGCCAGTCGCGCCCGGGACCATAGTCGAGCCACCTGTTTCCCGCCCGGTCTGGCCGAAGGCCCGCAGTGGCCGGCCGGAGGGGTGGCGATCTTTCTGGACGAAGAACTATTCGGCAAGCACGTGCCGATCACCGATCACGACGACCGGTCGGCCGCCGAGGTGATCGCCGGCTACCGGTCCCAGTCCGAGGCCGAGTTCTCCTTCCGCCAGCTGAAGGACCCACGCGTGGTGTCGTTCTCCCCGATGCGCCACTGCACCGAGCACAACATCCGCGTCCACGCCTCCACCTGCGTTCTCGCCCTCCAGGCCGCCCACCTTATGCGGCTCACGGCCCGCCCGGCCGGCCTGGATCTATCGCTCCGCGAGCTGCTGGGCGACCTGGCCGGGATCGGCGAGACCGTCCTGCTCTACCAAGGCGAGCGGGCACGGCCCCGAACCCACCGCATGCTCACCAACACCTGTGGGTGCCAGATATTGGGTCACCTCATGCGACCTGCGCATACTCATGGATCAGCCCGCCGAGCCGATCTCGTCTCGCGACCTTTCCGGCCGGCAGGTCGACAGATGGTTCGGCGGGCCCGAGCGGCGCTGCCTGCCCCAACGCGCGGTGCGGACGGTGCACGTTGTAGTGATCGGCGTACTCGGCCAGCACCGACACCAGCTGCTGACGTCCGAAGATGAGCATCCGGTCCAGCACCTCCCGCCGAACTGTGCCCACCCACCGCTCCGCATAGGCATTGGCCCGCGGGGCCCGCACTGGTGTGCGCAGCACCTCGATCCCCTCGGCGGCAAAGACCAAGTCGAACGCGGCGGTGAACTTGGTATCCCGATCACGAATCACGAACCGGAACTGGTCGAGGTCATCGCCCAGTTGCATGAGGAGGTTCCTGGCCTGCTGGGCCACCCATTCCCCCACCGGATGCGCGGTCACCCCCAGCACATGGACCCGGCGGGTCGCCATCTCGATCGCAAACAGCACGTAGAGACGCTGCAGGAACACGGTGTCCACGGTGAAGAAGTCCACCGCCAGCACACCCCTGGCCTGGGCTCGCAGGAACTGCCGCCAGGTGAGCACCGACCGCGCCGGTGCCGGAGCAACCCCGGCGCGCTGCAGGATCGTCCACACGGTGCTGGCCCCGATCTGGTACCCAAGGCGGCACAGCTCACCGTGGATACGGCGATATCCCCAGGTCGGGTTCTCTCGTGCCAGCCGCAGCACCAGCGTACGGACCTCCGCCACCACGGTCGGACGGCCACGCCGGTGCGGATAGGTCCAGCGGCGTCGGACCAGGTCGCGATGCCAGCGCAGCAGCGTGGCCGGCTGCACCAACAGGCCGCGCCAGGCCGGGCGGGGCAGCAGCCGCGCCAGCCCGGCCAGCACCGCCCGGTCCACCCAGGTGACCCGCGGCCGGGCCACCTGGCGCCGCAGCACCGCGACCTCGTGGCGCAGCATGAGCAGTTCGGCATCCTTGGCCGCCGAACTCCTTGCCAGCAGTGCGAGCCACCGCAGCACCTGGCAGAACAACAGATAGAGCAGTCGCAGGGTCATACACCGATCATCACCGCGTGATGGCCTCTTCGACGAACTCGCAGCTCAGCACCTACGACCGATTTTCTGGCACCCACAAGCCTGCCACGATTGCTGAGGGGACTTCGCGATTCGTCAATACCTGTCAGCCAACGTGACGTTGGTGCTGGAAGGCTGAACTTCGGCAGGGACAGGGCGGCCGGAACTGCGCGAGGCCTGTCTGGAGCGTGTCTGGGCTGCACCCCGCTGTCGCACCTCGGACCGGTGACGTGCTGCAGGGAACCT
>WNGK01013602.1_pt1 | contig 14947 bp, 13 predicted proteins | sample 5400601 | NCBI WGS metagenome assembly WNGK01 (sample SAMN13153376, study PRJNA577476) | soil metagenome | isolation source: 60 cm soil or saprolite under Garry oak tree replicate 1 | place: USA:California | collected 2016-06-15 | reverse complement strand
CGCGATTATCGAAAAATAGTTGCGTGACGATGTAGTCGGCGCCGGCGTCCACTTTCGCTTTGAGATGATCCATTTCAACCAATCGATTCGGCGTTGCGGGATGTCCTTCGGGGAAACCGGCCACGCCGATCCCGAAGCCGCGGCGATCTGGATGCGCGCCGGATTCGTTAAATCGGCGAATGAACTTAACCAGATCGATCGCATGTTGAAACGAATCGCGCGATTTATTGTAAGGAATGTCGCGCGGCCGATCGCCGCCGAGCGCGAGGATATTTCCGATCGCCGATCTGGCGTATCGAACTAAAATCGCTTCGACCTCATCTTCATTGTGGCAGATGCACGTCAGATGAGGGATCGGGTCCAGTTTTGTTGCATGTTGAATGCGCTCGACAAGGTCGTGGGTTAAATCTCGCGTTGAACCACCGGCACCGTAGGTGACGCTGACAAAGTGCGGCATGTACGATTCAAGATCGCGAATCGTTTGGTAGAGAATCTCGGCAGCCGCCGGCGTTTTCGGAGGAAAGAACTCGAACGAAAACGTCGGAGAATCCCCCCGCATGATGTCCGTGATGTGCATGATTCAAAGCTTATCTTCGTTCGTACCGCGACTTTCGGTCAACTGACCGAGCAGATTTCGACCATGAAAGCTCGAGTCTAAACTCGAAAAGCCTGTGCCAGCATGGCGTTTAACATTTCGGACCGGCAAACCGCGATCGAGTAGTAGTGTCCCCATCGCGCCGTCACCGCAGACGATTCGCGTTTGCAGTTCCTCAAGCAGATTCACAGAAGATGCGATTAGCGTTTCACACGCGAGGGGTCAAATTATGGCAAGATCGCAAACACCCGAGCGGGAAAACCGGAGCCGCCCTTGGGTTTCGGAAAACTGACTACGACGACGGCGCCGGATTCTGGGACTTGATCAAGATTGGTGAGCAGTTCGATCTGGTAATGGTTCGTGCTCAGGATGTACGTCTCGAGTGAATAATCCTCCTTGGTCGTGGCGATACCGGGATCCGTGTCGGTAGTTTCGTGACCTGACGCAGTGATCTTGCGATCCTCATACAGATACTTCAACGCGGGCAAACTCCAGCCGGGGTAATGCGCCACGCCATTGGCGTCTTTGTTTTCCATTTTTGCCGCGTCTGGCCAGCGCTTAGACCAATCGGTGCGCATCGCGACGAACGCGCTCGCCGGTATCCGGCCATGATCCGTTTCCCATTTTTTCAGGCGTTCGCCTGGCAGTGTGTAATCCGGATTTTTCGCGACTTCTTCGTGTACGTCGACAACGACCAGCGGCAGGATCATTTCCTTGAGGTCAATTTGGTCCACCGTGCGTAGTCCTTTGATGAAATGCGCCGGCGGATCGACGTGCGTTCCCCACTGCCCGACATACGTGAATAGCTCCGAAAAAAAACCCGCCCCCAACGTATCTGGCCGTTTGTCATACCAGTAAATCGTTTTACGCGTTTCATTCGGGAACCCCGGCCAGTGCGGGATACCCGGCGCGAACGCATGCGTAAGATCGACATATTTCTTCGAAGCCAGGGTTCTCTGAATCTTCCAGAGCGACGTGTCGTCTTCGCTTTTTGCTACAGAAAACGTCGATGCGAACCCAAGAATTAAGATCGTAAGGATGATGCGTTTCCGGACATGCACTTTTTCAGTTGTTAATTCATCGCGCACCAAGAAGCCAACAAGTTCGAATAACTTCGAATAAGTTTCGTCCCTTTAAGGCACTGAGGATTTATCGGCCTCGCTTGGGATTATTATTCACCGGCAACATTGCGGTGGTAAGTCAAGCAGCCACGTTATGTTATTCGCACGAAGGAGAAGAAGAAAGACAGATAGAATTTGATTCTCTAATCATCAGGTCTGTGAAAAAACCTGTTTGACCACAAGACCGTTTACCCGGTTCATCGGAGATAGGGAAATGCCGCCGCACGCAATAGCTGCCAGTCAGAAGCGAATCGAAACACCGTCGTCAGCATTTCCAAGCAAACAAAAAACAAAAGAGTACGACGACAGCCTATTCGAACATGCCGCCTGGATATATGCGTTCTGCCGCGAGCATCTGTTCCGAGATGACACCAAGCGTATGATTACAGCCCTTTGGCCAAACGAAGGGCCCGCGCCGGGAACAAGATTGGTTGAACTTGGTTGCGGCCCGGGATTTTACTCGTGCGAGCTGGCGGAACGCTTCCACGATATTTCGATCACGGGGGTTGATCGCTCTGAGCGGCAATTGGCGCGCGCGAGAAACCGCGCACGTGTCCGCAGATTAACCAACTGTTGCTTTAAACGTGTCAATGCGCTTCAGCTTTCCGATGAGGAAACGGGTTTTCACATCATTATAGCTTCACGTCTCTTCACGATTCTGCCTGAACCAAACCGCGTTATAGACGAGATGTATCGTGTTTTAAAACCGGGCGGCCGCTGCTTCGTTGCGGAACCACGTTATGCCTTTTGGGCTTCGCTTCCGCTTTTTGCCATGTGGTTGTTGGCCGGAGTCACACACTCACGAAATGGCTATCGTGAGCCGCAGCACGCGGCAGTGTTTTCAACAAGCGCATTCGAAACGCTGTTCGCAGCACAACCGTGGAAGCAACGCACGATCTGGACGGACGGACAATATCAGTACGCGCTTTGCGAAAAGCCTTGAAGCGTGGGCGACACAGCGGAATGAAAGGAGCCCATTGTGTTCTTAATCCGGGCGAACTGGCGGAGGGCCCGCATCATCTTTGTGCGATGGCAGTGATGACTAAAGCACCGCGTTCGGGCCAAGTGAAAACACGTCTTGCTCCGCCACTCACTCCGGATGAAGCCGCGGCACTGAATGGTTGCTTCTTGTGCGACACAGCCAACGCGCTTTCTGCTGCGGCGAAGAGAGGAAAGAAATCGGGGAGAAATGCGCGTGGCGTCGCGGTCTACACACCAGTGGGTTCAGAAGATGCTTATTCAGACTTATTGCCGCCCTGCTTCGACTTGGTCCCCCAGCGCGGGGGAAGCTTTGGCGAGCGCCTTTTTTTCGCGGCAGAAGATTTGTTTAAGTGCGGATTCGACTCGGCCTGCTTGATTGACTCGGATAGCCCCACGGTCCCCGCCTCGAGCTTCGCACAAGCGATGGAGCTTCTGTCTTCACCTGGTGATCGCGTTGTCGTCGGCCCGACTGATGATGGCGGCTACTATTTGATCGGGCTCAAAAAACCGCATCGCGAGCTGTTTGAGCGCATCGATTGGAGCACAGAACGAGTCTTCGAGCAGACCATCGCGCGCGCGCAAGAAATCGGAGTTGAAACAAAATTGTTGCCGAGCGGTTACGACGTTGATGATTCTACAACGTTACGACAGTTATGCCATGACCTGCTCAACGAAAATTCGCCCGCCGATATGGCGCCGGAGACGCGCAAGTTCTTAAAAGAAATCATTGAGCGGGAAGGTCGCGAGCGAATCTGGCCGCCCGAGAAATAGAATTCCAGGGCCCGCGCTCTACCCGGCAAAACAGCCGGAGCGGTTGCCCTAGAAAACTGTGTCCGTTACGATGCGCTTGGAATGGCGAAAAACGCAAAGTGCGCATTAGTCACTGGAGGTGCAGGCTTGATTGGTTCCCACGTCGCTGATTTGCTGGTGCGCGAAGGCTGGGAAGTGCGCGTCCTGGATAATCTTGAGCCGCAAACGCATCGCCGCGGAAGACCCTCATGGATTAACGATCGAGCGGAGTTTGTTGAAGGCGATTTGCGCGACCGCGAAACGATCAGCGCCGCGCTCGGCAAGATCGACATCGTCTTTCATCAGGCTGCTTACGGCGGATACATGCCCGAGATCGCGAAATACGTGCATGTGAATTCACTTGGAACCGCGCAAATGCTTGAAATCATTCGCGAGAAAAACCTGCCAATCCAAAAAATCGTCGTTGCCTCTTCGCAGGCTGTTTACAGCGAAGGTGCTGGGATTTGCCCGAAGCACGGCTTGGTTTTTCCCAAAGTGCGACCGATTGAACAACTGCGCACTGGCGATTGGTCTGCACGCTGCCCAACTTGCAATGGCGTCACCGAGAGCGTGCCGACGCCGGAGAACGCGCCGATCGTCGGCGAGACCGTTTACGGGCTGACAAAAGTTGACCAGGAGCGACTGGTGCTTCTTTGGGGAAAACAGGCCGGTATTCCCACTGTTGCCTTGCGCTATTCATGCACTTACGGACCACGCCAATCAATCTTCAATCCTTACACCGGGGTGATCGCGATTTTTTGCACGCGTTTACTGAACAACCTGCCCCCGGTCCTTTATGAAGATGGAGAGCAGACACGCGACTTTTCCTTTGTTGAAGATATCGCGCGCGCCAATTTGCTCGCCGCCGATACAGACAAGCTTGATGGATTGCCCGTGAACGTCGGCAGCGGCCGCGGGGTGCCGATTCGCGAGATTGCCGAACAAATCTCCGACGCGCTCGAGATTCATATCGCGCCGGAGGCCAAAGGAGAATTTCGTCCGGGCGAGATGCGCCATCTCACAAGTGACGCGACCCGCATTCGCGCGGCCGGTTATGAGCCACGGGTTGATCTTGCGACCGGGATCGGGCGCTACCTGGATTGGATCCGGGCGCAGACCGACATCCGCGATTACTTTAGCGAAGCGGAGAAGATCCTGCGCAACAAAGGCATTGTGCACAAAGTAACCGCTAGAGCGCGACCGTGGGCGCGCCGATGAGTGCATGATAAATGTTATTATTCCCGCCTTGAACGAAGAAGAACCGATCGCGGACGTCGTTCGAGCGGTCGCCGCCACAAAAATTCCGAGTGAGATCATCGTCGTAGATAACGGGAGCACCGATCAGACCGCTAAACGCGCGCACAACGCGGGGGCCAAAGTCGTCGCTGAACCACGGCGCGGCTATGGGCGCGCCTGCGCTGCTGGAGTTCGCGCTCTTTCGCCCGAGTGCGATATCGTCGTGTTTCTCGACGGCGACGGAAGCGATTGCCCGGAGTTTATGAATGAACTTGTCAATCCAATTCTTGCCGGAAAATATGATTTCGTGATCGGATCGCGCACGCGAGGCAAACGGGAGCCAGGCAGCATGAATCTCCAGCAAATTCTGTCCGGCCGCATCGCTGGCTTCATCTTGCGACTACTTTACGGCGTTCGTTACACCGACATGTGTCCGCTTCGCGCGATTCGACGGGACGCATTAGCGCGGTTGGGTATGTGCGAACAAACCTACGGTTGGAATCTGGAAATGCAGATGAAAGCCGCGCGCGCCAGGCTTCGCATCCTCGAAGTTCCCGTAAACCATCGTCGTCGCACTGGCGGCGAATCGAAAGTCTCAGGCACGCTGCGTGGCACGTTTATCGCCGGAACGCGCATTGTCGCGACATTGCTGCGAGTAGCGCTGGAAAAGTTGTAGAGGCGTTGTGTCAAACGTCCGATTTTTATTCCAGCATTTCGATTCAATAGTAAGATCGACAATCGCCAATGAGTAGGACGAAAGCGATTCTCGCGGGTCTTCTGGCCGGACTTGTGGCCGGCATCGCGATGACGGCAGCAATGTTGCTTTTGGCGTGGATCTTCGGCGTAGCGACCCCAATTGTCCTTATTGGCGACCGGATCTCCGTTTTTCTCCCGCCGGGGCCATTTCTTTCCATTATGGGAAAGGTCGGCGGCTACAATCATCTCAAGCAGCTCGGCGTTGGATCGACAATTGCCGGTCAGGTTCTCGTCGGCGTCATCGCCTGTGCGATTTTCGGCTTGCTCACAAGACGTTACTCCGGCTTGCGTGCCACAGTTGCGACAATCAGCATTTTTGTGTTGGCGCCGATCGTTGTCGTCGCGCTCGCGCTCTGGCCAGTTCTCGGAACCAGTTATCGCGGATTCCCGATCGACACAGCGCGGTTAATCACGCTCATTGGCCTGGCGCTCTGCTTTTTTACTTTCGAACGAACGCTTGTCGCCGGATTTCATTTTCTAACTCGGGCAAGACGTGCAAGCGAAGATCAGGAATTCAGTCCAGTGATCGGACGACGGGCGCTGGTTCTGAGCGGGATCGGCCTGCTCGTCGCGGGAGGCGGCGCCGCCGTTCTGCGTAAGCTTTATCACGCGGCCGCTTTTAGTTACGATGGCCTGCAATACAAAGGGCGCACCGTTCAATCGATAACGCCGAACGATCAGTTTTACTGCGTGACCAAGAACGTGATCGATCCTCGCGTGAATGTTCACCTTTGGCATCTGGAAATAAACGGGCTTGTCGAGACCCCACGTGTTTATCAGCTCGAAGATCTTAAAGAGATCAGATCCGTCGAGCAGCAGACAACCTTGATGTGCATCAGTAACGGCCTCGACGCCGGATTAATCAGCAACGCCGTCTGGAAAGGTGTAGCGATACACGACCTGCTCGGTCCCGCGGGACCGCTTTCCCGTGCAGCAAGAGTTCGTTTCTGGGGCGTTGACAATTACGCCGACACAATCCCACTCGAGAAAGCGATGGAGCCGACCACGCTGCTCGCGTATGAGATGAATGGGGTTCCGCTGCCGCATCGGCACGGTTATCCCGCGCGCGTCATTGTGCCGGGCTTTTTCGGCGAGAAACATGTGAAATGGCTCACCCGTATTGAAGTGACTGGCGCGAACGCAAAGGGATTTTACGAAGCCCAAGGCTGGGGCCCGGACTTTATTGTGCCCACGCGTTCGCGCATCGATGTGCCCGATCACGAATCATGGTTTTCGCTCAGTAAAATAACTGAACCAGTCGAAGTAAAAGGCATCGCCTTCGGCGGCGATCGCGGGATTTCGCGCGTCGAGCTGAGTTTCGATGACGGCGAAACTTGGGACGACGCGGATATTTATTACTCTGGCGGCAATCTCGCGTGGTCTCTCTGGAGCGTTCACGGCGGCTGGACGCCGGATGAGCCGAATGATCACACGATCGTCGTTCGCGCGACCGATGGCGAAGGCGACGTCCAGGAATGGGAAGAAGACCGGAGCGCATTCTCCGGCGTGACCGGCTTCCATAAAATCACCGTCCACATTGTCGCGTAAGTGGAATAAGACAAGCACCAGCCAGGTTGTACCTTTCTTTCAAAGAAGCGGCTCGACATCGCTTATAGTGCGCGCGTAATGTTCGGGCCGCATCAGAGCTAAAGAGTTCGCGTTAGAAAAATCTAAATCTGAGGAATTCACGGAGAGTATGAAATTGAACATTGAGGAGAAGTTAACTGTCGCAGCGGCATCCTGCATCGGAGTGGTTTTGTTTGTGATCGCGGGATCATCCGCCAGCGGCGGTGGCGGTCCCGGATTCAGCTCACAGAATAATCCTGGCATGCAAGGAAGCCAGTTTGGTCAGGCAGCCGCCAACGGCACAGGAACTCAGCCTACTCAGGGTGGTCCGGGATTTGGGCCGGGAAATAATCCTGGGGTTGAGGGGAGCGCATACGGCCGATCGACAGCGAGCGACGCTTCCTCTGGCAGATCGGATGGTCACGACGCGAGTTTTTTCCATTCCAGTGAGAAAGAAGAAGAAGTGATCGATACAGAGGCGGACAACGGAAAAGGGAAAGCTAGAAGCGAAGAATCACGCCAAACAGACCATGCCAATACGACGGGCAGCACTGGCGTTTTGACCAGGATTTCCAGCGAGACCGGCGTTTCCGTGGGCACGCTTCAAGCGCAGAAGTCGGCGACGGGGCTAGGCTATGGCGGCTTGGAGAATGCAAACTTACTGGCCAAGGCCTCTGGCCAGAACTTCGATGACATCGTAGCGAAGTTCAAAGCGGGGAAGGGCTGGGGTAAAATTGCGCACGACATGGGCCTCAACCTTGGCAAGATCGTGAGCGACGCGCACCAGTCGAGTCTAAAGAATAGCGGAAAACATCTGGGGCAAGAAAAAGCCGAGAGCAGCAAACCAAGCATAATTCCCGGGCCAGGCATTCCCGAAAATTCGATCTTGTACACAGGGATTACTCCAATCCCGAGCGCGACGGTGAGCCGCGGTGTGAATCCAGTTCCGAGCGCGACGATGGGTCCGCGGCCCTAGATTATCTCTGACAGCGCGGGCACCAGGCGGTGATGCGGCCGCCGATCATCGCGTGGCGCAAAGGGCTGCGGTGGCGCGGACAGATTCCATCACGTTTCCATTTTTGATGGATCAGCCAATTCTTCGGCGGATCGGAGAAATCCTTGCCGAGAGTTTGTAGCGATCTGCGCGCGACGAATTTTGTTGCGGCAAAAATCGCTGCGCCCGTTTTGGCGGCAAGACTTTTCCGTGCCACAAAATTTCGTCAGCCATCCAGTTCCCGATTCCGGGAAAGCCATTTTGCATGAGTAGGACGGCTTTGATCGGCGCCCGAACGTGTCGGTCTAGGAATTGGTCGACAAATTTCTGATCGAACTCACGCGAGTTGATTTCCGGAGCATCACCTCTCCACCAATTGGGCTCTTTATTGCCATGATTAAACCGAACGCGGCCAAGTTGGCGTGGATCGGTGAAGACAAGCGCGCGTTCGCGTTGATACAAAACAAGGTGGTCATATTTGCCCGGACGAAAATCTGCCGACTCGAGGCGCGTCTTGCCGGTCATGCCGAGATGAATTCCGAGCCAGTTCCCACCGGAAAATTTAAAGAGCATCTGTTTTCCGCGCCTTGTCGATCTTAGCAGCTTGTGGCCGACCAGATTCTCGCGAAGCGCACCACTGTTCGTTCCGCGAAAAACGTATTTCCGCGGATGCAAAGTAAGATCGATAATGTCGTGGCCGCGGCCGGGACTCCATTGTTTGCGAAACCATTCGACCTCAGCGAGTTCCGGCATCGCGCAGGTTACGTGGTTGAGCGATGTTGTCGATTGAAGCACGGCATTTTGCCTGAACGTAAGGGCTGGAAGTCTGTGTTACAGCTTGCGTCGTGTGCTAAATTTATTCATGGAGAAAGTGATCATTGTCGGGAGCGGCTGCGCCGGATTAACCGCCGCGATTTACGCTGCGCGCGCGAATCTGAATCCGCTCGTGCTCGAAGGGCGGCAGCCCGGCGGCCAGCTTTCCACGACCACCCTGGTCGAAAATTATCCGGGCTTCCCCGATGGGATTGACGGTCCACAACTGATCTTGAACATGCACAAACAGGCAGAAAAATTTGGCGCTCGCTTTTCGTATGCGGAAGTGACGGATTTCGAACCGCGGAATAATCATGTGCGCATCAAGGCCGATGACGAATGGCTGGAGACGCAGGCGCTGATCATCGCCAGTGGCGCTTCGGCACGGTATCTCGGCTTGGAAGACGAAGAGAAACTAATCGGCCGCGGCCTGACTTCGTGCGCTACGTGCGACGGCGCGTTCTACAAAAATGTGCCCGTATGCGTGGTGGGCGGCGGTGACTCAGCGGCAGAAGAATCGCTTTTTCTCACCCGGTTTGCCTCAAAAGTTTATTTGATCCATCGCCGAGATAAAATGCGCGCGTCGAAAATCATGGCCGACCGGGTGTTCGCGAATAAAAAGATCGAGCCGATCTGGAACACTGTTGTGACGAAATATATTCCGGACGAAAAAGGCGAAATGCGCGCCGTGCGTTTGCGCAATGTGAAGACCGGCGAAGAACGCGAGCTGGAAGTCGCATGCGTGTTTGTCGCGATCGGTCACGATCCCAACACCAAGGCATTCGTTGGAAAACTTGACGCCGATCCGGAAGGTTATTTGCTCGCGAAAAATCTGGCCGAGAGCAAACATCCGGGTGTTTTTATCGCGGGCGATGCGGCGGACCGCATCTACAAACAAGCGGTTACAGCGGCCGGCACGGGCTGCGCAGCGGCCATGGATGCGGAGCGCTATCTGAGCGAATTGAAAAGCTAATTTGCCGATCTTCTCCTTGTCATGCGGGGCGGGGTCGAAGAAATCAGAGGACGGTTAGAGATTCCTCGACGCTCGGAATGACAAAAATCTCGTGAAAATCTGCGACTTGACTCAGTTCTATTCGCCGTTCAGCGGTGGTGTGAAACGTTACGTTCATGAGAAGATCGCGTACATCGGCAAGTACTCGCCGACAGATAAACACGTCCTCATCGTGCCAGGACAAAAGACCGAAATGACATCCAGCGCGCGGTCACGCATCTATTCGATTCATTCACCATTGCTTTCGCGTGCATCCCGCTATCGGGCACTTCTGAACCTGCGCGCTGTTGAGGAAATCCTGGAGCGGGAGCGCCCCGATCTCATCGAATCGAGCGACCCCTATCAAGTTGGCTGGAAAGCGATCGCCATCGGCCGTTCTCGCAGAATTCCGGTTATCGCTTTTTATCATTCGCATTTTCCAGAAGCGTATCTGCGCAGCAGTACGAAGTTCCTAGGCAAACGCTGGAACCGTCATGCAATGAAGTTGACGCGCGGCTATGTGCGGAAGCTCTATAACCAATTTCAGGCCACGTTGGTTCCCTCGGAACTATTGGCGGACGTTCTCTCCGGCTGGGGCGTTCGCAACGTGCGCGCTGTGCGCCTCGGAGTAAACATCGACATCTTTAAACCGGAGCCGGACGACCGAAATGCGACGCGCCACTCGTTAGGCGTCGACTGCGGACGAACATTGCTTTTGTACGTCGGTCGATTGGCGAAGGAAAAGAACACCGAAACATTGTTTCGCAGTTTTCAGCTCTTGCGTCGTCGTCGTCCGGAAGATTTTCACCTCCTTGTAATCGGAGACGGGCCGCAGCGCCAGCAACTTAGAGAGTTGCAGCGGCGCGCACGCAACGTCTCATGGATTCAGTATTGCACCGACTCCGCCGATCTCGCGCGCTATTATCGCGCGGCCGACCTTTTCGTTCATCCGGGGATTCAAGAGACGTTTGGGTTGGTCGCGCTCGAAAGTCAGGCCTGCGGCACGCCGGTGGTGGGAATTCGCGGCAGTTACATGGACCGAATTATTTGTCATGAGCAGGAATCCTGGGCGCGAGAAAACGCTCCGGAAGCTCTCGCCGACGCGATTGAGAGATTGAGCGCGCAAAAATTACAGAGGCTGGGCGGCACTGCAGCGCAATATGCCAGGGCAGATTATGCTTGGTCGCATGTGTTTGAGCATCTTTTTTGTATTTACCGCGAAGTCCGTTCCGATTACACAGGAAACATCAACGGATGAAGAGCGAGAAATCTTTCATGATCCGAAGCTATCGCGATTCCGATCGCGAAGCGGTGAGAAAATTGTGCTGCCAGACCGGATTCCTCGGCGAACCGATTGATCCCGTTTACGAAGATCGACAATTGTTCGCCGATTTTCTTACGACCTACTATACCGACCACGAACCCGAATCGTGCTTTCTCCTTGAAATCGACGGCGAGATTCGAGGCTATCTGCTTGGCTCACGCAAGCCATTGCGCAATCAGCTGTACGCGCTTTACCAGAACGTTTGGCTCTTTTTCCGCGCGCTGACCCGCTATTTTCGTTACAATGCACGCTCGCGGCGGTTTATTCGCTGGACGCTCGTGCATGGTTGGCGCGAGGTGCCCGCGGCGCCGCGGCGCGTTCCGCATTTTCACATCAATCTTCTCCCGGAGGCTCGCCGCGTTTCCACGACGCGCGCGCTCATGAGCGCGTACCTAAGTTATCTTTACCGCTCGGGTGAAAAACGTGTTTACGGGCAGATCGTCACGTTCGAAAGCCGGCGCGGCGAAAAAATGTTCGAGCGTTATGGATTCAAGGTTTTGAATCGCGCCGAGATCACGAAGTACAAAGCCTTCTATCCCGAGTCGGTTTATCTGAGCACTGTAATTAAGAATCTGGAAACGGCGGAACCGCTCTCCGCGTATTCGCGTGTCCGCGAATAAAAGCGGCCCCACAATCGCATTGCCGCTCCTTCAGCGTCGACTAGGGCTCGTCTAGTCCAGTTTTCTTTGGGACGTGGATGCTGATTTAGATACAGTCCGGCGGTCCCGGCAGACCGTGATCGACCCGAAGCTGGGCGCTGTGAAGCGTCCACTCTCCAAGTATCTGGAGAAACGTGTAGTATTCGGATGCAACGTTCCCATACAGTGAAGGCGGTCATCAAATATAACCTTAATGAGACTGAATATCAGATGCGCAATTGCGATACTCACCGGCGCGATAATTGTTCTCGCCGCACGCACCGAAACGACGAGGGCTGTGACCGCTGTTGCGCAAAACCGTGATAGCCCGTGCCGTAGCCGGTTCGCGGTGAATCGAGGCGGCGCGAAGGACATCACGCTGCATAACAATCTGGGGTTTGCACCCGGCACCTATCGCGGCGTTATCGCCGATGCCAGCCTGGCGAATGCGAACAACTACGTGCGCGTCGACCGGCGTTCGGCCGTGATTCACCTGGAAGCGATCAGCTCGATCGTGTTGCCTAACTAACCTACTCGCTCGCCAGTTACATTCCCGAATCAACCGGATTAACAAGTAATGAATAAAAGCTCGATGGGAAACTGCATGGTCGTGATGACGCGTGTGCTGGTGGTAGGAACAGCACTCTTACTAACTGTGGACGGAGTGTTATCAGCGAATCCCAGGTCGTTAAGCGGCATAGTCCAAACAGGTGGCACCAGTTCCAGCCAACCGTTACCTAATGTGAATGTCACATTATTCGAAGCGACACTCGGACACCCGACAGCACTGGGTTACGCGACGACCGATGCTGCCGGTCGATTCGCTATCCCCTACAAGAAGAACAGTTCATCGAGCATCTTCTTCGTGAAAGCGGACGTTGGCGAAGGCGTGGAGTTCGTTACCGTCCTTGGCCCGAACCTATCCGCATCGGTCACGATTAACGAGCTGGCTACTGTAGCCGCTAGTTATTCGATGGCGCAGTTCTACAGGACCGGCATGATCTCGGGCAATTCGTTTGGCCTCCAGATCGCCGCCGGGATGAACGACAACATGGTCGCGTCCGCGACCGGTGAATCGTCGCCCGTGCTGTTGAATTCACCGAATGCCGACCAGACAAATTCGCTGCGTTCCACGTGGTCGCTCGCCAATCTGCTGGCAGCGTGCGTAGATGATCCGGACGTCACAGCGAGCCTTTTCGAGCTGACCATGCCGTCAGGTGGTCCCGCGCCACACAATACCGCCCAAGCCCTGGCAAACCTCGCTCGCGATCCGGGGCAGAACGTGGATGGAATCTACGCGCTGACGTTGCTGAGCGACTTGTATGCCCCGCCGCTCATTACTGTGCCCGATGCCTGGACGGTCACGGTCAAGGTCAATGATTCGGGTGACGACAACATCCTGTTTGGCGGCCCCGGGAACCTCGCATTCGACGACCAAGGATATGCTTGGGTCACTAACAATGTCATACAAGGTCAGACGATCTCGAGTCATGCAGTCATGGCGCTCAAACCCAACGGCAGACCGGCCGACGGCAGGAATGGAACGCCCAGGTCGCCTCTCACAGGTGGGGGCGTCCTCGGCACCGGTTTCGGGGTCACGATTGATCCATTCGGCTCTGTATGGTTCGGTAACTTCGGCTGGGGTGATTGCAGCAGCTGCAATCCATCGCCGGATGGAAACGGGAGCCTTTCGCGCTTCACGTTGTCAGGTGCGCCGGTCTCACAGCCTAATGGATATCAGGGCGGTCCCGTCAGGGCGCAGGGACTCGGCTCAGATGCCGGCGGTAACATCTGGACCTCGAGCTTTGCCAACGACAGCGTCTATGTATTCATACGCGGCAATCCGCATCAATCCGTGGGTTTTCACCAGTATGACGGAAGCGGTCCGTTCGACATTGCAGTTGCCGCCGACGGAACCGCCTGGGTGTCCAACACCGGTGGACTCCCCTTCGGCGATCACCCCAGGAGTGTTGCAAAGTACGCGCTCGTCAACGGGGTGCTGGAACAGCAATTTCTGCACTTCCTGGGACAGGGGCTTAGGGGCTTGTCCGTCGATTCTCACGGAAACGCATGGGTCGCTTCTCAGGGTGACAGTATGGTTTATGCGGTTCGTCCTGACGCCACCGAGGTTGGGCACTTTAGCGGGAGCGGTATAAACGGCCCGTGGGACACGGCGGTTGATGGCGAGGACAACGTGTGGGTTGCAAATTTCGGTCCGCTCGAAAGCGGCCCCCCTTTCACAGGCAGACTTACAAAGCTTTGGGGAGTGAATCCTCCTCCCGGAAAAAACGTGGGCGACCCAATATCACCGCCCACTGGCTATACCGTGCCCTCAGCAGGTAGTGAGGTTCTTCTGCACAATGGAGATCCGTTGTACGGTCCAGGCGCTCAGCCGAGCTTCATCCCGATGATGCGTCAGACGAGCGTGGTGATCGATCAGGCCGGCAACATTTGGTCCATTAACAACTGGAAGCCCGATTTCGACATCGACATCGCCTCCAACCCGGGTGGTGATGGCATCATAATTTTCGTCGGACTCGCGCCACCGCCTCGTCCGGCCCATTGAATATTGCAGGCAAGAGCTACGTGAAAGGTTAGTCAAACCGAAGAAAGAATCTTCCGGGCTACGCAGCATGGGAGACTCATCCCGCGGTGAAATCGAGCTTTGCGAGTGACAAGTGATTCGAGGCAAGACGGAGCACAATAATAAATTCCCCTGCCTTTACGACAAAGTTACGGTGCGGCAGGCAGATGCGAGCGCTGTCCTCTCTATATGGTTGACGCTCTGGTCCGACACAGGCGTGTCCATCGATCCATCCGACAATGTGGTTGTGCAACAACTGGTTGATCGACCCGATCCAGACGAATCCAGCAGGTGATGGGCGCGTCGTGTTTACCGGTCTCGCGGCGCCTGTTAAGATGCCGTTGATCGGACTGCCAGAGCAACCCTGAGTTCTTGGATGCCCGCGCAGATTCGTATACGGCATTTGTCGCGAAATTTGTTTCAGGAGGTTGCGAATCGTGCTATGCACTGACTTTAACATCGAGATTGCGCCATCACGTCGTTTACCGAGATAAAATGCCGGCATAGCTCAGCTGGTAGAGCAGCTGATTTGTAATCAGCAGGTCGTCGGTTCGAATCC
>WNGK01007408.1_pt1 | contig 14950 bp, 18 predicted proteins | sample 5400601 | NCBI WGS metagenome assembly WNGK01 (sample SAMN13153376, study PRJNA577476) | soil metagenome | isolation source: 60 cm soil or saprolite under Garry oak tree replicate 1 | place: USA:California | collected 2016-06-15 | reverse complement strand
CGTCACATCCAGTAGGGGAGTGGGTGACACAGCAGGCCCGCAACCTGCTCATGGCCCTTGAGGACCGCGTCGGCCAGTGCCGGTTTGTGGTCCGTGATCGGGACACCAAGTTCACCGTCGCGTTCGATGGGGTCTTCGCGGCTGCGGGGATCAGGGTGCTGCGCGCGCCGGTGCGGGCACCGCGGGCCAACGCCGACGCGGAGCGGTGGGTGGGCACCGTGCGGCGCGAGCTGCTGGACCGGCTGCTGATCTTCGGAGGTTGGCAGCTGCAGGCGGTGCTGGCCGCGTACGCCGATCACGACAACGTGCACCGTCCGCACCGCGCCTTGGGACAGGTGCCGCCGCTCGGGTCCGGCGAATCGGCTGCCGTCCTGCCGGCTGGGAGGGTTGTGCGACGGGATCGACTTGGTGGACTGATCCATGAGTATGCGCAGGTCGCATGACACGAACCGAATAACCGGCACCCACATGGTCTCAACCCGGCCGTGCTTGGGACGGCAAGTTGCTGGTTCGGACCGCGAGCAGCCGGAGCGGCCGGAAGCCGCGGCCGAGCAGGCCTGCCTGAACGTGAAGGATCACTGCCGTCCCGGTCACGCAAACTCCGCCAGGAGGTGATCGTCGATGACAAGGGAATTCACAGAGGACGAGGTGGTGGCACTGGCGCAGCGGGCTTACCGGCTGGGCGTGGCGCAATTCCGGCTCCTGCCGGACCGTGCAGCGCTGCTGGTGATCGACATGCAAGACGAGTTCGTTCGGCCCGGCTGGACGCCGTACTGGATCCCGGAGGCAACCCGGCAGGTGCCCCGGCTGGCGCGGCTGCTGTCCGCCTGCCGGGCACGCGGCGTACCGGTGCTGTACACGGCCTTCGCTGCCACCCACCACGGCCTGGACCGGCCTCGCGGCGGCGCCGCCATGCCCAGCCGCTACCCGGAGCTTGGCGCCGGCGACCCGGCCTGGTTCCGCGACGGGCGCATCTGGCATGAGCTGGCGCCCGAGCCGGGCGAGGTCGTCATCCACAAGCCATCCTATGGCGCCTTCTACGACACGCCGCTGGCGACGATCCTGCGCAATGTGGGCCGCGATACGGTGATCATCAGTGGGACCTTGACCAACCTGTGCTGTGGGACCACCGCCAGACAGGCGTATGAGCGGGGGTTTCAGGTGGTGGTCGGCAGCGATGTGACCGCTACCAATGATCCGGCGGTGCACGAGCACGAGCTGATGACCCTGCGCTATGGGTTTGCTCGCGTGCTGACCACCGACGAGATCGTCCAAGCGTTTGCGATGGGCGACTGACAGCCGTTGGGAACCCTACGGGCTACTTATGCGTGACACCTGTTGCTTGACCTCGTGTGGGGCGCGAATATGCAGGTTCATCATGCTGCGACCTCGCAATACTCATGGATGACGCCGCCGAGCACATCGCGACGCCTGACCCTTCGAGGGTTGATCTGCCGTGAACGCTGTTCCCGCGCCTCAGGCTGGGGAACGGCCAACGCCAGGCTACGGTGCGGTCGTTGCTGGTCTGTTCGCCAACCGTGCCTTCAGCGCGGCCCTGGCCACCAACACCCTCGGCTTTTTCGTTACCTTTGGCGCCTTGCTGTTCATCGTGCAGTACCTGCAGCTGGTGCTGGGGCTGTCGCCGCTGCGGGCGGGCCTGTGGACGGTGCCCTCGGGTGGTGGGGTCATCCTCGGATCCATGCTGACCCCGCTGCTGGTGCGCCACATCCGTCCCGCGTTCGTGATGGCTGGCGGGCTGACGCTGGCGGCAGTCGGCGTTGGGCTGCTCACCCAGGTCGACGCGGCCTCAGGGCTTGCGGTCCTGGTGACGGGGTCCGTCGTGTTCTCTGTGGGGCTTGCTCCGGTGTTCACGGTGGCGGCCGACCTGGCCATCGGGGCGGCTCCACCGGCGCGGGCCGGGGCCGCCTCGGCGATCTCTGAGACCAGCTCGGAGTTCGGCGGGGCGCTGGGCATCGCCATCCTCGGCAGTGTCGCCACTGCCATCTACCGCGGCCAGGTCACCGACGCCGTCCCGGCCGGTGTCCAACCCAGGCCGCAGCGGCCGCGCGGGATACCCTCGGCGGCGTCGTGGCAGTGGTCGGGCAGCTCCCCGGCCGACTCGGCGCCGAGCTGCTGGATGCCGCCCGCTAGGCGTTCACCCAGGGGTTGCAGCTGACCTTCGCCGAGATGCAGCAGGTGGATGGCCATCGATCCTCCTGAGTCGTCATCCTGGGTCGACGTGCGCGCACCCAGCCCGCCAGGAGCGAGCGAAACGACGACATGGAGAGCATGCCATTGTTCATCAAGAACCTGACGTTCGACTGCAAGGACGCCCTTCGAGTCGCCCGGTTCTGGGCTGCCGCGCTCGTCTCCGACGTGGATGAGAATCCACCGCCGAACGCGCCTACGTCGAGGCGCCCGGCTGGGGTGGCCCGAACATCTGGTTCCGAGGTGGTCGCGGGCCAAAGACCGCACCCAACCGAGTGCACCTTGACCTCCGCGCGCTCACCACCATGAGCGAGGAAGTCGATCGTCTGGTCGCCTTGGGCGCCACGGTAGTTCAGCGGTACGACGACATCACCGTCATGGAGGATCCGGAAGGCAACGAGTTCTGCATCGAGCCGGGACCAAAGGATCCCCACGAGGCCTCAGGTCGTTAACGAGCTGCAGGACCCGACCCCGCCGTCGGCCCTGACGTTACTGGCGCAGGCATTAAAGAAGTTCGCCGATTCCAGTGACATGATCGCTGTTCACCATAGGGACAGGCCGCAGTAGCGCAGGAACGAGAAGGGCAAGTGTGGGGTGCCCCGGACCCGCTGGACGCCGCGTTCGGCCGCCGCGGTGACCTCCTCCAGGGTGTCGCCGGCCAGGTTGGCCAGCTCCACCCCCTTGAGGTTGGCCCACAGCGCCTCCACCGGGTTCAGGTCAGGCGCGTAGGCGGGCAGTCGTTCCACCACCAGCCAGGACCGCTGCCGGCGCAGCCAGGCGTGCATCGCCCGGCTGCGGTGGGCGGGCAGCCCGTCCCACAACAGCGTCGCCTTCTGCCCGCCGAGCGCTCGGCGCAGCTCTTCCAGCGCGCCGATCAGGCTGTCGGTGTCGTAGGCGTCGGGGTGATGCTGCACGGCGAGTTGGGCGCCGCCGCCGCGCGAGCCGTAGCACAAGGCGGCGGCCAGCGAGACCCGCTTCCATTTGAAGTGGTGGCGGATGACGGGGGTGTGGCCGCGTGGCGCCCAGGTGCGACGCACGACCGGCAGCAGCGACACGCCCGACTCGTCCCAGAACACAACGACAGCCCGACGACGGCGGGCGTTACGCCGGATTCTAGGGCCAGTCCTCGGCCACCCAGCGGGCGATCGCCCGCTCGTCACGCTCCACCGCGCGGCGGGCGGGGCGCTGCAGCCGGTAGTGCAGCCGGTGGCGCAGCAGCTTCCACACGTGGCCGGGATGGTAGGCGACCCCGGTGAGCTGTTGGATCACGCTGGTGATGCGGGCAAGGGTCCAGTGGTCGCTGTCGAAGCCGTGCGCGCGGGCACCCTGCCGCAGCGCCTGGTCAATGGCGGCAAGTTGGGCATCCGACAGGCGCGGGCCAGGCCCCGTCGGCCCGGCGCTACGTAGCGCCTCGGGCCCGCCCGCTTGCCACAGCGCGTGCCAGCGGCTGACGTTTTGGCGGGCGACGCCGAGGGTGCGGGCGACCTGGGCTTGGGTATGGCCGGCGGCAAACAACTCGCCGGCCTGCATGCGGACGCCTTCGAACGCCTGGCGGTCGCGCGGACCGCGGGCGTTGCGGCGGTAGGCGGTTGGTCTCATACCGCCATGCTGCCAGAATGTCGTAGGAACGCGCGAACTTCTTTAATACTCCAACCGGAGTTCGTGATCTTCATGGGCCGTTGGCTTGACGGCGGTAGCGGCAGGTGCGGGCGCGGGCCTGCTGGCGGCGCCGCCACAGTGATCCGTCGCCGCTACGAGTTGGTTCCCGATACAGGGAGGAAGGCGGGGAGGTCGAAGTTGCGGAAGGCGTCCGGGGTGAGGAAGGCGGTGATCTCCTGGATCTGCGCGCCGCGCAGGGTGAGCACGTCGACGGCGCGCGGCGTGAAGGTCTGTGTCTTGTCGTCCCAGGCGTAGAGGCCGAAGGCGAGCTGCCCGTTCGCGCGAGCGGGGATGAGGCGCCAGCGCGTCGTCCCTGCCAGTGGCCCCCCGCTGAGGAAGATGGCGACCTGTTCGCGGCCGCGGTACCAGGTTGGCAGGGGCGGCATCGCCAGCTTCGCGTCTTCGGCGAGCATGGCGACGACCGCCTCGACGTCGTTGCGCTCCCAGGCGGTGACGTAGCGCTGCACGACCTGTCGCAGCGCGTCGTCGCTCAGTGAGCGCAGCGTCGCCTGCTGGCTTTGTTCCGGCAGTCGTTGGTCGACTGTCTTATGGGCGCGCTGCAGGGCGCTGTCGACCGAGACAGGCGTCGTTTCGAGCGCCGTAGCGGTTTCCCGGCCCGAGAAGCCGAGGACGTCGCGGAGGATCAGCACGGCGCGCTGTCGCGCGGGCAGGTGCTGGAGTGCCGCGATGAAGGCGAGCTCGACGCTCTCGCGCTGCTCGTAACGGGCCTCCGGGCTGGCCAGGCCGCTGCCGAGCCCCAGCCGCTCATCCGGGTAGGGTTCCAGCCACACCGCCTCGGTCACTGGCTCGGCGGGGCCGTCGTGGGGGTCGGCGGCGGGTCCGTAGTCGACTGGAAGCACTCGTCTGGGTCGCCGCTCGATCGCCCTGAGGCAGGCGTTTGTCGCGATCTTGTAGAGCCAGGAGCGGACCGAGCTGCGGCCCTCGAACCGCGGCAGTGCGCGCCAGGCGCGCAGCAGCGTCTCCTGCAGCGCATCTTCTGCGTCGGCGGCCGAGCCGAGCATCCGGTAGCAGTGGGCGTACAGCTCGTCGCGGTAGGGTCCGGCGAGTCGGCCGAAGGCGTCGTCGTCGCCCCGCTGCGCGGCCTCCAGCTGCTCGCGCTCGCTCGCGGTCACCGTGCGAGCCCCGCTCGTCCCGCGTTCAGGCCCGGTCGTCATCGTTTTGGCTGCCAGAGAGCGAGCTCGCCGCACTGTGGCGCCGAGATGACGCTGCGCCATCCGGCCGGCCCCTCGCGCGGCGCCAGCAGCACCGAGGCGCCGAGCTGGTGCGCGTGTTCGGTGGACGCTTGGATCTGGTCGACCTCGACGTAGGGCAGCCACAGCGGGCGCGGGGTGCCGCATTCGACGATGCCGCCGCCGAACCCGCGTCCCAGGTCGAGGGCCAGGTAGGAGCCGCGCCCGGCCTGGATCAGCTGCCGGCGCCAGTGCAAGAGGTTCGCGTAGAACGCGCTCGCCCGTGCCTGATCACCGGTGTGCAGCTCCAGGTGAACGACGGGCCCGGGACTGGACATCTGCATGGTCATCTGCATTGTGATCCGCGCTCTGGCCGGAATCCATCGCCGCCCCGCCAGAATCGGTGAGCGAGATCCCGGCCGCCAGGGTGAACCCCGCGCGGCGCCGCCCACACGGCCGCTGTCCAAGCCTGAGCAGGGGTGGAGCCTGCGCCGGGTACAGATTTCGTGGCGGGCGATGGATTGCCGCCGTTCGCCGGATCACCACCTCCAGAAGCGGCGACTGGGCTCGCGGGCACCGGTTCCCGGACCGATGCCACCGATGTGCGGCGTCATCGGTGGCGCGGGCCACGCCAAACGGTTGTAAAGGACATGCAGACATGCAAAGGAGAGAACGATGACCGATCACGAGGTCGTGAGTCGCGAGGCGTGGGCAGCTGCCCGCGAGGAACTGCTCGCTCGCGAGAAGGAGCACACCCGGCTGGGCGACGAGCTGGCCCGCCAGCGCCGCGAGCTGCCCTGGGTCCGGGTCGAGAAGGAGTACCGCTTCGACACCGGGGAGGGCCCGCGGACCCTGGCCGAGCTGTTCGACGGCCGCTCCCAGCTGCTGGTCTACCACTTCATGTTCGGCCCCAGCTACCAGGCCGGGGACCCGGTCAACTCCTCCATCGCCGATGGCCTGGACGCCCTGGTGCCCCACCTGCACGCCCGCGATGTGACGCCGGTGCTGGTCTCCCAGGCCCCACTCGAGAAGCTCCAGGCCTACAAGCGGCGGATGGCCTGGCGCCTTGCCTGGGTCTCGTCGGCCACCAGCGACTTCAACGTCGACTTGGGCGCCTCCACCCCCGAGCAGCGGGGCCAGGCCATCCAGCCCCCCCAGGCAGGGCTGCCCCCGATCGTGGCCCAGAACGCGGCCGCGACTGGGACCGACGTCCCCGGCTATCTCTCCCAAGCCCCGGTGGTGAGCGCCTTTGCGCTCCAGGACGGCGCCGTCTACCAGACCTATGCGACCACCTGGCGTGGGGTGGAGTTCCTGATGGGCTACTACCCGATCCTGGACCGGATGCCCAAGGGCCGCGACGAGGGTGACGGCTGGCAACTCTGGCTCCGCCGCCACGACGAATACGGCAGCGAGTGACGCGTACGGAACGAGGTGCCACCGAAACCATGGCCATGCAAAGGAAGAGACGATGATGAGTGACTTGTCGGGCAGGACCACGGTGGTCGTTGGCGCCAGCCGCGGCTTGGGGCGTGGGATTGCTCGCGCGTTCGCCGAGGCTGGTGCTGCGGTGGTCGCGGTCGCCCGGACCGGCCCGGCACTCGCCGAGCTCGCCGCCACCAGCGCCAACATCCGCACCGAGGTCGCCGATGCGGCCGAGGAGACGGTCGCGTGGAGCCTGCTGGATCGGTACAAGCCGCAGGTGCTCATCCTGGTCGCCGGCGCCAACCCGGTGATGCGCCCGCTCCAGGACCAGACGTGGGAGACGTTCTCGGTCAACTGGCATACCGACGTCAAGATCGCGTTCACCTGGCTGCGTGAGGCCCTGCTCAAGCCCCTGCCGCCAGGCAGCAGGGTGGTGGTCGTGAGCAGCGGAGCCGCCATCAACGGATCGCCGGCCAGCGGAGGGTACGCCGGGTCCAAGGCCACCCAGCGGTTCATCGCCGGATACGCCCAGGAGGAGTCGCGCCGCGCTGGGCTGGACATGACCGTCACGGCGGTGATGCCCAGGATGACACCGTTCGGGGAGGTGGGCAGGCGGGGGGTTCGGGCGTACGCGGCCCGCGGTGGCCAGACCGAGGAGGCGTACCTTGAGCAGCTGGGGAAGCCGCTGACCCCGGAGGTGGCCGGGTCCGCACTGGTGGACCTGGTACGGGCGGACCCGGCGACGATAGCCCCCGGGTACCTGCTCACCGCCGCCGGGCTGCAGAAGCTGCCGTGAACACCGGTGCGGCGAGGAACCCGAGCAGGTACCGGGTCACCGTTACGCTCTCAATTGTGTGGACTATTCGATAGCTATGGGTTCCAACCGGAACCGGACGGTGTCCGAACGGTCCGTCACACCACCGATTACTCGGGGCAGCGCCGTTGCATTATGCCGGCCCCTGCGCATGCTGAGGCCGCGACCTCTGCGCGGCATCAGATGGCCAAGGCCAACTCGTCGAACGCGACGGTCAACCGCCGGTTCTCCGGCTCCTCAACGGCCAGCTCGTAGTGTCCCCACCGACGTTCTGGACGAAGGCATGCCCGGCGATGATCACTTTGGCGTTACGGTCCTGCTTGAGGCCGCGCATCGTCGCAACCGCGCTTTCAGCCTGCCGTGGTCGCACTCGACCTGCTTGTTGGCGTCCCGGTCGGTGCGGTGCCAGGTTGCCGGCAGCAGTTGCTCCACCACCGCCGGGTCCACCGGCGCCTTGTCGGTGGTGACCTCAGCGGGCGTGACCTTGGTCGCCCCAATTGCGAGCGGTCTTGACCTCGAACCAGTAGACGAAGTTCGCGGAGATGCGGGCGTCGGGGACCGAGCGTCCTTTGCTGGGTGGCTGGTTGGTGAACGACACCATCTGCAATGAGGATTCGCCCCGCCGCCAGGATCGCCTCCAGCAGCGACAGGTCGATGCGCTCGAACACGGCCAGCATCGACGACGTGACCCGGTTCTCACCCTGGCGGTAGGTGGAAAACCACGGGTTCTTCGCCATCATCGGGCCTCTCCACGTCAGTCGCGACGGCGTCATCGTGCCTCACGCCGGCTCCCTGGCGATAGTGGCTGAATATCAGCGCGCCTGCGCCTCAGGCCCGGTTGATGGCACGACCGACGTCCCGGCGACCGGCACACCTCATACGTGAGCGCGCTGGCTGGCGACGAGGTAGGCGTACTGGATCATCGTCTGGTCATCGTCGGCATCGACGACCACGCGTAGGGCGGGGCCGTTTCGGATGGAGCTGAAGAGCTCGTCGTTGCGCCGCACCATGGCGTATGCCGACTGGCGCATGTCCTCCCGGTCGCCGCCTGACGAGCAAGAAGACCCGACCGGACACGTGAGCGCGGATCGAGATCACGCCAGCGCTGCGACAAGGCGGAAGCTCGAAGTCCGTAGGGGTGCGGCGGGGTCGGGGCCGGCTCTGCGTTGGCTGGTCAGCGTCGCGTAAGCGCGCCGGCAAGGTCCTGGTAAGGCCCTTCGCCCCAAATGAGGCTTCTTGATCTCCCCAGGCAAGGAGCCACAGCCGCAATGGACGCCATCCAGCGGTCGCCGTTCGACACCCTGGAGACCTGCTTTCGCCTGCTCACCGAAGGTCCGGCGCCATTGGCGCTCGACGGCCGCCATGTAGGCCACGGCCTACCCGCTCGGTCGATCCGCTTGCGGACGGTGTCGGCGGCCTTGGGGCTGTTGAAGATGCCCGCGGACCGCTCGCGGCTGCCGTCCTGGTAGCGGACCTGCCAGCGGGGCTTGGGTGGCGAGGGGATGGGGGAATCGGCACGATCCAGGCCATGTATCATCTCCGCCGTGTACGAACTCATCAGGACGGCTTGAGCCCGGCACTCCTGATGGATTCCTGATGAGTTCCTGATGAGTGAGGCGGGAGCACGTCACACTCATCAGTAGGAGTTGCGGCTCACACGGCCCTAGCAGGTAAGATCGGAGCCGTGCCCCCCTAGCTCAGTCGGCAGAGCACATCCATGGTAAGGATGGTGTCGGCGGTTCGATTCCGCCGGGGGGCTCCAAACAGGGTCTGACCAGCGGGAACGCTGGTCAGTTTCCGTTTCGGGGGCGTTTGGCAGGTGGGCATAACGCTTACTCACACCATCCCTTCGCCAAACTCGCGGCCATGGATACGTCTGCTTCACCCAGCCTGCGCCGCTCGTTTGAGCTGCACCTCCGCGCCGAGAACCGCGCGGACAACACCATCGAGAGCTACCTGGAGAGCATCCGCCAAGCCGAGGCGTTCCTGACCACCCTCCGCAAGGGCCTGCTGGACGCCGACCGTGGCGACCTAGAGGCCTTCATGGCCGATCTACTCGCTCGCCGTGCCGCCTCGACCGCCGCCAGCCGTTACAAGGCCTTGCGCATCCTCTACGGATGGTTGGAGGAGGAAGGCGAGATCAGCGCCAACCCGATCACGAAGATGCGACCGCCGATCGTGCCGGAACAGCCTGTGCCGGTCGTCCCCGACGACGGGCTACGCCGGCTGCTGGCCACCTGCGCCGGCAAGGACTTCGACGCGCGCCGCGACACCGCCCTGATCATGTTCTTTCTGGACACCGGCGCCCGGCGTGGCGAAGCCGCCGGCCTCAAGCTCGCGGATCTGGACTTCGACTACCAGGTCGCCACGGTCCTCGGCAAGGGTCGCCGTGGACGCTCGCTGCCGTTTGGCCGCAAGACCGCGCTGGCTCTGGACCGCTACCTTCGAGCCCGCCTCCGCCACCGCGACAGCGAGCTGCCGTGGCTGTGGCTGGGGCAGCGTGGCCAGCTCACCGCATGGGGTATCCAGCAGGTGCTCCGCCGCCGAGGCCGACAGGCCGGCCTGCCAGGGCTGCACCCGCACCAGCTCCGCCACACCTTCTGTCACCAGTGGCGCGCCGAAGGTGGCAACGAGACAGACCTCATGCGCCTTGCCGGCTGGCGGTCTCCCGCGATGCTACGCCGCTACGGAGCCTCCGCCGCCGACGCCCGCGCCCGCGAGGCGCACCGCCGATTCTCACCAGGCGACCGGCTGTAGGGCCACGCTCACAGGAACACCAGAGAAGCACGATGAGCTGCAACGGAGAATGCGTGTCCCGCTACAGCGGTTGACGACATAAGATAGGACTACGTTCTCAAACAGGTGGTCAGATGCCCTCTCGCCCAGTCGATCTGCCTGAGTTTGACCGGCCTCCTGTTGCGGAGGTTGCCCTGGGGGTGCAGTTCCAGGCACTTCCTAGCCTACGAGCGGCCCATCTCGGCTTGTTGTGGGAACGCTATAAGCGCGACTACCCGGGACTTGAGGAGCATCCCCCGCTTGAGCCGGCAATTGAGCAGTTCGAGTCGATTCCCGTAGAGCCAACGTTCGAGGTCCGCGTGCTGGATGCGCCGCCCGTCCCACGGTGCTGGTTCCTGGCCCCCGAACGCAATCGGCTCATTCAGGTTCAGCAGGATCGCTTTATCTATAACTGGAGAAGCGTCGCCTCTGCTCCCGCGTACCCACGCTACGAAGTTCTCCGGGAGGCATTTAGTTCTTATTTCACGATCTTTAGGAAATTCGTTGAGGAGGAAGAAGTCGGGAAAGTCAACATCAATCAGGCGGAGATCACCTACGTCAACCACCTTGCTTTAGGAGCTGGTTGGAACCGATTCGGTGAACTTCATAAGGTAATCCGTACGTGGAGCCCTAACTACGGACCTGGCCTGTCCGGTGAACCAGAGAACATCCGCTTAGTCGAACGCCACATCATCTCTGGTGACCAAGGGCCATTCGGCCGTCTCCACATCGCTATCGATCCAGTCGTGAGCGCCGAGCAGGGAGCGGCATTGCTTCTTACTCTGACTGTACGAGGGCGGCCGACAACAGATGGGCTCAACGATGTGCTGAGCTTCCTTGATATGGGACGAGGTCTAGTCGTCAAGGCGTTCACTGCCGTAACAACAGACGAGATGCATAAGATTTGGGGGAGGACGCGGTGACCGAGACTCTCTACAGGCCACGGACAGTGCGAGGTGGCTCGACGCTGCTTGAAGAGGATCTCGTTAAGCCTTCCAGTCCAGTCCAAAGCACCGATGCTTACGGTTTCCTAGCAGCCGACCATCGCCACGTCCACATTGAACTCCGACCTCGTACGCAAAGACGATCCGGTCATGATTTATGGTGGCTTGACGAGGTGGAAGAGCGCCTCAAGACACTCTTTGCGTTGCCAGCGAACTGGAACAGCCGTGGGGCTCGTCCGGTCACGGCACAAGCGGTGAGATCGGGTCTTGTCGTGCTCGCCAACGTGATGAGCCGTGAGGCTCTCCTTCCCACTATCGTGCCGACTGTACGTGGAGGTCTTCAGCTAGAGTGAGTTCGTTATGCCATCGCCGCGTTGACAGCAAGGCAAACTCTTCGCTGACTCATGACCGAAACAATATCCGCCGCTGATAATGATAGCGACATTCCACACTCCGAGATGCTCTATCGGCGCATCCCAGGCAATGATGGTATCAGCACGACTTGGGATCATAACCAAGGAAGACTACGTCCTTCGAGTGCAGCATTCGATGATGATGACGACGACGGAATTTCGGTTTTTCTCTCGTCTATTATCGAAAAGCTCGGTCTTCCTGTTTCTGCAGTAGTTTATGGCCATCCCGGCTACTTAGTTGCTGGGATCACGGTGGGCTTAGTTCGGGCGGAGGGCATGGGGGTAATTCCTGATCCCGTTGATGCGCCGCCCCATCCCTGTAATCCGGCTCATGCGCTCGTGACAACCGCTCACATGTCGGGCAAGAGACGCCGGAAGGCGGCCCGGAATATCGCTAAGGTCGCCGTGTTCATTGATGTCTGAAAAGCACGGCTCTACCGTATGCTAAGTGGCCATATCTCGACGGATGTCATGGGCTCAAACCTACTCAAAGTCTCTCAATGCTGCGCCGCTACGGCGCCTCCTCCGCCGACGCCCGCGAGGCGTGCCACCGCCTGTCACCAAGCGACCGGCTATAGCTGGACTCCTGACCGGTGTGACGAACGGTTCGTCACCCAGACGGCGCCCATTGGGCCTCGTGAAGCCTTGGCGTCGGTGCGTGTCGAGTCGGTCGCTGGAACAACGCGCCGGATGGGTCGCCTGGAGGTGTGACGGTCCGAACGTGGCTGAAGCCTTGGTCTAGGTAGTAGCGCTGAAGCTTCTCGTTGGTGGTCCACACGTCCAGGCGTAGCCACTTGGCGCCAGTGCTGGCTCCCTTGGCTCCGGCCCAGTCGAGCAGTTCGGCGCCGAGACCGCAGTCGGCGTACGCGCGGGCAACGATGAGCTTGTGGGCGTAGAGCGCTGGTTCGGCAAGTTCCGCCTCGGTCCACAGGCCAGGGCGAGGCGAGCGGTCAACGGTGATGGTGGCGGCTGGGATGCTTTCGTCCCACACGATGAACGTCTCGCCGGCCTGGATGTTGCGGAGCATGCCCTCGGCCATGAGGTCTTCGGAGGGCCAGGGTGCCGACCATTGGTCGATTCCCCGAGCGGCAAGCCATCGGGACGCTTCGTCCCGAAACGCGATGAGGGTTTGCAGGTCATCGGGTCTTGCTGGAGCGACAATCATCAAGGTCCCCCCTCGTAGAGGGCGTCCAGCTCCCCCAACTCGTAGAGGAGCCGGTTGCGGTCGCCAGCAAAGGTCGTCTCGGTCAGGCGCACCGGCCGTTCTTTGGTGTAGGCCGTGCGCACGTAGATCAACACCGGGACGCCCGTTCCCAGGTCGAGCATGCGGGTTTCCTCTGGTGTGGGCATCCGTGCTGTCACCTCGTCCACGTAGCCGATCTCTACGTGGCCATGGTCAGCCATCGCTCGGACCGTGCCTCGCGGGATGTCGCGAGGCACGAGAAGGCCGCATTCCTGCGCGATGTCCATGGGATACGAGCTGTCCTGAATGCTCCAGGGCTGCCCATCTACGAACCTGAACATGCGGCGGACCACGACGGCCTCGCCTTCCTGGACGCGGAGGCGCTGAGCCAGCGTCAGCGAGGCCGGCTCCACACGCATGTCGAATGTCTGGCTTGGCTCGCGGCCTTCCTGACGTACCTCGGTGTAGTAGGCGTCCGTCATCCAGTCGGACGGCCGGTTTGCGGCCTCCGCGCGAGCCGCGTGGTAGGTGAGCATCGCTCGATCCCGGACGAAGGTCCCGCGTCCGGGCGTGCTGGTGATGATCCCTTCGTTAGCGAGCTGCCCGAGCGCGAGGCGCACGGTGTTGCGCGAGACCTTGTAGCGCTCGCCTAGCTCCTGCTCTGTGGGGAGCTGACTTCCTGGTGGGAGCTGGCCACTGAAGACGGCCTCCCGCAGCTCTGTGGCGATCCGTTGGTAGAGCGGTGTCGTGGGCATGAGGAACCCTCTCCGTTGGGTTCGTTCCAACCAATCTAACGTATTCCTCTTGACTTCGGAGTAAAGGTTGGGACAATACCTATGATTCTGAAGGATGAGAGGAGGTGCTGAACAGACCCACTGAACGGCAAGCGGCCCCGAGGCGATTACGGCGCCTCGGGGCCTGCACCCGAAGGAAAGGAACCCCCCTCCAGATGCGCGAAGAGCGTACCTCTTCCCGCGCGCCTGCCCGCAGTCGGCAGGAGTGCAGCCCGGCCGAGCGGAGCCTCCACGCCCGCATGGCCGCGCACGCTATGCATGCCCAGCACGACGCCCGAGTGACCACCGTGAACGGCCGCGCCGCCTTCCTCGCGCGGTTCGAGCGCGAGGTGGACCCGGACGGCGTTCTTGACCCCCAGGAGCGCGCCCGCCGCGCGGAACACGCCCGCCGTGCCTACATGGCGAGCTTGTCGCTGGCTGCCGCCAAGGCCCGCCGCGCCAAGCGCGCCCGCCAGGCCGGTGATGCCGCATGACCAGTCCCACCGGATGGCAGAGGCGAGCAGCCTGCCGAGGCACCGCCACGACGACCCGTGACCCCTTCTTCACCGCCGGCAACGAGGACCAGGCCCTCGCGCTGTGCCAGGTCTGCCCGGTGGAGGCCGCCTGTCTGGCCTACGCGATCAACACCGGCCAGACCTACGGCGTGTGGGGCGGCAAGCGCCAGCAGGAGCTACGCCGCCTGCTGGCGCAGGACCGCCAGGGCCGCCGGCTACGGCAAGGCTCCGAGGTGGCCCGCCACTTCAACGCCGACAAGACGCAGTGCAAACACGGCCACCCCTTCGACCTGGCCAACACCTACTACACGCCCGACGGGCGCCGCCGTTGCCGGGCGTGCCTGCGAGCCGCCCGCCGTTCCTGGGGCGCCCGCCGTCGCATGCGGGCGAAGGTGGGTGGTCGCCATGCGTGAGCTGTATCCCGGACCCGTCCTCCCACGGTCGCGCCGGGACGCTGGCCGCCGTGCGCTCACCGGCCGCGACCTCGCCGCGCTGCGGTGGATCGGGGAGCAGTACACCGTCCGCCTGGACGTGGCCGGCGTGCTGTTGAGCCGCCTGTCGTCCGAGCCCGTCGGGCTGCTGAGCCGCCGCACCGTCCGCCAGCGCGTGGACCGGTGGGAGCAGGCCGGCTGGATCAGCCGCCACCGCTTGTTGGGCCACACCTGGATCACCGCGACCACCGCGGGCCTGCGCCACGCCGGTCTGGAGCACCTGGAGCCGTGGGAGCCCGCCGCCGTGCGGCTGGCCCACCACCACACGGTCGGCCTGGTGCGTCTGGCCCGCGAGCCCGAGCCAGGCCAGGCCGGGTGGGTGTGTGAGCGGGAGCTGTGGCGCCGCCGTGGCAAGGCCTCCTGGCATCTGGCGGACGGCGCCCTGCCGGTCGAGGTCCCCAGGTTGTGGCAGGAGCGGGGGATCGGTGAGGCGTTCGAGCTGGTCGAGGTGGAGCTGCACCAGAAGGCCCGCCGCCGCGTCCTCGCAGCGTTCAGGAGCCTGCCGCCTGGGACCCGGCTGGTCACCTACTACGTGCCGCCCGAGCTGCACACGCCGCTGTCGG
>WNGK01005571.1_pt1 | contig 14950 bp, 10 predicted proteins | sample 5400601 | NCBI WGS metagenome assembly WNGK01 (sample SAMN13153376, study PRJNA577476) | soil metagenome | isolation source: 60 cm soil or saprolite under Garry oak tree replicate 1 | place: USA:California | collected 2016-06-15 | reverse complement strand
CGCCGTGGGCCAGCGCGCCCCACATCTCCCACACCGAGAAGTCGAATGCGAACGAATGGAACAGCGTCCACACGTCGCGGTCGGTAAAGCCGAATAGACGGTCGGTCTGGGTGAACAGCCGTGCCATGTTGCGATGCGACACGACCACGCCCTTGGGTACCCCGGTCGTCCCGGAGGTGTAGATCACATACGCCGGGTCGTCGAGCGCTGGCGGGATCTCGACCTGGCCGCCCGGCGCCGCAGCCACGTCGTCTTGCTCGGCATCGAGCCGCGTGACCGCGTCTACCAGCTTCTCGATGCCAGGCCTGTCGGCGTCCGCCACGACATGACGCAGGCTGGCGTCGGTGATCAGGAATTCGAGGCGGGCCGCCGGGTATGCCGGGTCAAGCGGCAGATAGCCCGCGCCGGCCTTATGGATGGCCAGGATGGCGGTGACGAGGTCGGCGCTTGGCCGTGCGCACAGCCCGACCAGGGCACCAGGGCCAATGCCGCGCTCGCGGAGCATCCGGGCTAACTGGCTGGATCGCCGGTCAAGCTCCCCGTACGTGACGGTGTTGCCCTGGCAGGACAACGCGATGCTCGCCGGGTCCCGCCTCGCATGGTCGGTGAAGTGCTCGACGCAGGGCCGCAATGGCGCGGTCAATGCGTTCACAGCGCGCCTGCCTCAGCGGCCCAGGGCCGCGGAGGTTCCACCACGACCCGCTCTGCATCACCGAGGGAGAACTCGAACGACAGCGCCGACAGGGCTAGGTCGAGCACGTCGAACATTCCCGTGTGGTCGGCGGCACGGCCCCACAGGAAGTCCATCGGGTCGGTCATGACCCCGCCAGGCAGGCGCTGCCCAGGGCGGACCACGCTCCGGTATCCGGCGACGCCGTCGGTGCCACGCACGGTTCGCGCGCCGTGGACCGCCTCCAGGCGGCACGGCCGGGTCGGGCCCAAGCTGGTGTACTGGAAGAAGACGCCCTCGGGGTGCAGCGGCGGCAGGCGGACGTCAGCGTCAAGAGCGAGCCTGCAGGCCGCCCGCACCAGGTCGGCCGAGCACGCCTGCGCCTCGATGATCCGGGGCCCGGCCAGGCCGAGCTTGACCTCGGTGTGTACGAATCCCGTGCGGACATCGAGAGCGCGCAGCGCATCGGTGGCCAGCCGCATGACGCCCGACGCCTCGTCGGCGCCGATCACCGACGGCCAGTACTGCCCGACCTCCCGGAACGGCTGCTCCAACGGGAACTTGCCGGTTATGGCGATGTGCTCGACCCGGTGACCCATGCACACACTCTCGACGCCGACGTAATCGCCGGCGGGCCGCAAGTCCCGTCCTGGAAGGTACTCCTCGAGGACCATGCCTCCCCGTGGCTCGCTGCCCGCGAACAACTCGGCAGCCAGGTCCTTGGCGGCGACCTCGTCGGCCACGGGCCAGGTATCGCGGCTGCCGGCACCCCAGGCCGGCTTGACCACGGCGGGCAGGCCGACCTCTGCCACCGCTGACCACCAGTCATCGGCTCCACTGACCCGGCGGCATCTCGCCGAGTCCACGCCTGCCCCTCGCAGCCGCTCCCGCTGCAGGTATTTGTCCGTGAGCAGCATGGCGGTGTGCGGGTGGTGGTACGGCAGGCCAAGCGCGGCAGCCAGAACTGGCCGCAGGCGCGCGGCGTAGTCCGAGCCGGGCACGGCAAAGAGGATTTCCGCGACGTCGTCCAGGGTGGCTAGCTCGCTCAGGGTCACCGCTCCGCGGTCGAATACGACAACGAGAGTGGGCAGCGCGGTCATGCCGTCACCTCCCGCGGGCGGCCAGGTCAAACGCCTGATCCATCAGCGCCAGATAACGTTCGATCCGGTCCGCGGCAAGCAGCCCGGGGTCAAAGCTCACCGCAAGGCCAGTGCCCGATTCTGGCGCGTCGACGAGGACGCCGACCTGCATAGGGAAGGACGCCTTGTCATAGGCCCACCAGTTGTCAGTGTGCAGCCCGCGGAGCCCGGTGAGCTCTTCGAAGATCCTGAAATGGGTGAAGTTGAACGATACGTCGAACGGCGTCCTGCCCAGCGCCCGCTCAAGATGAGCCAGTGGATAGCGGCGGTAGGGCATGCCGCTGGCCTCGGCGTCCCGTGCCGCGGCCGCCATCTCCGCCCAGGGGCCGGTCACCTCGGGAAGGCGGATGGGCAGCGTGTTGAGGAAAAGGCCAACCAGCCGGTCCGCGCCCTGGATCTCGGGCCGGCCACTGACGACGACACCGGAAACCACGGTGGCTCGCCCTGTCAACCGGCCGAGCGCCCATCCATGTGCGGCGAGCAGCAGGCTCTTGATGGGTACGCCGAAGTCATCGGCGGCCTGGCGGAGCCGCCGCCAGCGAGCCTGGGGTATCGGCAGGAAGCGCCTGGCCGTTGGGTCGGCGGGAGACTGCCGACCCTCGTCAATCAGCAGAGGCGGGTCAGCGGCCTGATCTAGCCAGAATCGCGTTGCTTCTGCCGCGGCCGCGTCCGCCTGCTCAAGCGCGACGAAGTCATGATGGGCCTGCTCGGCGACTGGAGGCAGCGCGGCTGGGCTGCCACCGCATGCCGCGTCGTAGTAGGTGAGCAGGTCCACGAGTAGCCGGGCAAAGCTCCAGCCGTCCACGATGCTGTGGTGGACGGCCACACTCAGCCGGAATGACCCGGCCGACGCGACCACCTGGCAACGAAAGGCGGGCGGCTGGTCCCAGGCGATCCCGTCGGCGAGCAGGCCGTCCTGCCAGGCGCGGACCAGTTCCTCCGCGCGCTGGCCGTCCTCTTCGCGCTCCACCGTGAGAGGCTCTTCGACCTCCGCCCAGATCAGCTGCTTAGCCTCCGCGAAGGAATCCAGGTCGAATGAGCTGCGGAGCATACGGTGACGTTCCATGGTCTGGCGCAGCGCCGCCCGCAGCGCCTTCTCGTCGAGGGCACCGATGACTCGCAGTCCGAGGAAATCGGTGTACGGCTTCGGCCCGCTGGCCATTTCGGCGAGATAGATCAAGGCGAGTTGCAGGACAGAAGCGGGCTGGACGGCGACCACACCGGCCGGCAGTCGCTGTCTTTCCCGGTCATCAAGGCTGGCGAACGGGTCCGCGGTCGCCACGGCCGGCTCGTCCTCGGGCAGGGGAATGGCGGAACTCGCCAGTTCCCGCACCGTGGCCCGGGTGAGCATATCCCGCATGCTGATGCGCAAGCCTTGATCCCGCATCGCTGCGATGACGTCGAGGGCCAGTATCGAGTCGCCACCCATAGCGAAGAAATTATCCGATGGCCCGATGTCCTCGTTGTCCAGGCAGTCGCGCAGCACCTTCAGCAGGAGCGCTTCGCCGTGATGCGCAGTCATTTCACGCGTCCTCGCATCCCCGGCGGGCCAGTTCACGACGCCGGGACCGATCATCGTGCTCTCCGCATCAGCTCGGCCAGGCACCGCTGCTGCGTGCACTGCGCGGCGGCGAATGCGTCAACAGCCCGTTGCCAGGCTTCCGGCGGCTGTTCCTGGCTGAGCTTGAACATGGAGTCCACTCCTTCAACGACAAGGCGGAAAGCGCCGACGCCTGGAAGCAATTGCCGGAAGTAGTCGAGTGAGGAGGACATATCCCAGCCGGTTCCGTGAGACCTTTCATAGGCCGCGACGGTCTGTTTCACGACGTTCAGCGTTTCCTCGCGGTCGCGTATGACCGAGAGCGATCCCTGGATGTGCACCGCGGTGAAATTCCAGGTGGGAGCGGCCGGACTGACCTGGTACACGGTAGGCGACACGTAGCTGTTAGGTCCATGGAAGATCAGCAGCGCCGGGCCGCCGTGCTGGATGCGGGCCCAGTGCGGGTTGAGCCGATTCATGTGGCCGATGATCGAGGAGCCGACCCGGCCAGCCCTATCAGGCTCGCCTTCGGGAATCGTCGGCACATGCGTGGCCGCCGCGCAGGCTCCCGGCACGCTGGTTGCGAGGATCGCCAGCGGGTTACCTGTGATGAGGTCCGTAATCCAGGCCGGGTCCAGCGGGTGGTACTCCTTCGGGACGAACATCATCACCGGACCCCGATGTTGAGGTCTTCGACTGGCAGGTCAGTCGGCGTGGCTCCGGCGGGAAGGTAGCGGCGGACTGACGCAAGGATCTCGCCGGCCCGCACGGCCACATTGGACAGCAGCGACGACGAAATGCCATGGCTGTGTTCTGTGCTGCCCTGCAGGTAGATGCCGCAGGTAGCGTCAGGGACGGTGCTGACGCGGTAGTCTCGCCGCACCAGCAGCTCACCAGCCGGATCCCGCTGGCATAGCTCTGCCGCGTCACCGAGGATTTCCGTCGGATCAACCGGGGCATAGCCAGTGGCGTAGATAGCGTAATCGGCAATCAGGGTGCTTGACGTTCCCGATGCGAGGTTGCGAACGGTCAGCCGCAGCTTGTCACCAGCGGGCGCCTGATGCGCCACGGCGGACATGTTGTGCAGGTGTAACCGCTGGCGTCCGGCGACTCGCTCGCGGTACATCCGGCCATACAGGTCGCTGATCAGGTCGGAGTCCACGACCGAGTAGTTCGTGTTCCTGTGATAGTTCAAGAGTTGCTGTTTGACATCGGCAGGAGCGGAGTAATAGTCGTCGACCGCCATCGGATCGAACACGCGGTTGGCGAAAGCCGTGTCGTCGGCGATGCTGTAGCCATACCGGGTGAACACCGCATGCACCTCGGCATTCTCGAACCTGCGGTGAAGATAGCGGACGACCTCCGCAGCGCTTTGGCCGGCACCGACGACCGCGAACCGGTATATCCGGTCGGCCGCCACTCCGGCCATCCTGGGCAGTAGCTCCGCACTGTGCCAGGTCCGTTCGGTCGGCGTGACGCCCGTCGGCAGGACGGGCCGCAGGCCCACAGCCACCACCACGTTGCGCGCGCATCGGGTGAGCGGACGAGTGTCGCCATTGGCCGCCCTGGCGGCCATGACCTCAATACATGCGACACCCCTGCCGCGGCGCACCGGCCGCATGTTGACGACGCGCGCCGAGTACTCCACCAGCCCGGCGAAATGACTGGCCGCCCATTCCAGGTAGTCATGGAACTCGATGCGGCTTGGGAAGAAAGACTTCTGGTTTATGAAGTCGGCCAGCCTGTCCCTGGCAGCCAGGTACGCGAGAAAACTGTATTGGCTGGTCGGGTTGCGGGTGGTCGCCAGGTCCTTGAGAAAGCTGATCTGCATCATCGAGTCATCGAGAAGCATGCCGCCATGCCATCCGAACCGCTCTTTCTGCTCCAGGAAAGTGGTAGCGATCCTGGCGTTCTCACCCAGGCTCTTGTGCGATTCACATTGCTCGGCGATAGCGACGGCCAGAGCCAGGTTGGACGGACCGAACCCGACCCCAAGCAGGTCATATACGAGAGGAGGGTGGGTACCACGGTGACCGTTCTCACTCACCTTGTCTCACTCACCTTGCCGCGCCCCACTCGTCTAGTATCTTGTGCTGTTCGTCCGCTGTAAGGATTGGAACCTCCGATAGCCTCATTGCCGGTTCGGCTGCGACCGCAGAAAGGAAACTCTCGTAGTGATGGGCGAAAGCCTCCACGGTGGAGGATTCGAACAAGTCTGTGGCAAAGAGCAGGCGTCCGGACAACCCGCCCGGCAACTCGTCGGCCAGATGGAACTCCAGGTCGAAGCGCGTGCGTGTCAGCTGAGTGTCGAATTTGGTGACCACCAGTCCCGGCAATGACGGGCCCATGGGCGTCGCTTGCGTATGGGTGACGAGGTCGAACCAAACCTGGAAGAGCGGATTGTGCCCGAGGTCACGTGGCGGGGCAGCAAGCCGTACAATCTCGTCGAACGGCACTTCTTGGTTTGTGTGCGCCGCCAGGAGTGCGTCCCGTGCCTGGGACACCATTGTGCTGAATGGCGGGTCACTGCCGTCCGGCCGGGAGGCGGTTATGGGAAGCGACCGGGTGAAAAAACCGATGAGGGTTTCGAATTCAGCGCGGAGCCGCCCATTGGCAGGGCATCCGACGACGACGGTATCGGCGGCCGGATTGTACCGGAACAACAGTCCCTGCAAGCTGGCGAGAGCTATTGCGAACATAGTGGTGCGCTGTCGCCGTGCCAGTTCGCGCAGACTGCTGGCCCGGTCCGCCGATACCCGGATCTGCACGCTGCCGGCCCGGTATGACGGCTGTTTCTGGCGTGCGCGGTCAAACGGCAGGTCCATTGCCACAGGCACACCGCGGAGGCGCTGCCGCCAATAGTCGAGCGAGCGTTGTCCGCGGTCGTGGTCGGCCTCGCGCTGCTGCCATAGCGCATAATCATCGTACTGCGCCGACAGCGGCGATAGCGCCGGTGCACTGCTGGCCAGGAACGCGGCATATGCGGCACTGACCTCAGCTTCCCAGATATTGAGCGAATCCCGGTCGAAGGCAATGTGGTGCACAACGAACCCAAGCACGTGGTCTGCGGCCCCAAGCCGGGCGAGCCACGCGCGAAATAACGGGCCTTCAGCCAGCACAATTCGCGTGTCCGCGCAGGCCCTGCCAAACTCACGTGCCGCAGCCACAGGATCGGGGTCACCGGAGAAATCGCGCACAGAAAGCACGTCGTCCGGCGGCGGGCCGACGAGCTGATACGGTTCACCGGCGCACGTTACGACTTTCGCGCGCAGGACTTGATGCCTGACCGTCACGTATCGCAGCGCCGAGCGGAGCGCATCGACGTCCAGTTCGCCTCGCAGCCGGTACGCACCGTGCACGTTGTAGGCAAGGATCCCCGGACTCGCCTGGTCGATGAACCATAGCCGCCGCTGGTCCTGGGACAGCGGGAACTGCTCACCGGGCAAGGCGCCAGACCGTGGCAGGGGCCTTGCGCCGCTAAGCCCGGACAGTCGGAGGGCCAAGAGTCGTTCACCCTCCGGCGAGAGCTGGCCAGAGACTTCCGACACACCACCCACCGTCCTCGCGCTGAGTGATCACCACGGAGTCGAAAGGTTACCCACGGCCTCAAGCGAGCTGCAATGGAACGGAAGTTCCACAAGTCGACACCTGGACCGGCAGTCGGTTAGCGTGCCGACCGGGTCGCATGGCTGCAGGCAGCGACTGCCGGGTCCGCCGAGCACGGAGGAGCACATGGCAGAGGCAGCGGAACCTGAGATCCAGGCCTCGGATAGGTACCAGGTCGTGGTCAATCACGAGGAGCAGTACTCCATATGGCCGCTTGACCGGCAGATTCCCGCAGGCTGGCGGTCAGTGGGACGCACCGGTTCCAAGGACGAATGCCTTGGTCACATCGAGGCCGTGTGGACCGACATCGCTCCGCTGAGCGTGCGCCAGGCGATGCGGGAAAGGGGGCGCTGACGAGAGTGGCATCGACTGCGCATGTCCCGCCAGCGGGACACCGAGCCAGACTTCACACCGTCAGCCCGCGGGGTTGCGTTCTGACTTGGCTGCGCGAAGCTTCCGACCTTTATGCAGACCAGCCCGCCGTGCGCGGTGATGGCTGGCTTCTGCGCTATCGGGAGCTCGATGGCAGAGTCCGGGAGTTCGCGGCCGCCCTGCTGGACCGCGATGCCCGCCGCGGCGACCTGATCGCGCTGAGCGCAGGACGCTCGGCCGACCTGCTGGCGGCCGCGCTGGCCGTCCTGAGGATCGGCGCGGTGGTTTGCCCGGTCGACCTTCGCCAGGCCCCGGAGCGGACACAGCGGCTGCTCGCCGGGCTCCGGCCGCGCATGATCCTCGCCGACGAGAGCGAGCTGGCCACCGCGGCTGGCGCCGTCTCGCTTTCAGCCCTTTCCCGCCATGCGGCCGCCGATCAAGAAGCGGTTGACGGGTCTGCTGGCACGGTTCCCGGAGCGCAGGATCTCGCCTATATCGAACACACGTCAGGCTCAACCGGCCGGCCCAAGGCCGTGGCAGTGCCGCATGGGGCATTAGCCAACGTCATAGCCTGGACACAGCACCGGTACCCGATTGGCGTCGGCGACACCTTGCTCCATGCTGGTTCGCTGACCTATGACATTTGCTTCTGGGACATCTTGGCCCCGCTTTGCTTCGGCGCGGCGATAGCGCTTGCGCCAGATGGCATGGAGGCGGAGCCTGCGGCACTGGCTAAGTTCATTTCCGACTCACAGGTCACCGTGCTGCATTTCACGCCATCGCTGCTGGCCGAGTTCCTGGACGCCGCCGACATGGCACACCTAACCAACGTACGTTACGCCTTTTGCGGAGGGGAGCGGCTGCACTGCGATCTTGCCCGACGGATGTTGGGTTCAGTTCCGGCCCGGCTGTTCAATCGCTACGGGCCGACAGAAACGTGCATCTACGTGACCGATCACGAGGTGACTGATCAATACCTGGCATCGGAGTCCGTTCCGATCGGCCAGCCAATCTGGGGCATCACTGCGCGTGTTCTCGATGCGCAGGGGCTCCAAGTCGCCGACGGCGAGCCAGGCGTCCTGCACATCGGCGGGACCGGTCTCGCCTGGGGATATCTGGACATGAGCGCGCGAACCGCGGCGGCGTTCATTCCTGATCCCTGGTCGGACGTTCCTGGTGCGCGCCTGTACCGGACCGGGGACATAGTGCGGCGCAGGACTGACGGCCTGTTCGAGTTTCTTCGCCGTGTCGATGACCAGGTAAAGATCCGCGGGGTCAGGGTGGAGCTAGCCGAGGTCGAGAACGCGCTCCTGCGCCATCCGGCCGTCTCCGCCGCCGCGCTCACCATCACGGCTGACCAAGGGCAGCCGGTGCTCGTGGCACACCTGGTAGCCGCTGCGGCCAGCGACGACGACATCAGGTCCTTCCTGGCTGATCAGCTACCGCAAGCTGCCATTCCCGCCTATTACATTCGGCGTCGCAGCCTCCCGAAACTGCCAAGCGGAAAGACCGACCGTGCCAGATTGCACGGCGTCGGGCTGCCTGGCAGGCAGGCAGGCGCAACGTCAGCGGCGCCACCGCTGACCGAGACAGAACGACGGATTGCTGAAATCTGGTCGGAGGTACTCAAAGCTGAGCCAGTCGGCCGGTCAGATCATTTCTTCCAGCTCGGGGGCCAATCACTGCTGGCAATGCGGATGATAGCGCGGGTGCGGCGGCAGTTTGGCATAAGAGTATCCGCCAGGGCGATTTTTGACGCACCAACCGTCGATGTTTTCAGTGCCTTCATCGACACAATGCTCACGGCACAAGGTCCCTCCTCTGGCGAGGCCTCGGAATCCGAGGTTATTCCTCCGCCTGCTCGGCATGCGTGAGGAAGCGCTCACATCAGCCCGGGGATTCAATGGCGGTTGTCAGCTTGCTTCAGCCTCCAACCAGGCAGCTCACAGACCCGACAACTAACACATTGATGCGAAGGCTCGCTGCTCGGCCTTCACCGGGGTTTAAGGGATCGGCTGCGTTCTGCGAACGCGAGAAAGCCGCGAGAGGAGAGAGAACTTGCCCTCCTCGCAAGAATATCCGCCGCCACTGCGAATGGTCAAACTACAGGACAAAGCTAATTCAAAGGAACTGGAAGAGCGCGGCAGCTGCGAGCAAGTGCTGGTCACGCCGGTTGGGCTCCGCTTTCCTCCCACAATGAGCTTCGCCGACTGGGAGCGCGCCGGCCGACGGCTGGCGACCATTAGTAATTCATTCATGTGGTGCCTGGGCGACTGGGTGGCATATGGCCTAGAGAAATATACCGACCGCTACTATCATGCCATCCAGACAGTTGGCCTCGACTATAAGACGCTACGGAACTACACCTGGGTGGCAAGACGTTTCAAATGGTCCCGCCGTCGCGCCGACCTGAGCTTTCAGCATCATGCTGAGGTGGCGGCCCTGCCACCCGATGAGCAAGATCAATGGTTAGAGCGCGCCGCCCACCACCAATGGTCACGTAATCAGCTCCGAGAAAACCTGCGGGCGGCGCGGCGGCAGCCCTCCGGCGAAGAAACGCCGAACTTTTGCTCGGTCCCGCAGCTAGCGGCCATACGGCCTGAGCAGCTTGAGGCGTGGCGCAACGCCGCTGAGCACTCAGGCATGAGCCTGCAAGATTGGATGATCCATGTCCTGGACGATGCGGCACACCAAGAGGCATAGGCGCACCAGGAAACTCGCAAGAATGCGCGGCAACGGGTCCCTGGCTCAGCGCCCTGCCGCGGCGCGCCCTGCTGATCCAGATCGGGCAATTGCCAAGGGAGGCCGGCGTGAATCCCCGCTGGCAGGCTGAGCAAGACGTGATGCCGCGGCTGGCCGGGCCACTGCCCAGGCGGCTGCGGCCTATCCTGGCCGAACTGATCTCAGGTGTCCCCGACATGACGGCAAGCCGCCGTCTGAATATTTCCACGCGCACCTACAGCAGGCGCGTGGCCGAACTGCTCGACTACCTCGGAGTCGCCACCCGCTTCCAGGCCGGCGTCGAGATCGTCCGGCGCGGCTGGGCGCTGGCACCCCCTGGCGCCAAGCCGCAGCGCGCTGGCGGCGGTATGGCGGCGCACCGGCGGTCGCTCTAGCTCGACGCCGGGGCAGCGCCCTGCGCCCTGAGGACCTGGGTCAGGCTCCTGATCGTGGGGTGGCCGAACAGCTTCGCAACCGGCACCTCGATGCCGAACTCCCGCGTAATGCCGGCCAGGAGTGAAACGGCGGTCAGCGAACTGCCGCCCAGCTCGAAGAAATCAGCGTCAGGGTCGATCTGCGGGTCACCGATGACCTCAGCCCAGAGGGCAGTCATCCGTTCCTCGAAGTTGCCGCCGGCCGCCGTCACGCCCGGTGGCCCGCCGTTCGACGCGAGGGCTGGCTCGTCCGCAGGGCGCGGTGACGCCGGCTCACCGCTCTGCCCGTGCTCGACCAGCACCTGGCCGGGATGCCTGGACCGCAGGAGCGTGCAGAGCGTCCTGACGGCATGGCGCGGCTCGATGCGCTGCTCTTCCCCATGGTGCCCGTACCCAGCAGCCGTCCTGATCGTAAGAGCGGGCACGCCGGTGCCGCGCAGCCCAAGCGCATACGCGTCCTGGAAGGCAGCGGCGGCCGCCTGGCCGGCATCGCCCGGCTCGCCATCCGTGGCCGCCCCGCCGGAGAAACAGACGAAGAAGTCCAGCGGCGGGCGCCCCGCCAGCGCCTGCGCCAGCGCCAGCGTGCCGTGCACCTTGGCGGCGAGAATCTCCCGCACGCCGCGAGCCAGCGCCTTCCCCGCCTGCGGTGCGGTCTGCCACGCCAGGACGCCGTCGCCGCCATTCCCGGCCATGTGCACCACCCCATGCAGCGGGCCGAATGCGATCGTTGCCTCATCGAGCGCCCGTCGCAGCGCCCGCCGGTCAGCGACATCGCATGCGATGACAAGGACTCGGGCGCCAAATGCCTCCATCTCGGCGATCTGGTCACGCAGCCGGGCGGAGCGGTCGTCGGTGGCCTCGGCCGGCAGACCCCGGCGGCTGAGCAGGGCGAGCTGCGGCTGCATGCCGGTATCGGCCAGGCCCCGTGCCACCGCCATGCCGAACCCGCCAAGACCGCCGGTCAGGAGGTAGGCACCACGACGGCGGATCACTCTGGCTGGTTCCGCGCCCGGCTGGCTCGCCTCGAACGGGGCATGACACGGCGTCCAGCGCCGCGAGCCACGTATCGCCACGACCGCGTGCTGCTGCCACTGGGTGATCTCGGCGGCGAGCTCCGCCTCATCCGGCGCGGTGATGTCAATGAGCCTGCAGGCGAGGTGCGGGGCATCCCTGATCACTGACCGCGCGAACCCGTGCAGGGCGGCCTTGGCCGGATTGACGGGCTCGGCACCAGTCACGTCGGCCGATCCGGATGTGATCACAAGTACCGCGGGCTGGTGCCCGCCAGCCGCGTGCTGCGCCCCCGCTTGCAGCAGCGCCAGCAGGCTGTACAGCGACTGGCCGAGCTGAGCGTCGACGTTGGCGAGCGTCACCGGCTCGGCAGGGGCCGCGGCAAGTGCGTGCACCAGCAGCGGAGGCCGAATGCCCTGTTCAGCGATGGCCGCCAGCACACGGGAAAGATCAGCGGCGTTGCCTGGCCGGACCGTGAAGCCGCCCGCCGCCTGGCCGTACCGCGGGCCAGGCTGCACGATGACCGGCCGCAGCCCGGCTCGCTGGACGGAGACGACGACAGGCAAGCAGGCCGCTGGGTCCGCCGGTGCGAGCAGCAGGCAATCGGCCTCCGGCGGCGGCTGACCGTGGGGTGCCGGTGGCTCTTCCCGCCAGCACACGATACTGAACTGGCCGGCCACCGACGGCGTCCGGGCAGAGGGCCCGGACACCGGGGCGGGATCGTGCGGTGGGCCAGCCGCGCTGCGCAGCTCAGCCCAGCAGCGGCTGCGTTGGTACTGGTAACCCGGCAGCGGCACCCGCCGTACGGTCTCGCAACCGCGTACCGCCTGCCAGTGCAGATCGTGGCCGTCCGCCCAAACCCGGCCAGCGGCGCGCAGCGCCTGGCTGAGCTCATCATCGACGTCACCGGTCGCGTACGGCAGCACCGGCACGAACGCACTCGATCCGCCCGCCGGATGGGATCGCGCGATAACGCTCAGCGCATCGCCAGGGCCGACTTCAAGCACGATCCGCCCGCTGCCAGCCAGCAGCGCGTCGAGCGCGCGGTCGAACCGGACGGGTGCGGCGACCTGGGTCGCCCAATACCCGTGGCTCGATGCCTCGCCGCCCGTCACGGCCCGGCCTTGAGTCGCCAGGTAGAGAGGGATCGATGGCGACCCGCAGTGCACGCCGTCCAGGGCACTCTCCAGCTCGGTGCTGGCGGTGGCCATCAGTGGGCTGTGGAATGCCCCCGAGGTCCTGAGCCTGCGGCACCGGATCCGCTGGCCGGCCAGCACCCGCTGGAAAGCTTCGATTCCGGAGACCGGCCCGGCCACCACCGTCTGGTTGGGGCCGTTGACCACGGCAACGGACAGCTCAGGCGGCAGGCGGGTTTCCAGGTCTTCCGCCTGGAGCTCGATGGCGAGCATGCCGCCGGCCGGAGCGCAGCCCATTGCGGCTGCCCTGGCCCGCACGAGCGCCACCGCATCCGGCAGCGCAAAGACGCCGGCGACGGCTGCCGCCGTGAGCTCCCCGAGGCTGTGGCCGAGCAGCGCGCCTGGCTGGATCCCCCACGCGGACAGCATCCGGGCCAGCGCGTACTCGACGGAGAACAGCAGCGGCTGAGCCACGCGGGTGTCAGCGATCCGGTCGTCCGCCCCGTTCAGCCAGTCCGCCCGCAGCGCCGTGCCGTGCGCTTCGAACAACCCGAACACCTCGTCCAGCGCTTCGCGGAACACCGGGTCGGCCCGGCAGAGCCCGGCACCCATGCCAGTCCGCTGCGAGCCCTGGCCAGGAAACATGAACGCGATCTCGCGGCAGTCCGCACTGCCCTCGATGACATCCAGGCCGCTGCCGAGCGCCGCCGCCGACTCCCGCGCTGATGCGGCCACGAGAGCCCGGCGGATTGAATATGCCCTGCGCCCGTCCTGAAGGGTGCTGACTGCGGGCGCGAACAGCTCGTCGCGCTGCGATTTGAGATGCAGGCGCAGCCTGTCGCGGTACGCCCGCTCCGCCTGATCGGACTTGGCTGACCAGACCACGATCCGGGGCCTGCTCTCGGCCAGCGGCAGCGGCTGCCGCGGGCCCTCTTCCACGATCACGTGAGCGTTGGTGCCGCCGATGCCGAACGCGCTGACTCCGGCACAGCGTGACCCTCCGGCCGTCCTCGGCCACGGCCGGAGCTCACCGGCCACCCGGAATGGCGTCCGCCCGAGCTGGAGCTTGGGGTTGGGCTCGGTGAAGTTAACGGTGGCCGGGATCTGCGCATGGCGGAGCGAGAGAACGACCTTGATCAAGGAGACGACTCCCGCCGCGTGCCCGAGGTGCCCGATGTTGCCCTTGACGGACCCAATCAGGCAGGGCTCGGCCGTCCCGCGAGGTTGAAGCGCCCGGTATGCGCGGTCCAGGGCGGCTATCTCGATCGGGTCGCCAAGCTGCGTGGCCGTTGCGTGGCACTCGATATAGGAGACGTCAGCTGGCGATACGTCGGCCATCGTCATCGCCTCGGTGAGCATGAGCGCTTGCCCGGTGATCGACGGCGCGCTGAAGCCTGCCTTGTCTGACCCGTCGTTGTTGATCGCGCTGCCCCGGATGACGGCCAGCACCGTGTCGTGGTCGGCGAGCGCATCCGCCAGCCGCTTGAGCACAACCACGCCGACGCCGGTGCCGAACACCGTTCCGCTGGCCCGCAGGTCGAACGGCCGCACGTGGCCGTCACGGGACATCGGGTCGCCCTCGCGCCACAGGTACCCGTGCCCAAGGGGCAGCTCGACCTCGGACCCGCCAGCGACGGCGCTGTCGCACTCGCCGTTGCGCAGCGCTTGGCACGCGAGGTGCACGGCAACAAGCGAGCTCGAACACGCGGTGGCGAGCGTGATCGCCGGGCCGCGCAAGCCGAGCTTGTAGGAAACCGTGCTGGCTAGGTAGTCGGTGTAATTGAGCACGCTGAACGCGAAGCCGGCCGTGCCTGAAGCGTCTTCGGCGCAACCGAGGTGGAGATCCATGTAGCGATTCGTGCCGGTTGTGCCGTAGACACCGACGCTGCCAGGGCAGGAGTACGGGTCATAACCGGCGTTCTCCAGCGCCGCATGCGCCGTCTCAAGGAACATCCGGATCTGCGGATCACAGGTCCGCGCGTCCTTGGGCGTGTACCCGAAGAACTGGGCATCGAAATTCTCGACGTCAGGCGCGCACGCGACGGCCCTGACATAAGCGGGGTCCGCCAGCAGCCACGCTGGCACGCCGGCGGCCAGCAGCTCCGCGTCGCTGGGGAACACGATGGACTCCACGCCGTCACGCAGATTCAGCCAGAGCTGGTCTGGATTGTCAGCACCAGGGAACCGCCCAGCGAGGCCGACGATCGCGACTTGATGGGTCTCGCTCATGACAGTTCTTTCCGCAGGAGCTGTTGCCGGACAACCCGTCGGCGCTCGGAGTCCGGGTAGCTCTGGGCGGGCCTTGGCGGCGTGGCGGGGCC
>WNGK01004460.1_pt1 | contig 14952 bp, 10 predicted proteins | sample 5400601 | NCBI WGS metagenome assembly WNGK01 (sample SAMN13153376, study PRJNA577476) | soil metagenome | isolation source: 60 cm soil or saprolite under Garry oak tree replicate 1 | place: USA:California | collected 2016-06-15 | reverse complement strand
GACGCCGACCTGAAGCTGCTGCACGGCGGGCGGGCGCTTCGGCCGGTGGGCTCGACGGCGGTCCGCGAGGCGATCGAGAAGCACCAGCCCCTGCTCTCGCTGCACGGCCACATCCATGAGAGCAAGGGCGCGCTGAAGATCGGCAAGACGCTTTCCATCAACCCCGGCAGCGCCTATGAGGAGGGGATGCTCATGGGCGCGATCATCCAGCTCGATGCCAAGAAGGGCATCAAGAGCTACCAGCTGGTCAACGGATAAGGAGGTAGGAGGAAGCAACATGGCTGACGCGACGATGGGGACGGCACCGAGACCGGCGCTGTTCCTCCGAAATGCGACGGGTCTGGTCAAGGCGTGGTCCACGTTCGATGCCTTCGTCTATTCGTTCTGGTCGGTCAACCTGATCACGCTCGGTCTGTACGGCATGTCGTTCGTCTACTGGGTTCCCGACGGCCAGCTGCTGGCCTCGATTCTTGTGTTCGGCGTGCTCACGACCTTCCTCGTGGTCACGTACGCGATGCTCGTCAGCGTCATGCCGCGTACGGGCGGCGACTACGCCTGGCAGAGCCGGGTGCTGGGCGGTGGACTCGGCTTCGTCCTTTCCATCACCGGGTGGTGGTTCACGCTGTTCCTCTGGGCGCCGATCTACGCCAACATCCTGAACGTCCAGTTCTTCCTTCCTCTTGCTTACACGCTGGGTCTGAAGGACCTCGCCACATTCATCAACAGCCAGACCGGCGTTTTCGTGAGCTGCTTGATCGTGCTTGCCTTCGTGAGCGTCGTCGTGACGCTAGGCATGGAGACGTACGCGCGAATCCAGAAGATCTGCTTCTGGATCGGGATCGTCGGCCTGGTCGTGGTCTGCGGGCTTCTGCTGTTCGCCAGCCAGAGCGACTTCCAGAACGCCTTCAACCGCGAGGCCGCGTCGCTGTTCGGCGCCACCGGCAATGCCTACCAGGCGACCATCGACCTGGGCGTGAAGGCCGGCTACACGGCGCACGACTTCGGCACGCTTTCACTGGGACCGATCTTCCTTGTCCTTCCCTTCCTCGCCTTCTACCTGCTCTGGCCGAACTGGGGCGCGACCCTTTACGGCGAGGTGCGCGGCGCGAAGGACGTCCGCAAGCCTTTCTGGAGCATGTTCTGGGGCCTCTGGGTGACCATCGCCCTGGTGGGGCTGGTGATGCTTCTCATCGTCAAGACGATGGGTTGGCAGTTCTACAACGCCGCGAACGCGGCCTGGTACAACTACCTCTTCTATGGCGGCGATGCGCCGCCGGTCGGGACCTGGCCGTACCCGGTGATGTTCGCCGGCTGGCTGGTGAACAGTCACTTATTCCAGGCCGTCCTCATTGTGATCATGGGCCTGTGGTTCTTCGGCTGGGCCGGAACGCTCTTCCTCTCATCCACCCGAGTCATCTTCGCCGCGGCTTTCGACCGCGTGCTCCCGTCGTGGGCGGCCAACATCTCGGCCAAGCGGCGCGTGCCGTACGGCTCGCTGATCCTGATGATCGTGCCTTCGATCGTGATCAGCGCCGTCTGGGCCTACAAGCCGGACTTCCAGAGCGTCTTCCTGGACGCCACCGCAGTCCTGGCGCTCACGTTCCTCGCGACCGTTGTGGCCGCGATCATCCTGCCCTGGCGCCGGAAGGACCTCTACGACGCCTCGCCGATCGCGGGCTGGAAGGTCGGAGGGCTACCGTTGATCTCGGTGGTCGGAGTGATCACCGCGGTCTTTCTCGCATTCATGCTCTACCAGTGGTCGTTCAACCCGGACAACCTCTATGGGACGACCTTCTCGAAGACTCTTAACTCCGTCTACTACTTCGTCGGCACCTATGTCGTCGCGATCGTCATCTACGTCGCGGCCCGCATCATCCGGCAGCGCCAGGGCATCGACCTTTCCCGCATCCACCACGAGATTCCCGTTGAATAGCAACTCCATGGCCGCCGGGCGCACTGCGTCCGGCGGCTGCTTCGACTAATAGAAGATGCTCGAGCACACACTCCGCACCTACCAGAGCCCGACCCGGCTGGTGCAGCGCCTCGGCGCGATCCGCGAGCTGGGCAGCGAAGCGTCCTTGCTCGGCATCCGCCGGCCGCTGCTGGTGACCGATCCAGGAGTCAAGGCCGCGGGCCTGCTCGACACCGCGCTCGAGGCGCTGCGCAGCTCCGACGTGGAGCCAGTGGTCTTTGATCGCGTGAAGGCCAACCCGCCCGTCGACCTTGTCGATGCAGGCGCCGCCGAATACAAGGCGCAGGGCTGCGACGGTCTCGTAGCGATCGGCGGCGGCAGCTCGATGGACACGGCCAAGGGCATCGGCGTGGTCGCCGCGCACGACGGCAGCATCCTTGATTACGAGTGGGGCCACGACCCCATCAAAAACCGCATCCCGCCGATGATCGCCGTCCCCACCACCGCCGGCACCGGCAGCGAGGTGACGTTGTGGGCGGTCATCACCGACCCGAAACGGAAGATCAAGTTCAACGTCGGCGGCACCTCGAACATCGCGTCATGGGTCGCGCTCATCGACCCCGAGCTCAGCGTCAAGCTGCCCGGACCTGTCACCGCGGGCACCGGCATGGACGCGCTCGCGCACGCGGTCGAGTGCTACACGATGGTCTACCACCAGCCCTTCACCGACGCGGTCGCGCTGCTGGCGATGGAGTACGTCGCCCGCTACTTGCGCGTCGCGTTCTCGCAGGGCGAGAACCTGCAGGCGCGCTACTACATGAGCGCCGCCGCGATGCTGGCAGGGCTTGCGTATGGCACGGACTCCGCCGGCGCCGCGCACGCGATGAGCCAGACCGCCGGCGGCGTGCACGATGCGCCGCATGGTGCGCTCACCGCGCGGCTCCTCGGGCCGGTCATGGAGTACAACCACTCTGGCGAGCCGGAGCGCTTCGCGCGCATTGCGCAGGCATTCGGGCTCGACACGAGGAACGTGAGCATGTGGCGCGCGGCCGAGATGGCCGTCGAGTACGTGCACCAGCTGACAGTCGACGTCGAGATTCCGAGCATGCAGGAGCTGGGCTTCAGCGAGGACGAGATCCCGATGCTCGCGGACAAGGCCTTTGCCGACCCGCAGACGATCGGCAACCCGCGCGACGTGAACGCCGCCGCCTACCGAAAGATCTATGAACAGGCATTCAGGCTTGGCAAAGCCTGGGACAGGCACCCTCTCCCGCTCACGGGAGCACAAATGAAACGCGAGAAACGCGTCCTGACCGCGCCTGGCGCGCAGGGATCAGGGGTGAGGGGCACCAAAGAAACTGGAGTAAAAATGCAATGACCGTCGACGTGGCCCGGTCGCTTCGCAAGATGTTCGTCGACGGCGAGTGGGCCGACTCCGAGAGCGGCCGTCACTTCGATGCCGTCAGCCCGGCCACCGGGGCCGTCATCGCGCAGGTTGCCGAGGGCACGCGCGCCGACGCGCGTCAGGCGGTGGAAGCCGCGCACAGCGCGCGCTCTGCGGTCGCCGGGCTCAAGGGTTTCGAGCGCTCGCGCCGGCTGCACAGGATCGCGGAGGCAATCGAGCGGCGTCGCGAGGACCTGGCCCAGATCCTCACCCTCGACCAGGGCAAGCCGCTGCTGGCGGAGGCCTACGGTGAGGTCGACGAGGCGGCCGAGTACTTCCGCATCGCGGCCGAGGACTTGAAGCGCCTCGAGGGCAGCGTCATCCCGTCCGCGAGCCCCAGCAAGCTGATCTTCACCAGGCGTGTGCCGCGCGGCGTTTACGGCATGATCACGCCGTGGAACTGGCCGCTCACGATGGCCACCGAGCTCATCGCCCCCGCCCTGGCGGCGGGCAACGCGGTGGTCTGGACGCCGGCGTCATCCACCAGCGTCATCTCCGTCGCTTTGATGGAGTGCATCGCGGAAGGGGACTTCCCGCCGGGCGCGGTGAACCTCGTCACCGGACCAGGCGCCGAGGTCGGCGACGAGGTGGCTGGGCATCCGCTGGTCGACGGAGTCGGCTTTGTCGGCTCGACCGCCACCGGCGCCTCGGTAGCGCGCCGCGCCGCGGGCAAGCACGTGATGCTGGAGCTCGGCGGCAACGGGCCGATGATCGTATTCGCCGACGCCGACATCGACCACGCCGTCGAGGGCACGATCGTCGGCTGCTACCTGTGCGCGGGCCAGAGCTGCACCGCGGGCGAGCGAATCCTGGTCCACGAGTCGGTGCACGACGAGTACGTGGCAAAGCTCGATGCCGCCGCGCAGAAGCTGAAGCTTGGCGACCCGTTCGCGCCCGACACGACGCTGGGACCGCTGAACAACGAAGGCGTCGCCACCAAGATGGACGACCACATCGCCGACGCGCTGAACAGCGGCGCGCGCCTGGTCCTGGGCGGCCGGCGTGCCGAAGGCTATCCGACCCGCCTCTACTACCCGGCCACGATCCTCGACGCCGTCACCCCCCAGATGCTCGTCAGCCGCGAGGAGACGTTCGGGCCGATCGCGCCAGTCATCAAGTTCAAGGACGAGGCCGATGCGATCGCGATCGCAAACGACTCGCCGTACGGACTGCTCGGCGCGGTCTACACGCGCGACCTGTCGCGCGCGCTGCGCATGGCGGAGGCCCTGGAGGTCGGCTGGGTCAACATCAACGAGTCCTCGAACTACTGGGAGGCGCACATCCCGTTCGGCGGCCGCGCCGGCAAGCGCAGCGGCATCGGGCGGGTCGGAGGCCACGGCGCGCTCGAGCAGATGACCGACCTGAAGACCGTCGTCATCGAGATCGAGGGCTCGTAGGGCTCGCATGCCCAACGGACCGCTCGAGGACCCCATCGCGGAGGCGGGGCGCATCGCCGAGGTGGCTAAGAAGGCAGGCGTGAGGGTCAAGCTGCTCGGCGGCGCGGGCATCCACCTGCACTCCCCGAGCGCCGCCAGGCCGCCGCTCAAGCGCAAGTACGGCGACCTCGACTACGCCATCTCCAAGAAGGACCGGAAGGGAGTGCTCGCGCTGTTCTCGGCGCTCGGCTATGAGGCCAACGAGCGCTTCAACCTGATGAACGGCGACACGCGGCTGTACTTCTTCGACTCCGGCCACGGTCGCCAGGTCGACATCTTCATCGACGTGTTCAAGATGTCGCATGTCATCGACCTGCGCGGCCGCCTGGATGGGGACGGACCATGTGCCACCCCAGCCGACCTGCTGCTCAGCAAGCTGCAGATCTACGAGATCAACCGCAAGGACCTCATCGACGTGATCGCGCTCGTGCTGGATCACCCGGTCGGCGAGGGGGATGACGCCATCGACGCGCGCTACGTTGCGCGCCTGGCCTGCGAGGACTGGGGTTTGTGCCGCACGGTCCAGCTCAACATCCCCAAGCTGCTGCACACGCTGGACGAGCTCGACGTCGACCGCGAGCTCGTGCGCTCGCGAGTGGCCGAAATACAGGGGGCGATCGACGCCGGCCCGAAGCCGCTGAAGTGGCGGCTGCGCGCGCAAGTCGGTGACCGCCTCCAGTGGTACGAGCTGCCCGAGGAGGTCCGCTCGCCCTACCAGCCGGAGTGAGCCGTTGAGCCTCCCCAAGCACGCCCGCGTCGTCGTCATCGGCTGCGGCATCGTCGGCAACAGCGTCGCGTATCACCTCGGCCGTCTGGGCTGGCGCGACATCGTGCTGCTCGACAAGGGCCCCCTGCCCAACCCGGGCGGCTCGACCGGCCACGCGTCCAACTTCATCTACCTGGTCGACCACTCCAAGGAGATGACCGCGCTGACGGTCGAGAGCGTGCGCCAGTACCAAGAGCTGGGCGTGTTCACGCAGTCGGGCGGCATCGAGGTCGCGCGCACACCCGAACGCATGCAGGAGCTCACCCGGCGCATGGCGTCGGCGAAGTCGTGGGGCATCGAGCCGGTGTCGCTGATCACGCCCGCCGAGGTGAAGAAGCTCGTGCCCTATATCAACGAGAAGATCATCCTCGGCGGCTTCTCCACGCCGGGCGTGGGCGTCGTCGACTCGCTTCGCGCGGGCACGTTGATGCGCGAGAAGGGAGTCGGGTCAGGTGCGGTGCATGTGGCGGCCAACACCGAGGTGACCGGAATCGACGTGAAGGACGGTCGAGTGAGCTGCGTCCGGACCAGCGCAGGTGACATCGAGGTCGAGAACGTGGTCGTCTGCTGCGGCGTGTGGAGCCCGCGCGTCGGGCTGATGGCGGGCGCGCACATCCCACTGACGCCGGCGGTGCATCAGATGATCGACGTCGGGCCCGTGCCCCGCTTCGCCGGCGCCAGGAGCGACATCGAGCACCCGATCGTGCGCGACATGGACACCAACATGTATGAGCGGCAGGCGGGCGGTGACCTGGAGATCGGCTCCTACGCGCACCGGCCGATCCTCTACAACCCTGAAGACCTCCCCTCGGTGCAGCAGGCGGCGCTGTCGCCCACCGAGTTTCCGTTCACGCAGGCCGACTTCGCGCCGCAGATGGAGCTCGCGCTCGAGCTCATGCCCGAGATCGTCGGCGACGAGAAGGTCGGGGTGAAGTACGCCATCAACGGCATCCTCTCGCTGACGCCAGACGGCATGCCGGTGCTTGGCGAGTCCTCGGACGTCGCCGGCCTCTGGTCGGCATCCGCGGTCTGGGTCAAGGAAGGACCGGGCACCGGCAAGACGCTGGCCGAATGGATGGTGCACGGCGAGTCGGAGATCGACGTCCACGCCTCGGACGCCGCCCGCTTCCACGACCACCAGAAGACACGCGCTCACGTCCGCGCGAGGACGGCCGAGGGGTTCAACAAGACCTATGGAATCGTCCACCCGGCCGAGCAGTGGGCTTCGAACCGCAACGTGCGGCTGGCGCCGTTCCACCAGCGCGAGCGCGAGCTGCAGGCGTTCTTCTTCGAGGCCGCGGGCTGGGAGCGGCCGTTCTGGTACGAGTCGAACGCCTCGCTGCTGGACGAGTTCGGCGACCACATCACGCGGCGCACCGCGGAGTGGGAGTCGCGCTGGTGGTCGCCGATCATCAACGCCGAGCACCTCGCGATGCGCGAGCGCGCCGGCATCTTCGACCTCTCGGCTTTCACGATCTTCGACATCACCGGTCCGGGCGCGCTGAACGCCGTCCAGGGTGTCGCGCTGCGCCAGATGGACGTGCCCGTCGGACGCAACGTGTACACGCCTGTCCTGAGCACGCACGGCGGGTTCAAATCGGACCTCACGATCATGCGGCTCGGCGACGAGCAGTTCCGCGTCGTCACCGGCGGCGCCTCTGGCATGTCGGACAAGAAGTGGTTCAGCGACCACCTGCCGGCCGACGGCTCGGCGCAGCTGCACGACCTGACCTCGGCGATGTCGACGATCGGCCTGTGGGGGCCTCGCGCGCGCGACATTCTCTCTGCGGCCACGTCCGACGACGTATCGAACGATGGCTTCAAGTTCGGCACGTGCCGCTCGATCGACATCGGCACCGTGCGCGTCCTCGCCTCACGGATCTCCTACGTCGGCGACCTGGGATGGGAGCTGTACGTGCCGATGGAGCAGGGCCTTTTGCTGTGGGACACGCTGTGGGAGGCGGGCCGCCCGCACGGCCTGGCCGCGTGCGGCATCGGCGTGTACGGGACGACCGGCCGTCTCGAGAAGTGCTACCGCGCGCACGGCAACGAGCTGGAGACCGAGTACAACGTCGTCGAGGCGGGCATGAGCGCGCCCCGAGTCAAGGCCGATGACTTCGTCGGCAAGGAAGCCCACCTGCGCCACCGCGAGGAGGAGCCCGCCGCGATCCTCTGCACGCTCACCGTCGACGACCACACTTCGAAGGGCGGTGAGAAGCGCTACATGCTCGGCCGGGAGCCCATCGTGACGCGTGACGGCAAGCGCCTGGTCGACCGGCACGGGCGAGGTTCGTACGTGACCAGCGCCGGCGCCGGGCCGTCGGTGGGCAAGCACATCCTGATGGCCTACCTGCCGCCCGAAAATGCGAAGGCCGGCGAGCAGCTCGCGGTCGAGTACATGGGCGAGAGCTATCCGGTCTCGGTCGCCGTCGTCGGATCGACACCCCTGTTCGACCCGGAGAACCTGCGCGTCAAGGCGTGAAGATCCTGGTCTGCGTCAAGAGGGTGCCGTTCACCGGCGGCAAGATGGCGCTCGCGCCCGACAGGACCGCGCTCGAAACCCGCCACCTCGGCTTCACCATCAGCCCGCACGAGGAATGCGGCGTCGAGGAGGCGGTGCGCATCACCGAGGCGGGCGGGGCGGGCAGCGGCGAGTCGGTGGTGTTGACCCTCGGGCCGCCCGAGGCGGTCGAGCAGCTGCGCGACGCCATGGCCCTCGGGGTCGATCGCGCCATCCACCTGCAGACCGACGGCAGCGAATGGGACGGCGAGGCGACGGCAGCCGCGATCGTCGGAGCCATCCGCGCCGACGAGGAGGCGTCAGGACCTTTCGACCTGATCATCTTCGGCAACGAGTCTGCGGATGCAGGCGGCTACCAGGTCGGGCTGCGTGTCGCGTACGCGCTCGGCCGGCCGTGTGCGACGGGGCTCAAAGGCGTGAAGGTCGAGGGCTCGTCGGTGCGCTGCGAGCAGGACACCGGCGCGGGCCGCGACGTCTACATGCTTCCGCTGCCGGCCGTGGTCACGGTGAAAGAGGGCCTGAACCTGCCGCGCTACCCGTCGGTGCCTGGACGCATGCGGGCCGCGCGGAAGCCAATGACGACGTTGAACAGGCAGGAGCGCCCCGAGCAGAATCTTCGACTCGTCGAGCTCTCCGTCCCCGGCGATCCGGGGCGGCAAACGAAGCTCCTCGGCAGCGGTGCATCGGCTGCGCCCGCCGTGGTCGAGACGCTGAAGGAGATCGGAGTCGTATGACAGTCCTCGTCCTGATGGAGGACGGCGACCCCTCCCGGCAGACGCTCACGCTCGCCCGCGCTTGGGGCGGCGACGTGCACGCCGTACGCGTGGACGCGGTCGAACCGTTTGCGCCCGACGCGCTCGCGGCGATCCTGCAGCGCGCGGCCGACGATGTCAGTGCCGTGGCAGTGCTGGCGGCGGGCACGGATCGCGGCAACGACGTCATGGCTCGCCTGGCAGCGCGCACCGGGCTCCCGCTTGCGGCCAACTGCATCGCGGCCCAGCCCGCCGATCCCGTCACGGTGACGCGGCAGCGCTGGGGCGGCAGCCTGCTCGAGACTGCCACGCTGCACAGCTCGCGGCCGCTCCTCACGGTCGCGCCGTATGCGTTCCGCATCACCGAGGGTCCTGAGCCGATCGCCGTCGACGCCAGGAAGTACATCGACCTGCTCGATCCACGTGACCGGGTGGTGCGCGTGTCGGAGCATATCGACCCACCTGGTGGCGGCGTGTCGCTGGCTGAGGCCAAGGTCGTGGTCAGCGGCGGGCGCGGCGTGGGCTCCAAGGAAGGCTTCGCGATCATCGAGGAGCTGGCGGGCCTGCTGGGGGCGCGCGTCGGCTGCTCGCGCGTGGTCACGAGCGCCGGCTGGCGTCCGCACACCGACCAGGTCGGCCAGACCGGCACGAAGATCTCGCCCGAGCTCTACATCGCCTGCGGCATTTCGGGCGCGACCCAGCACATGGCCGGGTGCAAGGGCGCGAAGAAGATCCTCGCAATCAACGCGGACCCCGAGGCCCCGATCATGTCGCTGGCCGACTACTCGGTTGTGGGCGACCTCAAAGAGGTGGTGCCGGCAATCTCGGCGGAGATCCGCAAAAACCGGTGAGTGCCGCCGCGCTGGCGTTCGCGCTGGTAGTCGCGTTCGGGCTGTTCGGGCGCCAGGCCTGGCGCCTCTACCGGATCGTGCGCGAGGGCAAGCCCACGTCGCGGTTCGACGAGCTGCCCTCGCGAGTGCGCGCCGAGGCGGTGGTCGTGGTCGGCCAGAGCAAGCTGCTGCAGCGCCTCGGCCCGGGACTGATGCACGCGGTCATCTTCTGGGGCTTCATCGTCCTGTTCCCGACCATCGTCATCGCGATGATCGGCGCGGCCGACCCGCACGCGACCCTACCGTGGCTCGGAGCCCAGGGCTGGTACGCGCTGCTGGTCGACGTGTTCGCGGTGGGTGTGCTTGCGGGCGTGATCGCCGCATACGCGATCCGATTGGTGCAGCGACCCAAGCGATTCGCCGGCAGCCACCTCGGCGAGGCCAACCTGATCCTCGCCTGGATCGGCGGCATCGTCATCTCGCTTCTGCTGTGGCACTCGAGCCAGATCGCGCTGGGCCTGAACGACTATCCGCGCGAGTGGGCGCCGGTCTCCAATCTCATCTCCGGTACTCTCCACGGCGATTGGGTCGGCGTGCTCGAGCGCGTCGCGGTGTGGACGCACGTGCTGCTCATCCTCGGCTTCCTCATCTACCTGCCCTATTCGAAGCACCTGCACATCCTGGTGGCCGCGATCAACGTCTTCTTCACACGCACGCGCCGGCGCGGCCGCCTCGAGCCCATCGACTTCGAGCAGCCCGAGGCTGACGTCCGTTTCGGCGCCGCGACCGCGAGTGACCTCACCTGGAAGCAGCTGCTCGACACCATGTCGTGCACCGAGTGCGGCCGCTGCCAGGACGCGTGCCCTGCCTACAACACGGGCAAGGAGCTGTCGCCGAAGCTGCTGATCATGGCGCTGCGCGACCAGGTGCGCGCGCAGAGCACCACAGCGCTGGTGCCGAACGCAGTCACCGACAACGTCGTGTGGGACTGCGTGACATGCGGGGCGTGCGTGCAGGAGTGCCCCGTCGGCATCGAACACATCGACCACATCGTCGACCTGCGCCGCAACCTGGTGATGGTCGAGTCGCGATTTCCCGAGGAGGCCGGCGCGATGCTGCGTGACGTCGACCGCGCCTCCAATCCCTGGGGCAAGCCGCAGGCGGACCGCACCGCCTGGGCGGACGGCCTCGACGTGCGCGTGCTGCAGCCAGGCGAGGCACCGCCCGAGGTGCTGTTCTGGGTCGGGTGCGCGCCGGCGTTCGACGAGCGCGCGAAGCAGGGCGCGCGATCGACGGCGAAGCTGTTCAAGCAGGCCGGCGTGGACTTCGCGATCCTCGGCCCGCGCGAGGCGTGCACCGGCGATCCGGCGCGACGCATGGGCGACGAATACACGTACCAGCGCCTGGCCCGGCAGAACGTCGAGACGCTGAACCAATCGAAGGTGACGAAGATCGTCACCACGTGCCCGCACTGCTTCAACACGATCGGCAACGAGTACGCCGATTTCGGCGGCGGCCACGAAGTTGTGCATTACACGGAGTTCCTCGCGGAGCTGGTGCGCGATGGCAAGCTGGAGCCCGAGGCGGGCGGCCGGAAGATCACCTACCACGACTCGTGCTACCTCGCGCGCCACAACGACGTGGTGTCGGCGCCGCGCGAGCTGGCGTCGGCCTCAGGCCAGGCGGTCGAGATGCCCCGTCACGGACGGCGTACTTTCTGCTGCGGCGCCGGCGGCGCGCGCATGTGGATGGAGGAGCGCCGCGGCCGGCCCATCAACGAGGAGCGCGTGCGCGAGGCGGCCGAGACCGGCGCCGACACGCTGGCCGTCGCGTGCCCGTTCTGCACCGTCATGCTCGACGACGGCGTGCGCAACACCGGCACGAAGATGCAGGTGATCGACCTGGCCTCGCTGCTTCACGAGGCGGTCGAGCGGAAGAACGCTACGCGGCAGTCGTAAAGAGAACTCGGTTCGCGGAGGGATCCACCGCCGCGAAGCCGCCGGCCTCTTCGGTGAGGCTGACGTCACCGTGCTCCAGCCGGCCCACGACATCCTCGAGGTCACGCAGCGCCGGCAGCTCGACCGTGAAGCGGCGGAGGCCGGCCGATCCTGACGGCGCCGGACGCGCGCCCCTTCCGGCCCACGTGTTGAGGCCGAGGTGATGGTGATAGCCGCCGGCGGACACGAAACCGACGCCCGGCACGTGGCCCATCACGTCGAAGCCGACGAGGTCGTGATAGAAGCGCAGCGCATCGTCGACGTCCGCGACGTGAAGGTGGACGTGGCCCATCTTCGTGGACTCGGGCATCGGCGCGTCCAGCCGGTCATCTTCGCGCAGGTGGCTGAACAGCTCCTCGAGGTCGATCGGGTCGCGCCCCGAGCGAGGCTTGCCGTCCTTGTCGTACGCCACGAAGGTGCCTTTGCCGAAGCCCATGGTCCCGTCCTCGGGCGACTCGGTATAGATCTCGATGCCGTTGCCGTCCGGGTCCCACAGGTAGTTGGCCTTGGTCATGACGTGGTCGGTGGGGTACTGGTCCCAACCGAGCCGGCCGAGCCTGGCGATGACGCGGGCCAGCTCGCGGCGGTCCGGCACGAGGATCGCGAGGTGATAAAGGCCTGAGGTTCTCGGCACGACCGGGCGCTCGGCGTCCGGGTGAAGCACCACCAGCTCGCGGGCGCCGGCGCCGAGCCTGATGGCGCCGTCGGGTGACGGCATTGGCGTCAGGCCGACGTAGTCGCGGTAGAAGCCCAGCGCGCGGTCGCCGTCGGTAACAGCCAGGTCCACCGCACCCATGCCAGTGGTGGCCGCGATTGACTCGGTCTTCATCCCCAGGATTCTTACCCAGCTTCGGCGGCCCCCATTCCCGATAATCGGCTTCGGTGGAGCGAGCCCGGGCGGTCGTGGTTGGCGGCGGCATCACCGGCGCGAGCGTCGCCTACCACCTTGCCAAAGCCGGCTGGAAGGACACCCTGCTGCTGGACAAGGGCGAGCTCACGAGCGGCTCGACCTGCCACGCGGCGGGCCTGGTCACCCAGTTCAACCCGTCGCCGACGATGATGCGGTTCCGCCGCTACAGCATCGAGCTGTACAGCGAGCTCGGCGTCTTCGAGACCGTCGGCAGCCTGCGCTTCGCGTCCAGCAAGGAGCAGCTTATGGAGCTGCAGCGAGGCGTGAGCAGGGCGCGCGGCATCGGCCTCGAGGTAGAGCTGCTGTCCGCCGACGAGGCGGCGCGGCTGATGCCGGTCATCACCAGGGACTCGCTGTACGGCGCGGTGTGGGTTCCGGGCGACGGCCACCTCGACCCGCACACGGCGACCCACGCGCTGGCGAGGGCCGCTCGCGAGATGGGCGCGCGGGTGATGACCGACACGCGCGTAACCGGCATCGAGCGGTCGGATCGAGGCGGGGTGCAGGCGGTCATGACGCCGGCGGGACGCATCGAGACTGAGGTGGTGGTTGTGGCCGGTGGTCTGTGGGGGCCGCAGATCGCGGCCATGGCAGGCGCGGTCATCGTCTCCACCCCGGTCGATCACCAGCACGCCGCGCTGCGCGCGGTTCCAGGCCATGAAGTCCCGCAGGACATGCCCTGCTTTCGCGATCCGGACAACCTCGTCTACGGCAAGGCCGAAGCCGGCGGCGTGGTGCTCGGCGGCTACGAAGGCGACCCGGTCGCGCGCTGGCTGGACGGGGCGCCGTGGGATCACTCGGGCGTGTCGCTTCCCCCCGATCAGCGCCGCTTCGAGCCGCTTCTTCACGGCGCGGCCCGCCGCTTCCCGTTCCTGGGCGAGGCCGGGATCGTGAAGCTGGTCTGCCACCCCGATGCGATGACGCCGGACGCCAACCCGTTGGTCGGCCCGATGCCCGGTGTGCCGGGGCTCTACATCGCGGCAGGCCTATCGCTGAACGGATTTGGCGGCGCCGGCGGCATCGGCCGGGCCCTGGCGCAGCTCATCACAGGCGGCGAGGCCGAGCTCGACCTGTACTCGTACCGGCCGTGGCGATTCGGTCCGGTGCATCGCGACGTGCGCTACGCGGCCGAGCTGGCTCGCGAGTCGTACCGCTACTACTACCTGCTCCGGTATCCATTCGACGCCGACGAGTGGGGCCGGCCGAAGCGCACCAGCGCGCTGCATACGCGCATGCAGGATCTCGGCGCGGTCTTCGGGGCCAAGCACGGATGGGAGCGGCCCGAGCATTTCGAGCCCGACCATCAGTGGCGCCGCGCGGGCGCCGACCAGCGGGAGTTCGGCTGGACGCGCCCGCCGTGGTTCGATCGGCTGGCCGAGGAGCACCAGGCATTTCGCGAGCGCGCGGGCATCATCGACATGAGCTCGTTCGGCAAGATCGAGCTGCAGGGACCTGGCGCGCTGCCCCTGCTCGAGCGCGCCGCCGGCAACCTCATCGACCGGCCTGTGGGCAGCGTCGTCTACACGCAGCTGCTGGAGAAGGACGGAGGCGTCGCGGCCGACGTCACCATCACGCGGCTGGGCGAGCAGCGCTTCCGCGTCATCACCGGCGCCGGCTACGTCAACAGCGACATGGGCTGGCTGATTCAGCGCCATCTGAACGATCCCGCGGTCGCGATCCGCGAGGTCACCGATGAGCTCGCGGTGATCGGCATGTGGGGTCCGCATGCGCGAGCCATCCTGGAGAAGGTGACGCGCGACGATGTTTCCGAGGAGGGGTTCCCCTTCATGCACGCGCGATCGATCAGGATCGCCGGCGCCGCCGTTTTCGCTCAGCGCGTGACGTATGTCGGCGAGCTGGGCTGGGAGCTGTACGTCGATCCGGCCTGGGCCGGCCAGGTATGGGACCGGCTGATGGCCGCGGGCCGGGAATTCGGGATCACGCCGGGCGGCTACCGCGTGCTCGACTCGCTCCGGATGGAGATGGGCTACCGCTACTACGGGACCGACATGGGCCTCCTGGACAACCCATACGAGGCCGGCCTCGGCTTTTGCGTGAACCGCGAGAAGTGGCCGTCCATCAATCGCCACATCACGCGGCGCCTGCGCACGCTTGCGATCGGCGGCGCGGACTACCTCACCGTGTACGGTGGCGAGGCTGTCCACGCGGGCGGCAGCGTGATCGGACGGGTGCGCAGCTGCGCCTACGGTTTCACCGTGCGAAAAAACCTCGCGTACTCCTACCTCCCGGTCGAGCTCAAGCCCGGCGCGACGGTCGAGGTCGAGGTCTTCGGCAGCAGAGTGCCGGCCACGGTCATGCCCGACGCGGTGCTGTCTAAGAGTGCTGTCAAAACGAGCTGAGGACGCGGCCGGCCGCGTGGCGCT
>WNGK01004459.1_pt1 | contig 14953 bp, 14 predicted proteins | sample 5400601 | NCBI WGS metagenome assembly WNGK01 (sample SAMN13153376, study PRJNA577476) | soil metagenome | isolation source: 60 cm soil or saprolite under Garry oak tree replicate 1 | place: USA:California | collected 2016-06-15 | reverse complement strand
GCCGCATTTTTTTGATTATCTGTTCCTCGCCTTTACCGGGGCAACCGCTCTGAGTCCTGCTGATACCAATCCGCTCACAAAAACGGCGAAAGCTCTGATGATGATAGAGGCGCTGCTTTCACTCACGATCATCGGCTTACTTGCCGCCCGCGCAGTCAACATTCTCGGAAAGTGAAGAGGTACGACCATCGCTCACAAACTTCGCTATACTGGCGCATCCACCTCCGGGTACAGCTACTTTTATTTGAGCTGCTTTAATTTTGCTTGAATTTCTTTCGGTGAGAGGTATTTTTTCTTCTGCTTCCTCTTCCTCTTTGCCATGTTTGCTAATCCTCGCTTTCTTTCTGGTCGGCAAACCAGGGGTCATCCGGCGGTTCTGGAATGCCAGGTTGCTTACAAAGTTCACGCAGTTCTGCTCATCCATGCCGGGTCACTCCCACGGGCAAAGCAGACGATGTCTTTCTTTCCACGCTCCTATCGGCATTCTACCACACGAGGTCCGACGTGAGCTTTGCTCCCACAGAAAAAACGCGCGCGAAGCAACAGAGCCAAATTCCTCATTAATCACCATTATGGCGTAGCTCATAGTGGGTATGGCGGGATTGTGGCGAGGTCATAGATAGAATCCCGCCATAATTCCGCCATGAATAGGGAGAATTCCGCCATCTGTGTTACAATTGTTCTAATACATGGCGAAGGAGACCCGGAAAACTGTTATGCCCAAACTGAGCGAGCGGGAGCTCCGTCGTCTCATCATGGCGGTGAGACAAACACGGTTGAATTGAAACTGGCATCGCCTCGGCCTGCTGAAATGGCCGAAAGGCTTTGTGGCATGGCGAATGCACATGATAGTCGCTTGCGTGCCATCCAATAATGGCCCACTTTATCAGGTGAGTGGTATTTCGCCTAATCCCGTCACTGTCCCGGAAATGCTGGTGACCAGGGCCTCGAATCCGCTCACCATTCCGTCAGAATCCGCTCATGCTTCGCTCAAAACTGAGAATTCGCTCATGCTTTACGAGTAAAAGAAGCTAAAAAAGTAGAAGCGTGCGCGAATCCGCTCACCATTCCGTCAGAATCCGCTCATGACCCCTGGTGTTGCGAGCAAGGTTGTAGTACAATCGGCACAGCATCTTGAACGAAGGAAGAGAGGAACGCATGCCCACACTGACGGAACGTGTCGGAAGCGGGATCAGGCTGATGCTCAACGAGACGAGGCGTATGGGGCTTCCGCCGCCTCAATTTCGCGAAATGAGCGAATTTGTCGTGACTTTTCTCAAAGTGCCTGTTGTAACTCCAGAGGCACCTTCTCCCGAAGAAACCTTGTGGGACAGTGATACCTTCAGTGAGGAAGGTCAACAGGACATCTCGACCGAAACCTCCCGGTTCCTTGAGCAGGAACAGCGTATGCAACAAGCCATGCAGTACGTGCGAGAGCACGGGATGATCACCAACACCCTCTACCGGGATCTCACTGGCATCTCAGAGGCGACTGCCCGCCGCGACCTGGAGACGCTCGTGGAGCGAGGAACGCTGCGGGGAACGGGGAAGACTCGAGGAAAACAATACCGACTGCCGTAGGTACCCGAAGGTGACCCATCTCACTCATTTACGGCTTTATTACCAACTGTGAGTATCGAGCGTTGATGGGAGTTTCTGAGAATACGGCCCTACGAGACCTGGAAGAACTGGCCGCGAAAGGTGTACTCAAGAAAACCGGTAAGACACGTGGTCGGCAGAACAAATTGCCATAGATACAAGCTGCCAGCGCGTGAGGTTTCAAGCGCTGTCTTCCTGGGGCTCGCCTGAAAAGAAATATAAGCTCATCAATGTGAGTGAGCCTCTAAAGCGAGTAGGGCGGGAGGGAATCGAACCCTCACGGACTCTCCATCCCGGGGATTTTAAGTCCCCTGCGTCTACCATTTCGCCACCGCCCCTTGTTGCTGTGCATGATATTATCATGTCGCGGGCTGTCCGTCAATCATCTTATGGATGTGATTTACTGGCTTCATGGTAGCCCCCGGGACAATATTTCAATGCATAGGCTAATTGTTTAGACAAAATGTACTTTTCCTCTCATTTCTATTGACGTCTCATGGCAACTAGTTCATAATACGTCAAGTAACGTCCATGAAAAATTATTCACCTGGATTTATTCATATTGATATGACGAGTAGGGCAGATGAGCAACGAAACGGAACGTATTGAGAAGGAGCTTCCCCCGGAGCAGGTGGTGCGGGGAACGTATGAGGTGATCGTCGTTGGGGCGGGTCACGCGGGATGCGAGGCGGCATTAGCTTGCGCCCGCATGGGGCGCAAAACGCTTCTGCTGACCATGAATCTGGATAGTGTCGCGCTGATGCCCTGCAATCCCTCGATGGGGGGCCCAGCCAAGGGGCATTTGATCAAAGAAATAGACGCGCTTGGCGGGGAGATCGGGCGCAACACAGACCGTACCTTTATACAGATCCGGCGTCTCAACACCAGTAAAGGCCCGGCGGTGCAGGCTTTGCGTGCGCAGTGCGATAAACAGGCATATCGACTCGCCATGAAATTTGTGCTGGAAAGCGAGCCCAATCTGGAGTTAAAGCAGGCCACGATGGCGGGACTATTGAACGATATAGGTGTGGATGGTCGGCCTGTCATGCGAGGCGTGGTGACAACCAATGGCTGGCAATACGAGGCGAAGGCTGTCATCATGACAACGGGTACCTTCATTAACGGGCGGCTCGTTGTGGGCGAAAGGACGCAGCCAGGTGGTCGCGCCGGTGAGGCTCCCGCGCTTGGCATCTCAGCTTCCTTGCAAGGATTGGGGCTGGAGGTGCGGCGCTTTAAGACGGGAACGCCGCCGCGTATCGATGCGCGCAGCATCGACTTCAGCAAGACGGAACCCCAGCCGGGGAGCCGCGTACCGCTCTACTTTTCGCAGGATACCTCGGCGCGTGAGGATGTGCAGCTTCCGGGGACGCAGCCAAACCCTATCTATCCTGTGACCGGTGAAGACCTGCATGGCTGGCGGCCACAACTGCCATGCTACCTCGTGCATACAAACGAGCGCACACACTCGGTTATTCGCAGTAACCTGCACCGTTCGCCGCTCTATACAGGCGTCATCGAGGGCATTGGTCCGCGCTATTGCCCATCTATCGAAGATAAGATCGTGCGTTTTGCCGATAAAGAGCGACATCAAATCTTTTTGGAGCCGGAGGGCTGGCGCACAGGCGAAGTCTATGTACAGGGCATGAACACCAGCCTGCCGGAAGATGTGCAACTGGCCATGTTGCGCAGCATTCCCGCCCTGGAACACGCGGAGATGATGCGCGTCGGGTACGCCGTCGAATATGACTTTGTGCCGCCGGAGCAGTTAATGACCACGCTGCAAACCAAAGCGGTCGGGGGACTCTTTCTGGCGGGTCAGATCAATGGTACCTCCGGCTACGAAGAGGCGGCGGCGCAGGGTATCCTGGCGGGTATCAACGCGGCGTTATATGCGCGCGGCGAGGATCCTTTCGTGCTGGGACGCCACGAAGCGTATCTTGGTGTGCTGGTTGATGACCTCGTCACGCGGCCATTGACCGAGCCGTATCGTTTGCATACCTCGCGCGCCGAGTATCGTTTGCTGCTGCGGCCAGACAGCGCTGATTTGCGTTTGAGCGACTATGCCTACCGCTTCGGGCTGATCGATGATGCTCGCTATGAGCAGGTGGTACGCAAACGCGAACACATTGCGCGCACACTACGGCGACTCGATACCGTCGTGTTTACTTCATCGCGCAGCACAGAGAACCATGCGCAAGAATTGGGTATCGCTCCCCTGGGTCAGATGCTATCCGCGCGTGAACTGCTGCGCAGACAAGAGGTGAGCTATGCCCAGGTGGCGCGACTTTCGCAGCGTGTGGTGCAGCATGAAGCACAGCGCGAGGATAGGATCGAGACAAATTTTACCCTCGACGGAAATGAGACGCTGCCACTATTTGAGGAAGCGACAATGGAAGAAGTCGAGTTGCAGGTAAAATATGAGAGCTACGTGCGCAAGCAGGAGCAGATTGTGCACCGCACGAAACGCCTTGAAGAGCACCTCATACCTGAAAGCATCGACTACGGGGCCATACCGCATCTACGCACGCAGGCGCGTCAGAAGTTGCTGCGCACTCGCCCGCGCACCATCGGGCAGGCATCGCGGGTTGAAGGAGTCACACCCGCCGATATCGCTATTTTACTGGTATACCTGGAAAAACTGCGTTCGGCTCCAGGCGAAAGGACGAAAACTCTTGACAGCGTAGGAGTCGAGCGTGTAACATAAATTAACAGTAGAACTACAATATGACGTTACCTATCGAATTATCAGCCCTGTCAGGCGCGTCCTCCCCCACGTAAATGACCAGGTTTGAAATGTAGAGCCTCATGACGATCGTAGGCCTTCAAGAAGACATGTTGTGTTGTCATGAGGAAGAGACGTTTGTAGTTTTTCGATGAAAAGAGGGGAAGAGTAATGTACATCCTTGTCGTGGATGATGACCAATTTGCGAACGCGCTAGTACAGTTTGTCCTCAGCAAAGAAGGGTACGAAGTCGAAACGACAGACAATCCTCGCGGCGCCATGCAGATGATTTCGAAGCGCGAACCTGACCTTTTGATCGTTGACGTCATGATGCCCTATCTCAATGGCTTTGACTTTGCCGCGAAACTACGCGAAGGCGGATTTGACATTCCATTTATTTTTATGACGGCGCAAGATGCTATTGAGGCGAAATTGCAGGGATTCGGGATTGGCGCGGATGATTATATTTGCAAGCCATTCAACCATCAAGAGCTTGTGGCGCGCGTGCATGCCGTTATGCGCCGTATTAGAAAAAACGGCAAGGCGGGGAATCACTGTATCCGCTGCGGACAGATCGAGCTGTATCCTGGAGAATTGAAGGTTGTTGTCCCTGGGCACGCACCCATTATCCTCACGCCTACCGAGATGCAGGTGTTGCGCGTACTCATGACTTCCTCTGGCCAGGTTGTTAATCGCGACCATTTGTTGTCTGAGGTATGGAACGACAACGAAAGCAACAGCAATATTGTGGATGTCTATATTCGTCGTCTGCGTATGAAGTTAGAAGAGGATGCTGACAAGCCCCAGCATATCACCTCGATACGTGGTATAGGGTATAAGTTCTTAGGGAAATAGAGGAAGTCATGTCCAAACGCGCCCGTCAGCAAACAGATGTTGCGGAGAAAACGGCGACCTCTTCGAGTCAACCAGGCGGAGCAGAAGCGATTACATTGGCACACCTGGAGCCTTTATTCGTGAACTCTGCTAACGCCATTATTGTCATTGATGAACATTTTCAAATTCTGGAATTCAATCCTGCCTCTACTGAAAAGCTCGGCTGGTCACGTGAAACGACGATTGGTCAAAAGTGTCACGAAGTCCTCAAATGCAGAAATCTGAATGGGATGGTGTTATGCGGCACCTCAAGCTGCCCACTTACACGCGTCATGGAGTCGAATGAACCCATTCCCAATGAAGAAATGCTGCTTGGAACGAATGCTACTGCTCATGAATATGCTTTGGGCGTCACCCCCATTGACAGCAAGATAGGACGAGCGATGGTGTTCAGCGCACGCGATATGACAACGCTCAAGGTCGTGAACAGCGTGCGTTCCAATTTTGTCTCGATGGTTTCGCATGAACTGCGAACTCCTCTCAACTCGGTGCATGGCTTTATTGATTTGCTGATGCAAGGCCACATGGGCGAATTGAACCCGGAGCAAAAACAGTACCTCGGGTATGCGCAGGAGGGTGTGCAACAGCTCATTGCGATTGTGCAAGATATCCTGTTTATGACGCGCTCGGACACGGGGCAGTTCGACATGAAACAGCAGGAAGTCAGTTTCCTGGAGCTGGCGAAGCAGGTGTTACGGGGCCTGCAACCGCAAGCGCTGAAAGCCTCGGTCATTCTCAATAAAGATGTCGCTTCTCCTTCGCCCATGTTCTACGCTGATCCCCAGCGCATAAAGCAGGTGCTCAATAACCTGGTCTCGAACGCCATCAAATTCACTCCCCCTGGTGGAACCGTTACGCTGCGTGCCCGCCCATATGACGAGCAATTTGTAATGATCTCTGTCGAGGATACCGGCTATGGTATTCTGCCGGAGGACCGGAACCACGTCTTTGAACGCTTTTACCAGTCAAATCATCACCTGCAATCAAAGATGGGCGGCTATGGCCTGGGGCTGTCTATCGCAAAGTTGATCGTTGAGCAGCACGGAGGAGCGATCAGCTTTGATTCTACGGTGAATCATGGAACGACATTTTATTTCACGGTTCCATTGTATACAGGACAAGATAAGGTGCAATGACGTCACGAGGGCGGGGGCAAGCCCGGCCCTGGCCATGCGTTACGACAATCTATACGTTACGACAATCCGTAGGGGCGAGGGCGGACGATGAGGGGTTGGGAGGGCCTTTATGGTCGCCCGCGGGGTGGGGGGTGGTCGTATTCTCCATAGGAATCAAGTTAAAGAACACCCACATGGAAGCAACGGGTATACCCCATGCCACTCCCAGGGCGGGGGCAAGCCCGGCCCGTACCCTATACGGGAGGCATTTCCATCCATGTAGGGGCGAGGGCGGCGGACGTGTGGCGGGGAGGGCCTTTATGGTCGCCCGCGGGGTGGGGAGCGATCGTGTTTCCCCAACATGGAAGCCAGATGAACAGGACGCGGGCGACCATAAAGGCCCTCCCTTCCGCTCCCCACCGCTCTCGCCCCTACGGACGTTGATGGGCCTGGTCTTCGGTGGATGTGTATTGGGCGACCGCCAGTGTCTCCGCCCTTACAATGACTATGGAGGAACGTTAGCTGGAGATCAACCCCACAGCGTCGGCTGCTGTGTTTCCTGTTCCTCGTCGGGCTCGCGCCAGTCGTTTTCTTTGGAGAGTTTGTCGGCCTGGCGGGTTGGTTCGGGGAGGCGGTAGCCTTTACTGCATGCCAGGACGTAGTGTATGCTCGTTTCCAGGCTGATGCGGTGGCCCAACGAAATAATCATCGGTTTCACGTGGCTGCGCGTGCGTAGTACGGCTCCAATGATCTCTCCGTGATCTTTGAGGGGAACCCAGGAGCCGACTTCATCGCTCAGGGCTGGATGGGAGCCAACCAGGATCGATTTGGCGCATCCAATAGTAGGGAGATTGATCCATAGTCCAAGGTGTGAGGCTATGCCCAGGCGGCGCGGGTGCGCGATGCCCTGACCATCCACCATTACCAGGTCGGGCTGTTGTTTCAGGCGGGCAAATGCGCCGAGGATACAGGGGATTTCACGAAATGAGAGCAGACCCGGGACATATTCCATGCGTACGGGTTCTTCGTAAACGTGCCGTTCCAGTATCTCCAATTCTGGGAAGGAGAGCAGGACGACGGCGGCGCGGGCCATGCCGTTTTGCTCGTTGATGGCCATATCTACGCCTGCGATGGTGCGTACTTCGCCCAATTGATCTTCACGAATAACACGCTTTGCCAGTTCTTTTTGTAGGGCGATGGCCTCGGTTGGTTTGAGGTTCCACTCGTGCAATGGTGTATTCAACATAAATCTTACCTTGCTTCTGCAACAAATATCATACGCGGGGTATCATGTTCATAGGGACTTAGATCATAATTCCCATACACTTCTTTCACGAAAAAACCCGCCTGTTCGAGTAACAATTCCGTTTCGTTGCGCTCGAAGAGATACAATTGTGTTTGGGTAATCGTGCGCTGGACTGCTTCCCCCTGCCTGTGCTGATCGTAGAAATGGGTCAGGTCGAGCAGGTGCGCCGTTGTGGAGGATGCCGGGCTGACGAAGTGGGTGAGCATGGTGCCATCATCCAATTGCCAGGTCCCCTGGTGCAGCATTTGCCCGCTCATGCTCTCCATGTAGCGCACATCTTCATTGCTAACATCGAGGATAAATGTGCCGCCGGTCGTCAAATGGGAACGAATCGCTGCTAAAGCCTGTCGCTGCGCCTTACGCGTGCAAACGTGTCCGAAGGAGCCGAGCGCGATGAAGGCCATGGGGAACTTCTGCCCCAGTTGCAGGATAGACATATCCTGCTGTATAAGCTTGCAGCGCGCGGCAACCCCTTCGGCTTCAAGGCTCTGCCGCGCCAGGTTGAGCATACCTGCGGAGGAATCAACGCCTGTCACTTCGTAGCCCGCCTGCGCCAATGGCACAAGCAATCGCCCGCTGCCGCAGGCCAGTTCGAGCAATGGCCCGCCGCGCAGCTCTGCAAAGTTCAGATAGAGATCAACGTCTTCGTTGAAGTGCGCGTGTTCGATGTCATAGAAAGGGGCGATGCGGTCGTAGTCGTTCATCATCTATGCCGGTGTTTCTCCTTCGTGCTGTGCTCCACCAGTATAGCGTTGTTTGAGGGTGATTACAAGGTAGTCTGGGACCGGCTTCATTCCATACTTATCCCGCCGTTCACCGGCATGTTCGTGCCGGTCACGAAACCACTGTCATCGCTGGCAAAGAATGCTATAGCCCGGCGATGTCTTCCGGTTGGGCGATGCGGCCAGGCGGCGTCATGGAGGTGAAGCGCTGTTTATGCTCAGCCGTGTCGCGATGGCCAAAGAGCGCGGCCTGACCGGCTTCGTTTACCCCTCTGTCTTCGATTCAAGGGACTGGTTGATCTCCCAGAGATTGCCTTCAGGATCGGCAAAGTGCGCTGTGCGCAGCCCCCAGGGCTGGTTGGTTGGGGGTCTGAGAAACGTGACTCCCTTGGCCTTGAGCGCCTCGTATGCGGCGTCGACATCCTCAACACCAGCGGCCAGAAGCCCCCGAGGCCCTCCCTCGATCTTCAGCTCAAGCGGCTCCTCACTGATCAAGCGTGCGGCGGCTGAGACCTCCAGCAGGAGAAAGTACACGTTTTCCATCCGGAAAGAGACAGAATCGGGATCGCTCTCTTGCACCTCAAGCCCGAGCGTGTCCCGATAAAACGTCAGACATCTGGCCAGGTCTCGTACGAACACCACCGTCGCGACGATGCTGTGAAACATAGTTTCCACCTCTTCTTTCTTTGTCGAGTCAGAACGAGAGTCCATGCGCGTGCGTGAGTCATGCGCCTCTCCACTCGTTCAGGCGCAAAGCGTCTGTGCTCGACAAGGAGCAGTGTAGCACAGAAGGAAGGACAAAACTTCTCCCATCTTGCTCTTTTTGCAGGTGTCTCCCATGGGCGCATTGGAAACCTCGCCAAGGACCCTCTTGACACATACCTTTTGTATCCGTTGGACTAAAAATTCTTGATGGATAGGAGAACAACAGGTATACTGCATGCAAAACAGTACAAAAGTGAGACATGAAAGATGACCCAATCGCAGAGCAGCCAAACCAACCGCTTGTTAGGGTATCCAGACGACGCGCGTTTATTGATCATCAACGCTGATGATTTCGGGAGGTCCCATGCGTGCAATGCGGGCATTCTGCGTTCGCTCACGGAAGGCGTGGTCAGTTCGACGACCTTGATGGTTCCTTGTCCCTGGGCGTTGCATGCCATGCAGATGCTCTCGGACCATCCTGAGATTTCCTTCGGTATTCACCTGACTGTCATCAGCGATGTGCCCCTGTATCGGTGGGGGTCGCTCACCTGCAGGGAAAAGGTGCCCTCCCTGATCGATGAAGCTGGCTTTTTCTACAGCTATGAACGCATCCCCGCATTTCTGGCTCAGGCCAAGCTCTCCGAGCTGGAAGTCGAGTTCCGGGCGCAGATTGAGGCAGTGCTGGCGACTTCGCTCAAGCCAACCCATCTGGATTGGCATTGCTTGTATAATGGTGGCCGGGCAGATATTTTCGAGCTGACCGTCAAGCTGGCAAAAGCATACGGCCTGGCGATGCGTGTCTTTGATCGATCGACGGGCGAAGCCTTGCGGGGCCAGGGCTTGCCTACCGACGAACACAACGTGGTGGATACTTTTAAGCTTGACATCGCTGGGAAATCCGCCTGGTTTGCCAAAGCGTTGCGAGCACTCCCGATTGGGTTGAGCGAATGGGCGGCCCATCCTGCTCTGGATACCCCTGAGCTGCAAGCGATAGAACCGGAGAGTTGGCAGGCGCATCCGACGGATTTGGACTTTCTGATCTCGCAGGAAGCGCGCGAGATCATCGAACAGGAAGGGATTGTGCTGCTGAGCTACAAGCCTCTTCAGAAGGTGTGGCAAGAGAGGTGCTCAAGCACTACATGATCGCTTCTGTTCCCACCTTTCAGTTCAACATCTCACCACTCTGGAGTTGATTTACAAGTTCCTTGGATGGGTAAAAAAGGATTTTAGTCCAACGGATACAAGAGGTATGGGTAACAAAGAGCGGCTATACCTGGACGAGTACCTTCAGTGTGCCTTTTTTCCCTGCATGGTCAAAAGCATCCAGCCCTTCATCCAGGCTATAGCGAGCGCTGATTAAGGGTAGTACGTCAATTCTTCCTTGGCTCAGCGCTCGAAGTGCAGGTGCGAATGGACCGCAGCGCGACCCCTGCACGCGAATCTCGTCTATGACGATGGGGGCCAGGTGTAGGGTACTTGTACCGGCGACGGTGCTTTTGAGCACTGCAGCAATTTCACACCTGGCACCCTCAGCTGCCCCTCCGTGATACGATGCCCCTCCATGACTGCGCGGTCCGCAGGGGTGAGGATGCCCTCGCAGTTCCTCCTGAAGTTTCTCCACTCCTTGGTGACTTCCGACCTGAGGTGGAGCCTTACCGCCCTGTTGTACATCGACCTGGGCGATCTGCCCGGCAGGAGCTGGAGGAGTTCGTCGGCCGTACCCGCAGGATACTTCTCCCGCAGTACCGCATCTTCTTCCCGCGTCCACCGGTTCTCCCACCTTGCAGCCCAGCGTTCGGGGTTACCCCTGTAGCCCTCCCAGTCCTTGATGACTTCGCACGCAATCCCCAGCCTTCTCGCCCTTTTGCGTATGCCGGGCGGTGTTCGCTCTGGAAAGAGGGCAGTAAGCTCTTCTGCTGTTGCCGTAGGGTACTTCTCTCGCAGTACCGCGTCCTCTTCTTTCGTCCACTTAATAGTGGGATGGAGTTCACGGAAACAGAGGAGTTCGTCTACTCCCCATTCGGGATCGCGCCAATGGATAGTGAGGGTATAGAAATGCGGCGAAAGTATTGCCCACACTACTTTCTCGACAAAGGTATCTACCATTTCGGGCAGGTCTTCTGGTGTAACTAGCTCACTCCAACGGTCTCCGGCTCGCTTCATAAGTTCCTTGTACCCTACCCGGCGCTGCGCACGTGTGGTGGTAGAAAGAAGTGTGGCCTTTCTCCCCTCCAGTCGCGTTAGCTCTTGTTCTAATCGGCCATAGCGCTGGTTGGCTTTTCTGGCAAGGGTCGGGTTGGTAAGTTCCCCATTATCGACCTGCTCTTCAATTCGCTGCATTGCTGCCTGCGTGGCATGTATGTCACGCTCAACTTGTTCCAGGTCTCTCTGTCTTTGCTCTATTTCCCGTTTCTCATGTTCAAGATAATCCTCAAACTCGTTGGCCTCCTGGAGTATTTGAATGAAGTGCTTGAGGAAGCAACCATCTATTTCACTGACGGCCAATAAGTACCTCAGATGCCGGATCGGTTCTCCGCAATCGTAGAACGCGTAGTATTTTCTCACTTCTTCCGGCGCCGGATTGGCCTTTCTTCTGTTCTCGTCGTTGGTGGGCGCATCACGCAGGTATACTTTGTAGTTGGGGTAGGCTGCTTCAATTTTATCGTAAAGCGCCGCAACGATTTTTGACTCAAACCGCTTTGCGTATACCTTTTTCTTCTCTTCAAGGTATGGGTTCGGTGTCCCATCCAGGCTGGTTGGAGACAAACGGTTAAAGGCATAGAGGAATGTCCCTAAATCGGTGGCGAGTTCGTGGTCTTCTGAATTGAGCAGTACCCCCTTGTAGACGAGCATACCGCCGTTGAAGGGGTTCATCAGCATGCTTCTGAGCCCGGTGGCAGATTGCACTGTAAATCCTGTGCTGCGTAGTTCCTCGATACTTACCTCCTCAACGTCATCGAACAGAGCCATGAGCAACCGGCAATGAGTGAGTACGACATCAGGTACCCATTCTTCAAATGGGGGAAAGAAGTCTTTTTGCCGGTGTATCTCCCTGAACAAGTCATACAGGCCTCCTCCCAACTGCTTGAACCGTTTGTAAGCCCAATCCAGCCTTTCTAGGTGAGGACTGTAGACTGTCCACCTCTTGTATTGAGGATTTTTCCGTCCGTCTACCCGCTCCCTCAAGTCAGGCATGAAGCCAATGGGCATATTATGGCCCGTCCACCTTCCCGCCTTCGCTGCTTCCTCTCTCGCACCTAACATCCGGTACACGTGACCTTCAATATACTTCCATGCCTCTTCACACCTGCGCCGGAATTGGTCAACGTGCCAAGATATAGAGAAGTCATAAATGAAGTCTATGGCGGTTCGGTTATGGTTGAGGGTAACAACCTTTACCCCATAGGTGTAGCATATCTCCATGAACTTCGCGTACTCTGCGCCCCATCGGTCGCGGAACAGTCTGTCTACCTGGGCGGCGATAACGATTTTTACGTGCCCGTTGGCTATTTCCCGGTTCATCTCGTTGAAGGCAGGACGGTCTTCCATGCGAAGCTGTCCGGATAAGCCTAAGTCCTTATCGTCAACGATGATGAGCTCTTCGGGCCAACCACAGGCAAGGGCAAATTTCTTATCCACCTGCATCTCAGCGGATACGTTCTTTTTTTGCTCTGGTGTGCTTACGCGAGGGTAGATTTGGACGTACGATGTTGTCGGAAGGTCTATCTTCCAGGATGGCGCCAGGAGCACTTCCGTTGGTTTCGCCGTTGTTGTAATTTTCGCCATTTTCTAACTTCTCCAATCTGTGAAGCAATCGGCAAAAAAGCTGGCAAGCCTGTTCATAGTATTCTTGCGGTAACATGGCTTATGCTCCCTTCCCAAAGGGAACAACCTGCCAGGGATGCGGTGGAACGAAGAAAACGCGTCTGTTTTGATGTGGATAGTGTGGCTGTGTTGCTGGCATGCTAGGTTTTGTAAAGAGGCGCGGCGAGTGTGCCTGGCGCTTGCGCGCCGGCAGGATGAGGATACCACACGTAGTATACCAGAAACACAGCTCATATTGCTACCCTTTCAGAAACAGCTTTTTACCCGTTTGCTTCCTGCTTCCTCGCTCGTCCTCCCACAAGCCGTTTCTTAAGCCGATCCTCTGAGGACACAAGCATAGACTGTATGGGTTCCTGTTGGGGTGTTCTGACTGCCCGTATTAGCGCGTCGAATGCTTCGCGCTTGAAGATGGCAGTATTACTGGATACCCCCTTATCCTCATAAAGGATAATGCGCTCGTTTGGAAAACCCTGCTCATTGGCAAGCGCAATGAGTGCTGCTGTCTGCGGCGGCGCGGTCTGCGTTCGTGCGCCAGGTGCGACTCTGGCGTAAATGGCAGCTCGCCCGCGCTGGGTTGCTGTGTCGTTCGTCTGGTCTTTTTGAGTCATGGTGTTACACTCCTTTGGGATGACTGGCATGGGGTACTACGGATCGCGCTACGGGGACAAAAGAGCGAAGCTACTTTCATGTGCAAGCCCTCTCTTTTCATAATTGCTCTACCGTAAAATGGCCGCTCTACGATGCTTTCATTCCAATTACATTTCCACAAGCACTAAGAATTTGATGTACATAGCTTGAGGGAGAGTGTTTGGTATGGTGGCCTGCGCGATGACGCCTGTCTCGAGAAGATAGGTTCTTGCTTGCTGTGGCGTCTCTCCTGCTATTCTCTCGGCGAGGTATTGTTCATAGGTTGGGGTGATGGTGTATACCCACATACCCGTAACCTTAACTTGAAACGGTCTGACACCGGTAATGCTTGTTTGGATTCTTCCCAGAAGCTGATAGCCTCTTGCTGGCCGCGCTGCGGTGGTAAATGCTGTCGTTGCTTGTTTAGTTAGTTCGTCCTGGCTGTACGCTACAGCAGCGCATGTCTTGACGGTCTTCACGGTAACCGTCTGCGCTTCATTGCCCAGGGCACTGTCGGCGGTTATCTTTGTTGTGCAAGTGGTTGTGTGCAGTGCTTCACCGGGGCGCAAGATGAATGATTGCGGCATCTCCTGGCTAAGCGTTTTTTGTACTGCCGAGGTCAATGTATCAAGATCGCTTCGCGCTACGGCTCTATAGTCTCTGGTGTCTCGCCCGCCAGTAAACGCTTGCGCATTTTTAACAAGCAGGTCACTTGATACCGCAACGTTGATATCATCTGCCGCAATATTCGTTACCCGTCCAACGGAAAGTGTGTGAGAAACGATACTGGCTGTGCCGTAGCTCGGCGGACTACCTGCTGGTATTGTTACTGTTGCATCAGTAGTAACCTTTTGCCCGTCATTACCAACAAACACCGTTCCCTTTGGGACGGTCTGGGGTGAAAGCTTCCCATTGTAAAAGGTCAAGGTTCCAGTCGCGCATAGGGCGTCCTGGTGACCGTGTCCAGTTGCCGGCGCGGTTGCGCTTCGTGTCAAGGTAACGGGCGCAAGGGCTCGTAGCGGTACATCAAGAGCGGTAGTTAGGGTTACTGCATGGGTAACAGGGAGAATAGTTACGATTGTCCTCGGGTAGTTGATAAGCTGCCATACCATACCGATAATGCTTCCGGCAATCATACTGACGCACAGGAGCGTTTGAAAAACATCCTGCCAGCGAAGAGTCAGCGTTGTTTTCTTGACTAATGGTTGTGTATCTATCTCCGCTACTGCGTTTAAGAAAATTTCGTCAGGGTCATCTCTTCCACCGACCTGGGGTACAGATAGAGGAATCACTAGCTCGCTATCTTCAGGTTTAGGAACAAGGAGATTGACAAGGGCTTCATCGTCAAGCTGCGTTAACTTTTTCTCTATCTGCATGTCTCCCTCTCTTTGAGTGGGGAGGCGGCAGTGCTGCCGCTTCCTCTAGTGCTGCTGCGGTG
>WNGK01004452.1_pt1 | contig 14960 bp, 18 predicted proteins | sample 5400601 | NCBI WGS metagenome assembly WNGK01 (sample SAMN13153376, study PRJNA577476) | soil metagenome | isolation source: 60 cm soil or saprolite under Garry oak tree replicate 1 | place: USA:California | collected 2016-06-15 | reverse complement strand
CCTCCTTCACCTTGTAGGAGATCGAGCGCCTGATGCGCGAGGCGGCTCCTATTTAGGAGGACCTGCTCCAGGGAAATGTGATGCACGCTCCAGATGTAGAGCGCCTCTTTGAGAACCTGGAGAATAGATATGATGCACACATCATTCCCGATCGGTAGGGCTTATGAAGGCCACCGGTAGAAAGAAAAGGAGAAAAAATAGATGCAATGGGCGATTGTGATCGCGGCGTTTCTCGCCGCATCGGTGGAATTTGTTGAGGCGTTTACGCTTGTCCTGGTGGCTTGAAGTTTATCGTCGGCATCATGCTCACCACCTTTGGTACGTTCTGGGCCGGAGAGAGTTTCGGCATCAACTGGCCATTCTCCGACCTGTTTCTGCTCCTGCTGGCTGCCCTCTACCTGGTCGTATCTGCCCTGCTCATTACAGCTATGAAGCGGCGACAGCCTCGCGTGGTATCGGCCACGACGGCATCTGAAGCACCTATGCTCTCTCAAGAGAAGGAGGTTCGTATATGAACATCATCCTGAAAATCATCCTGGCCGTCTACAATTTTTTCGTCGGCGACCTGGTGATCCTGATTGGTGTGACCCTCACGATGGTCATCCTCGCCTTGATCAACTCCGTGGGCGCATTGGCTCCCCTGCAAGGAGGATTGGGTATTATAATGATCGTTGGCGTGCTGGCGACGCTTGTCGCGACTCTGGGCCGGGAGGTCATGAGGTCGGAGAACAAGCAGAAGGCGTAAGTAATATATACCTGTTTTGGGTTATGCAAGAGATCCGCACCTTTGCACGCCTGATTGCTTCTAAAGAGCAAGATTGAAGAAGAAAATGTGCCGCCGGTGTGCTACACTTTCTTTTGAGGGAGAGTTAGCCCTCGACGGAACTGTCTCTCCAGAATGAGACGCAGAACCAGTTTTGGCGGATGCCTAACGGATGGATGCTCCGAATAGTCATCGAGAAAGAAGGAAGTGAGCCAATGCTCAAAGACACGAAAGCATTTTCCGGTTTTTCAGTAAACGACGTGCAAAAAGCGAAGGAGTTCTATGGCCAAACGCTCGGGCTAGATGTGTCCGAATCGCACGGCCTGTTAGAACTTCATATCGCTGGCGGGACGAACATCTTGATGTATCCGAAGGAGAACCATACTCCAGCAACATTCACCATCCTGAATTTTCCTGTGGATAACATCGAGCAAACTGTAGACGACCTGGCCAGGCGTGGCGTGCATTTCGAATCCTACAATGAAGGCGACCTGGTGACAGACGAAAAGGGGATTTTCCGCGGCGAGGGCCCGAAGATCGCGTGGTTTAAAGACCCAGCCGGCAATATATTGTCTGTGCTTGAAGGGTAGGAAGGCATGTGCTGCCAATGACGAGCAACACCATACGGACGAGACGGAATGGAGGGAACAGACCATGAGTACTGCAGGTTTGTCCAGGGCGCGGTTGGGCCGCATGCACGAAGTCATGGCCGGCTATGTCGAGCGCGGCGAAGTGCCCGGTCTCGTCACGCTGGTCAGCCGGCGGGGCGAGGTGCATGTCGATGCGATCGGCATGAAGGCGGTCAGCGACAGCGACCCGATTCGACGTGACACCATCTTCCGCATCTCCTCGATGACCAAGCCGATCACAGCCGCGGCAACGATGATCCTGGTAGAGGAATGCAAGGTGCGGCTGGACGAGCCGGTGGATCGGTGGCTTCCAGAACTGGCCGGGCGCAAGGTTTTGAAGCGACTCGACGGGCCGCTCGACGACACCGTGCCCGCGAACCGACCGATCACGCTGCGTGACCTGCTCACCTTCCGTATGGGCTTCGGGCAGATGATGGCACCGCCGGACGCGTATCCGATTCTCAAGGCCGCGAGCGAGCAGCAGATTGGTATGGGTCCGCCGAGCCCGTCGATGCTGCCTGCGCCCGATGAGTGGATGCGCCGCCTGGGGCGGCTTCCGCTCATGCACCAGCCAGGCGAGAGATGGATGTACAACACGGGGTCCGACGTGCTGGGCGTGCTGATTGTGCGCGTCTCGGGTCAGCCGCTTGAGACGTTCTTCCAAGAACGCATTTTCGAGCCACTTGGCATGAAGGACACCGGTTTCAGCGTGCCGACTCCCAAGCTTGACCGGCTGGCAACCAGCTACTGGACCGATCCCGAAAGCGGGGAGCTAGCTGTCTATGACGAGGCCGAGGGCGGCCAATGGAGCCGCTCGCCTGCCTTCCCGTCGGGAGCTGGGGGACTGGTTTCGACCATCGACGACTATCTGGCCTTCGGTCAGATGATGCTGAACCAGGGCAAGCACGGCAATGAGCGCATCCTGTCGAGGCTTTCGGTCGAGACCATGACGACCGACCAGCTGACGCCCGAACAGAAGGCGGTGTCCGGCCTGGTCCCTGGCTACTTTGACAGCCACGGCTGGGGATTCGGCGTATCCATGGTCACCAGGCGCGATGACGTGGCGGCGGTGCCCGGTCGCTACGGCTGGGACGGTGGCCTGGGCACCTCCTGGTATTCCGACCCCAGGGAGGAGATGGTCACCATTCTCATGACCCAGCGGGCCTGGACTTCCCCCAGTCCACCGAACGTCTGTCTCGATTTCTGGACCTCTGCCTACCAGGCAATCGACGACTGAGGCGCCTCATATTCGACAGTGCCAGCATGTGAACATGCCATGGGCGTTTCCCCTCCTTGAAAACGAAGCGGGTGGTCTGCTCTTCTTTGAAGTGGTAGCCACCCGCAGAATGCGGCCAGTTTCACTCATGCGTATCCTCACATTTCCACTCCATCCCACTGTCAGGGACCATTTGGCTCAGGCTGGTCTGTCGTCCTCTCTCCTCGCTACTTGACAGATCCCCTGTCGCAGAAAACGATATCAGTGGCGCAACGCCGTTTCGAAAAACTCTCGGACGCCCACATTCCTGGTGCCTGCTTTTCAAGCCCGGATATGGCAAAATGAAGGAGTATTGCATGAACTTGGGAATAGAGTGTTTAATAGTACGAAGGAGGAAATAAAATGGCTTCTCAGAATGAGAGAAAGAAAGGGCTCAATGTTCATCGAGCATTTCATTGTGGGGCATGACTAGGCGCATGTCGGGAAAATAACGGCACACCTCTTATGAAATGGAAAGAAGGAGCGCCATGAAGATTGGTATCGTTGGAGGTGGACCATCCGGTCTGTATTTCGCGCTGCTCATGAAGAAACAGAACCCGGCCCACCAGGTCACTATCGTGGAGCAAAACCCGGCTGGCGCGACCTATGGATGGGGAGTGGTCTTCTCGGATCGCGCGCTCTCCTTCCTCAAAGAGAGCGAACCCGAGTCTTATGCAGACATCGAGACGCAGTTGCGCACCTGGGATGACCTGACGATCGTCCACCGGGGTGAGCCGGTGAGGATTGATGGCAGTGGCTACGCCGGCATTGCCCGGCTGACCCTCTTGCAGATCCTGCAGGAGCACTGCAAACGCTGCGGGGTCGAAATACGCTTTGAGACCCGGCTTCCTGACGCCTCAGCCTTCGTCGAGTATGATGTGATTGTCGGCGCTGACGGGATCAATAGCATTGTCAGGCAGCAGTTCACCGGGCAATTTCGCCCTTCGATCAGCTGGCTCTCGAACAAGTATACCTGGTACGGCACGCACCAGCACTTTGATACGCTCTCGCTGATCTTCCGCCGCTACCAGGGCGGCGCGTTTGTCGCTCACTGCTACCCCTACAGCGAGTGTACCAGTACTTTTATTGTGGAGTGCGATGCACAGACCTGGGCACGAGCTGGCTTTGCGCAGATGTCCGATGCAGAGAGCCGCGCCTATTGTGAGCGCGTCTTTGCTGATGATCTGCAAGGACAGGTTCTTTTGTCTAACAAGTCGGAGTGGCTCAACTTTCGTGTAGTCAGCAATGAGGCCTGGAGCTATGGCAATGTCATTCTACTGGGCGATGCCCTGCGCACCGTCCATTTCTCCATCGGCTCCGGCACTCGCATGGCGCTCGAAGATGCTATTACTCTCTTCCAGGCATTTACGGCGACGGACGACGTACAAGCTGCATTTCAGCGCTTCGAGCAGATACGGAGACCGGGTATGGAGAAGATTCTCGACATTGCGCAACAGAGCTATACGTGGTATGAAACCTTCCACGAAAAAATGGAGTTGGACGCACTGCCGCTGGCCTATAGTTACATGACCCGCAGCGGGCGCATCGACGATGAAACTCTCCTGTTGAAAGCGCCGCACTTTATGACCAGTTACCGAGCGTATGTGTCCGCAAAATGAGAAACGAAGGAGTTTATTACGTAGCTCTCTTTGTCACTGAAGTATTACACCTTTTCAAAGTCCACATCTCACGTCAAGTAAGGAGCAGGGGAGGCTATGTTGATGAATATGCTTCTCAAAAGCTTATCAAAGTGATGCGTAATTGAAGTGAACTGCTGAGTTTGCTGAGCGAGCATGGCCAGCATGATGAGGCCCTCGCTGGCAAGAAGGAACAGCAGGAGCATGAGCGGCAAAAGCGTCGTGGGTGGGGCATGGGAAACAGCATGGCTGATCTCCTTTTAAGGGGACAGGTGAAGACGGAGAGTGGCGTTGGCCAGTGGGTTCTCTTCCTCTCCCAGAAGGGAGTGATCAGGGGGTGGAAAGGCAAACGGGGTGATGGCTGCGGTAAAAAGACTTTGTGGGAAGAGGGTTTCCTCTTTTTAGTATACCACGTGGCACAATCGTTGCCCCATCCCAAACTGGCGATGTTATTCGCCATCGACCAGGCAACAGACCATGCCAACGATGAGATCAATCGCCTGCTCATCGTCAAGTCCCTGCCGGCGAACGAGTGAGTACCAGGTCTGGAAGTCGAGCGCGTGGCCCAGTGCTGCCTCCAGAAGCGGAGGCTTGCGCGCAGAAACCTCCCACGCTGCGGCAAGCACTGCCCGCATCTGGCTCCAGCGCTCAATATAGGGAGCGGAGAACTCAGATTGCCCGTCCTGTGGGATATTCACCCAACGCTGTTCTGTAGAGCGATAGTAGGCGTAGACCTCGACGAGCGCCAGGCGCAAACGGGCCAGAGGGTCGGCAATCTGCCTCCAGGCCCTCAGATCAGGCAAGGGGTGAGTGAGCAGATAGTGATTGGAACAGGCCACCAAGAGTTCATACTCATTTGGGAAGTGACGGTAGAGGGTCAGCCGCTCCACGCCTGCCCGTTCTGCGACGGCGCTAATGGTGGTCTGGGCAAGTCCCATCGTGGTATGAAGCTCCACCGCCGCGTCAATAATCCGCTGACGGGTTTCTTCCTGGCGCTGAGCGCGCTGCTTGAGTTGGTATTTGCGTGCCATAGGATCAGTATATCACCTCGATTTCATGATACAAACTCGTTCACCCAATATTGACAAAGAGAACGAGGTATGCTATGCTTGCAATATCAGTATACATTACTGTTTTATAAAATGGCTAGGCAAGCAATTGAACTGGCCGATAGCGTAAGGAAAAGTGATATGCAAGTCACCACAAAGGACGTTCTGGTAGCACCAGGCACGGGAGAAGCTGTTGCCTTGGGCGGTGTGGGTGTGATCTTCAAGCTTTCTGGCGAAGAGACCGGAGGCGCATTTTCTATCGTTGAGCATCCCATCGAATCGGGAACGCTCGTCCCTCCGCATACCCATAGCAGAGAGGATGAATTTTCCTATGTTTTGGAGGGCGAGGTTGGGGTGAAGATTGGCGACCTCGTCATGCTCGCGACCCCTGGTTCCTATGTCTTTAAGCCCAGAGGCATCCCACACACGTTCTGGAACGCTGGCCCTGGTCCGGCCCGGCTCCTGGAGATTATCACCCCAGCAGGTTTCGAGGCGTACTTCCGGGAAATGGCACTCTTGTTCCCGTCAGGAGGGCTGCCCGACTTCGGGGAGGTCGCAAAGCTTGCCAGCAGGTATGACCTGACCTTCCAGATGGATTGGGTTGAAGAACTGGCAACAACGTATCACTTGAAGCTGCTGGGGCGATAGGCAAGCGGCAGGCCAAGTCCTCTCCCAGAAACATCGCCTGCTGCTCTGTGCGCTCTAAAGGTACAGAGCAGCAGGCGATGAGGCACATCTCACTCCCGCAGCGTTCCTAAATGCCGTCTCTCCGGCCAGAAACCGGCGACCAGCGCCACAATCCCATTTCCTATCCAGTACAGATAGCAAATTGATTACCCCTAATAACCGTACACGTATTGCTTCTCATGTAAGCATATTCTACCAAACCATCTCAATACCTACCATGATGGAAAAATCACCATGTATCACACAAACCACCACTACTCGCCGTCCTTTTATTCACGTTCCAGGCTCTCATTGAGCCTGTGTAGCCTCCTTCTCGTGCTCGTGCTGGCCGCTTGCAGTCTGGGAGGCGGGAGTACCGGAACTGCTCCAACCACAACGAGTGGCCATACGCCCGCGACTTCTCATCCCACCTCTGTTCCTGCTCAGCCCACGTCCGCATCTGCCGCCGATCTGGCAACCTATACAGGCGATGGCTTTACCATCAGCTATCCGCAGGGATGGACCGTGCAGAAAGGGACCAATGGTTCTGTGACCTTCATTGATGAACACGCTGGCGCGACAAAAGGGAGCCACTTAGCTATTACGCTTGGGAAACAGGGATTGGTCCATCCAACTTCCACGACACTCACTTTTTGGCAGCAAGCGTTCATGGCACAACCCAATTACCAGAAGGTCGATATCGCGCCAACGGCGATGGTTGGGGGAGATTCCTGGGATCAGATTGCCGCCACTAGCGATGAACAGATCTCAGGCCAGACTCAGCCAGTGAACGCTGAGCTTGTCGTGATGGCTGACAATCATCCAGCGACATCACCCACAGCCAGGAGTTGGCAAATTCAGTATTCAACGTACACCAACGACTTTGCTCAAATGAACGCTAACCTCTTCCAGCCGATGTTGCAGTCTTTCGTGTTTGCGTAGGTGAGTCGTGCATCCGCGAAAGTCGCGGGAGGTCCAGGGGGGGCAGCGGTCCTCCTGGCAGGGTCTGCCTTCTCTGGGGGAGACAAGAGGCGAGGGATGTCCTCAGTTCTTCTCCCCTCTGTGGCGGATGCACCAGTGAGTTGAACTAGATGGAATCGGCGAGCATTCGTCCTGGTTATAAAGAGGTGAACGGTCCCACGAAAAAAGGCAATCACACGATTGATAATCCCTCTTCACAGGGGGCCAATGGGCATCCCCCCGACTATCTTCGCCTGCAATTCGGTGGGACGACCATCTCAGAAACCAGCGATACCATTCCTCCGACCGCTGCTGGGACAAGCCATCTCATCGGGCTGGTTGCCTTCCTGGTTCCGCAGGAAGAGACCAGCTTCACACTGGTTTTGCTGCCCAGCGATCTCAATGGAGCAACCAGCCACGCTACGATCCTTTCAGATCCCATAGAGACAGGTTTCACGTCCCGGCAGGTTCTGGGAACCTCTGATATGATTTTATGCTGGACACGAGGTCATACCGGCGGTTCCCAGAACTGATCCTCAGCTGATGTGAGCAACCAGTTGAACAGATGAGCCTGGGCGCAACATTACCCTATAAAGTTGTGGATTCAAAATGCCAATGGATACTCTAGCATCTTCTTTTAAATAAAAGGACGAGGCAAGAAGCTTTATCATCTTTTGCTACGTGCTACAAACGTACCCATAAAAAAGCTATTCTCAGTTCTCTTTTATGATAGTTGAGGAGATGTTACTGGGAAGAGAGGCAAAGACGATGGCCCCGGCCACACCAGCACAAAGCGGTCAGGAGAAGCACGAAGCACAGAGACTCGGCCCATTCCTCTGTTGGGCGGTGGTCTTCGCCGATATCGGCACCTCCATTTACTATGTCCCCGGTATTCTCTATGGAACGGTGGGGAAACTGACAGGCTTCTTCGTCCTGTTAACGATGACCGTCTTTATTCTGCTCACGTTCAAATATGTCGAGGTCACGTATCGCTTTCCGCAAGGCGGCGGTGTCGTGACGGTGGCGGCAAGAGCACTCAATAACTGGTTCGGTGCATTAGGTGGGATGTTTATTCTCGTCGATTATTTTCTTACGGCAGCAATCAGTTGCCTCTCAGGAATGCTCTACCTGAGTGTGGTACTTCCCGCCATTGGCCCCCAGACGGCTTTTCTCGGATTGAGCATTACGCTGTGGATTACCCTCGTTATCCTTGTCCTGCTTGGCGTTCTCAACTGGATAGGAGTCAGCGCAAGCGCCAAAGTGAGCATGGTGGGAGCCGTCATCGCCTTTTTCAGTGATCTCGCTATTCTGGTGACTATCTTCACCCATATCTCCTTCCCGCAGTTCCTATCGCTCTTCCCTCAGATGTTTAGTGGAAAGGCCCTGACACCTGTTACGCTACTGGTTGGTTATGCCGGATCGTTTCTCGCCTTTTCAGGGTTAGAGAGTATCTCGCAGCTTTCTCCCGTTATGAAGCTTCCGCGCAGGGTGGTTGGGAAGATGGCGCTATTCCTGGTCATCCTGACCGTTGGTCTGACCAGCCCGCTCCTCGCCATGCTCTCCACGCTCCTACTACCGAAAGCGGCAGCCAATCCTGTGCTTTCGAGTCAGATCATCTCGCTGCTAGCAGGTCGTTGGGGCGGCGTGTTTTTACAGACGGAGGTTGCCATCAGCGCAAGTGCATTGCTGGTATTTGCCAGCAATACCGCGATTATTGGTTCCTACCATGTCTTTCTGGCCCTCTCGCGTATGGAATTCTTCCCACAATTTATCTTGAAGCGCAACGCATTACGCGGTACGCCGCACTACTCGATAGGGCTTGCCACCCTTATTCCCATTCTGGTGCTTGTGGCAGTACAGGGAAATATCAATATTCTCGGTGACATGTACGCCTTTGGTTTGCTGGGCGCGTTCAGCCTGACATGCCTGGGTATGGATATTGTGCGCTACCGTCAACGCCAATACAGGCGCTTACAGGCATCGACGAACAAGAACTCATATGCTCGTGAGCAGATATCCTCAACATCAGCTAACGCCCAGGCAAGTGCGCAGGATATGGCACATGAACGCAGAATTGAGAAGGAGCTAGCTAAGGAAACGGCGGAGGAAAAGCAAGCAAATCCTGCTGAGAAGCCAGAACCCGAAGGACGCTGGACGAGATCTCTCACCAATTTCTGGTTGGGCATCCTCACCACGCTTCTTGTCTTGATAGCGTGGACAACGAATCTGATTGCTAAACCCTTAGCAACGGCTTTCGGTGGATCGGTTGCCCTCATTGGCATGGCAATCGCTTTGACTAACTATACCCTCAACAAGAGAAAGGGACGTATTCCGGTGGTGGCAACCGGAGTTGAGAAACATTTTCCGAGCGATGTTCTGGCTGTCCTTTCTGCTGGCAGCCCAGAGAATGAAGCAATCATGCAATCGGCAATTACGAACCCGGGTAAGAAACCAGTGGTATTCTTGTACCTGGGGGAACGGACATCTCAGCACAAACCAGAGTTGTTCAGGTTGATTGAGCTGCATTTGAACGATGAGCAGGCAAGAAAAGACCTGGGCAGAGCAAATTACCTGGCAAAAGAAGCGAAGATTGAGTGTCGATTTGTCTACCGTCACCAGGAACCGGGCGCAATCCTTCGTGTCTGGCAAGAGTTGCATCCCCAGGAAATCATCATCTCTAAAGAGCAGATGCCAGAGGCACAGCAGATTCATCCAAAGCGCACCTCCGATGAATCAACTCCTGCCGGACAGGTGGTGCATCTTCTCACCTAAACTTGCATGATTGACTCAGGAAGACATATAAATTCTTCCTTTGTCATGGAATCAATAGCTGTATAGAGAAAAGGCCAATGGCGCGTTCACACAAAGGAATTTTAAACAGTATATGGATGAAGGTCAATGGCGCGTCAATGCATGCTCGTCGCTCGGAAAATTCAGTCCCTCCCACGGCATCAACTGTGGTGCTGGTGCATGGCTTATCGGTTTCGAGTGGATATATGGTTCCCACTGCTGTGCGTCTCGCTCCATACCACCATGTCTATCTCCCTGACCTCCCAGGCTTCGGCAAAAGCGCGAAGCCATCGCATATCCTGACCATTCCCGAGCTTGCCGATGCTCTGGCCGACTGGATGCAGGCGATGGGACTGCCACCGGTAGTGCTGCTGGGCAACTCCCTAGGGTGTCAGATCATCGTCAATTTCGCCTTAAAGTATCCTGAGCGGCTCACGCATGCAGTGCTGGTGGGTCCGACGATGGACCCGCAAGCGCGCAGCATCCACCAGGCAGCTCTCCGATTGTTGCTCGATATACCTTGTGAGCCGCTTCCCTTTTTGCCTGTTCTGGTGCGCGAATACCTCGCTGCCGGCCCCCGACGCACGATCCGCACACTTCAGCACGCTTTTGCGGATCGCATGGAAGCCCACCTTCCGAGGGTCCAAACCCCGACGCTCATTGTGCGTGGCGCTCGTGATCCCATTGTGCGACAGGAATGGACAGAGCAAGTGCATCGGCTGCTACCAGAGAGTCAACTGGTCGTCGTGCGCGGCGCTGGTCACGCTGTGAACTTCAATGCGCCTGAGAAGCTTGTGCGCACCGTCCAGTCTTTTCTCTCGCAATGAAGAGCAAGCACAAGGCGCTTCACTCTGCTTCAGTTTTATGTTTGATCAACCGAAACAGTTTCATGCTGCTGTTCCTCACCTATGTAGTTGGGCACGATCATCTTTTTACACACGCCACCAGAGACGCAAATGTTACCCACTATGGTATGAGGCAACGTCTCTATTGAGTGTCTACCGAAAAACAGGAAAGAGTAGGTATAAAAAGATCAGTACAAGTTGAAAGGATCCCATTGCATGGCAACAAGAGTAGATACTGCTAAGGATGAGGGAGTGCAAAAAGCAACTGTTGATTAAGTTTGGTCCGTCCAGTTGGCTCGATTGTGTTTCTCTCGCAGCTAACCGAGATGGTGTCGACGAAGGAGAAAGAGGATGTCGCTCTATGTTCATCAAGCCGGACGAGCAGACGCATCCAGTATCGTCTTCTTACATGGTCTAGGGCTGAGTGGTGCGATGTGGCAGCCACAATTCCAGCGCTTGCCTGACTATCAGTGCCTGGCTCCCGATTTGCCGGAACATGGCAAGAGTGCAGAGCTTGGTCCCTTCACCCTGAAAGATACAAGTAGACGCGTGGCTGAGCTGATCCGTGAGTCTACGCTTACTGGCCGTGCGCATGTAGTGGGGCTGTCGATGGGTGGCGCAGTTGCCGTGAGGATGCTGCTGGATGCGCCAGAGGTCATCGATCGCGTCATGGTCAGTGGAGCGGCAATGCGTCTGGACCCAGTTCTTGCCAACATCAATACGATGATGGGTTTTCTTAGCTCTCACCAATTGGCTAATCTTATCTTCCTCCAGTCTCACATCCCAAAGCGCTATCATCATCTGATATTTGAAGGCGTGTGAACCGTCAAACCAGCGGCGTTTCGGCACTTTAGCACTGAGGTGACGCGAGTCGAGCTGCCTCAGCAAGTGCATGTCCCTCTGTTGATTACGGTTGGACAGCAGGAAGGCTTTGTGGCGCAGCAAGCTGCTCACGAGATGAATAGGGCCATCCCGAGTGCCAAAGGCGTGAAGGTTCCGGGTGTGGGGCACATCTGGAATCTGGAGGCCCCCGACCTATTCACGGAGACCGTGCGCTCCTGGGTGACGGATGCAGCACTGCCGCAAGCCTTCAGAGCATTATGAGAAGTCAGACTAAAAGCCGAGATTGAGTAAAGGCTAGAGTTGTAGTAAACTGAGACCAGGGCATCCACCCTGGTCTCGTATGAGCTAACGTTCGCTCCTGAGAAGCAATGACATCCCCTGGTGTTATGGGCGCAGCATAGGATCTTCGCGTCTGCCAGAGGCAGTAGCCCCTCTCGTGACAGAGTCATTGACGAAGAAACCGACGGCGGCAGCACCCAGGCCCACAACCAGGTGAAGCACATTATCCGCAGCGTTCACATGCATCAGACCAAGCAGCCTCTGGCTAAAGTACAGAGCCGGAACGAGACCCGCCAGGCCGATCAGTAAGTAGATGACGCCAAAGACCTGGTTGAAGCGTCGTGACCAACCAGAGAAAGCTGCCGCAAGTCCCAGGATACCCGTCAACAAATGAACCAGGTTATGGACGAAGTCCACATCAAAGCCAAACACGCTACCGCTGGTGGTATCAAAAATCAAACCAAGAACGCCTACAATTAAAAACACGATGCCTATGACCAATGCTACTATCCGATTAGTCGTCCAGGCTGAAGTCGAAGTTGACCGATCTACCATGAAGAAGTGTCTCCTTTTCACGTTGAAAAACTGATAGGTATTCAAAGAGGCTACATCTGTCATAACCTCACCATGAAGACGACTCCGTGGGGAAAAATGGGTACAAATGATCAGGGTTTCAGCCAAATGGTGCTGTAGCGAAACTAGAACAATTTATCCCTGCATAGCTGTAAGAGTTCCCGGCATGAGAACGCGAGCAAGTAACCAGTAGAGAACGCCGCCGACTATAAAGCCGGTGAAGATACTCAAGTCGGAGCCGCCAAGTAATTGTGAGAAGGGGCCTTGCAGGAGGGTTGAGTTCAGCCAGAGGGCGGATGCGATCATACCGTCAAGCATTGCAAGCAAACCTGCCGGGTTGATGCCTCCTTATACCAGTTAGGAGGAAGAGATGCAGGAGTTACGTAGATCATTTACTCCCGTTCTATTTGAAGGAAGAGCTATCATTCATCGTCATAGAAAGATCGCAGATGGACAATTCAAACCAATTTAAAACAGCAAATCAAGCAAGCACTTCAGTTGAACCAACCTCGTTATCATGGGGCAAATCGTATCTCATGTGTCCGCCCGATTACTTCGGGGTATTCTACGAGATCAATCCCTGGATGCATCGAGAAAATCGTCCGGATTTCGAGCTTGCCATTGAACAGTGGCACAACCTTGTGGTCAACCTCCGGCGAGCTGGGGCAAAAGTCGAAATTATCGAGCCGGTGAAAGAGCTGCCTGATATGGTCTTCGTCGCCAACGCGGGCCTTGTTGATGGTCAGCGTCTGATCTTGAGCAGATTTCGCCATGCTGAGCGGCAGCCCGAATCAATCTACACCTCGCAGTGGTTCCAGGCTCGTGGCCGTGAAGTAGCAGAACTGGTTGGCGAAGGCGATATCTGCTTTGAGGGTTGTGGTGATGCCTTCCCATTTCGCGGCAGCTTGCTGGCTGGTTATGGATTCCGTTCGGACCTTTCCTCTCATGCCGTCCTTTCTCAGCTGCTTGGTGTCACCGTGCATTCGGTAAAGCTCATTGATCCGCGTTTCTACCATTTCGACATCACCTTCTCTCCGCTTGATAATCGACATGCCATCATTAACCCGGCCGCATGGGATCGTGCGAGTAACGCAATCATTGAGCAACTCGTGCCCGAGCCGCTCGTGCTTGAGCTGGATGAAGCGCTTACCTTCTGTGCGAACTCTGTGGTTGTGGGCAAGGTCATCGTTATGCCGACATGCCCTCCTCGTGTCGGTCGCATCCTCGAGCGTTGGGGATATGATGTTTGCGTGTCGCCGGTGAGCGAGTTTCTTAAGGCTGGAGGGGCGGTGCGCTGTTTGACTTTGTCACTGGATATGACTATTTCGAAATTCTGCTATGAACCATAAAGTTGTGGACCCCAGCAAAGTCCAGCACAAGCAACAGATCGGCAATGGTTTACATGTCGGGACGAGTCGAGACCGAATAGAGTTCCCACGCAATGCCATCAGGGTCAAAGAAGCTGATGTACTTGTCATGGGTCTCTGGATCTTCCTCAACCCCATGGTTGACTACCCCTGCCGCGTCTAAATCCCGCTTCAGGTCTTCCAGGATGCCTGGATCTTCTACGGTGAGAGCGAGATGATCCAGACCGACTCGAAACGGATTGAAGTGATCATTTCTTGGAGAGGGCGAATCGGCCCCATACAGTGCGATCAGCGTTCCATACACGTTGACTAACACCGCTCCATCTATTTCCCTCACCAATTGGCATCCGAGTGTGTCAACATAGAAGCGTTTCGCCCGCGCTAGATTGGTAACTCTCAGGCCAAGATGGCTCAAGCCGTTGGCTTTCAACTTCATTGTGGTTTCCTTTCATCGCTGTGAGTGCAGGCAACTTCTGATATTCTTGATGAATACATATGGCAGTCCAAGCACCAGCCTAGGCAGTGTATCACGCTCACATAATCGTGTCAAAAACCTGTGCGCTTTTCCCCTATCATGCGCCTGGTCGATTACTCCTCATCATCGAACTGCGATCACGGAAAGTGATCCACGTCGGTGTGACCAAGTCCCCCACCGCCGCTTGTGCCGCACAACAACTTCGGGAGGTGACTCCATTTTGAAGTGCTTGAAAGAAACCTTTTCCCTGCTTCTTCCCTCTACTGGTCATTCGGCGTATCCGTTCCAAAAACGAGAAAGGTAAACAGCCATGTAAGAAACTTTCTCTCCACCTGCCTGACATTGAAAGAGCAACGAAAAGGTCAGGTTAGAGCCATCATTGATCCTCTTTTTTGAAACGGATATCTCAAGTAGCCAGCACAGGTCAATGAATTGGCAAGCCGGCTGAAACGAGGATCGCTTATGTCCTCCTTCAGAGGTATACTGTTTTTGGAAGCAGATAAAGTGAAATGTGCGAAGAAAGGAGACACGATGGCAGAACGAGTCCTGACCCTGCGCGAACTGAACCGCGCCACTCTCACACGTCAACTCCTGCTTGAGCGTGCATCCCTTGCACCCCTGGACGCCATCAAGCAGCTCGCTGGCTTGCAAGCCCAGTTATCCAATCCTCCCTATATCGGCCTGTGGAGTCGTTTACATGCTTTCCAGCGCAACGACCTGACGCATCTGCTTGAGCAGAGACAGGTGGTCAGAACATCGATGATGCGCAGAACTCTTCACCTGACGACAGCAGAGGACTATATGCGTTTCCGTCCTGCTCTCCAATCGC